>LAHS01001536.1_pt1 | contig 17032 bp, 15 predicted proteins | sample 329651 | NCBI WGS metagenome assembly LAHS01 (sample SAMN03275699, study PRJNA271635) | activated sludge metagenome | isolation source: sample C-1 Sludge from hydrolytic chamber (first chamber) of Anaerobic... | reverse complement strand
CGTGTCTTTTACAGCTTTCTGCAGCTCGCTGAGCGCGACTGGTGAAGAAAGGTCGTTTTCGAGTGCGGCGCGGAAGTCGGAGAGATACTGCTTTGCCTTTGCGGAAAGAGGTGATGACTCAGCCTGTGAGAGTGTGAGCGCATTTGCGGAAACAGCGCCGTTTGCAGCTGAGTTTGCAGTGACAGCGACGTTTGTGGATGCACCTGTTCCTTTTGCGGCTTTCAGCACATCGGCGACCCGCTGCACAAGCGCTTTTCTTGAGCCTTTTGCGCTGTCCATTGCGTCCCAGCTGAAGTAAATCTGCTTGCGGTAGTGTCCGCCGAGCAGGAAAAAGCGGTAGTCGAGCGCGTTGTATCCCTTATCTATAATACTCTGAAGCGTTAAAAAGTTACCGGCGCTCTTAGACATTTTTGCGCCTTCGCCGGCGTCCGCAGCTTCCTTGTTCTTTGCGATGACAAGGAATTCGTTGTGGAGCCAGTATTTTACCCACGGACCTGCGGCTCTGTCTTCCGGTGTGAACGAGCCTTCGCTCTGCGCGATTTCGTTCGTGTGATGAATCGGAATATGGTCGATTCCGCCGGTGTGAATGTCGATGTGCTTGCCTAAGTATTTCATGCTCATTGCCGAGCACTCGATGTGCCAGCCTGGGTATCCGCGTCCCCACGGAGAATCCCATGTGAGCGCCTGATTTTCAAATTTAGATTTTGTGAACCAGAGAACGAAGTCATATGGATTGCGCTTGTTCTGGTCAACGTCGATTCTCGCTCCTGCCTTGAGGTCGTCGAGATTGATGTTGGCGAGCTTTCCGTAGTCGGGGTAGGTTGTAACGTCGTAGTACAGGTTTCCGCCTGCCTGGTATGTATGTCCGTTCGCCTCAATTTTTTTAATCAGCTCAATCATTTCCTGCACATGGTCAGTCGCTTTGCACACGACGTCAGGGCGCTTTATGTTGAGGCGGTCGATATCCTTAAAAAATGCATCGGTGTAGAATTTCGCAACTTCGAGAACACTTTCCTGCTTTTCGCGCGCAGTCTTGAGCATTTTGTCTTCGCCGGCGTCAGCGTCGCCTGTAAGGTGGCCGACGTCGGTAATGTTCATCACGTGCTTTTTATTGTAGCCGAGCCACACGAGCGTGCGGTCGAGAATGTCGAGAAATACATACGCCCGCAGGTTTCCGATATGAGCGTAATTATAAACAGTAGGGCCGCATCCGTAAAATCCGACATAACCAGGTGTGACAGGAACAAAATCCTGCAGTGTATGACCCATCGTGTTGTATAACTTTAATCCCATAAAGAACCTTCTTTTTTATCGGCAGTTTCGGTATAATGAGCGTATTGTGATTAGCATACGTGAATTAGCTGAAAATTTCAAGGCGGACGAAAAATACAGAGGCAGCGTGCTTTCTGATGAACCGATGTCAAAGCATACAACGATGCGCACCGGCGGAAATGCCGCGCTTTTTCTCGTGCCTGCGGACACAGACTCCCTTGTTCACGCGCTTGCAGCTTGCAGCAATGCCGGATTCATTCCCGGCAAAGGCGGCCGCAGTGTTTTTATTCTCGGCGGCGGCAGCAATCTGATTGTGTCGGACGACGGTTTTGACGGCGCGGTGATTTCGACAGCGGGACTTAATCAGATAAGCGCAGAGGAGTCTCCGTTCCGCGTTGCTGATAAAACTTCTTGTGCTGCCATTCATTCTGCAGCTGATGCCGGCAGCGTGATTGTTTCCTGCGGGGCCGGCGCCTCAATGTCATCATTTGTCTCGTTCTGTACAGACAATATTCTTTCCGGAGCGGAGCAGTTCGCGGGACTTCCTGGAACCGCCGGCGGCGCGCTTTTTATGAACGCCCGCTGCTTTGACAAGTCAATAAGCGACATCCTTGCCGGCGCCGACTACATCGATGCTGATTCGCTTGCCGTTGTTCATTATGACTTTACTGCTTCCGACTGGGACTACAAAAAGTCTCCATTTCAAGGAACGGGCAGAGTCATCATACGTGCATATTTCAGGCTGAGCCGGTCCGGTGCGCCTGATGAAGAATCGTGTACCGGCGGTATGTCTGCCCGCCGTGAAAGAATCGCCGCCGAATGCAAAAAATACATCGACGAGCGCGTGAGCAAAGGTCACTTTAAATATCCGAGCGCAGGAAGCGTATTCAAAAACAACCGCAGCTTCGGCAGACCGAGCGGAAAAATCATCGACGAGTGCGGACTCCGCGGCTATGCAGTCGGCGGCGCGCAGATTGCTCCGTGGCACGGCAACTTTATCATCAACACGGGAAATGCAAAATCGGCTGAAATCAAACAGCTCGTGGATTATACTATACGGCAGGTGAAGGATAAGACTGGATTTACGCTTGAGCCGGAAGTAATCTTCTGCGGAAAATGGAATTGAAAATGTCGTTGACATCAGATTGAATGACTTTTATACTTTATAATAATACTGTCGGGCGGGTTAAAAATTGTTACAGTTAGCGTTCGTTAATTTCAGAAAAGATTCTTATCTTGTCGTAGAGGGAAAATCAGACAGCGACCGCTTTTATATCATCCAGAGCGGACGTGTTCAGTGCCGCCGGCAGAACGATGTGCCCGGAAGCACTCCGGACTTTCTAGGACCGGGAGACTTCGTTGGCGTTATTCCGTGCATGTCAGGTCACTCTCAGATTGAAACAGTTATTGCTATGACTGACGTTGTTTGTATTTCTGTCCGCCGCGACCAGTATCCGGAACTTATTGAGCGCAATACGCCTGTCGCTATGAAAATCATCCGCACATTTGCAAACCACATGCGTTCTCTTAACGAGAAGCTGATGCAGCTTACGATGAACAATAGCGTGGTCGTTGGTCCTGAACAGATTTTTAATGTTGCGTTGTATTATGACAAAGCTGAAAAGCCAAGCATTGCAATATATGCGTACTATCAGTATCTCAAGGCATGTCCGAAAAGCGCAAATTCTGAAAAGGCAAAGACTCGGTTTGTCGCACTCCGTCCAAAATCACATGCTGTTTATTTTGAATCGACTCCTGATCTTCTCCGCGTATATCCTAAAGACACGATGATTTTCTCTGAGTGTCAGAGCGGCGCGGATATGTTCATCATTCAGGAAGGCCAGGTAAAAATTTCCAAGGTTGTTGACGGCAACGAAGTTGTTCTTGCTCTTCTCAAAAAGGGCGATATGTTCGGTGAGATGGCTCTGCTTGAAAATAAACCGCGCTCGGCGTCGGCAATCGCGCATGAAGACTGCCGGCTCATGACTGTCAACCGCCAGAACTTTGACCAGATGGTCGCCACGCAGCCGCAGCTGATTGCGCGCCTTACAACGATGCTTGCAGACCGGCTGTGGTCAATGCACCGCCAGCTGGCAAATACACAGCTTCGCGAACCGCTGCACAAACTCATTGATATGCTTGCGCTTCAGGTTGAAAAGGCAAAGATTACGATTGCACCGAATGTTCAGTATCAGACGGATTTGACGGCATATGATCTTGCAAATATGTGCGGCATTCCAAAAGAACAGCAGGCAAAATGTCTTTACCAGTTCTCGCAGGATCCTCATGTGAAATTGGTGCAGAATAAGATTCTCGTTCCGGACTGTCTTGAACTTTTCAAGCAGGCTGCGTTTTACCGCAAGCAGCGCCCGCTGGCAAACCGGCAGTAGTCGTGCAGAAAAACGGCACTGGTCTTTTAATAATGACAAACAGTTTTTCTTTTACAGCAAATGTTGCTCGTTTCATTTCTGGTCTGAAGCGCGGAAAAATCCGTATGCTTTTTGCATCCGCAGCCCTGCTTTTATGTGCAGCTTCAGCCTTTGCGCTTCCCGACGGATTCCACGACATTAAGCTCGGCATGAGTGTCGACGATGTAAAATCTGCGCTTAAAAAGGACCCGATGTTCGGTTACCGCGGCGACCGCGATGTTTCGCTTGCACCGGGCGACAACGAAGTTCTGATAGAAACAGACGCTGCCTATTCTTCATACTCGTATCTGGATCACTGCTGGTTTCAGTTCTCCGACGGTAAGCTGTATATCATTACAATAAATCTTAATCAGGAAAAGATGGATCATTACTCCGTATTCAAAACGCTCTGCGAAAAATACGGGAACCCTGAAAGTCTTACTCCTGAAAAATCTACATGGAAAAACGATTCCGTGATTATGACTCTCGAACGTCCGCTTGCGCTTAAGTATATCGATGCTGCAGCATTCAATAAAAAACAGAATTCTTCGAATGTGCAGAAAACTGCGCAGGAACAGTCGAAAGATGATTTTCTAAAAGGCCTGTAATATGAAAAAACTAGTGGTTATCGGTTTTTCGTTTCTTGTTGTCTGTTCCGCATGCTTTGCAAATCTTTCGTGCAGCGCTTCAAAACTGCCGCATAAGACGCTCACAATTCTTACAGCGAAGGGCAAGACGATCGCAGTTGATGCTGAGATTGCGCGCAGCGAAGAAGAACGTAATCACGGATTCATGGAACGCCGCCATATTCCGGATGGCACCGGCATGCTTTTTGTTTTTGAGAGTGACCAGATACTCAGTTTCTGGATGAAGAATACACCGACTCCGCTTTCGATTGCGTACATCGATTATGCAGGCCGCATCCGCAATATATACGACATGACGCCGTATAGTCTTTCGAATATCGTGAGTACTGTGAGTGTCCGCTATGCGCTTGAAGTTCCGCAGGGCTGGTTTGACCGCGCCGGCATTTCTACCGGCGATATCTTAACGCTTAACTTTTAATTTGCTTATTCGCACAGCAAACAGCTGTTGTCAGACTTCCAGATTTTCCAGTTCAGCTTTTGCAATCTTGTCGTTCGGGTCGTACTCGAGCACTGTTTCAAAATAGCGTGATGCTTCGGAAGGCTTTCCTTCTTTTAGAGCAAGATAGCCGAGATTCGAAATAATCTTTGTGTTTTCCGGCTCAAGCGAAAGTGCGTTTTCGAGGCACTTCTTTGCGTCCTTGAAATTCTTTTCTTCCATGTAGCAGATAGAAAGCTCATTGTACGTGTCGGCATTTTTGTCTGCGCCGCAGTCAATCGCTTTGAGAAACGCCTGCTTTGCATCTGCATACCGCTCGAGACGGCGCAGACCCCAGCCGAGCATAAACCATGCGTTCCATACGTTCGGGTGTTTTTCGATGAATGCTTTTATTTCTACGAGGCCTTTTTCTTCTTCGCCGCGCGAAATCAAATCGAAAGCGGCTTTGTAGTGGTCGTCATCCATGTTGCGGCTCTTGATGTTGTCCAGAATTTCCTGCGCGCGGTTTTTCTTATAGATTCCGTTTTCGCCCATGTCTTCGTCGCTTATGTCGCAGGTGAGCGCGATGTATGTTTCGAATGCGCCTTTTGCTTCGGCAAAGTTGTGCTGCTTTAGGTAGAAGAATCCGGCGTTGAAGAATGCATCGGGAATAGCCGGATCGGCATCCATCGCTTCCTTGTAATAATTAAGAGCTTCTGCGTCGCAAGCGTCAGCGTCGTCGATAAGACCTGAGCGTCTGTATGAATCGCCGCGCTGGTCGAAGAACAGTGCCGTGTTCAGAACGGTTGCCATGTCTTCCGGATCGAATCCGCGCAGCGCGCTGAATATTTCTTCGGCGATATCCCAGTCCTCGTTCTTCGCTTTGAGAATTGCGGCCTCCGTCATTTCTTTCTTGATGTTGGGGCGCGCTTCCTTGAGAATCGAGCGGTAGTAAAGAATATCTTTGTTCGTCTTGTCGTATGCGAGCACAGTGAGAATGCCGGCGAGAATCTGCTCTTCGGTGAGTTCAGCCATGTTGAAAGAACCGGGAGCGTCCTTGTCCTTTTTCTGGACAGGCAGCGGAATCGACGGATCAATGTGCATTGCATGATCGGAAAGTTTGAAAGAGTCGGGGAGCGTAATAAAGTATACGGTGTCGAGCGGATTTGTTTGTGCCATAGTTTTTCCTTGTACTTACAAATGTACTGAATGGGATGTTATTTTGAAGCGGGTGCTGTGCTGTTTTCTTTTGCAGCAGACGCAGTTGCAGTATTTGCATCATGCGCTGCGTCTGGCTTTGCGTTGGTCTGAGCCGAAGTTGGTTCAGCAGAAGCTGATTTTTCCTGCTTCGTGCCATCTGAGGACGGTGCTTTTTGAACAGCAGGTTTAGCTGCAGCTGCGTTCTTTGCCGGTGAGGATCCTTCAGAAGCTGTCTTTTTTGTTTCAGACTCTGCTTCTTTTTCCTGTTCTGCTTTTTGGAGTGCAATCTGATCAGTTGCTGAAAGCTGTGTCTTTCGCACCTGCGTAAGGAATGCGTTTACATGAAGCTTATAGGAAAGAGGAACTAGATTCTCATCGAATTTGATGCTTGCTGCAACGATATCTTTTCTTCCTTCAATCAGTTCAGCGGCAACAATTGTTCCTTTTACGGCAACGACCTCACTCGGCTCATCAAACTCAATGCGGAGAACAGCGTCTTTGTTCGTAAGGTACTGAGAAAGACCGAGCAGAATGACTTTTGCACCGGAGAATGATACGTCGCGGATAATGCAGTGGCGCGGAACATTCTGCACGATGATGATAGACTCTTCTTTTGTAATGCCGAGCTTACGCTTGCTGTCCTCATTGAGAACAATGCGTTCCTCTCTGCGTCGGATTGCATTGTTGTTCGCCTCGAGCAGCCGTCCCACAAGCTCAATCAAATCATCAGGCGGACGCTGAGTAAACGTAAGTGTTATAACCGCAAGATCCTGCGAATTCATGTACGGCGTAATATTTGTAACGCGAGAGGAAACAAAAAAGCTTAAAAGCTGGTTTTCCGGTTCAAAAAAGCAGAAGCGAAGTTGAACCGGAGGTGCATCCTTTGCAGAGATCTGCGCGAAAGCGCCGCCTTTTGTGCCAACAATGATTCGTGAAAGCTGGAATGACGTAGAATTTATGATGCAGGGCCATTGTGTGCCGTTGCATTTTATGTAGACCTGCCGCGGGTCAAGGCTCAGGGCTCGGATGATGTCTTTCGTAAAAGTGATTTCTGTATCACGGTATTGATCGTAATATTTAGTAATCTGCTGACTTGTCGCAATACCCATAACCTCAATAATAGCTGATTAAAGCCTCATCGTCAATGAAAACGGACTTTCTTTAAATAGGAAAAAGTATTGACAATGGCGCTATTTTGTGGGATTGACGCTTATGTTCATGCTTGCTGCATTCGTGCGCAGAACAGGATATGACATGACTGATTTTCCGTTGACGCACAGGCATGATGATCCGCCGCCGTCGAATTCAAGCGCATCGTCTGCTCCCATAGCGGCAAGAACAGCTGCGCATTCCGGAAACGAAAGTCCTGCGCTTTGAAATTTGTTTTCTCCCTCAACAACGAGCATGTACAGTGTTCTGCCGTCTTTTGAAACACCTGCCGCAGACCGTGAATCACTGCTTGTCCATGCGAAAGATTTTTTTACGCCATCGCGCAGAATCGTAAAAAATCCGCCGAAGGCAAAATCTGCGCCGGAAAGAGCCGTCTCTGTCTGGCTGTCGATTACTTCCGCAGTCCATGCGGACTTTGCAGAAGACGCAGCGGCATCTTTCTCCTCTGCGGTGCCTTTAGCTTCTGTGCATGGCGCGCGTTTGAACACGAGCGCGGCATAAACGGCTGCCGGAGATGCAAGCTCTTTACCGTTTACAATATGAGTTCCTACAATCCGGCGTGTGCGTGTAATCTTAGCGAATGCGTTCCACTGTCCTGTTTTGCCGGCAAACGGCGATGTGTTGATAGTAACAGAATGTGCCTGCTTCTCTGCGCATTCCTTTGCGAATAGCGGTGTCCTTTTTCCTGTAAAAAGAGGCGTGCGCACTCCGTCTTCTGTGCGGAAGTCATTTTCTGAGGAAGGAAACGCTGCGATTGAAAGATCTGTCTTTGTTAGATTGATTCTGACTGCGTGATAGCGCACCGGGAAGTGCGGGAACGAAACGTATGCGTAATCAATGCCGGCGCCTGTTTCCTGCCAGCTGAACTGTGCGGGGATGAATGAACTTGTGTCCGGAATCGTTTCCGGCTCAGTGAGTGTTGTAACAGGATGTGATGCGCACGAGACTTGTAAGAGCGAGATAAAAATGACAAGTACTGCCGCAGCGCAGAGTGGCTTCGAAATGTGCGGAATTTGTGATGATGCGCGGACAAAATAAAACCCCCGGGCAAAGCCGGAGGTTCGTACTCTAAAACCGCGCAGATTAGTATGCTGATCTGCTGTCATGTGTTTTGCGTGTTTTCTTCATCATTTTGCGCTGAAGAGTCTTATTCTTGCGGTTCAGAATTGTAGAAGGTTTTTCATAGTATTCACGCTTCTTGTATTCGCGGATAATGCCTTCTTTTTCAACCATGCGTTTGAAGCGTTTGATTGCTTTCTCGAGGTTCTCTGTATCGTCAACTACGATGCTTGCCATGTAAAATCACCTCCTGCCTTCGGAAATCCCGTAAAAGTTGTTAAACTATGACAGAAAACCGCATTTTGTGCAAGTGCTGCTATTGAATGAAGCGCTGAGGCGGCCTCACGCACTATTGAATGAAGCGCTGAGGCGGGGTTACCACCCAGAACGCTTTGAGAGGCACATCTCCTGTATTAATCAGCGTGTGCGGCGCGCTTGCGCTGAACGAAATGCTGTCGCCGGCTTCGAGGTCGTAGACAAGGTTTTCGTAGTGAAGCTGCGCTTTGCCTTCCATGATGTATCCGAGTTCTCTGCCGAGGTGACCGTATGAGCCTCTGTGTGTTCTGCTTCCAGCCGGAATCACAATCTGATACGACTCAAGCGCGTGCTGTCCGTCGCTTTCAACAGGCTTTGCCAGCTCTTCATATATCACATCGTCTTCAGCAAGCGTTCTCCGTTCATCCTTGCGGATAACCTGCACCGGGCGCTCGCGGTGGTATTCCTCAAAAAGAAATTCGAGGTTGATGTCGAGAACATCGGCGAGTGTAAGAAGCGTATCAATTGCGGGGGAGACGCGGTTGCGCTCAATCTGAGAGACGAGACTTTCGCTTACGCCTGCGCGCTGCGCAACAACTTTAAGCGTATATCCCTTGCGTTCGCGGACAGTGCGGAGTTTTTCACCGAAGCGGTACGGAACACGTTTCTGATCTTCCTCTTCTTCTTTTTCTGCCTTATTTGTCTTTGGCGTAGATGTCATTATTCTGTTTCTCCTTGTTTAATTCCATAACGAAATAAATAAAATGATCTTCAAGTGTTTTATGCGGTCCCGGCAGTCCGAAACGGTTGCGCGCGCGCGCATTGTCACGTCTGACAGAATACTGCGTATAAAAATCGCGGTAGTCAAGGCTTACGTCAGTTTTAACATGCTGGCCAAGGTATGTTGAAACTTCGTCGCGTCCGATTGCTGCAATTCCTTTTTCGCGCAGAATTGCCCGCAGACGGAGAATCTGTTCATACGAAAGACCGAACAGGTATTCCTCCATCGCCTGCGAAACTTCAGGATCGCTCAGCTTTGCCTTAATAAACTTGTTCCACTGGTCACCCATCTGAATAGAGATGAGCAGAAGCTCGCTCGTGCCCATCATCGTTCCGAATGCGGGAGCGAGAGAACGGCGCGCTGCCCATACTGACTGAAGAACAGGCGCGATATCAGAAATGTTCTGGTCAGCTCTGTGCTCCCAGAGAAGCAGAAGCGACATTGCAAGCTGGCGGCGGAAATCCTTTGGAACAGCGGTATCGCGTATGAGGTTCAGGTAGACGTCTTCTGCAAGGAGCAGGAACATCATCGAAACAGTTTCGTCCTGGAACGCCTGTATAAGCTGTTTGGCAAGACGCGCGCTTTTGGCAATTTTTGTAAGGGAAGAGAATGTGTGAATTTTTGCCACGAGAAATCCGCGGCCCAGCGTTGCCTTTGACGGCAGCTGCAGTGTTTCATCACCTTCTTCCGTATTGCTGATGAGCGATTCGATGAGTGCCTGAGGAGTGCGGACGCCGCCGGTGAGTGTTGCCCGTTCGAGAAGCGAAGGAAACGAAGCTATTGATGCCGCGAGCTTCTGAAGGTCTTCCAGCCGTTTGTTAAAAATCTCGAGGCGCGCCGGTGCTGTTACCGCAAGCTTCTGACTCAAATCGTTCACCATGTCATGTTCTTTGGGCGTGAGGACAATAATGCCCGTCTGAATTGAAGTTTCATCCAATTCATCCTTGCCGAAGAACTGGTCGATATCGACCGGAGTAAAATCATTTAATCTTGAGTCAGACTGATTTTCTTTCACAACGCTTGATTATATCATAGTTTGAACTTAATTCAACACGCCTTGATTCCGATACTAAGAGCATGAGGAAACCGTTTTTTGCACTTGCCATTTTTCTTGTCTGTGTGTCGGCCGTTTCTGCGGCGGACGGGCTTATTATTCATCCCGAAGACATCAGGCTTGTGCCTGACGGAACTGTGTCAGAGACGGCTGCGGGAGGAGACAAAGTTGGTTCGGTAAACGGATATCATCTGTATATCCGGAAACTTCCCGGCATAGAGTCTGTTATGCTCGTCGAGACAACGAAAGATCCTGCCGGCGAGAATGACAACTATGCATACCGCGCGCTTTCATACAATCCGGTAAACGGTGACGAGACGCGCTATCTTAACAAGAAGCCTCTTGCGTCAGACTATGCAAAATATAGTCTGATTGACTCTACGCCCGAAAAGGACGACCAGTTCGGCGAAGCGTTTCACATTTACATCCCTTCTGAAATTACGTACGGATATCCGTGGAGCAGAAATGGTGTCGTAAAAATCGGAAAAGGCACATTCATCAATATCCGTTCATTCTCAAAGAAATATGCTGACTATACCGGCGAGTATGCGGACAACGCATATATGTTCGACCTTGCAAAAGTTGCTCCTAAGCCTGTCGTAAAAGCGCCTGAGCCGCCTGCAGCTCCTGAGCCGGTAAAAGAAGTGACTGTCCTTACTGACGATTACAATCCTGTCGCAGCAGAAAGTTTTAAAGTGATTGCCGGCTTTGGAGGCGGTGAGATGGTCTATTCAAAAGGACCTGAAACACTGACAAACGACATTATGGATTCTGTGAACAGAATTGATCCAAAGACAATTGTTGACGTTGTATTCGCGATCGATACGACCGGAAGCATGAAGGATGATGTTGACCAGCTGCGCAAAGAATGGGTGCCCCGTCTTCTTTCTGCGCTTAAAGAATTTCAGGACCTCCGCATTGGTCTTCTTCTGTACCGTGACTACGGCGACAGCTACAACTACAAAGGACTCCCGGTAAAACTGTTTGACTTTACAACAAGCACCGGCGAGTTCACAAAGAATTTGAATGGATTCAAGATTTACGGAACAGAAGGCGGCGATATTCCGGAAGCAGTGTACGAAGCGCTGTACAGCTCGATGGAATTTTATCCGTGGCGGAAAGACGCGCAGCGAAAAGTGATTCTGATTGGAGATGCCGAGCCTCATCCAACACCGCGCATGTCGGGCAAGTATTCAAAGGAACTTGTTGCGAAAATGGCGCAGGATCGCGGCATAAAAATTGATACAATTATTGTGCCAGATGATAAGTCAAAGCGCGGGCGGTAAAAAATGACTGCGGCTTCGGGCTGTAAGTTGAAGCGCGGACAATAAAAAACCGGCTGTGTGTTGCAGCCGGTAATACATACGGTGTTATTTAGTTTTTTGTTGCAGACGAAACGGTATCAACTCCGCCGTTTGCTTTTCTTGCGGCAATTTCCGCGTCGATTTTTTTCAGCTGGTCTGCCGGTACTTTGTCGAGCTCAATTTTTGCAAGCTTCTGGTATGCGCCGGGCAGAGCGCCAGGTGTCGATGTTGCATACATATCTCTGATTTCCTCAAGAATAGGAACCGCAGACTCATATTTTTTCTGCTTCATCATCATGTGTGCGATTTCGTAGCGCGCTTCAACATAGAGCGCAGCATCAGTACCGTACCGCTCAACGACAGTATTGAAGTAACGGAGCGCTTCTTGGTTTTTTCCTTTCTCATATGCAGACTGTCCGTCCTGAATAAGTTCCTGAGCTGTTCTGTCTGCAGGAATTGCTTCCGGTGCTGATTTGCATGAAAGAGATACAAGGCTTGCAGCAGAAATAAGTGCTGCGGCTGAAATAGAAATTATTGCATGTTTCATGCCGGTAGTGTATCATTTCGCCGTGTAAAAAAACAAGGTATTTTTTCTTAAAAGAGGTGTGCTATGATTTCTGCAGGAATTATCGGTGCTACGGGATATGCCGGCGTTGAGCTTGTTCGTATTCTTCTTCGCCACAGCGAAGTTTCCAAACTGTATATAAGCTCCGTGAGCTTTGAAGGCCAGAACATTACTGACATTTATCCGAACCTCGCGGGTCAGCTTGCAGGCAAAACAGACGGCGTGCTTCTTACTGCGGACGACGTAAAACAGAAATCAGACATTATTTTTACCGCGCTTCCGAACGGACTTGCGGAAGAGTATGCAGACTACTGTGTTAAGAACGGAAAAAAACTTGTCGACCTGAGCGCTGACTTCCGCTTTAATCTCGATGAAGCTACATTCAAAAAATGGTACAAGGCTGACTGGAAATTTCCGGCAGTGCATAAGGAAAGCGTTTACGGTCTTCCCGAAATGAACCGCGAGCGCATCAAAAAAGCGCGCATTATTGGAAACCCCGGCTGCTTCGTCACATCAGCAACTCTTGGTCTTCTTCCTGCGCTCAAATCACATATTGTTAAGACAGATACAATCATCGTCGACTCAAAGAGCGGCGTTACCGGCGCGGGCCGCAATCCTACAATGACAAATCAGTTCTGCGAATGCGGCGAGTCGTTCAGCCCGTACAAAGTCGGCGCGCACCGCCATCAGCCGGAAATTGCGAAGAACTGCACTGTTGCTGCCGGAGAACCGGTGGGCATTGTGTTTACGCCGCATCTGCTTCCGATGAGCCGTGGTATTATCAGCACAATGTATGCGCCGCTTGCAGATGACTTTGCGGAAAAGCTTGCCGGAAAAAGTATGGAAGATGCATCTGCCGCAGTCCGCGCGATGTACAAAGATTTTTACAAGAATGAGCCGTTTGTCCGTGTTCTTGCTGCCGGTGTAAATCCAACGACACGCGTTGTTCGCTACAGTAATTTCTGCGACGTGCAGGTGTATATTGTTAATGACGGAACGATGCTTGAGGTGGTGAGCGCGCTCGACAATATGGTCAAAGGTGCTGCCGGGCAGGCTGTGCAGAATATGAACCTGATGTTCGGATTCAAAGAGTCAGCTGGAATTGATTTTATCCCGCCGGCATTTTAGACTGCACGCATATTTGTCTGTCTGCCTGTGTTTTATAATGCAGGCAGGTGATAGGTATCTTCGGCTGATTTAGAATTTTTCGCTTACAACAATTCTGTTCTTGCCGTGGTCTTTGCCGTCGAGCAGACGGTGATCGGCATCAGTGAGAATTTCTTCTGCAGAGCCAAGCAGTCGTGACGAGCTGATGCCGAATGTTGCCGATATGTGAATCGGCGTTCCGTTGTATGCAATCGGTGTTTCAGAAAGCCGCGCGCGCAGTTCCTCAAGATCGAAAATAAGATTCGGCGTGATGGCTGGAAAAATTATTAAGAATTCCTCGCCGCCCCATCTTCCAATCTTAACAGGATGATTCTTGTCTGCTGTTGTCAGTTCGAGCGATTTGCGGATTTCGTTAGAATATGTCTTGAGTACGAAGTCTCCTGCATCATGACCGTATGTGTCGTTCACCTTTTTAAAATTGTCGATATCAAAAATGCAAATAGCATAATCAATCTCTTCTTTTTTTCTTTTCATGCATTCCTCAAATATCACCTTTGTACGGCGGCGGTTCATCAGTCCGGTGAGCGCATCGTGGTTCGCGGTGAATTCAAGTTCTCTTTGAAGAAATTGTGAGTGATTCGTAATACGGTTAAGTCGTGCTTCTGCGCTGAAACATGCATAGATAAGCATGACTACGACAATTCCTGTGCAGTACAGTTCGCTGAGCTGGAAGAAATATTTCCGTTCAGGAAGAAAAAGCCGCTCCGGGGGAAGGTGCGCAAGTTTGTACCACGTTGCTATTGCAAGTGCAAAAATAAGGAACAGGTTCATGCCGAGAAAATAGAATCGCGGACGTTTGTATTCTGTTGTAAAAAGAAACAGCGCGGGTATCAGGGCAATAATGTACAGCTCGGTGCCGCATACCATTTCCGTTATGAACATTTCAAAAATGCTGTATGCAGTGAGCTCGACGGTGAAGAAAGTATACATGAACAATTTGCCGAGCTTGTTATAAAAGACAAGAAAAAGACTGTACGTGATGATGGAGAAAATGTTCCACCAGAACATCGGTACAAATTCCGGGCTGTGAAGCAGCGAGAAAATAATGGCCCATAGTATGTGAGAAAGGAGGCAGCTTAGAAAGAGAATAAACGATGTGTTTTTTGTGAGGAAGTATATCCGCTTATTCACGTCTGTCTCCTGTCTGATCTGTTGTTATCACACAGTTCTTTCCGTGCTGTTTTCCGTACATCAGATTATTGTCTGCAGTGATTATCATTCTGTCTGCGCTTGTTCCTTGCTTTGAGTCGGCGAGACCAAATGTAAGTGTGATTGGAATTTGTTTGTTATTCCAGATGAAGGAAGCCGTTTCAACCTGACGTCTGATTATTTCAAGTTCACTGCGCGTGTTTTCTATGTTGTTCGAAAAAAGAATTAAAAATTCTTCGCCGCCCCAGCGTGCAAGCTGAGAATTTTCTGGAATCGTCGCTTTTACAAGAGCCGTTATTTGTTTTAAAACGAAATCGCCGGCGTCGTGTCCGTATGTGTCATTGACGTGTTTAAAATTATCGATGTCGAAAATTGTAACTGCATACGGTGTTCCAGAGTCTACAGCCTGTTTTTCACACTCAGAAAGAAGCGCCGAAATTTTTCTTCTGTTCAGAAGTCCTGTGAGCGGATCGTGGTTAGCCATAAAGTACAATTCTGCGGCATGCTGCTGAGCCTTTCGCTTCGATCTGTTCAGCTCCATCGAGACGGTAATGCTTAAATAAAAAAGGAAAGTGGCTGTAATAGTAGTGCATACAAGCACGTCGATAATATAGAAAGTACGGTTAACAGTAACAGCTGTAAGATATCCATTAGACATCGCGTCCGGTCTGATAAAATCCCACCAGACGATAAAAAATGCGCACAGTCCCGATGCTGTGGAAAGCAGAACTGAATATACTTTATTTTTGTATGAATCGATAGTAAACAGAAAAAGAGCCGGTAAAACATTAATCGTAAAAAATGTAGTGCCGCAGTCTGCGCCAACAATGATAGTTGTGAACACGCTGTATCCGAGCAGTTCAAAATAGGAAAATGTAAAAAAGAAACGGTTCGGCAGATCTTTATAAAACAGTATGAAAGTACCGTAAAGAAATGCTGCTGCAATGTTATAGCCGCCAATAATATCAAAATGAAAGCGGTAGCAGACTGGAGCAAATAGAAGGTGCGCAACAAAGCATACGGTATAGAGTATGAAATCTTTGTGCTTAATCAGCTGATAGCGAAATCTCGTCATGTCCGATCTGCGCATCCCTTAACACTTATTGAAGGTACCCATTTTAAAATAAAGAAATAAAAATTAGAGATATTTTAGAAAATTATAGCAGAAAGTTTTCAAAAAACAAGTGAGTTAACGCACAAAATACAAAAAAAGTGAAAAAAAAACAGGGTGCGGTTCCGGACGGAAGCACACCCTGTTTTTTTGTTTGAGCTTTATGTTTAGTCTTTTACGAATTCTTTTTTCAGGAAGTCGAGGTCAAGTTCCGGATACAGCACGTGCTTTGCAAGCAGCGCCTTTACGCGCTTTGTGCCTTCTTCCTTGACAGCCGGGTCGAGGTCAATCTTACCTTTTGCCGGTTTTCCGTCTTTGCCGATTCCAGGCTTTGTTCCTTTAAGAACGAGGTCGATAATCGCGGCGATTTCCTTCATGTCGTTCGTGTCCATGCCGAGCGTTGTAACGGCAGGAGTTCCTACGCGGATGCCGCTTGTCCACCATGCGCCGTTCTTGTCATACGGAAGAGCGTTTGCGTTGAGCGTGCAGCCGCACTGGAACATAGCAGCTTCTGCCTGTTTTCCGGTAAGACCGAATGTTGTTACGTCGATGAGCATGAGATGGTTGTCGGTGCCGTTTGTCTGGAGACGCATGCCGAGCTTCATGCACTCAGCAGCGAGAGCCTGTGCGTTGGCAACAACGTCGTGAGCGTATTTCTGGTAAGCAGGAGTTGACGCTTCTTTGAATGCGATTGCCTTTGCAGCCATTACGTGCGGAAGCGGTCCGCCAAGAACCATCGGGCATCCTTTGTTCACGTAGTCAGCGAATTCTTTTTTGCAGAGGATAATAGCGCCGCGCGGTCCGCGGAGCGTTTTGTGTGTTGTGGAAGTAACGACATCTGCCCATTTCACCGGATCGTAGTCGCCGGTGAATACTTTTCCGGCAACAAGGCCTGCAAAGTGAGCCATATCTACCATGAGAACTGCGCCGCATTTGTCTGCGATTGCGCGGAATCTCTTGAAGTCAATTTTGCGCGGGTACGCAGAGAAGCCGGTAAGAAGAATGAGCGGCTTTACTTCCATTGCCTGCTTTTCAATCGCGTCGTAGTCAAAAAGACCAGTTTCCTTGTCGACGCCGTACGGATGGCTTTCGAACATACGCGCAGAAACATTCATTTTGTATCCGTGTGTAAGGTGTCCGCCGCAGCTGTAGTCGAGGCCCATGAGTCTCTGGTTGCCGAATCTTTTGCGGAGCATATCGAGCTGTTCTGCTGTAAGGTCGTTGAGTGACTTAACGCCGAGTTCTTCAAGTGTCGGTGTTTCGACTTTTGCAGAAAGAATTGACCAGTAGGCAACGAGGTTTGCGTCGCATCCGGCATGAGGCTGAACATATGCGTAGTCAGCGCCGAAGAGTTCCTCTGCTTCTTTGGCAGCGGTAGACTCTACTGAGTCGATGTTTTCGCATCCGCCGTAGTAGCGGTGCTCCGGATATCCTTCTGCGTATTTATCGGTGAGAAGGTTGCCCATTGCAGCCTG
>LAHS01001144.1_pt1 | contig 17061 bp, 14 predicted proteins | sample 329651 | NCBI WGS metagenome assembly LAHS01 (sample SAMN03275699, study PRJNA271635) | activated sludge metagenome | isolation source: sample C-1 Sludge from hydrolytic chamber (first chamber) of Anaerobic... | reverse complement strand
CACATGAGGCACCTGTACTCGTTGCGGTGCAACGATAGTTAAACAAATAGAAAAGGCAGGAATACCGGCGGTCCATGTATGTACTGTTACCCCTATTTCTAAAACGGTAGGTGCGGCAAGGATTTATCCTGCACAAGCTATACCATATCCAACAGGGAATCCTGAATTGTCGGCGGAAAAGGAAGAAAAGAGAAGAAGAGAAATAGTACTAAATGCATTAAATTTATTATTAAAGTAGATAATCGTTTAGTTAAAGGGGATTATTAATAAGTTAATTAACTATAGGATGTTAATTATATAAAGTAAAGTTGTTGATTAAAGAAAGAGAGGAGCAAAATGAAAAATTATTTTAATGACAAGGTCAATGGGAGCCCTAAGCAAAAAGGGTTTATTTGAAATCTATGCGATTGCTTCACAAAAAGAAAGAGCGGGAGAAAAGGTCATACACATGGAAATTGGAAGACCTGATTTTGATACTCCCATGGCGGTTAAAGAAAAAGCTGTTGAAGCACTCCATAAAGGTGTGGTCCACTACACTGAATTAAGCGGATTGGATGAATTAAGAAGAGCTATTGCTAAAAGGGAAAGGATAAAGACAGGATTGTATTATGACCCGTTAAAGGAAATTGTGGTAACTGCAGGTGCTAGTGAAGGGTTATATTGTATATGGAATGTATTCTTAAATCCTGAAGATGAAGTTATGATACCCAGTCCGTATTATAGTTCATATTTCAATCAACTGATATATTCAGGCACTAATTTAGTGAAAGTGCCCATAATGAAAGATGGAAAAATAAAGTTCGATATTGAGGATTTTAAAGCAAGACTTACAAAGAACACTAAAATGATATTGATAAATTCACCGAACAATCCGTCGGGATATGTTATGACTGAAGAAGATCTTAATATGATTGCTGAATTTGCTATAGAGAATGATTTAATAGTTATTTCGGATGAATGTTATGACAGCTTTATATTTGAAGGGAATTATAAAAGTATTGCAACCTTGCCGGGTATGAGAGAAAGAACCCTCGTTGTTAATTCATCTTCTAAAACATTTTCAATGACCGGCTGGCGAATTGGCTATGTTATGGGAAATGAAGATTTTATCAGGGAAATAGGCAAAATTCATAGCCATATTTCTGTGTGTGCTACTTCTTTTGCGCAGGCAGGGGCTGTTGAAGCATATAAAAATGTGTTTAAAGAAGTTGAAAATATGGTTGCGGAATTTAAATTAAGAAGAGATTATGTTGCAAAATGTTTAGGGAAAATAGATGGTATAAGTTTCATTGAGCCAAAAGGAGCATTTTATGTATTTATAAATGTCGGCAAATTAGGAATGGATGGTATTGAATTCAGTGAGAGAATATTAAGAGAAAAAGGTATAGCATTGGCTCCCGGAAGTTCTTTCGGCAGCGAGTGGAAAGATTATGTCAGGTTGGCTTATACATGTTCAATGGATAATATTATTGAAGCAATGGAGTTAATGAAGTCTTTTATTGATAGCAAAAAAGGTATTTGTACCGATAATATATAAAAAAACGGAGGAAAAAATGGAAAAAAAATCACCATCATTAAATATGTCAATATTTGTAATAGGCGTCTCATTGTTGGTTATGATAATAGGCATCGTTTTTTTAAAGTTATCTTCAGAAATGCTATTATGCTTAATAGCGATGTTTGCAGCTATAGCAGCAATGAAGATGGGCTATAATTGGCAGGAATTAGAAGATGCAATAGCTCAAAGAATGGGCAAGACAGTTCCGGTACTTTTGTTAATATGGATTATAGGGATGATAGTAGGATCATTTATTTATTCAGGGACAATTCCTATGATAATTTATTATGGTTTAATTATGATAGATCCCTCTTGGGTAATATTTTCAGCTTTTATTATGTGTATAATTTTCTCTGTTGCGACAGGCAGTTCATGGAGCTCAGCAGGTACTGTCGGAGTTGCATTTATGGGAGTAGCCCAGGGATTAGGGGTTCCTCTTCACATAACAGCCGGAGCAATTATAACAGGTTCAATTTTTGGTGACAAATTATCTCCGCTATCTGAAACAACAAACTTAGCACCTTTATGTGCGGGAGCAAAGTTATATGACCATATTAGGGCAATGCTTTGGACAACTATACCACCAACTGTAATAGCAGCAATTGTTTATATATTTGTTGGAAGCAAATATGCAGTGCAAGGCAGCGTATTGCCTGAATCAACTATGGCTATGATAAATGGACTTGATAGTGTTTATAAATGGAATATAATACTTCTAATTCCATTCCTGATAATAATATTTGGAGGCCTTACAAAAAAACCACCTGTTCCCACATTGTTTATTTCTGTTTTATCAGCATTGGCGATAGGGTTTCTTTATCAGGGTTTTCCCTTGGCTGTAGGATTTAAAAGTGTTGTAAATGGCTTCACAAGCTCGTCGGTATATACAGGAGAATTACCTGCACCGGTTCTGTCCTTATTAAACAGAGGCGGAATGAAATCGATGGTAAGCGTTATTCTTATAGTATTCTGCGGATATTCTTTTGCCGCTATAATCAGTAAAGCAGGCTTTCTTGATAAAATATGTGACCCGGTAGTAGGCAAGATAAAAACATCCAGCCAATTAATAATAGCAACTTTAGCAACAGTATTTTTTATATTTGTTGCAACCGGTAATGCATATATAGCATTCATTTTAGTTCCTGAAATTTACAGAAAGAAATATGCTGAATTAGGTATTGCACCGATGGTTATGTCTCGATCATTAGAGGACATAGGAACTGTATTCGGGGCTTTGTTGCCTTGGTCAAGCTCAGCGGTTTTCTATACTGCCACATTGGGAGTAGCGACATATGGCGCAGGAGGATATGCAATATGGAGCATAATGTCTTATTTATCACCTATATTTGCGGTTCTCTGCGCAATAACAGGCTTAGGGGTATACAAGCTAACTAAAGAGGAACAAGAACAAGCAATAAAAAAATTGGAAAATGCAATATAAGATAAAAAACTTAGATTCAGAGGAGTTAATGTAATGAAAAAGGTTGTCTTAACATATAATTCACAGGGCGGTTTAGAATATGAACAAAAGGTTTTTGGCGATTTTGCTGATATAGTTAAAATACCATGCAAAACTGAAGAAGACTTAATAAAAAATTGCATAGATGCTGATGCGGTAATTTGTTCTTATGAACCATATACAGCATATGTAATGGATAACTTGCCTAAATTAAAAATAATAGCTGTCAAAGCTATCGGTGTTGATACAGTAGATCTTGAGGCAGCAAAACAAAGAGGTATAGCAGTAACTAATATACCTAAGTATTGCATAAATGAAGTAGCTGATCACACTGTTATGCTTATGCTAACAATCAATAGAAGGCTTATTCAATTTAATAAGAGTGTTCAAAAAGACAAGTTATGGAAATATGACATTTGTCAAGACATTTCAAGATTTGGAGAGAATACTATTGGTCTGCTGGGGTTTGGAAATATACCTAAATTAGTGACAAAAAGACTAAAAGGATTCAATCCTAAAATTATTGCATATGATCCTTATGTAGATAAGAAGGTTGCTAATGAATATGGAGTTGAGTTAGTCGATATTGATGTGCTATATAATAATGCAGATTATATTTGCTGTCATTTGCCTCATAATAAAGATACAGAAAAGACAATTAATAAGGAAGCATTTGATAAAATGAAAGATGGAGTAGTATTTATTAATACAGGAAGAGGCAAGGTTGTTGATGAAAAGGCATTAATAGATGCTTTAGATAAAGGCAAGGTAGGTTATGCAGGATTAGATGTTTTAGAGGATGAGTACCCGGATATGAATACTTCTCCTTTAAACGGAAGAGATAATGTTATATTAACTCCGCATGTTGCATTTTATTCTCAAGCATCAGTACGTGATGCAAAGATTCATTCGGCTGAAAATATTTTGTATTATTTAAAAGGTGAATACAACAAATGCAGCATTATAAACGGAGTCAATGCTTATTAACAGAAATTAATTATAAAGAAGGAGCAATACTATGATAATAGGAGTTTTAAAAGAAATTAAGAACAGTGAATATAGAGTTGCAGCAGTACCGGATACTGTTGCTGTATTGGTGAAAAACGGTCATAAGGTTTATGTGGAACATGATGCAGGTATGGGAAGCGGCTTTTCTGATGAGGATTACAAACAAGAAGGAGCTATAATAGCTGATAGCAGTACAATTTGGAATAATTCGAATTTAATTTATAAAGTTAAAGAAATATTGCCCGAAGAATACGGTTATTTAAGGGAAGGATTAATAGTATTTACATATATCCATTCTAACGCACATTTGGAAATGACTAAAGAATTATTAAGAAATAAAGTCGTTGGGATAGCATATGAAGATATAATCGATAAGAATGGGAAGTTTCCATTATTAAGTCCAATGAGTGAATTAGCAGGTAAAGGCGGTTTTCTTGCGGCACTTCATTATGGTCAAACTATATATGGTGGAACAGGTGTCTTATTCAGCAGGGTAACCGGAGTGAATACACCTGTCATTACATTAATAGGTTGCGGTCATTCAGGAATAGGAGCTGCTGAGATAGCGGCAAGTCTTGGAAATAGGGTAAGAATATTAGACATAGGAAAAGAAGTCATGGAAGAAGCAAAAACAAAACTTCCCTCAAATGTAGAATTTTTATATTCTAACAGAACGAATTTGTCAAAATGCTTAAAAGACACTGACGTGCTGATGAATTGCATTCTGTGGAATAAGACAAGAAAAGACCACCTTGTTTATAAAGATGATTTAAAATTAATGAAAAAAGGTGCAATGATAATAGATGTAGCTTGCGACGATAATGGAGCAATAGAAACATGTCGGTCAACAACACATGATGATCCGGTTTATTTTGAAGAAGGTATTTTGCATTATTGTGTTGATAATATTCCTTCCGCATTCGCCCGTACAGCTTCAATAGGATTATCAAATGCAACATTGCCATATGCATTGCAAATAGCTAACAAAGGCTGCGAAATGGCCTTAAAGGATAATATGTTTTTATTAAAAGGTCTTACATGTTATTATGGAAAATTAACACTAAAAGAAACTGCATTAAAATACAACCTGGAATTAACACCTCCAAACAAGCTTGCAGAAAAGTTTTAGAATGCGGAGCATTAAGCTTAATGTGGCGGTTATGAATTTTATCATAACCGTCATTTTCCCTCATTTTCCAAAGTATCTTTTTCAGTCTGACAAATTGACAGCTCATAGTATGCCTATTTTATTCGTTCATTTCATCTTCACTTAGTTTATTCTCAATAGTTTGCTGTTTTCTCTTGTTTACAGCTATTATAGCCGAACGAAATAGAAAGAAGAAAATAACAAAACTCACAAAGTACGATGTCAAATATTTGATATCATATGTACCGCTTAGAAACGCAAAAAGAATTACCGAAGCGACACCTGATACAATTGTGTTTATTAACAATTTTTTCTTACCATCGCCTTTGGGACTCCAAATATCAATTCCTTCCTTAAAATTGCGGATTAAAATATATAAGCCGCACCCTATTAAGGCAAAAAATTCAACTGCATATTGTGCAATGGGCGCTTTCATAAAAAATTGTTGTACAATAATAGAAATCATTAACACCCATACAAGCCATCCATACGTTTCGCTTTGAATTTTTCTTCTTAACAAAAGTATTCTTTCATCTTGAATTTTATTATTTTTCATATGGCTCCTCCCAAAATAGATCATTTAATGTTTTATTTAATGCTTTGCAGATTGCTATGCAAAGATTTAGTGTAGGGTTATAATCACCGGCTTCAATAAGTCCTATCGTCTGCCTTGTTACACCAACTGATTTTGCTAAATCTTCTTGCTTCATATCGCATTCAATACGTGCAATTTTCATTCGTTTATTTTTCATACAACCCCTCCCTATATTGCATATTATAATTTATATATAGCATAATGTCAAGTATATATTGCATAAAATCTTAAAAAATTGGCGATCTACCTTTCAAGTTACTCAGATAAGCCTTAGTCTCATGTAATTCCTGGTATAGATTTTTATTGAATGCGGAAATAATAATTACATCATTGTTTCCGTCATGAGTTACATCATTAAATGAAACAGCTATATTATCGTAATTATACCAGCTCCGGTGATGCTCAAAAAAGGTTATTTCTGAAGATTTCACGATCCTTTTGCTCTGAATTGGAATAACTCCCATGCATGTCATTTTAGTCAGTTTTTTATTGACTTAACAGTACAAAAATTATATAATGAAAAGCGAACATACGTTTAGAATAAAGGAGCGCTCATGGGTGAATTTAAAATAAAATCAGAATTCAAACCAACCGGTGACCAACCGGAAGCTATAAAAAAAATATTTGAGGGATTGAAGAAAAATTATAAATATCAAACACTTCTTGGAGTTACCGGCTCCGGAAAAACATTCACGATGGCAAATATAATTGAAAAGGTACAGAAACCTACCCTAATATTGGCTCATAACAAAACATTGGCAGCCCAGCTATGCTCGGAATTCAAGGAGTTTTTCCCTGATAATGCGGTGGAGTACTTTGTAAGCTATTATGATTATTATCAGCCGGAAGCATATGTGCCAAGCAGTGATACATTCATAGAAAAGGATGCATCAATCAATGATGAAATAGATAAGCTGAGACATTCCGCGACTGCGGCACTTTTTGAAAGGAAGGATGTTGTGATAGTAGCAAGTGTTTCCTGCATATATGGACTTGGAAGCCCTATAGATTATGAAAATCTCGTTATCTCCCTCAGACCGGGAATGAATAAGGATAGGGATGAAGTAATAAAGAAGCTTGTGGAAATTCAATATAAAAGAAATGATATAGCGTTTACCAGAGGAACATTCCGTGTAAGGGGAGATACGGTAGAAATATTTCCTGCTTCATCTTCTGAAAATGCCATAAGGGTTGAATTTTTTGGGGATGAAATTGACAGAATAACTGAAATTAACACTGTAACGGGAGAAATGCTGGGCAGGAGAAATCACATTTCAATATTTCCCGCAACACATTATGCCACAACGGAAGAGAATGTGAACAGGGCTGTTGAAAGTATAAGGGTTGAGCTTGAAGAAAGATTGAAATATTTCGAGAGCACAAATAAATTGCTGGAAATGCAAAGATTGGAGCAAAGAACAAACTATGATGTTGAGATGCTCCAGGAAATGGGGTACTGCAACGGAATTGAAAATTATTCAAGGCATATAAACAACTTGCAGGCGGGAATAAGACCATATACGCTGCTTGATTATTTTCCAAAGGATTTTTTAATGATAATAGATGAATCTCACGTATCAATTCCTCAGGTAAGAGGCATGTACAACGGAGACAGGGCAAGGAAAACAACATTGGTGGACTATGGCTTCAGACTGCCTTCGGCTCTTGACAACAGGCCGCTGAAGTTTGATGAATTTGAAAATATAATAAATCAGGTTGTATTTGTAAGCGCAACTCCGGGTCCATATGAGGCGGAGCATTCCCAAAATGTGGTTGAACAGATTATTCGCCCTACAGGACTTATAGACCCTCCCATATATGTGAGACCTGTTCAAAACCAAATAGATGATTTAATAAATGAAATAAATAAATCAACCCAAAAGAATCAAAGAGTATTAGTTACCACCCTGACTAAGAAAATGGCTGAAGATCTAACCGCTTACTTTAAAAGCACAGGGATTAAAGTTAGATATCTTCATTCCGATATAGATACATTGGAGAGAATGGAAATAATCAGAGACCTTCGTATGGGTAAATTCGATGTGCTCGTTGGGATAAATCTGTTAAGGGAAGGTCTGGATTTGCCGGAGGTATCCTTGGTGGCAATACTTGATGCCGATAAGGAAGGATTCCTGCGTTCAGAAACATCCCTTATACAGACAGTGGGAAGAGCAGCCAGAAATGTAGACGGAAGAGTAATAATGTATGCGGATAAAATAACCGGTTCAATGGAAAGGGCAATAAAGGAAACAAACAGAAGACGGGAGATTCAAGATAAATACAATAAAGAAAACAACATCACCCCTAAGTCGATAATTAAGGGAGTGCGTGCAATAATAGAAGCTACCAAGGCAGCAGAGGAAGAAACCGAATATAGATCAAAGGGTAAGAAAATTGATATTGCAGAATATATTATAGAATTAGAAAAAGAAATGCGAAAAGCTGCAGAAAACTTAGAGTTTGAAAAAGCAGCACATTACAGAGATGAAATTAAGGATTTGAAAAAGAAATTTCAGTAATCAAATCCGAGGACCGATTTCAGAAAGGAAGAATAATGGACAAAATTATAATTAAAGGAGCAAAGGAAAACAACCTGAAGAATATAAATGTTGAACTACCGAGAGATAAATTTATAGTATTTACGGGAGTCAGCGGTTCCGGAAAAACATCCCTTGCTTTTGATACCATATATGCTGAAGGACAAAGACGTTATGTTGAGTGTTTGTCCTCATATGCAAGAATGTTTTTGGGGCAGATGGATAAGCCGGATGTCGAGTCAATTGAAGGATTGTCACCTGCAATTTCCATAGACCAAAAATCGACAAACAGAAATCCGCGTTCAACCGTGGGCACAATTACGGAAATTTATGACTATTACAGGCTTTTATTTGCAAGAGTAGGCATACCACACTGCCCTAAATGCGGGAAACCCATTACAACACAAACAGTAGACCAAATAACGGACAAGGTTTTAGAATATGAAGAAAGAACAAAAATTCAAATTTTGGCGCCGATGGTAAAGGGTGCCAAAGGGACACATAAGAAGTTATTGGAAGATGTAAAAAAAGAAGGCTTTGTAAGAGTAAGGGTTGACGGGGAGCTGTCAGAATTAGAAGATGATATAGTGTTGGATAAAAATAAAAAACACACTATAGAAGTTGTTATAGACAGACTGATTATTAAGGAAGGAATTCAAAAAAGACTTGTGGATTCGGTGGAAACAGCTTTGGAATTATCCGGAGGAATGGTGCTCATTGATGTTATGGGTCGAGAAGAGCTTTTAATGAGCACAAAATTTGCATGCACAGACTGCGGCATCGGATTCGGAGAAATTTCCCCAAGGATGTTTTCCTTCAACAATCCCGTAGGAGCTTGCAAAACATGCAACGGGTTAGGCGTTAACAGAGAAATAGATGTTGATTTAGTGATTCCAGATTATTCAAAAACAATTAGCGAAAGGGCAATAGCACCGTTTGGAGCAGAGGAAGACGGGTATTATTACCAAATGTTTGCTGCTGTTGCAAAATACCATGGTTTTGATATATCCAAACCTTTGTCGGAAGCTCCGAAGGAATTTATTGATGAAATTCTTTACGGAACCAACGGACGAGAAGTAACAGTTAATTTTATCAGCAAATTTCAAGGACCAAGGGAATACAAAAGGGAATTTGAAGGAGTTGTAAACAATCTCCAAAGAAGATATAACGAAACCAGATCTCCTGAAATGAGGGAATGGATAGAAGAATACATGTATGAAAGCTCTTGTCCCGAATGTCACGGAGCAAGACTAAATCCCATAAGCCTTGCGGTTAAAATAGACAATAAAAATATTTACCAGGTATCACAGCTTTCCGTTATAAAAAGCATAAAGTTTTTTGATGAACTAAAATTAAGCCCCATGCACAAAATTATCGGCAGTCAGATAATTAAGGAAATAAAAGACAGACTTCAATTCTTATCCGATGTGGGATTGACTTATCTTACTTTAGACAGAAATGCAGGAACCTTGTCGGGGGGTGAATCTCAGCGTATAAGATTAGCCACTCAAATAGGTTCCAGTCTCGTAGGAGTTCTTTATGTATTGGATGAGCCAAGTATAGGACTTCACCAAAGAGATAATTCCATGCTTATTAAAACATTGCGGAATCTCACCGGCTTGGGAAATACACTTATTGTTGTGGAGCATGATGAAGAAACTATGGAAAATGCGGATTACATTTTAGACATAGGTCCCGGGGCAGGAGTTCACGGAGGAGAGATAGTCGGATTTGGAACATTTGAAGAAATTAAAAACAATCCAAATTCAATTACGGGACAATATTTAAGCGGAAAGAAAAAAATCGAAGTTCCTGAAGTTCGGAGAAAACCTGAAAAATTCATAGAAATAAAAGGTGCCAGAGAAAATAACCTAAAGAATTTAGATGTAAAAATTCCATTAGGGGTAATGTGCTGCGTAACGGGCGTTTCCGGCTCAGGCAAAAGCTCCCTGATAAATGAGATTTTGTCCAAGGGGCTCCATCAGAAATTATTCAGGAATACAGATCGTCCGGGCAAATTTGATGAAATGTTAGGCATAGAAAATGTAGACAAAATAATTACAATCGACCAATCTCCAATCGGCAGAACTCCAAGGTCAAACCCTGCCACATACACGGGTGTTTTTGACTACATCAGGGATGTATTCGCAATGACTCTTGAAGCAAAAGAAAGAGGTTATAAAAAAGGAAGATTCAGCTTTAACATTAAAGGAGGCAGATGTGAAGCTTGTCACGGAGACGGAATTTTAAAAATAGAAATGCATTTTCTTCCCGACGTATATGTGCCCTGTGATATCTGCAAAGGCAAGAGATACAACAGAGAAACATTGGAAGTTAAATATAAGGGGAAAAATATTTCGGATGTTTTGGATATGACAATTGATGAAGCCTTGGAATTTTTTGAAAATATACCGAAAATCGAAAATAAAATAAAAACATTACAGGATGTGGGATTGGGATATTTGAAATTAGGTCAGCCTTCCCCGGAATTATCGGGAGGAGAAGCACAACGTATCAAGTTGGCTTATGAACTTAGCAAAAGAGGAACGGGAAAAACGGTCTATGTTTTGGATGAGCCGACGACAGGTCTTCACATAGCAGATATCCACATGCTTACGGACGTTTTGGACAGACTTGTGGAAGCGGGCAATTCTGTTATTGTAATCGAACATAATTTAGATGTTATAAAAACAGCAGATTATATATTGGATTTAGGTCCCGAAGGCGGCGACGGCGGAGGAACAATAGTAGCAGAAGGTACTCCCGAGGAGATAGCAAAAGTAAAAAAATCGTATACGGGACAGTATCTGAAGAAAGTGCTATAAAGGTCCCTGCTCAACAAGGGAATGAGAGCAGGCGTAAAACGCCTGTTCCCACTCCTGCTTTCAATAATGCTTCCCTTATAATATCAGTAAAGCTACAATAATTGAAGCACCGATTCCGCATAGTACCGGTACTAAATTTTTTCTTGCCAAATCCTGTGCATTTATATTACAAATTGCAGCCACAGGAATAACAGCCCAAGGAATTATGGTTCCTCCATCAACCCATACCGTTATGACCTGACCTAAAGCAGCCAATCCTGCAATATCAATATCTATAACATTTGAAAATGTATAAGCTAATGTTCCCACAATCGGCAGTCCGGAAAATCCGGAGCCGTCAAGACCTGTAATCAATGCCACTGCCGTTTGGGTTAAAATAGTTGAAAACTTGGTCATTTGTATGCTTTCAGACAAGAACATGCTTATGTCATTCAATATTCCGGGTGCACCTTCGCCAAAAACGGCTGCAGCTCCGCCTTGATTCCCCAGGAAGAAAAATCCGCCTATGAAAATTACAGGAGCAAATACAGTAATTCCGAATTTAAAACCTTCCCTGAGGCAGTTAACTACCATTTCAAAACCATCTCTTATTTTAAAGCTGATTAAGACGGTTATCAGCATTATAATTATGGCAGTTCCTCCTACAAGCGCAGTTGCATCCCCGCCTGCCAAATCATATTTAAGCATGGCAGCTATGTCAACTAAAAATGCTATCGGTGCCAAAACTGCCACATATTTTGCTGTCTTTGTTTGTGTTTTCACCGCAGGCTTATCGTTATTATCTGCATAATGTGTTAACTGAGGATTTCTCTTTAAATCTCTTTTCATCATTATGAATGCCGTAGTAACAGTAACTATTGACATTGTAAGCCATATAGGTATTGATGCGTTTATAACTTCTGTTACTTCAATACCGGCACCTGCAGCGGTTATGGTAGGCGCACCCTGAATAAAAAAATCACTGGAAAGCGCAACTCCATGGCCAAATAAATTCATGGCAACAGCAGCATATATAACAGGAAGACCGGCTGCAACAGCAGCAGGCAGAAGCACTGCTCCTACTAATGGAACTGCCGGACTGGGCCACACTAACCATGATATAATCATCATAGTAACACCGATTGCCCAAAATGCCATAGTTTGATTTACCATAATCTTTTTTATGGGTGTCATTATCAATACATCGGCGCCTACTTCCTGCAAAGCCTTCGACATGGCAACAACAAGAGAAATAATAACTATAATACCCCAAAATTCATTTCCGGAATAAATAATTGTGTTAAAAATAGACTGAACAGCAAAAATCGCACTGCCCGAATAAAGAAAACCCATAGCAAAAATACCGATAATACATGGAATTACAATTTCCTTTTTCATAAGCATAATAATTAGAATGATTACTACCATTATCATATACAGGTAGTGAAGAGAAGTTAAAACCATAAGATACCTCCTTGGAATTTTATGTATCGGGGACATTCCTTGTAGCCGCAGAGACTTCCCTATATTAGAGGTGTGTCCCTGTACCTATGTAGAGGTTAATTATTCTTTCAAAATATTGGTTAACACCATCAAAATCCATGCAGTTAACATAAAAAGCTTCTAAGAGATCATGCATTTTTTTTGTTTCGGAAAGCTTTTCCAATGCGTTTTTTATTAGCATGTCATATAAATGAAGATTTTTTTCAATTTCTGAAATTTGAGTTTTTATATTTTCGGAATCAATAATGCTGTGTATATCAAAAACCTCATCATATTTTTCGCTCATATGGTGTTCGGCGGTTATAATTATAAGTTTCTTTTCAGGCAAATAAATATGCTGGAGCTTTTCCGGACTTAAAGGTCTATAATAGCATTCCGCATCATATCCTCTTTTAACTGCTTCATTTAAAATTCTGTCAAGGAACATAGATGAATAATTTGTATCTTTTCCTGCTATTGCCCACACTTCATTTTCTTCAAAAAAAAGCTCTGTATGGCTTATATATCCGTTTGCCGTAAATGCTTCGGTAAATAATTTTCTGACATTGCCTGTTTTTTTGCAATATGTATTGTTAAACAATTTAACTGTTGCTTTTTCGCACATTTCATTAAATTTGTCTCCACTGACATATGAATCATAAATAGAACAAACTTCATCATAAATAATACCTGCAGCTTTTAAATATCTGTAAGCACTTTTGTATATATTTGATTTAGCTTTATTAATTTGGACAATTGCAGCTTTGTGTTTTTTTAGCCTTTGACCGTCTAAAAAGGTTCCGAGATTAATTATTTCATCAACTGCTCCCGGAATTAGAGGATCAATGATATGAGGTGCCGTGCCGTCAACAAAAAGAATTTTCGATTCGGGAATTAAAATTCCGTCAAGACTTACATTATCGCTGGAGCAGTGTATATATTCTGCCGAATAGCCCTTTTCCTTCATTTTTTCTGCAAATTTTTTCATGAAACGATTTTTTCCTACCCCCGGACCTCCCTTAAGAATATAAATATGTTCAGCTTCTTCCGGCTTTAATAAATAGCCGAAATAGCTAAAAAATCCTTCAGATGTGTTATTACCAGCAAAAACATGTTTTTCTTTCATTTAGTACCTCCTTGCAAAGTATATTTTTATTATATGAAAAACTTCTATACTTGTTAAACTTAAATAATGGTGATTTGATTATAAAAAAAATATTAAGGGGCATAATATTTTAGAAAGTTTAAATTAAACTTTTGAAAATCAATAAGGAGACATATATGGAAGGCAAAGTACAAAAAATGGATCATCCTAATCCCGGCATCAGGTGTGTTGTAAACACATGTCACTATTATGCCGATGGAGATCACTGTAATGCTCAGAAAATAGAGGTACAAAAACGAAATGCCAAATCGTCGCAGGATACGGATTGCGCAACATTTACTCCAAACCATCAAAGCATGACATAGTTATCAAAAAATTGTTCTTTGACTAAAGAACAATTTTTTTTTTGCAAAACCAATTTCATTTATGCTATAATAGGAAACGATTGTTAATAAAGGAAGAAGTTAAAATGAAGTTGATAGTAACAGAAAAGCCGTCAGTAGCAAAGGATATTGCAAGAGTTTTATATATAAATACATCAAGAGACGGTTATATGGAAAACCGAGAATACATTATAACATGGTGTGTGGGGCATTTGATACAGCTTGCGTACCCGGAAGAATATGATTCCAAATATAAACGATGGAATATCAGGGACCTTCCCATATTTCCCAATAAGTTTAAATACAATGTAATTCCTCAGACAAAAAAACAGTATGAAACAGTAAAATCTCTTATGCTTGATGAAAGAGTCGATGAAATAATATGCGCAACAGATGCAGGAAGGGAAGGGCAGCTCATATTTGGATATGTGTACATAAATGCAAGCTGCAATAAACCCGTAAGGCGGCTTTGGATAAGCAGTATGACTGATGAAGCTATTTCCGAAGGCTTCAATAATCTGAAAGACAACAAGGAATATTTCAGTCTCTATCAGTCCGCAAGAGCACGCTCAGAGGCTGATTGGCTCGTCGGGATTAACGCAACAAGGCTTTTTACGGTGAAATATAATCAGAAGCTTACAATAGGAAGAGTTCAAACTCCAACATTGTCACTTATTGTTTCAAGGCAGAAGGAAATAGATGAATTTGTACCGCAGCCTTTTTATGAAGTGACTGCAGACTGTGAAATGTTTACTGCAACATGGTTTAATAAAAAAGGTACCCGGATAGATGAAATAGAAAAAGCAGAGGCAATAGTAAATAAGTGCAAGGATAAGGAAGGAAGTATTACAAAAATAAAAACAAAAAGAGCAACAGTCGAGAGACCTCTTTTATATGACTTGACGGAACTTCAAAGAGATGGAAACCGCAGATACGGTTATTCGGCGGAGCAAACCTTAGGAGCAGCACAAAATTTATATGAAAGATACAAACTGACAACATATCCGAGAACGGATTCGAGATATTTGACAAAGGATATGAAAGCTAAGATTCCCGGTCTCTTGCAAAACATAAGAAATGGCTGGAAGGGCTCGGAATACTGTGTGGATAAGGTTATTAAACAAAAATTAAATACAGATAAAAGAGTAATAGATGATTCAAAGGTAACAGACCACCATGCAATTATAGTAACTCCAAACATTAAAAATATTTCAGCAATCAAGCTGCCTGAAAGAGAAAATAATATATTGAAACTCATTGTTGCGAGATTTATTGCAATACTTGACAGAAAACAAGAATTTGACCAGACAGACATAGAATTAGTAATCGAAAATGAAAAATTTAAGGCAAGAGGTAAAAAAATAGCAATACCCGGCTGGAAGGAAATAGAGGATATCATGCTGGGTAAAGAAGTAAAGGAAGACGCTGAGGACAAGGAAATTACCATTAATTTAAATGAGGGAGATACAATCAAACCAAAAGAAGTGAAGGTTGTAACAAAGAAAACAACTCCTCCGAAACCTTACACCGAAGCAACCCTTTTAACTGCGATGGAAACAGCGGGAAAGCAAATAGAGGATGAAAAATTAAGAGAAGAAATGAAGTCCATAGGTTTAGGCACGCCTGCTACAAGAGCCGGCATAATCGAAAAGCTGATATCAGTGGGATATATAAAAAGAAACAAAAAAAATCTTGTACCTACTCATAACGGAATACAATTGATTGAAATTGTTCATGAGAAGCTGAAGAAACCGGATTTAACGGGAGAATGGGAAAGCACCCTGAGCAAAATTGCAAAAAAAGAAGCCTCCTCCAAGGATTTCATCGTAGACATAAAAAAATATGTTGCAGAAATAATCAAAGAGGGAAGAATAAGCTCATATAACAATGTCAGGTTTGAAAGCACAGAAAAATCCCGGAATAAAGCAGAAAAAAATATAAATTAATCAATAAATGTATATTATTGATTTAAATGCTTATTTATATTAAAATAGTATCAACAAATGAAAAGGAGTCTTAGCATGGAATTTTTAATTAACGGCATCATGAGTGTAACCTGGCAGCAAATAATTATGTGGATAATAGGAGCTGCACTTATTTATTTGGCAATAGCAAAAGATTTGGAACCTTCTTTGCTGCTGCCCATGGGCTTTGGCGCAATACTTGTAAATATACCGATGTCCGGTGTTTTGAATCAAACATTGGAAGGAATAGGACCTGTACACGGAATTATTGACTGGCTTTTCGAAGTGGGTATAGATTCTTCCGAAGCAATGCCTCTTCTATTATTTATAGGCATCGGAGCAATGATTGATTTCGGTCCCCTGTTATCCAATCCAAGACTGTTATTGTTTGGTGCGGCAGCACAATTTGGAATATTTGCAACAATTACTTTTGCTTCAATGATGGGATATGATTTAGTCGATGCCGCATCCTTCGGAATAATAGGAGCAGCTGACGGACCTACATCCATATTGGTATCCCAGGTGCTGAAAAGCAAGTACATAGGTCCCATAGCGGTAGCGGCGTATTCATATATGGCATTGGTTCCGATTATACAGCCCTTTGCCATAAAATTAGTTACCACTAAAAAAGACAGAAAAATCAGAATGAGCTATAACCCCAAAAGCGTATCAAGAATGACAAGACTGTTATTCCCCATAGTAGTAACAATCATAGCAGGACTTGTTGCACCTGCGTCAATATCCCTGGTAGGCTTCTTAATGTTCGGTAACCTCATAAGAGAATGCGGAGTGTTAAGGTCATTGTCTGATACAGCACAAAACACACTGGTAAATTTAATAACATTGCTTCTTGGACTTACAATATCAGCAAGTATGAAGGCTGAATTCTTTGTTTCACTTGATACAATCAAAATAATGGTATTAGGATTATTGGCATTCGTATTCGATACAATGGCAGGAGTATTATTTGCAAAACTCTTAAATATTTTCTTAAAGGAAAAAATAAATCCGATGATTGG
>LAHS01000756.1_pt1 | contig 17074 bp, 12 predicted proteins | sample 329651 | NCBI WGS metagenome assembly LAHS01 (sample SAMN03275699, study PRJNA271635) | activated sludge metagenome | isolation source: sample C-1 Sludge from hydrolytic chamber (first chamber) of Anaerobic... | reverse complement strand
GAGGATACCAGTTTGTCTTTTTGCAAACCGTTGCTTGCTCATTCTTCCTATTCAGCAAACCCGCAGCAGCGGAAAAAATACTCCGTTACTCTGTCTTTCAAAATCAGCAGCAAGCCAGCATCATACATTCACCAGCAGAAAAACTACTCTGTTACTCTGTCTTAAAACCCAAGCAGCAACCCAGCAGCAAACCTGCAGCAGCAGAAAAAATACTCTGTTACTCTGTCTTTAAAAACAAGCAGCGAATTCGCAGCAAGCGCACAACAGCAAAAGAAAGACTTTGTTACACTGTCTGAAAATAAGGGCGGGAACATAACGGAATAGCAACCCGCGGGGAGGAGCTATGCTTCAAGGGCTTTGAACGATACCTTCAACGAGCTTGGAGATGCCCTTCAAGGGGCTTGAAAGGCATCTTTTATTGTCTCATTTGTAACTTTTTGATTTCCAGCATCTTACAAACGAGGGCACAAAAGGGGAAATCAGAGCACGCCGGCCACGAGGTTCGTGAGCTCTACGAACTGCGGGATGGAGAGCTGCTCGGGGCGCTTGGTCATGATGTCGCGGGCAAAGAAGTCGGCTCCGGGCATGCGTTGGGTGAACAACTGACGAAGACTGACGCGCAACATCTTGCGCCGCTGGTTGAATACAGCTTTCACCAGGCGCTTGAAGAGCTCCTCGTCGCACCCCAAATCGGTTACCTCGTTGCGCGTCATCCGTATCACGGCGCTCTTCACCTTGGGCGGTGGATTGAACACGTTTTCATCGACCGTGAAGAGATATTCTACGTTGTACCACGCCTGGATGAGCACGCTCAGGATGCCGTAGGCCTTGGTGCCGGGCTCTGATGCCATGCGTTGGGCCACCTCGCGCTGTATCATGCCGGTGCAGCAGGGTATGAGGTCCTTGTTGTCAAGCATCTTGAAGAAGATTTGAGAGGAAATATCATAAGGATAGTTGCCCGTGAGCACGAACGGTTTACCGCCGAAGACACCGTGCAGGTCCATACGCAGAAAGTCCTCGCCGATGATGTTGTGGCGCAGTTGCGGCCAGGCTTCGTGCAGGTAAGCCACGCTCTCGGCATCAATCTCCACGGCCTTCACCTCGCGTTCTTTTGTCACCAGGAACTGCGTGAGCACGCCCATGCCGGGCCCAATCTCCAGTATCGGGATGGCCGGACATGCGTCTACGGTGTCGGCAATGCGGCGGGCAATGTTGAGATCGGTCAGGAAATGCTGGCCCAGGTTCTTCTTCGGTCTTACTGATTTCATGTTATCGGCTTTATTGGGCAAAGTTAATCATAATATCCGGAAACAAGAAGTGGCGGGCCGATAAAATCGACCCGCCACCTTATTTGATTGTTCTAAACTTTCTGATTGGGAACGTTGAGCTTACTTGTTCTCAACATTCATCTTTCCATTCACATTTACTGCCTCTGCAATCATGATTGCTACGATGGCAAATGAAAACAATAATACCATAATCTTTTTACCTTTCTTTTAAGTTATCCTTATACGTCTTGTTATCGATTGCAAAGGTAGAGCTTTTTTGTGTGTGCGCAAACAAAAGCAAGGAAATATGTGCCGAAAGGGGTGTTTTATTGATTAAGGTCAATGGCCGGCGCCGTGGGGTTGACTTACATCAAGCGTTCTTTTTGGCCGGGGGGCTGAAAAAAGGGAGGTTATTTTTTGTATTTCATCCTTTTTATCGTAACTTTGCGGTTATGATGCAAATGCAGAAAGCGGCTAACACCACGTTGAAGGTTGCGCTGTCGCTCCTCCTGGGCGGCGCCATTCTGTACTGGATGTACCGCGACTTCGACTTCCGGCGCGTGGAGCATGTGCTCTGGCACGAGATGAACTGGACGTGGATGTTGCTCTCCTTCCCGTTCGGTATCCTGGCGCAGATGTTCAGGGGCTGGCGGTGGAAGCAGAGTCTGGAGCCCATCGGCGAGCGTACGCGAGCCTCGGTGCGCGTACATGCCGTGTTTCTCTCTTACGCCGTGAGCCTCATTATTCCGCGTATAGGCGAGTTTGCGCGCTGCGGCGTGCTGGCAAGGTACGACAAGGCGTCGTTCCCCAAGGCACTGGGCACGGTGGTAACGGAGCGGGCCATCGACTCGTTGCTGGTGCTGCTCATTACCGGACTCACGTTTCTGTTCCAGATAAAGGTATTCAACACGTTCTTTGACCGAACCGGCACAAGCCTCGACTCCATTCTGCGCGGCTTCTCGCTCACGGGCTGGATAGTTACCGGTGTTTGTGCCCTGGCCGTGCTCATACTGCTGTTTTACCTGCTGAGGCGGCTCTCTATATATAATAAGGTGAAGAACACGCTGCACGGACTGTGGCAGGGAGTGACGTCGCTCAGGAGTGTGAGGAACGTTCCGCTGTTCATCTGCTTCACCCTGGCGATATGGGGAAGCTACTTCCTGCATTACTATCTCACGTTCTTCTGCTTCGAGTCAACGGCCCATCTGGGGCTGGCCTGCGCGCTGGTAACGTTCATCGTGGGCTCCATAGCCGTTATCGTGCCCACTCCCAACGGTGCAGGGTCGTGGCATTTCGCCGTGAAGACCATGCTCATACTCTACGGTGTGGCCGATACGGACGCACTTTACTTCGTGCTCATCGTACACTCCGTGCAAACACTTCTTGTGGCTCTGATGGGCGTTTACGCCTGGATGGCGCTCTCGTTTACCAAGACCGGAACCGCCAACGCCTGAGAGCAAACCGCGAATAGAACCATCAACTCTAAATAAACAACAACTATGAGTGAAATCAAAAACTTAAAGCCCGAGGGCATCTGGCGCAATTTCGATGCCCTGACGCAGGTTCCGCGCCCGTCCGGACATCTGGAGAAAGTACAGCAGTTCTTACTCGACTTCGCCAAGAAAGCTGGCGTTGAGGCCTTCAAGGACCCCGCCGGAAACATCGTAATGCGCAAACCGGCCACGCCGGGTTATGAGAATAGGAAGACCGCTCTGCTGCAGGCGCACATGGATATGGTGCCGCAGAAGAGTCCGGACAGTAACCACAACTTCGAGACCGACCCCATACAGACCTATATAGAGGATGGATGGGTGCACGCCAAAGGTACCACATTGGGCTCCGACGACGGCATTGGAGTGGCCGCCATCATGGCCGTAATGGAGGATAAAGAGCTGAAGCACGGCCCCGTGGAGGCACTTATCACGGCCGATGAGGAAACGGGCATGTACGGTGCCAACGACCTGCCGGAGGGCGAACTGCAAGGTGACATCCTGATGAACCTCGACTCCGAGACCTGGGGAAAGTTCGTCATAGGCTCTGCCGGAGGCATTGACATCAACGCGACGCTGGGCTACAAGGAGGTGGAAAACACCGAGACGGCTGCCGTAAAGGTAACGCTGAAAGGCCTGCGGGGCGGTCATTCGGGCCTGGAAATCAACGAGGGCCGCGCCAATGCCAACAAGCAGATGGTGCGACTGGTACGTGAGGCCATAGCAAAGTGCGGTGCCCGGCTGGCCACCTGGCACGGAGGAAACATGCGTAACGCCATCCCCTTCAAGGCAGAAGTGGTGCTGGCACTTCCCAAGGAGAACGTTGAAGGACTCAAGCAGATGGTTGCCGGTTGCCGTGAAGCCATCGAGGACGAGTTCAAGACCATAGAGAGCAACGTGGAATTCTTCGTCGAAGACGTTGCTGCTCCGCAGACGCTGCTGCCCGTGGAGATACAGGACAACCTCGTAGATGCCATCTACGCCTGCCACGACGGCGTCATCCGCATGATTCCAACCTATCCGGAAGTGGTGGAAACATCATCTAACCTGGCCATCATCGACATCGAGAACGGCCTTGCAACCATCAAGATACTGGCCCGCTCATCGCGTGAGGACATGAAGCAGTACATCGTCAACACGCTCGAAAGCTGCTTCAACATGGCCGGTATGAAGGTAGAAACCAGCGGAAGCTACAGCGGCTGGGACCCCAATCCGGACAGCGAGATACTCAATTTGCTCAAGAAAATATACAAGGAGCAAACGGGCAAGGATGCTGTTGTGCAGGCCGACCACGCCGGACTGGAGTGTTCAGTCATCCTGGGCAAGTATCCGCACATGGATGTTGTGAGCTTCGGGCCCACCCTCCGCTCACCTCACACAACGGGAGAACGCTTCGAAATCGCCACGGCAGAACCCTTCTGGAACCTGCTGAAGCAGGCTTTGGAAGAGATTCCCGCTAAATAAAACATCTTAAAAGCAAAGCCGGAAGAGCGCAACTGCTGTTCTTTCGGCTTTTTCTTATCCCGGAGCGCCGCTCCAAGAGACTTTTTTCAGGAAAAACACAACTAACATACAAAATATGTGAACCAATGGAACGGGATTATGAATTAATTTTGTTACTTTTGCAGCACCAAACCAAATCAGAACGAATTTATGGACGATTATCACGCGGAAAATATGAACTTGTAAGCTGGGGAACAGTGCTCTGACACCAATCTCCAACTTATTTAAACATGGAGATTAGTGAAATGAAGACATACTGGAATATAGAAAAGAACCTGACCACCATCAAGGAGTGGCAGCCCAACTGCTGGATACAAGTAACATGTCCTACTGATGAAGACCAGAGAGAGCTGGAAGATAAATTCAAGATACCCGATTATTTCCTCTCGGACATCAGCGATACCGACGAACGTGCACGCTATGAGTACGACGACGGATGGATGCTTATCATCCTCCGCATACCCTACGTGAAGGAGATACGTTCGCGTACGCCCTACTCCACCGTACCTTTAGGCATCATCCACAAGCGTGATGTAACCATCACCGTGTGCTATTACGAGACCAATGTGATGCTCGACTTCGTGAGTTACCAGCAGAAACGCGGCGTTGGTTTTACCGACTACGTAGACATGATATTCCGTCTCTTCCTCTCAAGTGCCGTCTGGTACCTCAAGAGACTGAAGCAAATAAACGCTCTCATCGAAAAAGCAAAGCACAATCTCGACCACGAAGTGAACAACGAAAACCTCATCGGGCTCAGCCGTTTGCAGGATTCACTCACCTACTTCATCACTTCCATCCGCGGCAACGAGAACCTCTTGCAGAAGCTGAAGTTCAAACTACAGGTCGACGAGCTTGATGCAGACCTGATAGAAGACGTGAACATCGAGATGACACAGGCCCGCGAAACCACCAACATCTATTCCGACATTCTGGAATCGACCATGGACACCTATTCAAGTATCATCAACAACAACATGAATACGGTAATGCGAACCCTCACATCGGTAAGCATCATCATGATGTTCCCTACGCTCATAGCCTCTCTCTTCGGCATGAATCTCATCAACGGAATGGAAACCAACAAGTTTGGATTTCTCATTGCGCTCGTTATTTCCGTATTCGTTTCGGGCATTACATGGTGGATTTTGCGCCGTAAACGCCTCGTTTAGACGAAAAAAACGCAAAAAAACACGTTTTCATTAGGCAATTACAATATTTTTATTTAAGTTTGCAGAAAGCAATGGATGTTTGAAACAACATCACGCATCACCATGCGAAGCATTGAAAAACCATGTCAGAAACTTAAAGCAGTGAAACGATGGACTCTCAAGACAACATCCTGGAACAGGGAAAAATAGAAGACGAAAAGAAGGTGGAAGAGGTTGCTGCAGCAGCGACTGGCGCTGATGAACCTGCCGCAACGGCAACTCCCGAAGTAGAAACAGCCGCTGCGGAGCCCGCACCCGCCCCTGAACAGGCGGAAGCAGAACCAGCTCCGGAGGCTCAGCCGTCCCAAGATTCCGAAGCTCAAGAGCAGGAGCAACCCGCACCGGAGGTTCCTGAACAGAAGTCATACAGCACCAAAGAGGAGGTGCTGGAGCGCGTCAAGGAGATTGCCCACAACGAGGAGAATCCCAACAAGGACGAAATTGACCACTTGAAAACCACCTTCTACAAGCTGCACATTGCCGAACGTGAAGCGCAGCAGAAAGCTTACATCGATGCAGGAGGCGACCCCGAGAGGTATCAAGTGCTGCCCGATGACGTCGAGGAGGAGTTCAAGGCCGAGATGATAATCATCAAAGAGAAGCGTGCCAAGATTTTCCAACAGGCCGAGGCCGAAAAAGCAGCAAACCTGAAAAAGAAACTCGAGATTATTGAAAAGATAAAGTCAATGGCCACTTCGCCCGAAGCAGCCAACAAATCATTCAATGAATTCAAGGAACTCCAGCAACAATGGAAGGAAATCAAGAGCGTGCCGGCCGACAAGGCCAACGAGTTATGGCGCAGCTACCAGCTGCATGTCGAGCAGTTCTACGACCTGTTGAACCTTAACCGCGAAGCTCGCGAGTACGATTTCAAGAAGAATTTGGAGCTTAAAAGCAAGCTCTGCGAAGCTGCCGAGCACCTGGTAGACGAGCCTGACGTTATCAGCGCCTTCCACCAACTGCAGGAGCTGCACCAGCAATACCGTGAAACAGGCCCCGTGGCCAAGGACTTACGCGAGCAGATATGGACGCGTTTCAAGGCTGCCTCCACCGTTATCAACAAGCGCCACCAGCAACATTTCGAGCAACTACGTGCCAAGGAGGAAGACAACCTGGCCAAGAAGACTGCTCTGTGCGAAAAAGTAGAAGCCATAGCCAAGGAAGAAAACAAGACTGCCGGCGACTGGGAGAAACGCACCAAGGAAATTATAGCCGTACAGGGCGAATGGAAAAAGATTGGTTTCGCACCGCAGAAGATGAACGTCAAGATATTCGAACGCTTCCGTGCAGCATGCGACGACTTCTTCGGTCGTAAGGCCGAGTTCTTCAAAGGCATGAAACAACGCTTTGCAGAGAATGCAGAGAAGAAGAAAGCTCTCGTGGAGAAAGCCCAGGCTCTGACCGATTCTACCGACTGGAAGTCGACCAGCGACAAGCTCATCGCCCTGCAGAAAGAGTGGAAAACCATTGGTACGGTGCCCAAGAAGTTAGGCGACCAGCTCTGGCACGACTTCCTCGCTGCCTGTAACCACTTCTTCGAGGCACGCAATGCCGCCAATGCAGGCACGCGAAACGTGGAGCATGAGAACCTTGCCAAGAAGCGCGACATCATTGCCAAGCTAAAAGAACTGGCCGAGAATGCGGCCGATGACGCTGCTGACAAGGTGCAGCAGCTGGTGGATGAATACAACCAGGCCGGCCACGTGCCCTACAGAGAGAAGGACAAGATATACAAGGAGTACCATGACGTGCTCGACAAGCTCTACAACGAGCTGCACATATCGGTGGCACGCCGTAAGTTGGACAACTTCAAGAGCAACCTGAAGAACGTTGCCCGACGAGGTGAAGACGCGCTGGACAACGAGCGCGGGCGCCTCATGCACCGCTACGAGCAACTCAAGCAGGAAATAACAACCTACGAGAACAACCTCGGTTTCCTCAATGCAGCCAGCAAGAAGGGAAGCAACCTGCTCGACGAACTGAACCAGAAGGTGCAGAAACTCAAGGACGACGCCGAACTCGTGCGCCAGAAAATCAAGGCGATAGACAAGCAAAACGAGGAAAACGACGAAGAAGAGTAGGCGCACCACGCCCTCCAAAGCATACAGAATGGCTGCCCCAGTGGCAGCCATTCTTTTTTTATACCTGCCCGAAAGACGGCCTGCAGGTACCGTTCAGGAACTTTTGACACTTGTCGAAAGGTTGTGTGACACCTGTCAAATGATCGTTCGACACTTGTCAAAAGTTCCCGTTGCACGTCTTCAGCACGCCTGATGACGCCTTGCAGGGCGCCGCGAAGCATGCTGCAACCGGCATGGGGCATGTTGCGAGGGCTGCAGGTACAGCCCGACAGATGAGCAGAATATTATTTTCCAACAGAAAACGTTAATCTTTCAGCCAATGTGTTAATAGTTCTTAGGATTGATAAAGTTTTCCGTTGGAAATTTGTAAGGCTAAGAATTAGCCGCTACCTTTGCACTGTTTTCCGTGGGAAACCATTAAAAACGTAACAACAACAAACAGACATATTAATGAAACACATCATCATTGGCGGCGTTGCCGGGGGAGCCACGGCAGCCGCGAGAATAAGAAGAGCCGACGAGCAGGCCGAGATTATGCTCGTTGAAAAAGGCAAGTACATCTCCTATGCCAACTGTGGACTGCCCTACTACATAGGCGGCGTGATAAGCGAACGCGACAAGCTGTTCGTGCAGACGCCCGAAGAGTTCTCCCGACGGTTCAACATCAACGTGCTCACACAGACGGAGGCCGTGGCCATTGACACCCGGGCAAAGACCGTGACCCTGCGCGCAGACGGCCGCGAGTGGCAGGAGCAGTACGACAGGCTGCTGCTTTCGCCCGGCTCGTCGCCCGTTCGTCCGCCCCTGCCAGGTATCGGTTCCGAGGGCATTTTCACCCTGCGCAATGTCGAAGATACCGACAACATCAAGCACTACATGCAGCAGCACGCCGTCAGGGAGGCCGTAGTGGTGGGCGGAGGGTTCATAGGTCTGGAGATGGCAGAGAACCTGCACCGGGCCGGAACCCATGTTTCCATCGTCGAAATGGCCAATCAAGTCATGGCGCCTGTTGACTTCTCCATCGCTTCTCACGTGCACCGCGAGCTCATGGACAAAGGTGTGAGCCTTTATCTGGAGAAAGGTGTCGACCGTTTTGAGCAGAACCCGGACGGCAGTCTGCAGGTGTTCTTCGGCTCGGGCGAGAGCATCAAGGCCGACCTCGTGCTGCTTTCCATCGGCGTAAGGCCCAATACGGAGCTGGCCAAAGCCGCGGGCATAGCGCTCGGAACGCGGGGCATCAAGGTAAACAGCTATCTGCAAACCTCGGCCGCGGATGTTTATGCCGTGGGTGATGCCATAGAATACCCGCATCCGGAATACGGCGAGCCGTGGCTCAACTACCTGGCAGGGCCGGCAAACAGGCAGGGCCGCATCGTTGCCGACAACATGGTGTACGGCAACCGGACCGAGTACGAGGGCGCCATCGGCACCTCCATAGCCAAAGTATTCGGCCTCACGGTGGGATCCACGGGGCTGGCAGCCAAGCGACTCAGGCAACTCGGCATCGGCTACGAGAGCAGTATCACCGTCAACCAGTCGCATGCGGGCTACTATCCCGGTTCGTTCATGCTCACCACCAAGCTCACCTTCGACCCCAAGACGGGCAAACTTTACGGCGCGCAGTGCGTGGGCCACGAGGGTGTTGACAAGCGCATAGATCAGATATCCATACTTATCAAGCACGGCGGAACCATCTCCGACCTCACTCAACTTGAGCACGCGTACGCTCCCCCGTTCTCTTCGGCCAAGGATCCCATTGCCATCGCCGGCTATACGGCATGCAACATAGCCTCCGGCCAGATGCCCGTCATCCACTGGCGCGACATCAGCCAGCTCGACCTGAACGAGGTTCAGCTCGTTGATACGCGCACACCAGAGGAGTTTGAAACAGGAACCATAGAGGGTGCCGTTAACATTCCGCTCGACGACTTGCGCCAACGCATGGGCGAGTTGAGCAAGGACAGGCCCGTGGTAGTGTTCTGCGCCGTGGGCTTGCGCGGCTATCTGGCCACCCGCACGCTGATGGCAAACGGCTTCAGTGTGCGCAATCTCTCCGGCGGATACAAGACCTGGGCCCTCAACACGCAACGCATAGAGAACCTGAAACCGGCTGACGACGGGCAGAACCAGACCTGCAACCAGGCTGCAGCACCCGTACAGCGGCTGCACATAGACGCATGTGGGCTGCAATGTCCCGGTCCTATCATGAAACTCAAGCAGGCCATGGACGGCATGAAGGCCGGAGAACAGATTGAGGTGACGGCTACCGACGCCGGATTTCCGCGCGATGCACGCGCCTGGTGCAAGTCTACAGGCAACCAAATCGTATCGGAGAGCGAGCAAGACGGCTACTACACCGTTGTTTTCTGCAAGCAACCCAGCCAGCCGGCGGCCGCTACCACCGCCGCTCCCGGTGCCAGGAACAAGACTCTCATCTGCTTCAGCGACGACCTGGACCGTACCATTGCCACCTTTGTGCTGGCCAACGGAGCGGCCGCAACGGGTCACAAGGTTTCCATCTTCTTCACTTTCTGGGGGCTCAACGTCATCAAGAAGGAGCACAAGCCGGCCGTGAAGAAGGACTTCTGGGGGCGTATGTTCACCCACATGCTGCCCAAGAGCAGCCGACAGCTGCACCTCTCGCAAATGAGCATGATGGGTATGGGCGACCGCATGATACGCTACATCATGCGTAAAAAGAACATCGCATCGCTGGAGGAGCTGCGACAACAGGCCTTGGACAACGGCGTGGAGTTCATTGCCTGCCAGATGACGATGGACATGATGGGCATTAAGAAGGAGGAACTCCTGGACGGCGTGGCCGTAGGAGGTGTGGCCACCTACATGGAAAGGGCCGAGAATGCGGGCGTGAACCTGTTTATCTGAAACCATGCCGACCGGAAACGGCAGCCCTGGTTGCGGCTGCCGGAGCTGGCAAACAAAAAAAGGAATGGAGCACAACGGCTTCATTCCTTTTTCGTTTAAGCTGATACCGGAGCCCTGCCCGGCCGCTGCTTACTGCACGCGGCTTAGCTTGTGGCCCGTAAGTTTCTGGATATCGCGCACCATCGGATAGTCTTCCTTGGTGCAGAAGGTCAGCGCCACGCCGCTGTGACCGGCTCTGCCGGTGCGCCCTATGCGGTGAACATAAGTCTCGGCAACGTCGGGCATGTCGTAATTAACTACCAGTCGGAGGTCTTCTATGTCGATACCGCGGGCTGCGATGTCAGTAGCAATGATGACGCGCGTCTTCTTTGACTTGAAGTTAGACAGTGCCCGCTGGCGTGCGTTCTGGCTTTTATTGCCGTGTATGGCGTCGCAGTTGATGCCACGAGCTTTGAGTTTCTTGGCTATCTTGTCGGCTCCGTGCTTGGTGCGGGCAAAGACAAGGGCCGTGTTCTGCCTGTCGGTACCCAGCACCTTGACCAACAAGTCGACCTTCTCGGGCTTTTCAACGAGGTAGAGGCGCTGGTCTATGGTGTCTACTACCGACGATACCGGCGCCACCTCCACGCGTTGCGGCTTGCAGAGCAGCTTCTTGGAGAGCGTGGCTATGCTCTCCGGCATGGTAGCCGAGAAGAACAAGGTTTGCCGTTGCTTAGGCAGCAGCGGGATGAGTCGCCTCACGTCGTGGATAAAACCCATGTCGAGCATGCGGTCGGCCTCATCAAGAACGAAGTGGCGTATCTGTTCCAGCGAGATGACATGTTGCCCGATGAGGTCGAGCAGACGGCCGGGAGTGGCTATCAGTATGTCGACGCCGCGCTGCAGTTGGGCCACCTGCGCCCCCTGCTTTACGCCACCAAAGATGACGCACGAACGCAGTCGGGTGTTCCGTGCATAGTCTTCCACGCACTCCTCTATCTGTATGGCCAGCTCGCGGGTGGGCGTCAGGACGAGCGCCTTGGGCTGGCGGCGGTCTTTATCGGCAGCCGAAAGGAGCTGCTGGATAATGGGGATGGCGAATGCTGCTGTCTTTCCGGTTCCCGTCTGGGCGATACCAAGGAGGTCGCGACCTGTAAGTGCGGCGGGAATAGCCTGTTCCTGGATGGGTGTTGGGGTTTCGTAATGTTTTGCCTGGAGCGCTTTGAGAATGGGCTCCGCGATATTCAATTCCTTAAATGTCATTTTTTTACGTTTCGCTATACGGTGTATAGCCTGTTATCTGTTTGTTTATAATGGGCCGGCGGCAACCTTTTTTCCGGCCTGCAGCGGCCGGTTGGCGAGGTTCCTTGTGGCATAAAGAAAAAAGCTAAACAGTCGGTCTCCAACTATTTAGCTTCCTTTTGAGTTGGGATACCCGGATTCGAACCAGGAATGACAGGACCAGAATCTGTAGTGTTACCATTACACCATATCCCAAAGTCGGTTTACAACACGTTTCCGAATTGCGTTTGCAAAGTTACGCATTTTTTTATTACCGCCAAAAAAAACACGCATTTTTTTTACGAAAACCGGTCAGAAAAGTGACATTCCCATGTCAGGAGCACGATGTTTCACCGTTTTCGGCTCACCGGGAAGCACTTTTCACGGGGCTTGCCGACCATCGGGCGGGATGTAAAAGATGACGTTCTGGAACTTTTGACACTTGTCGAAAGATTGTGTGACACCTGTCGAATGATCGTGCGACAAGTGTCGAAAGTTCCCGAACGTCATCTTTTGCGCCTCAACCGCAGGCCCACGGCAACCGCAGCCGGGGTTGGCTGTGCCGCTGCAATCTGCCGCCCGCAACCGTCCCGGCAAGGGTTATTGCGGGCGGAGACGGCAGGCGGGATGGCGTTTTCTTCCAAAAAAATCAAATAAAGCAAGTTTTTGAATGTTTTTCCAACAAATAGGTGTAACTTTGTAGCGTATAAACACAAATGCGTTTAATTGAATGACAGAAACAAAACAACTCGTTAAAACCATTACAAAAGGTATACAGGAAAAGAAAGGACAGGACATCGTGATAGCCGACCTCTCGGGTATAGACGGCAGCATAGCCAACTACTTCGTGGTATGTCAGGGCAATTCGCCCTCGCAAGTGGAGGCCATAGCCGAATCCGTTGGCAACTTCTGCCGCAAAGATGCAGGCGAAAAGCCCCTGAACGTAGTAGGTCTGGGCAACGACCAGTGGGTGGCCATGGACTACAGTGACGTGCTGGTGCACATCTTTCTGCCCGAAACAAGGACCTTCTACGACCTGGAAAACCTGTGGGAAGACGCCAAGCTGACAAAGATTCCCAATGCAGATTGACTTTGGCACGACATTTGATAGCCGTTAGTTACATCAACAGAAACAACGTATGGACAATAAAAACAATTACAACAACCCCGACAACAACCAGCCAAAGATGCCACGTTTCAACATGAACTGGTTCTACGCCGTCGTTTTGTTGGGCTTGGTATTGCTCTTCCTTTCGGGAGGCGGCGAGGCTCTTACGGGTTCGCCGGCTGCCAAGGAGGCATCCTATACAACCTTCAAGGCTTACGTCGAGAAGGGCTATGCAGAACGTGTGGTGGTTAACAAGGACGACGGAACGCTCAAGATGTACGTCCGCGCCACGAAGATAAAAGACGTTTTCCACAAAACAGCCAAAGAAGTAGGGCCCTATCCTTACGTGAGCGTGCAGACGGGTTCTATCGACGAACTGGAACGCTACCTAACGGAGATGCAGAAACAAGGCAAGATTGTGGAGTTCAGTTACGAGAACCAAAAGGGCAACCTCTTGTTCGACATCCTCATCAACACCCTGCCCTGGATTCTTCTTATTGTGTTCTGGTTCTGGCTTATGCGCCGTATGAGCGGCGGAGGAGCCGGTGGCGGAGGCGGAGTATTTAGCGTTGGCAAGTCGAAAGCACGCCTGTACGAGAAAGGCAACGACCTGGGTATCACCTTCAAGGACGTGGCCGGGCAGGAAGGAGCCAAGCAGGAGGTGCAGGAAATCGTTGAGTTTCTCAAGAATCCGCAGAAATATACCGAGCTTGGTGGCAAGATTCCAAAGGGCGCTTTGCTGGTAGGACCGCCGGGAACGGGCAAGACGCTGCTGGCAAAGGCCGTGGCCGGCGAGGCTGGTGTGCCCTTCTTCTCCATGAGCGGCTCCGACTTTGTAGAGATGTTCGTGGGCGTTGGCGCCAGCAGAGTGCGCGATGTGTTCTCCCAAGCCAAGCAGAAAGCGCCGTGCATCATCTTCATCGACGAGATTGATGCCGTGGGCCGCGCCCGCAGCAAGAACCCGGCAATGGGCGGAAACGACGAGCGCGAGAACACGCTTAACGCCCTGCTGACGGAGATGGACGGCTTTGGAACCAACAGCGGAGTTATCGTTCTGGCCGCTACTAACCGCGTGGACATGCTCGATAAGGCACTGTTACGCGCCGGAAGGTTCGACCGCCAGATACATGTTGACCTGCCCGACCTGGCCGAACGCAAAGCTATCTTCCAGGTGCACCTGCGCTCCGTGAAGATTGATGATACGGTTGACATCGACTTCCTGGCCCGACAGACGCCCGGCTTCTCTGGTGCAGACATCGCGAACGTATGCAATGAGGCTGCTCTTATAGCCGCCCGCCACAACAGCAGCCATGTAGGAAAGCAGGATTTCCTGGATGCCGTGGACCGTATCATCGGCGGATTGGAGAAGAAAACCAAAGTTATGACGGCCGAGGAGAAACGGAGCATCGCCATTCACGAGGCCGGTCATGCCACCATCAGCTGGTTCTGTCAGCACGCCGACCCGCTGGTTAAGGTTACCATCGTGCCGCGCGGACAGGCTTTAGGAGCTGCCTGGTACCTGCCGGAGGAACGCGTCATCACCACCAAAGAGGAGATGCTCGACGAGATGTGCGCCCTCTTGGGAGGCCGTGCAGCCGAAGATCTCTTTACCGGACATATCTCCACGGGAGCCATGAACGACCTGGAACGCGCCACGAAGAGCGCCTACGGCATGGTTGCTTATGCGGGCATGAGCGACAAACTGCCCAACATCTGCTACTACAACAACCAAGAATACCAGTTCCAGCGCCCCTATTCGGAGACTACTGCTAAGATAATGGACGACGAGGTGCTCAAGATGATAAACGAACAGTACGCACGAGCCAAGCAGATACTGACCGAACACAAGGACGGACACAAGCAGCTGGCCGACCTGTTGTTCCAGAAAGAAGTCATCTTTGCCGAAGACGTGGAGCATATTTTCGGCAAACGCCCGTGGGAAAGCCGCTCTCAGATTATCATCAACGAGAACGCCGCCGATGATGATGTGCCCAAGCTGGAAGACATGCCCGATGAAGTAAAGCAGGCACAGGCCGAACACGAGAAGGCTGTGGCAGAGGCCCGGAACGCCGAAACGCAAGCTCCGGCCAGCACCACCGATACTGCCAAATCATAAAAACAACCATAGGGGGATGGATGTGCCATACATCCATCCCCCGTTTTAATACATGACAAGATGAATGACAAAGTGAAGAACCTCATTGTACGCACCATTACGGGCATTCTGTTCGTAGCCATCATGGTGGTATGCTTCCTGCGTCCGCTGGCCATGATATTCCTTTTTGCCCTCATCACGGGCATGACCATCTGGGAATACTGTGGCCTGGTGAACGACTTACGCAATGTAACCGTGAACCGTTTCATAGCCACCGTGGCCGGTGTTTACTTCTTTCTGGCCGTAGCTGGTGTCAACAGCGGCTACGTACAGACCAATGGAGTCTTCGTGCCTTACCTGCTCACCATCATTTACCTGTTCATCAGCGAGCTTTATGTCAAGACAGAAAACGCCATAAACGACTGGGCCTACGCCATGCTCTCACAGCTTTACATCGCCCTGCCGCTGTCAATGATAAACGTGCTGGCCTTCCGCACGGCCCCCGATGGCGCCATCAGCTTCTACTACCTGCTGCCGCTGTGCATCTTCATCTTCCTGTGGACCAACGACACGGGTGCCTATTGCTGCGGTTCCCTCTTCGGAAAACACAAGCTGTTTCCACGCATCAGCCCCGGCAAAAGCTGGGAAGGCTCCGTTGGAGGAGGCGTTCTGGTGCTGATAGTTGCCGCCACCATCGGCTGGTTTGAGAACCAGGGAGCCAACCTCTCAGGCCTAACCATTGCCCAATGGGTGGGCCTCGGCCTCGTTGTAGTGTTCTTCGGAACATGGGGCGACCTTGTAGAAAGCCTCTTCAAGCGCACCTTGGGTGTTAAAGACAGCGGTAACGTGCTGCCCGGACACGGCGGTATGCTGGACCGTTTCGACTCCTCTCTCATGGCCATTCCGGCCGCCGTGGTCTATTTGTACACGCTTACACTATTCTAATTAGATATTCATTCAAACACTACTGACATGATGAAGAAACTCCTCCTTTTGTTATTCAGTACCCTGCTCACGGCCGGCGCCTTTGCCGCCACGCCCGTACAGAAGTGGGGACAGCTGCAGGTGGTCGGCACACAGCTGTGCGACCGGCACGCTAAACCCGTCGTTCTGCGCGGCGTGAGCATGGGGTGGCACAACTTCTGGCCACGCTTTTACAACCCGCAGGCCGTGAGCTGGATGGCCAAAGACTGGCACGCAACCGTTGTGCGCGCAGCTATGGGAACCATCAACAACAACAACTACATCGATAACCCGCAACACGCACTCGACTGTGTGGAGCGAGTAATAGACGGCGCCATCAAGAGCGGCATCTATGTAATTATAGACTGGCACTCGCATAAGCTGCAAACAGCCGAGGCGGTGAAGTTCTTCGGCATGATGGCACGTAAGTACGGCAACCGCCCCAACGTGATATACGAAATCTACAACGAACCGGTTGAGGACTCATGGGAAAGCCTGAAGGACTACGCCCGGCAGGTAATAGGCGAGATACGCAAGTATGATGCCGACAACATCGTGCTCATCGGCTGCCCACACTGGGACCAGGACATTGACAAAGTGGCAGCAAGTCCGCTCACGGGCTTTACCAACATCATGTACACTGTACACTTCTACGCCGCCACCCACAAGCAAGAACTGCGCGACCGGATGGTGAACGCCATCCATGCAGGCGTGCCCGTATTCGTCAGCGAGAGTGCAGGAATGGAGGCATCAGGCGACGGACCGCTCGATGCAGCCGAATGGCAACGGTGGATAGACACCATGGAACGGCTGCAAGTGAGCTGGGTCAACTGGTCGGTTTCCGACAAGGACGAAACCTGCTCCATGCTGCTGCCACAGGCCAAGAGCACCGGCAACTGGAATATAAACAGCGTTGTAAAGCCCTGGGGCAAAATGGTAAGGACGGCGCTGAGAAAGTACAACCCATAAAGAACCTTAATCCCGTATCTCTGGCAACTGCCAAGATACGGGATTTTTGTTGCTTGCAGGATTGCTGATTGGGTTTTAAGACAGAGTAACAGAGTATTTTTTTCGCTGCTTGTAGTTTCCTGCTGGTTTGCTGATGGAGGTTAAAGACAGAGTAACAGGGTATTTTTTTCGCTGCTGCGTACTTGTTTATAAATAGGAATAGGTAAGCTGCGACTGGGGGAAAGACAAACTGGTATCCTC
>LAHS01000602.1_pt1 | contig 17160 bp, 11 predicted proteins | sample 329651 | NCBI WGS metagenome assembly LAHS01 (sample SAMN03275699, study PRJNA271635) | activated sludge metagenome | isolation source: sample C-1 Sludge from hydrolytic chamber (first chamber) of Anaerobic... | reverse complement strand
TTGATATGTGACAGGTGTCAAACAATCGTGCGACACTTGTCAAAAGTTCATGACGCATAACTCTTGCACTCAAAAGGCAGTGATGCTGATATAAGAGGAAGGGCCAACGGACGCGAGAGAGTGAAACAACCGGGCAGTTATTTCGCTTTTAGTTGCAGCGTATCCGGTTGCAGTTGTACCTTTTTCTTTCTCTTCCAGCCAAACAAGTCTCTGAAACCATTGAAATCCTTTTTAAGGATAAGGCCCAATCCTTGGGTGGTCAGGCTGTTACGGGTGAAGTAACGGTCGTTGGTCTGGTTATAGACTCTGATGGCAAAATTGCCGTTGGGGAAGAGGAGGTAACGAAGGTCAAAATCGCCGATGAAGCTTGTTGTGGCATTTGCATTGTCCCGATAGCCGAACTGCCCATTGAACAGCAGCCTGTTGTTGAGCATCCGCCCGCTGAGTAAACCTTCGTACTCTGCGTTGTTCCAACCCTCATCGCCGGTAGAAATGTTGGCACCGAGGTTCCAGTTGGTATTCTTTACCACGGTAGAGAGCATGTTGTTAAGCTGCTGGGTAATTTGACCGCTCAGCAGACTCTGCATGGCCAGTGATGTCTGACTTTGCTGGCTCCCTCCGCTTACAGCGGCGTTATTGCCCGTCTGAGAGTAGAATCTGCCAATGGCAAGCAGGTAGAGAACTTGCTGGTTCATTTCCTCTTCGCTGTTGATGAGGCTGTAAATCATCTGCTTGGCATCGCTGTTCACGGTTGGCAGGTCGAAGTTGAAGTCTATCTTGGGCATACCGGGAGTTCCGGAGATGTTCATCAGGCAGTTTACACGGATGTTATTGTTGGAGAAACTGCGGCCTATGTTCAGGTCGGAGAGGCTGACGCCGCTCACTATGTGCTGTGCCTGGAGGTTGAGAGTAGCGTTGTAAGGGTCGCCGCCAAAGACGATTGTTCCGCCTTGATTGAACTGGAAATCCTTACGGATGGCGTTCTGAATGGTCAAACCATAAGTACCGTGGTCTACCAGATAGGTGCCATACATGTCAAAAGCCCCCTTATTATAATAGGTGGCGCGTATCACTCCGTTGCCGTTGAGTGTAATCTTATCGCCCGACTGCTTGTCCATCAGCACTCTCAAGGTTGCATCTGGGGTACAGTTTACGAGGAAATTGAGGCGTATGTCGGTTGGAATATCAACAAAATCGTCCTCATCGGGCGTGTGGTGGTTCTCGTTTATCGAATCTCCATCAGGCAATTGGGCGTCATCGCCAAGGCTGTCGCGCTCGCTCCAGTGTATAAATTCGTTGCTGCTGATGGCATCGGGGCTTGCCGCATTGTATTCTATAAAGGAGTTTTTTTCGGGAGTAACGTTGATGTCTAAATTCACTTCTCCGCTTTTACCTTTGATGGCACAGTTGCCGGTGGCGTAAACGCGGCCGTAAAAAACCTCGTCGGCGTAAGTGGGGAAATCGTAGGCCAGGAGGTTATCGGCTGCTATGTTCAGATCGTAGCTTAGGTTCGTAAGGTGCTGGTGCTTGAGTTTGCCCTGAACAATGCCGAGGTTGCCATTGCGATCGTAGATGTTGTCGCCGGAAAAGATGATTTCATCGGGCACCATCCTGATAATGTCATTCTTGAGCCAGTACCTCGTGTTCAGGGGCGTAATCCACAGGCTACCGTTTGCAACCAGCTCGCCGGCAAGATTGATGTTATCGAGCGGCCCGTAGAGTGTTACGGTTCCGTCGGCGCTCAAATCCGTATCACGCATGAAACTGCCGCAGAAACTCTCGATAAACTCTGCCCGGGTATTCCTTGCAGTGATATCCAACTCGATGTAGTTGCGCTGCGGTGATACATAGCCCGTTATCAGTGTGCTGCGATTAATCGTGTCGTTGGCCAGGGCGCTGATGTCTATCTGCTCCTTTTTGTTGTCGTAGTTGACCTTTGCCTCCAGCGCACCCATCCGGCCGTTTTCGAAGGTGAAGTCGTTAATCATGAGTTCGGCGCGGGCTTCGGGCTTTGAGAATACGGACGACACGCTGGCTTTGCCGGTTGCAAGTCCGCCGAAGCTGACGGCATGGAAATTAACCAGATTAAGTAAATAGCTGATATCCAAGTCTTTGAGTTCGGCCGTCAGACTGTCGGTTCTGTACTTAGTTGCAGTTCCATATACAAGCAAGTGCTGGCCGTTACGCTCTATGAGGAAACGCCTTACATCCAAGTGGTTCTGGCTGTAGTAAATCTCCGAAGGCTTGATTTGCCATGTAGAATCCCCGACCAGGATATGTGATGGGAGAATGTTGACATGAGCCGTTGAAACTCCTGCGGGGCTTTTGTAGAATTGAGACTCGGCATTGACCTGACCTTTAAACAGGTTCTTGTTTCTGTTATTAAAGGTGATGGCTGTTTTAAGGGTGTTATCTGCTGCTGCGGCCTGCACGTTCCAATAGAAGCCATGTCCCTGGAGGTCAAGTTTCCTGACGTGGGCGTTGAGCCGAAGCGTGTCTTCGGGTGTCGTGATATGCAAGTATCCTTTCTCGAACACATGGTTTCCGTAGCTGAAGTCGGAAGCCTGCAATACAATATCTGTTTCGCGTTTCTTGTCGTCAAGGAAACCTTTTACAGTTAGAGGAGACCGCAAATTAATGGGTATATTGAATATCTGCCGGAGCCAGTCCGATTGTTCGATGGTTGCGTTTATAACGAAATTGTTGGTTCGTCTCGATGTGAGCTTCGGGAGACCGGGCAGAGTGGGCAACTTGCTGCCAACAAGATTGGTCAGACTTTGGGCAATGGTGTTGTAATCATACTGGCCTCTGATGTCCACATGGCCGAAATCACTGCTCATCAGAATATTGTGAACGCCCGATTGCTCGTGTAAGTCAATGTGCAGTTTAGCCAGTTGGTAGTTATTTTCTGGTGCCGTCATGGAGAAGTTATCCAAGTCAACAGTGCCTCTTGCAGTATTTAAGTTCTTGCCCGTAACATTTGCCTTTAAATCAAAACCGAAGACTGCGCCCGGCCATCTGTTACTGATTTTGAGTGCAGAGGGGTTGAGATGCGTTACGTGTGCTGTCAGGTTAGCGGCAGCACTCTTGGCAGACAGGTTGAGCTTACCTTTCATATCGACTTTTCCGTTGGGGTCATCCATTCGGAACAGTCCGTCCAGAATGTCATCATGATAGGTGCCGTCAACCGTTATATGCCTATAAGTGTAAGAGTTATATGTAAATTGTGAAATGTCTCCTTTCGCTTGTATCAAAGGGCTGTGGTGCTTGTTTGCAGGCAAGGTGCCGTCTACGTTAATTCTTGTAGCAATGTGCCCGAATTTGTTGTCGGCAAGTATTCGCTTTAAATCCAGTCCTTGTGTCTCCACTCTTCCGGAGAAATGCCTGTTATGCTTGCCTAAAGCAACATTGGCATTTCCTGCTTCGGTATGCAGAATACCCTTTGTAGCAATGTCGGCACCGTACCCGCCTACGTTGCCCTGAAAGTGAATGTTGCCCAATCGGGTCACGAAAACGGGTATCTCAAACTTCTGGCCTAAGTTGTCTGTTACAAATTTAATGCCGTCAGCACTCATCCTTAAATGCGTAATGAGGGCTGCCCAACGAGCTTTGGAATCCCAATTGCTGACAGAACCATCGGCTTGCAGGTTGATGCTGTTAGTCTTGGAACCGACTTGTAAATCCTTAATTCGGATTGATGTACTGGTACCCGAGAAATCTGAAGACAATGTTATCGGGTTTCTGAAATTCTTGAGAGAGGATGTAAAATAGCATAAGTCAGAAGGAGTTATGGTAGATGGAGATATACTTCCCTGATACTCTAAAGTGGGAAATTGCAGCTTTTTTCCATCAAATCTGTACACAGCCCGGATGCTATCCAAAGCGATGAGCGAGTGCGGTAATTCCAATCGGAAGCCCAGAATGGATGCAGTTTGTTTGTTGGCAAGGAATTTAAAAGTCAAAGACTTGAGCTCAAAGCCTGCTTTCTCCTTTAAGCTCAACTTCCTAACATTTACATTGATTGAGTCGTCTGTCAGTTTATTTACAATAAAATGGCCGCTTATTCCTTCAATTTCAAGATGTTTTGAGTTTGAATTGAAGTCATTCGGAATAACTGGAACATCAAGTTGGTCGTATTTGATTTTGCCACGGCGAATGACAAGAGAGTTGATTTCCAAATCCAACGGCGTGTGTGAAGTGGTGTCCTTGGAAGCCAGAGAGTCTAGTACAAACTGAAAATTAGGCTTTGCTTCTTGGTTTGTCTTGCTTAATTTAGCATTCAAGCCAAACAGCTGGGCAGACGTTATGGCTATTTTCCCTTTGAGTAGCTCGATAAAATCTAACTTTGCAGAGATGCGGGTAGCAGCCAGCATGTCTTTGTTATCTTGGTCTTTTATATCTATGTCATCAATGATGATGCGGTTATAAAAGCCAAGACTGACATTGCCAATTGTGACTTCTGTGCCTAATTTTGCAGAAATCATAGCGGCAACCTGCTTTCCCGCAATGCTTTGTATTGCCGGAATGTGCAGTAAAATGACAGCTGCGAAATAGATGGATACGACTATCCAAATAATTGCAGTTATAATATGTTTAAGTCTTCTCAATAAATATGTTCAATAAATTTGCTGTTCCTACCTTTATATAGGCGGCACAAATTTACATTAAAAATATCTCAAAAGGAAATAATTCACATTTTTTTCTTTTATGAATGCCTAAATTATATTATATTTGCAACGACAAACAAGATGGATTTGGTACGAGAAATAAATCACAAATAATATAAATCATATTTTATGGCGAATGTAATTAAGTTACGTAAAGGCTTAGACATTAACCTGAAAGGGAAAGCAAAAGGAGAGAGACGGAGATTGGGACCGGCTGTCGAATATGCGCTTACACCAGACAGCTTTACGGGGGTAATTCCGAAAGTTGTTGTCCATGAAGGCGATACAGTTAAAGCCGGAGATGCCTTGTTCGTAAACAAACAGTATCCAGAAGTAAAGTTCGCTTCTCCTGTTAGCGGAACTGTTTTGGAGATTTTGCGTGGAGAGAGACGAAAAGTTCTCTTTGTCAAAGTAAAGGCAGATGACAAGCAACAGTATGCAGAGTTCGGACAAAAGAATGTAGATGCGCTGAGTGCAGATGAAGTCGTGCATACCTTGCTTGATGCCGGCTTGTTCGGATATGTCAATCAATTGCCTTATGCTGTGTCTGCAAATCCCCAAAGCAAGCCTAAGGCAATCTTTGTATCTGCTTTGAGAGATATGCCTCTGGCCGGAGACTTTGAGATTGAGCTTAAAGGAAACGAGCTTGCGTTTCAGACAGGACTAACAGCACTGTCGAAAATTGCCAAGACTTTCTTGGGAATAGGCAGCAAGCAGAAATCAGACATGTTGACATCTGCCAAGAATGTTGAAATTAATATCTTTGATGGTCCTTGCCCCGCTGGCAATGTAGGAGTTCAGGTAAATCATCTGTCACCAGTCAATAAGGGCGAAGTTGTGTGGACGGTTGAGCCAACATCTGTGATATTCTTCGGTCGCCTCTTTCTAACAGGCAGAGTTGATTTAACCCGCACGGTAGCTGTTGCCGGCAGCGAGATTACAAGTCCGGAATATGTAGATGTGTTGGTAGGAACACCTTTAAACCATATATTGAATGGGAAACTGAACTCAACAGAACATATCAGGCTCATTAACGGAAATCCGTTGACGGGTAAAATTACCGATATGGCAGATTATTTAGGCGCTCATACTTCTGAAGTTACGGCCATACCCGAAGGTGATAATGCCGACGAAATGTTTGGCTGGATGCTTCCACGTACAAAACAATTCTCCATTTCGCACAGTTATTTCTCCTGGCTTGCTGGCAAGAATAGGGAATACGACCTTGATGCTCGTATAAAGGGAGGTGAGCGACACATGATTATGAGCGGGGAATACGACAAGGTTCTTCCCATGGATATTTATGGAGAGTATCTTATCAAGGCTATCATTGCCGGTGATATAGATAAAATGGAACAACTGGGAATTTATGAAGTTGCTCCTGAAGATTTTGCTGTCGCTGAATTTGTGGATTCTTCCAAGCTCGAACTTCAGAAGATAGTTCGGAACGGATTAAACATGTTACGTAAAGAAAACGCATAAAATATATGAGCGCATTAAAAAGTTATCTTGATAAGATAAAACCTTCTTTTGAAGAAGGCGGAAAGTTTCATGCCTTTAAGAGCGTTTATGATGGCTTTGAAACATTCCTGTATGTACCCAACGATACTTCCAAAACAGGAGTCAGCATTCACGATTCTATAGACTCGAAGCGAATTATGAGCATTGTAGTGATGGCGCTAATTCCGGCATTACTATTTGGAATGTACAATATAGGATATCAGAACTATGCTGCTGCTGGTACATTGAACGAAGCTGGCTTTTGGTCTATCTTCGGCTATGGCTTCCTGGCCGTATTGCCTCAGGTACTCGTTAGTTATATTGTAGGACTTGGTATTGAATTCGCATGGGCACAGTGGAAAGGAGAAGAAATTCAGGAAGGCTACCTTGTTACGGGTATTCTGATACCTTTGATTATTCCGGTAAGCACACCGTTATGGATTCTTGTTATTGCCATAGCGTTTGCAGTCATATTTGGAAAAGAGATATTCGGTGGCACAGGTATGAATATATTCAATGTTGCCTTGATTGCCCGAGCTTTCTTATTCTTTTCTTATCCGACCAAGATGAGTGGAGATACTGTCTGGGTAGCTACTGACAAGATTTTTGGACTTGGCAATACGCTGCCAGATGCTTTCACCGCAGCCACTCCCTTAGGGCAGATAGGGCAAGGCATCACGCCTGATGCCACGTTGAGTGATGCTATATTAGGATTTATCCCCGGCTCGGTTGGCGAAACCAGCATCATAGCCATTGCAATAGGAGCATTCATTCTTTTGTGGACCAATATTGCAAGTTGGAAAACCATGCTGAGTGTCTTCCTTGGTGGAAGTATCGTTGCTGCCCTGTTTGAGCTTGGCGGAGCAACGCCTATCCATTGGTATGAGCATCTCGTATTGGGAGGTTTTGCTTTCGGAGCCGTATTTATGGCTACCGATCCCGTAACTTCTGCCCGTACCGAAACGGGCAAATGGATATACGGAACACTGATAGGTGCAATGGCCATCGTTATTCGTGTTCTGAACCCGGGTTATCCTGAAGGCATGATGCTGTCCATCCTACTGATGAACATGCTGGCTCCTCTGATTGATTACTGTGTCGTGCAGCGCAATATCAGCAAGCGCTTGAACCGTTTAACTACTAATGAGTAACCGAACTATGGCAGAAGAAAAGAAAAAGAGTTTGAATACTAATTCAAATACATATACTATTGTTTATTCTACGATAATAGTCGTAGTGGTTGCTTTCTTGCTGGCTTTCGTCTTTCAAGCCTTGAAGCCTGTTCAGGATGCCAATGTGGCACTTGACAAGAAAAAGCAGATACTTAATTCGCTGAACCTTAGAGGACTCAATGATGCCGATGCAGCTAAGACATATAAGGAGGTAATTATTGCCGACGAGATTATTGATGCCTCTGGCAAAGTCCTCAAACCCGGTACTGCCGGCGGCGAGAAAGATGGCTTTACCCTGAACAGTGCAGACTTCAAAGCGGGTAAACTGGCCCTTTACATTTGTGACGTAGATGGGAAAACAAAATATGTAATACCCGTTTACGGCATGGGACTTTGGGGACCTATCAGCGGTTATATAGCTATCAATGAAGATAAGGCTACCGTGTACGGGGCTTATTTCACTCATGAAAGCGAAACTGCCGGACTGGGTGCGGAGATAAAAGACAACCAGTCATGGCAAGAAAAATTTGTCGGCAAGAAGCTCTTCTCCGGCGGCAATACAGCAAACATAGCTTTGTCAGTTAACAAGAAGGTCGATGATCCGACTACGCAAGTAGACGGTGTTACCGGTGCAACTCTAACCTCAAACGGTGTGACAGCGATGCTGCACGATGGCCTTTCTCAATATTTGAAGTTCTTTCAAGATAAGTAAACCAAATCATTAACAGTATTTGTATGAAACTTTTTTCAAAACAAAATAACGCGGTACTCCTCGAACCGTTAAACATCAACAACCCCATTATGGTGCAGGTGCTTGGCATCTGCTCGGCGTTGGCTGTTACTTCGCAGCTTAAGCCCGCCATTGTAATGGGATTGGCAGTAACGGTTATCACCGCTTTCTCGAACGTGATTATTTCTCTTATCCGCAACACGATACCAATGCGCATCCGCATCATCGTGCAGCTGGTAGTCGTAGCAGCATTGGTAACCATTGTGTCACAAGTGCTGAAGGCATTTGCCTACGATGTAAGCGTACAGTTGTCCGTATACGTTGGCCTTATCATTACCAACTGTATTCTCATGGGACGACTGGAAGCCTTCGCCATGATGAACAAGCCTTGGCCCTCATTCTTGGATGGAATAGGCAACGGATTAGGCTATGCGATAATTCTGGTGATTGTAGGTGCCGTACGCGAAGTGCTTGGCAGGGGAACCTTACTTGGTTTTACGATTATTCCGCAGAGTTTTTACGATGCCGGTTACATCAACAACGGCATGATGACCATGCCGGCTATGGCGCTCATTCTCATTGGTTGTGTAATATGGGTGCACCGTGCATTCTTCTATAAAGAAAATCAGGAATAAAGTAGTTACGACAATAGAATTTCATCATGGAACATATTATAAGTTTATTCTTCAGATCGATATTTGTCGATAACATGATTTTTGCTTTCTTTCTTGGAATGTGTTCGTTCCTCGCAGTCAGCAAAAACGTAAAGACATCACTGGGCTTAGGCATGGCAGTAACATTCGTGTTGCTTGTTACCGTGCCTGTAGACTATCTGCTCCAGACCAAAGTTCTGGGCCCCGATTGCCTTATTCCGGGCGTAGACCTTTCCTATCTGAGTTTCATACTCTTCATCGCAGTGATAGCCGGCATTGTCCAGCTGGTTGAGATGGCAGTAGAGAAGTATTCGCCCACACTGTACAGTGCGCTTGGCATCTTCCTCCCGCTTATAGCCGTAAACTGTGCTATCATGGGCGCATCGCTCTTCATGCAGCAGCGCATTAACCTCGACCCGTCCAGTACCCAGTACATAGGTAGCATTTGGGACTCCATAGCCTATGCCATTGGCAGCGGCCTGGGATGGACTCTGGCCATAGTTTCGATGGGAGCCATCAGGGAAAAATTGCAGTACAGTGATGTTCCCAAACCACTCCAGGGATTGGGTATTACATTTATTACGGTAGGCCTCATGGCTATGGCCATGATGTGTTTCTCCGGACTTAAAATCTAAAATAAGGTATGGGACAGTTTATATTATTAAGTATAGGAGTATTCCTGTTAACAATACTGCTGTTGGTTGTTATACTGCTTGTTGCCAAGAAATATCTTTCGCCGAGCGGTAAGGTAAACATCCTCATCAATGGCGACAAAACTCTAAGCGTGGATCAAGGTAATAGCCTGATGTCAACCTTGAATGAAAATGGCATCTTCCTCTCATCAGCCTGTGGCGGCAAGGCCAGCTGCGGACAATGTAAAGTGCAGGTGCTGGAAGGCGGAGGCGAGATTTTAGACTCCGAGCGGCCGCACTTTACACGCAAACAAATCAAGGAACACTGGCGGTTGGGCTGCCAGTGCAAGGTGAAAGGAGATTTCAGCATCAAGATTCCGGAGAGCATCCTGGGCGTTAAGGAGTGGGAGTGCACGGTTATTTCCAACAAGAACGTCTCCAGCTTTATCAAGGAATTCAAGGTTGCGCTGCCTCCCGGTGAGCATCTCGACTTCGTCCCCGGTTCGTATGCACTGATAAAGATACCCGCATACGATACCATTGACTACGATAAAGACTTCGACAAGAACGATATTGGCGATGACTATATTGGCGCATGGAAGAACTTCAACATCCTCAGTCTGAAAGCCCATAATCCCGAAGCAACCACCCGTGCCTATTCCATGGCCAACTATCCGGCAGAGGGCGACATCATAACTCTTACCGTGCGAATTGCCACCACGCCGTTTCTGCCTCGCCCGCAGGTAGGATTTCAGAATGTTCCTACAGGCATAGGCTCTTCCTATATCTTCTCGCTCAAGCCCGGCGACAAGGTGATGATGAGCGGCCCTTATGGCGATTTCCATCCCAATTTCACATCAGGCAAGGAGATGATATGGATTGGCGGTGGAGCAGGCATGGCTCCTCTGCGCTCGCAGATTATGCACATGCTCAAGACTCTCCACACCCGTGACCGCGAGATGCACTTCTTCTACGGTGCGCGAGCATTGGGAGAGGCTTTCTTCTTGGAAGACTTCTGGGAGCTTGAAAAGGAATATCCTAATTTCCATTTCCATTTATCACTCGACCGGCAAGACCCAAAGGCCGACGAAGCTGGCGTGAACTATTACACAGGTTTTGCCGTGAATTGCATCCGTGACACTTATCTCAAGGACCATGAGGCACCCGAAGATTGCGAGTATTACCTCTGCGGACCTCCAATGCTGATAAAGACCGTTACCGATTATCTCGACAGTCTGGGCGTTGAGCAGGACAGCATTATGTACGATAACTTCGGATAAGCACCCCCACAGGCTCAATGCTGCAACGAGCCTACAATCCACAAAGGCGCATGACTTTAAACAGGTTGTGCGCCTTTTTTTGTTTTTGTGTGCGCCTGAATATGCCCATCAGAGGCCTTGAAGATATGCTTCGCGAACTTTCGACAAGTGTCGCACGATTGTTTGACAGCTGTCGCACGATTATTCGACACTTGTCGAAAGTTCCGGCAAGCGATTTTCCACAACCCTAAACCTGCCGCATCATAACCTTATGGAATGGCTTTTGGATAAGACAGGAAAACCTCTCCGTGCGTTTGTTTCTGCAAAGAATAGGATAGGGGATAAGCAGTTGTATTCCTGCACTCGAAAAAACGAAAGCCCAAAGAAAAATTATCGGAAAACATTTGGAGGAACAAAATAAAACAGTTACCTTTGCACACGCATTTGAGATAATATGCTTGGCAACTCGGTTAGCGAGCCCTGACTGGAAGGATGGGTGAGTGGCTGAAACCAGCAGTTTGCTAAACTGCCGTACATATTTCTTGTACCGGGGGTTCGAATCCCCCTCCTTCCGCTTCGGGAAGTCAGGCTGTCGAGAATGCAACATGCGGTCGATTCATCTAATGGTTAGGATACAAGATTCTCAATCTTGGCATAGGGGTTCGATTCCCCTATCGACTACATTAACCTCTGCAACCATTTGCCGGTAGCAGAGGTTTCTTCTTTTTATAAGATAAGGTAGGTTTACGTAACGGTTTGGCTACGAGATACTCACTCCTGGCACAGGAGTAGGGGTTCTCTACTGGCTGCTTTTCCCTTCCGCTTCTCTGTTCCTATTGTTTTGTTGCTGGCAGATAGCTTTATTTATAGAAAACTATCCAGTTGGTATTGTAGCTTTTGCCATTGCTCTTCAGAGGGTGCGTGGCTCCTGCGTTGTCATGCCAGAAACCCTTGCCCAAATCCAGATAGAGAGCTTCTTGTACCCCGCAGTCAAGCAGGTACATCACAAAAGAGAAGAAATCCATCGGTTCCCGGCTCTCTATCAGGCAGAGCTTTCCGTCTTTCTTGCACAGGGCGTGGTAGTTGTTCTTGCCTTGCACCTCGCAATGTACACGTTTGCCTCGATGAATAAACAACGCTTGAGCAAACGCCATGCCTTCGTTATCGGCAGCCTTTGCTATCTGGGCATCGTAATTGTCGAGGTGAAAATGCCAGTTCTTCTTGTAATAGCTGAAGGCTCCCGTATTCACCGAGCATGCGTATCCTTTATAGAAAACGCCGTTGCTCACATGATTGCCTGCCACGTTCTCATGGTTGAACTCTTTCAGCACCTTGCCTGTAAAAGCCGCATCGGTGGCCAAAATGATTTTATCATCATTCTCGTTTGGCCGCTGTCCGCATATCAAATCAATTTTGGAGAATTGTGGATAATAAACGTAAGCATGTTTCAGCGTGTCTACTTTTATTATATCTTGCATCTTAATTTCCGGTGCCGGGTCTTCTTTATGCTCCGCGAAGGTGGTCTTGATGTCGTTGGCAGCAAGTTGGGCCACATGCAGATTGTGGTAAACTTGATTTCCAAGAAAACCGACTACTGCGCCTCCAAGGAAGGAGAGCGTAACTATTCCGAACTTTGATATCTTTCCCATTTCGGCTACAAAGATACCTTAAATTTGAGAAAACAGCAAATATTGCAAATAAGTTTTTTATTGTCTACCTGTCTGGAAATCAGCCGAACAGAGCCCGCAGAGCCTCTTCTACTTTCTTGACAGGATGCAACTCAATATGGTATTTGTGCGGATTGAGACCTTTGAGATTGAAAGCGGGGATAATGATGTGCGTAAATCCCAGCTTTTCTGCTTCTGCTATTCTCTGTTCTATCCTGCTTATTGGCCTCACTTCTCCGCTTAGTCCCACTTCTCCGCACATGCACCATCCCGATTCTATGGGCGTATCTACATTGCTGGACAGCACTGCAGCTATCACGCTCAAGTCCATTGCCATGTCCGTTACACGCAAGCCGCCGGCAATATTCAGGAAAACATCTTTCTGCATGAGCTTAAATCCCACTCTTTTTTCCAATACCGCGAGGAGCATGTTCAGCCTGCGTTGGTCGAAACCGGTAGCGCTACGCTGCGGTGTTCCGTAGGCCGCAGACGACACCAAGGCCTGGGTTTCGACCAGAAAAGGCCTTACTCCCTCAATGGCACTCGATATGGCAACGCCCGAAAGGCCGTCATGATCTTCGGCCAACAATAGCTCCGAGGGGTTTGCAACTTGTCTCAGGCCGTTCTGCTGCATCTCGTAAATGCCTAATTCGGATGTACTTCCGAAGCGGTTCTTGATGCTTCGCAGGATGCGGTACATGTAGTGCTGGTCGCCCTCGAACTGTATGACGGTGTCGACAATGTGCTCCAGTATTTTTGGACCAGCCAGAGTTCCTTCCTTGTTAATATGTCCGATGAGGATGACGGGCGTTCCGCTCGACTTGGCAAAGCGTAACAGAGCGGCTGCACACTCCCTTACTTGCGTGATGCTGCCCGGACTACTCTCAACTTCTTCTGTGGAGATAGTTTGAATGGAGTCTACAATGACCAGTTCCGGTCTTACATCCTTGATGTTCGAAAATATGTGTTCCAAGTTCGTTTCGCATAGAATCTGTACGTTTTCGGCTTCATTTCCGTTGCCGGCAATGCGTTCGGCACGCATCTTCAACTGGTGGGCACTCTCCTCTCCACTCACGTACAGCACCTTACGTTCGGGCATATTCAGGATTGTTTGCAGTGTCAGGGTGCTCTTGCCAATACCGGGCTCGCCACCCAGAAGTACGATGGAACCGGGCACCAGGCCACCTCCAAGGACTCTGTTCAGCTCGGTATCGTGCATATCCATGCGTGGTTCGTCGTGTGCCGAGATTTGGTTCAGTGGCACAGACCTGCTTCCGCCTGATGCCGACCTATGGGCATTCAAGCTCTGGGCAGCAGCTCGAGCGGCACTGGTGCCGGTATCGGCGGCAATGCGAATTTCCTTAAATGTATTCCACTGACCACAACTTGGGCACTTGCCTATCCACTTGGACGACTCCTGTCCACAGTTGCTGCACACATAAGCTATCTTGTCTTTTGCCATATCTGTCGTCTGTTTAATTCTTTCTCCGGCTTACAGGATAACAAAATTACAATAAAAAAGTGAAATAAACAACATTGGCAGGATATTTCGTTCCGTCTTCTTCCTGTTTCTTCACTTTTTATTCGTAATTTTGCAACTATGAAGAAAGTCTTGATGTTTACATTTGCCTTGGCTCTGCTGGTCTCATGCGGGCAGTCGTATGAAGAGAAGCTACGCTTGTCGAAGGCCGAAAAGGCTCGCATAGCACGTGAAGATGCGCTTGCGTTCAAGGTCGGCGTGTTGCCCACATTGGATTGTATGCCGGTATATCTGGCCCAGGAACGCCAGCTGTTCGATACCCTCGGCGTAAGCGTACACGTCAAGTTCCGCAATGCGCAGTTAGACTTGGATACGGCTCTGGCAGGCAGCAGCATTGAATGTGCAGTGACCGACAGGAAGCGAATGGAAAACATGGGGAAGCATGGTACCGAACTCGAGGCCCTTGGTGCTACCAACGCCTATTGGCAACTCATCAGTAATCGCACGGCACGGTTGAAGGAACCGCGGCAGTTAGGCGACAAGATGGTGGCCATGACCCGATATTCGGCAACCGATTACCTGACCGATCAAATCCTGAAAGGAGTCAAGACATCTGCTCCCGTATTCAAGATACAGGTAAACGACGTCAATGTCAGGCTCCGAATGCTTGAAACCAATTCGATGGATGCCATGTGGCTGACGGAGCCGCAGGCGACTTCCGCCCGTCTGCAAAAGCACCAAGTGATGGCCGACAGCAGGCAGATGAAAGAACAGCTTGGCGTGGTTGCCGTCCGCTCCCGTGCGCTTGTTGACGCAAGAAGGCGCCGGCAACTGGCCTTGTTTGTCAAAGCCTACAACATGGCCTGCGACTCCCTGAACGACAAAGGACTGATGAACTACGCCGCCATCATCAGGAAATATTGTACTGCCGATGACCGTACAATCAAGTCTTTACCCAAACTTCAATATCCAAAACTTACCGTTCCCAATGGCACAAGACAACAACGAGCTTTATAAATTCATCAACCACAAAAGCATTCACGAAGGATTGGCCGCCCTGAAGCTATTCGTGGCCAATCATCCTGTACTTCACATCGACGAGAGACTGAAGGATGTGGAAAGCGATTTCCGGCTGATGGCCGACTTCATGCTCAAAGGCTACAAGGACGAACGGCGAACCCAGCTGTACCGGGAGCTGCTGCACAGACTCTACGTGATAGCCTACGACACCGAACTGGACCTGAAAACCAAGACCGACCCACTGTACATTGCCGCCCGGACACGCAGTCAGCGGCTCGATTTCAGCCACGATGCCGTTCAAAACCAGCTGGAAACCTTCGTTCAGGACGTAGCAATGCTCTCGTTGGAGAATGCCGACAGCCGTGCTGACAAGGAGCATTACCTTTATTTACAGCACCATCAGTACACGAGCAGTTTGTTCGATGCCATCCTCGTATCGCCCCATTGGAAGGAGAACGATGTGCAGTTCTTCAGCTCACTGATAGTTTCACCTACCATTGATGCCCTCGATGCCCAGCTCATTGTTTCGGCCATCACGCTCTCACTCACAGCGCGCTATGACATCAACCGCCTGCGCACGCTGGTTGCTGTTTACAGGCAAAGCAAGGATGAGTTCGTCAGACAGCGCGCACTTGTCGGGTTCGCGCTCAATATGCACAGCCCCGAAGACGCCGGGAGCCAGAAAGAAATGCTCCGGGAGGTGTTGAAGGACGAAACAGCTCGCCGCGAATTGCTTGAGCTCCAGATGCAAGTATTCTATTGCAATGATACCGACAGCGACAATGCAAAAATAAACAAGGAGATTATCCCGAACTTGATGAAGGGCAACAACTTCACCTTTACGAAATTCGGAATACTGGAGAAGGAGGACGACCCCATGGAAGATATCCTCAATCCCGGTGCTGCCGACAAGGCCATGGAGGAAATGGAACAGAGTATGCGCAAGATATATGACATGCAGAAGGCCGGATCCGATGTCTATTTTGGCGGTTTCTCGCACATGAAGCGCTTTGCGTTCTTCTACACATTGAGCAACTGGTTCGTACCTTTTTATATAGAGCACCCCGAGCTGAGCAAGGTTAGACAGGAGCTGAAGGGTAATAAGTTCCTCGACCTGCTGTTCAGTGGAGGCCCTTTCTGCGACTCCGATAAGTATTCATTCGCCCTGGCCATGTCGGGCGTCATGGAGCGGCTGCCTGCCAATGTGAAAGAGATGATGAACTCGGCCGAGGCCTTCGGTCCCGTCATGAACCCCGAGGAGATGATGAAACCGGCCTACATCAGGCGCATGTACCTGCAGGATTTGTACCGGTTCTTCCGCCTGTTCCAGCAGAAAAACGCTTTCCCAAACCCCTTTGACATGCAGCAAGACAACCGTGCCTTGTTCCTGCAGAATGCTTACTTGGATTATCCGCCGTTTTATCCGTGCATCTTGGAGCTTTGCCAGTTCCTTCTCAAGCGCAAAGAAGGCGCAAGGGTAGAGGCTGTACTGAATGTTTACAACATGCCTGCATCGACCGAACGAGACATGCTCTATGCCTGTAGCTTCATGACACAGGAATACTATGCCGCCGCTGTTAACGCATTGAAACAGGTGCTGAACGCATCTCCCGACAACGAAAAGGCCCTGAAACTCTACGGCCAATGCTGTTTCCACCTCGAAGATTACGATGAAGCATTGCGGGCTTACGATAAGTTGACGGGCATTAATCCCGACAGTTTCAGCTACCGACTCAATGCTGCCATAACGAGAATAAACATAGCCGAGGAAGAGAACCTGCAGCAGGGGGTAGACGAACTGTACAAACTCGACTACGAACACCCCGACAACAGAAATGTGATAAGGGCTCTGGGGTGGGGCTTGTTGGAACAACAAAAGCCCGAACAGGCCGAAAAGATGTACGCCAAACTGCTCGAAGCCGACCGTCCGCAGCCGCAAGATTACCTGCACGCGGCCTGCTGCAAGTGGATGCTGAACCAGGTAGACAAGGCTGCCTCGCTGCTTGGAAAGTTCAAGGAAACTGCAGCCAGCGACTTCCTACGCGGATTGCAAGGAGTAAAGAGCCTGCTTGTTAGGAACGGGATATCAGAAACCGACATCACTATCATGGTCGACCTCCTGCAGGCATAACTGCAGGCGGGTTCGTCCGTCGTAAATTCCCCGCAGCCATAATTTGCAGTTCAGGGTTGCCGCCCGGGTGGCTCTGCTGCCTTGTTACAGCGTTACGGCAGTGCTGAAGATGTGTGACCTGTACTGAATAAGTTGACAGTTTACATCAACCCAAAGAAGTAAAAAGTCATGAGACAGTACAATGAAATCGAAAAATTAGAGTTATTACGTCGGTACCTCACGAGTGGGCTGTCGATACGCGCCTTTTCC
>LAHS01000992.1_pt1 | contig 17344 bp, 15 predicted proteins | sample 329651 | NCBI WGS metagenome assembly LAHS01 (sample SAMN03275699, study PRJNA271635) | activated sludge metagenome | isolation source: sample C-1 Sludge from hydrolytic chamber (first chamber) of Anaerobic... | reverse complement strand
GAGTGAAAGGAGTGACGGAGTTTTAAAGGTTGACAATGTAGAATACGGAGGTGCCCTTTGGGCACTATAGAGTTAAAGGAGCAGGCACCGGCTTACCCATCGATTCGTTATAGAGCCATATTTGTGCATTGTGCGAATGCGTCCTTTCATGCAACAAACACTTGCACCTTCATGCAATCCTTTCGTGTCCATTCGTGAAATTCGTGGTTGAAATAAACCGAAAGAGCCGTATCCACTCTGTCTCCGGGTGTGATACGGCTCTTAGTCTTTTGGGCAAAGGGTGGCCTTGCCTCCTACATACCGATGTTTTTCGGGGCAGAAAGAGCCCTACTCCACATTATTTCTATGTCTCACTCCTACTCCATGACGATCATGGGGCGGGGCGCAAACCCGTGGCACACGGGGCCATGCCCCTGCCCTATCGCCACATCGCGCCCCGCAAGGAGTGCCTGCTCCACATAGGCCTCGGCCTGAGCTATGGCTTCGTCCATGGTCAGGCCCATGGCCAGACCCGTAGCAATAGCCGACGAGAGCGTACAGCCCGTACCGTGGGTGTTGCGTGTTGCCACTCGCCCATGGGCATAGCTGCGTTCCGTCCAGTGCCCCTCGGGATCGATGGCATAGAGCCTGTCGGTCACCAGCCCGGGGCAGTCGTCATGCCCGCCCTTGATGAACACGGCCCCGCAGCCCATGCTCAGCAACTGCCGGGCAGCCTCGGCGCGCTGGTCGGGGGTCATCACGGGCCGCCCCGTCAGTGCCGCGGCCTCCGGCAGATTGGGAGTGAGGAGCACCGCCCGAGGCAGCAGATGCCTTATCAGTGCTGCGGCCGTACCGTCATCGGCCAGTCTGTCGCCCGAGGTAGCTACCATCACGGGATCGACCACCACAGGCACGCCAGGATAATCAGCGAGTGCATCGGCTATGGCACAGATTATCTCCTCACTGCCCGTCATACCTATCTTGACGGCCCGGGGGCGTATATCGGTCATCACCGCACATACCTGCGCCCTCACCACGGCAGCATCTACAGCCTGTATGGCCGCCACCCCACAGGTGTTCTGCGCCGTGACCGCCGTGATGGCTGCGGCGGCATAACCGCCGAGAGCCATGATGGTCTTGATGTCGGCCTCTATTCCCGCCCCACCACTGCTGTCGGAACCCGCTATGGTGAGCACGGGTACATAGTGTCGGCTCATGACTTGCTTATCCGGGTTATGATCTCATCGGCTACCTTCTTGCCCGAGAGCAGCATGCCGCCGAAGATGGGTCCCATGCGCGGCGTACCGCCCACTGCGCTCGATGCCATGCCACACACGTAGAGGCCGGGGTAGATCTCCTTCGTGCCCTCTACCACCATCTGCTCACCTTCCTTCACATCGAGCGACCGTTCGCCGATGACGCCGCCCGTGGACGTGTTGAGACGTATGCCGTTCTTGCGTGCCACCGTGCAGCTCACCTCGCTGTCGTGACCCGTACCGTCGATGACATAGCGAGCCAGAATGTTGAGCGGATCCACGTGCAGACCCTCGCGCAGCACGGGAGTCCAGTTGACCACCACGCCGCTCACCCGGTTATCCTTGAACACTACGTCCTCCACCGAGTAGCAGTTGAACACCGTGGCTCCTGCATGTACGGCATGATAGAGCAGACTTGAGGTGCTCTCTACCGTGTCGATGGTGTAGAGTCCCTCCTGACAGGGGGTGTAATTGATGTTAAAGTCGCGCACGATGTGCATGGCTTCCTCCTGTATGACGGCATTGTTGAACATCATGGCACCGCCCCACATACCACCTCCGGGAGCGAGCTTGCGGTCGAACAGGGCCACCTTCAGCCCTGCCTGGGCCAGATAGTAGGCGGCCACGATGCCTGACGGACCGCCACCCACGATGGCCACATCAAGGTTCAGATTTCTTTCCAGCTTGTCAAAATAGGTGCTGATGATACCTTTAGATACTTCTGTTTCGATCATAATAATTGCCCCTCTCTTCCTCCCCGAAAGGGGAGGTGGCCACCTGAGGGGCATGGCCACATTGTTTGATGATATGGATTGTTATGTAGAGTCTGTCGCTCTGTTACGTCTCTCTTCAGCCTTCCGTCTCTTCGGAGGTTGTTTGGGGTAGGTCATCACACAACGTCTGCGAGATACGGGCTGCGCAGAAGTTGGGGCCACACATCGAGCAGTAACGTCCCTCCTGCGGATTGCCGGCCAGATAGTACTCCTTGGCCCGCTCGGGGTCGAGCGAGAGGTTGAACTGGTCGGTCCACCTGAACTCATAGCGTGCCTTCGAGAGGGCATCGTCACGCACCGTGGCCCCGGGATGTCCCTTGGCCAGGTCGGCGGCATGGGCGGCAATCTTATAGGTCACCACCCCTGTGCGCACGTCGTCGCGGTCAGGTAGCGAGAGGTGCTCCTTGGGCGTAACATAGCAGAGCATGGCCGTGCCGTGCCAGGCAATGGTCGAGGCTCCGATGGCACTCGTGATGTGGTCGTAGCCCGGGGCAACGTCGGTCACGAGCGGTCCGAGCGTGTAGAAGGGCGCTCCGTGGCACTTCTCTATCTGTCGGTCCATGTTCTGGCGTATCTTGTGCAGAGGCACATGGCCCGGTCCCTCGATAAACACCTGCACATTCTTGTCCCACGCCCGCTCCACAAGGGTGCCCATGGTGTCGAGCTCGGCAAACTGTGCCGCATCGTTGGCATCGTGTATGGAGCCCGGACGAAGCCCGTCGCCCAGCGAGATGGCCACGTCGTAGCGTGCACAGATGTCGCAGATGTCGTCAAAGTGGGTATAGAGGAAGCTCTCCTGTCCATGTATCTGGCACCACTTGGCGATAATGCTGCCGCCGCGGCTCACCATGCCCGTGAGTCGTCCCTGCGACAGGTGCACGTTGGCCAGGCGTATGCCGCAGTGTATTGTGAAATAATCTACGCCCTGCTCGGCCTGCTCCACGAGCGTGTCGCGGAAGAGCTCCCACGTGAGCCGCTCTATCTTGCCGCCCGCCTTCTCGAAGGCTTGATACATGGGTACCGTGCCCACCGGTACCGGACTGTTGCGCAAGATCCACTCGCGCGTCTGCGTGATGTCGCTTCCCGTAGAGAGATCCATCAGCGTGTCGCCACCCCACTTGCAGCTCCACACGGCCTTCTCCACCTCCTCGTCGATGCCCGAGCCCATGGCCGAGTTGCCGATATTGGTGTTGATCTTGACGAGGAAGTCGGTGCCGATGATCATCGGCTCGGCCTCGGGGTGGCATCGGTTGGCCGGAATGACCGCCCTCCCTGCAGCCACCTGCCGGCGCACAAACTCGGGCGTGATGGGACTCTCTATGCCCAGCTCGCGGCAGTTCATGTTCTCGCGAATGGCCACATACTCCATCTCCTCGGTCACCACGCCCCGGCGGGCCCAGTAGAGCTGCGTGCCCGCGCCACGCCGCCTGATCCACGGTTCACGCAGACGGGGCAGCCCGCGTTGCAGGTCGATGTCCTGGGCGGGGTCGCTGTAAGGCCCCGAGGTGTCATAAACGATGACCGAGCCGTTGTCGCGCTCCTCACGCCTGCCCTCGGTCAGGGTCACGGTAGGCGTGAGGCTGATGCGTCGCATGCCCACGCGCAGGTCAGGGTAGAGCTCGCCACGAAGGTACACCTTCTCTGACCTGGGATAAGATATTCGGATATTATGATTCATAGTCTATAAGATTTTGCATAGCACGGATCGGATCATCACCCCTCAGCACATGACCGCTCACGGCAATGCCTGCCACGCCGATGCGGGCGAGGGTGGGCAGATCGTCGGCCGTCACGCCACCGATGGCGATGAGGGGCAGCGTGATGCCCTCATGGCGCATCTGCGACAGCAGCAACTCATAGCCCTCATAGCCCAGCAATGGGGCCAGGCGGGCCTTGGTGGTGGTGAAGCGGAGCGGACCGCAGCCTATGTAGTCGGCCCCCATGGCGTTCAGATGCCGTATGTAGTCGATGGTATTGGCTGTGCCGCCGATGATAGGATCAGGCCCCAGCAGCCGTCGGGCCTCATCTACCGGCATATCGGTACGTCCCAGGTGTACCCCGTCGGCATGGGTCTCGGCCACAAGGTGGGCTCGGTCGTCAAGAATGAGGCGGGCTCCGTAGGCGTCGCACATCTGACGCGCCTCGCGTGCCGCGACTACCACCTCGGTGTCGGAGGCTTCCTTCATGCGCAACTGTATCCAGCGGCAGCCGCCCGCAAGGGCAAGGCGTATGCCGTCGAGGGCGGTATAGCGGTCGGTATGGTGGGTGATAAATTGTACTTCCATATTGATCTGTTGTTATGATAGGCGGCCACGATGCGGTGTAGCCAGACGGAGGAAAACCCTATGGAGGTACGTTCTGAAATAAAAAGAGCCTCTCCTAAATGCGTACATTTAAGAGAGGCTCTTCGGCGGATAAACGCGACACATCGCAATTCCTACGGCAGCATTACCTGCATCAGGTCATACGGGTATAATCTCAGCTTACACTATTCTCAGTATAGCACCCCTCTTTCGGATCCTTTCCGATGTTTATCGGTGGCAAAGCTACAACTTTTCTACCAATAGTCCAAATATTAGCCACGAAATATTTAACTTTGTAAGTAGAAAAACCTTTTCCACATTATTATTATATAAGTATGAGACTTGTTGTCATCACCCCTCCCCAGCCCGCAGACCACGAGGCCCGTATCATCGGTCAGCTCATAGACCACGGCGTATGGGCCGTACACCTGCGCCGCCCCGAGGCTACGATCCTCCAGATGTCACGGCTCATCGAGGCCATTCCCGTCTGCTACCATAGACGGCTGGTGCTGCACGACCACCACGAGCTCTGCTCCATCTACGGCCTGAAGGGTGTGCACCTCAACCGCCGTAACCCCTTGCCACCCGCCGGTCATCAGGGCAGCCTCTCGGCATCGACCCACTCGCTGACTGAGCTCGCCCAGGTGCTGCCGAAAGTAGATTATGCCTTTCTCAGTCCCGTCTTCGACAGCATCTCCAAGCAGGGCTATACCTCGGCCTTCACCGCAGAAGAGCTCTTACAGGCCAGCCACCAGAGGCTCATCGGCCGGCAGGTGCTGGCCCTCGGCGGCGTGACGGCAGACCGGCTGGACGAGGTGAGACGGCTGGGATTTGGCGGAGCTGCCCTGCTCGGCGACGTGTGGCGGCATGCAGCCCAGCCCGACTTTGATACCTACCTGCGGCAGTTGCAGCAGTGGACCTCATGCTCCGAGACCGAAGAAGCAGGAGAATAAACCGAAATCCCAACAGCAAAAGCCTGAATGTAACACGATTTCAGGAAGCATAAACCGAAGGAACAAGTTAAATATACGTTATTTTAATTCCGTCAACGGGTTCTTTTTATTATCTTTGTACAAGGATAGTCCGACTGCCACGTCAAGGCAGTCGGCGTTCCGATAACAAAAATCAAGATACGATGAACATAGAATCACAGAAAGAAATCATCACGCATCAGGAAGGACTGTCGAACACCCTCGCTATGGAATTTATCTCTACACCCGAGCCTGACACCTGCATGGCCCGTATGAAGGTGGACGGACTGAACCGTCAGCCCTTCGGTTTCCTCTCAGGTGGTGCCACGCTGGCTCTGGCCGAGAATCTCGCCGGCGTGGGATCGATGGCTCTGTGCCCCGACAAGATCAGTGTGGGTATCAACGTACATGGCAACCACGTGAGATCGGTCATGGAAGGCGACACCGTCACCGCCTACGCCCACCTGATGTCTAAAGGGCGCACCCTGCACGTATGGCAGGTAGATGTAAAAGACGGACACGACCAACTTGTTTCCACTGTGCAGGTCACCAACTATGTCATGACGCCACGCAAGGGAGCCGGCCCCATCACACCCGATCAGGAATAAAACTTATCTCCATGTCTCATTACGCGCTCTTTCATCTGCCCGGCACCAATCAGTATGTCAGGATCTCACAGCGTGGGCTCAATCCCGCGCATATCAGCCATCTCAACGAGCTGGGAAAACAGCATGGCTTTGTCTTTGCTCCCTTCGCTCAGGATGCCCAGCATCCCGTGTGGCTGATCGAACCCGACGAAGTGGAGTGTTGCCCACTGACGGAGGAGCCAGCCGACGACGGAGCTGCCGTGGGAGGGAGTCTGCTGCCACACGACGACCACACCGAGCACGAGACCTATGCCCTCGACTTCGCCTCGTTTCACCATCAGGTACACACAGGCCGACTCAGGAAGATTGTGTTGGCTCGCAGCTCCCGGAGACAGACCTTGGCACCCTGTAATGCCGAGGCGCTCTTTCTGAAGGCTTGCCGCCGCTATCCGCAGCAGTTTGTGGCACTCGTGGTACTGCCCGAGGCTGGCACATGGCTTATGGCAAGTCCCGAGACCCTGTTGGAGCAGGGCGACGACGGGCTCTGGCACACCATGGCTCTGGCAGGGACGATGCAGACAGATTCCCCCTTCGGACAACTACAGAAGGTGACCTGGTCGGACAAGAACCGCGAGGAGCAGCACTATGTGAGCACTTACGTTGAGGAGGTACTGCGGCGTCACGCCACCAACATCAGCGTCACAGAGCCCTATACCACGCGTGCAGCCCATCTGGTGCACCTGCGATCCGACTTCACTTTCCGGCTGTCATCGCCCGAAGAGATGGGATCGCTGGTTGCTGACCTCCACCCCACTCCTGCCGTCTGTGGCATACCCAAGGACGAAGCGTTCCGTTTCATACTCAGCAAGGAAAGCTCTCCCCGAAGGTATTACAGTGGCTTCTGCGGGCCGGTAGGCTTAGACATGGGCACGCACCTCTTCGTCTCCCTGCGCTGTATGGAGATCGGCGCCACCCATATCACGTTGCACGCTGGCGGAGGCATACTGTCCGAGAGTACTATCGAGACAGAATGGAACGAGACAAAACAGAAAATGCAGACCATGCTGGACTTAGTGAGAAGTGAGGAGTGAGAAGTTAGGAATTAGGAGTTAGGAGTGAAAAGTAAAAAAGAACGATGTAAACATGAGTATTAACTCCCCTCTTCCTAACTTCCAACTCCTCATTCCTAACTTCTCACTCCTAACTCCTCACTCCTAATTCCTAACTCAAAAAAATGTATAGCAATCACGACAATATCAATATTCTGACCTCACTGCTCGTATCATGGGGCGTGAGGCAGGCGGTGGTGTGCCCTGGTAGCAGGAATGCTCCTATCGTTCACAATCTCTACGAATGTCCCGACATCGAGTGTTTTGCCGTGACCGATGAGCGGTCGGCAGGATTCTTTGCCCTCGGACAGTGTCAGGTGGAAGACGTGGCGGTAGTGATCTGTGTCACCTCCGGATCGGCCTTGCTCAATGTGGCACCTGCCGTGGCAGAAGCTTACTATCAACATCGCCGGCTGATCGTGATCTCTGCCGACCGCCCTGCGTGCATGATCGACCAGCTGCAGGGACAGACCTTGCCCCAGCCCGACGCGCTGAGAGGGATAGTAAAGAAGTCGGTCAGCCTGCCGGAGATACACGACGGTACCGACCACTGGTACTGCAACCGTCTCGTCAACGAAGCACTGATAGAGGCGTGGAGAGGTGAAGGCGGTCCCGTACACATCAATGTGCCCATCACCGAGCCGCTCTTTGGCTTCGATGTGGAGCAACTACCCGCAGAGCGCGAGATCGTCTTCCATGAAGGAGAGTCCAATTTCCAGTCGCTTATCGAGATAGCCAACGACTTCAAGAAAGCCAAACGCCCGATGATACTCATCGGACAGATGAAACCCGAAGACCTTGACGATGCTACCGAGGACCTGCTACAGCTTGAGCAATATACCATAGTGCTCAATGAGAAGCTGGGCAACAACGTGGAGATGCCTTCGAAGCTGATCGACGAGATGCTCGTGGAGATAGAGGGAGACGAGGATTACCTGCCCGACTTCATCGTCTATATGGGCGACACCTTTGTGAGCAAACGGCTGAAAGCCTTCCTGCAAAGGGTGAAAAACGTGCCCGTCGTGATAGTCAACCGAGACGGGGCGGTGCACGATGTGTTTATGAACATGACGGCATTGGTGCAGGCTTCTGCTGCCGACACCATGAGCATACTGGCAAGTGTGGTGACAGGACAGAAGCCTACAGCCTATCTGCAGCAGTGGCAGCAGGTTTATGAGAAATGTGCACAGCGCGTAATCCTCTACGATCCGCCCTATTCGCAGCTGGCTGCCGTACGCGGACTTTTCGCCTTCTCACGCGAGATAGAGTGCGATTTCCATTTTGCCAACTCCATGGCAGTGCGTCTCGGTGAGCTTTATAGCGATCAATATATCTTCGTGAACCGTGGTGTGAACGGCATAGAAGGCTGTCTCTCCACGGCGGTGGGCTATGCCAGCGCCGTGGATTACGCGGTGTTCTGCGTCATCGGCGACCTGAGTTTCTTCTACGATCAGAATGCCTTATGGAACAATAACCTCACCAGCAACCTGCGAATCCTGCTGCTCAACAACAGCGGCGGCGGCATCTTCAGCACGCTGCCGGGTCTGAAGGAGAGTGGGGCGGCGCACGATTACATTCAGGCGGCACACAAGACCACGGCAGAAGGCATCTGCATAGAAAACAATGTGCTCTATTATGCTGCCCACAACGAGGAGGAACTGACCGAGGGACTGCAGCAACTCTGCGACACGGAGGGCATGTACCCTATGCTCCTGGAGGTCTTCACCGACATGGAGGAAGATGAAAAGGCCTTCACCAAACTGGTGCATGGCGACAAGAAAGAAGTGAACTAACAAAGTAAGAAGATATGAATACACGAGAATGGAAAAAGATTGAGGGATTCGACTTTAAGGAAATCCTCTTCGAAGAATACCATCACATTGCCAAGATCACGATCAACCGGCCGCGTTACCGTAATGCTTTCACGCCCCTGACGACGTGGGAGATGAGTCAGGCATTCAGCTATTGCCGTGAGAGCAGCAGCGTAAGGGTGGTTATCCTCACCGGCGCCGGCGACAAGGCGTTCTGCTCTGGCGGCGACATGCACGTGAAAGGACGCGGCGGATATGTAGGATCCGACGGCGTGCCACGCCTGAATGTGCTCGACGTGCAGATGCAGATACGGCGTCTGCCGAAACCTGTCATCGCCATGGTCAACGGCTATGCCATCGGCGGCGGACACGTATTGCACGTGATGTGCGACCTCACGATAGCGTCAGACAATGCCATCTTCGGGCAGACGGGACCCAAGGTGGGCTCGTTTGATGCGGGCTTTGGTGCTTCCTATCTGGCTCGAATGGTGGGACAGAAGAAGGCACGCGAGATATGGTTCCTCTGCCGTCAGTACTCCGCCGAGGAGGCTGAGCGCATGGGAATGGTCAACAAGGTGGTGCCTTTCGATCGTCTCGAGGACGAGTGTGTGGAGTGGGCCGAGACCATGATGGAGCGTTCACCCCTCGCCCTGCGTATGATCAAAGCAGGACTCAACGCCGAACTCGACGGCCAGGCCGGTATTCAGGAGCTCGCCGGCGATGCCACCATGCTCTATTACACTATGGACGAGGCGCAGGAAGGCGGCAAGGCATTCCTCGAAAAGCGTAAACCCGACTTCGATCAATACCCCCAGTTCCCCTAAAACCGAGTAACCATATAAAAGGTAGGGAAGCCAATGACATGGTAAAAGAACAACTTCCTAACGAAGATGATAAAAAGACATAGTAACAAAAGGACAGAAACATGAACAAGACAAAGGGAATAACGACCTGGTAACAGATCAAAAACCAACAAAGATGGTTAAAAGACATAGTAACAAAGGAACAACCTAACGGGTGTAATTAAAAAGACATAGTAACAAAAGAACAAATAAAAAATGGGAGAATATGGAGAATGGGCATCATACAGACATCAATCAGCTCATACAGCTAATAATCAGTCTGTCTAAGAACATTCGCAGACAGCTGGGCCCCGGGTATCTGGAAAGCGTCTACAAGAATGCGATGGTAGTGGAATTGCGCAAGCATAACCTGTCTTACGAGGTTGAGCGACCCATCCGAGTGCTCTATGACGACATTGTCGTGGGTGACTTCAAGGCCGACATCGTGGTAGACAATCGTCTGATTCTGGAGCTGAAAGCCGTCCAAAACCTCTCTGTGGCCCACGAGGTACAACTGGTAAACTACCTCACCTCCACTGGCATAAATGATGGTATGCTCATCAACTTTGGCTCCCTACAGCTGCAATTCAAACACAAGTACCGCGTTTACACCAGGCAGTTCTAAGCCACAGCAGCGGCATTTTAGGGCATCTTAATATTGTTTTAGAGCATGGCGACGACGCTTCATCATCATGAGGCCTCACCTCTGCCATCACATCTAACGTTTTCCCATCATAAGTCTTATCCCCTCTGCATAAAATTTGTTATGATGTTACTATGTCTCAAAAAGATAACCGCATGTTAGCTGTTATTATGTTACGATGTCTTAAAGAACCAACCGCATGTTAATGGTTATTATGTTACGATGTCTTATCTTCCCGTTATAATGTCAGAAAAATCAATGTTATGAAGTTGAAAGTCAGCTATTCCGACAAGCTCCTGCATTTCAAACAGCCCGCAGGCACGAGCCGAGGAGTTTACACCACACACCTGTCTTACTATGTCACCATAGAGCGAGACGGCATAAAGGGCACCGGCGAATGCTCGGTGCTGCCCGACCTGAGCTGTGACGCCATGCCGCAGCCACGCTATGAGCAGGTCTTACGGCGCGCCTGTCAGTGGGTGGAGCAGACAGAGGGAATACCGTATGAGCTGTTACGCGGCTATCCCTCCATTCTTTTTGGACTGGAATCTGCCTTTGCACAGCTCGATGCAGATGGCAAGGCGGCTTTCTCAGACACGCCCTTTGCACGCGGAGAGGAGGGCATCACCATCAATGGACTCGTCTGGATGGGTACTTTCGAGGAGATGTACCAGCGTGTCAGAGAGAAGCTCGACGCGGGATTCCACTGCATCAAGCTGAAGATCGGGGCGATAGACTGGGACCGCGAGCTGGAGCTGATACACTTTGTACGGCAGAATTTCAGCAAGGAACAGGTAGAACTGCGTGTCGATGCCAATGGCGGATTCACGCCAGAGAACGCTATGGACCGACTGGAGGCTCTGTCAACGTATGACCTCCACTCCATCGAACAGCCTATCCGTCAGCACCAATGGCGCAAGATGCGGGAGCTCACCGATGCCTCACCGCTGCCCATCGCCCTCGACGAGGAACTCATCGGGGTGAACCAGCCCGACATGAAGGCACGCCTGTTAGACGAGATACGCCCCCGCTACATCGTGCTCAAGCCCAGCCTTCACGGCGGCATGGCAGGCTGCAGAGAGTGGATCCGCCTGGCCCAGGAGCGGGGTATTGGGTCGTGGATCACTTCGGCACTGGAGAGTAACGTAGGCCTCAACGCCGTGGCGCAGTTCTGTGCCGAGGTCTATGGGCCCCATATCACCCTGCCACAGGGTCTGGGCACAGGCCTGCTCTATACCGACAACATACCCATGCCCCTCGAAATCAAAGGAGACAAACTATGGATCTCGACACGTTCTTAACCCAATGGCACGACGACTCACCCCTCATCGCCGTACACACCAGTGGCTCCACGGGTAAGCCTAAGACTATGATGGTGGAGAAACGGCGCATGCTTGCCTCGGCCAAGATCACCTGCGACTTTCTCCATCTCACTGCCGACGACACCGCCTTGCTGTGCATGAGCCTCGACTATATCGGGGCCAAGATGGTGGTAGTACGCAGCATCGAGCGGTCCATGCACCTCGTCACGGTGCCGCCATCAGGGCACCCTTACGCCGCCCTGCCTGAGCAGTGGCGCAAGCCGGGACGCATCACCTTTGCCGCCATGGTACCGTTACAGGTCTATAACGCTCTGCAGGTGCCCGAAGAGCGGGAATGGCTCATGAGTATCAGGAACCTGATCATCGGCGGAGGAGCAGTAGATGAGCAGCTGGCAGAAGCCCTCAAGAGCTTCCCTAACCATGTGTGGAGCACCTACGGCATGACCGAGACGCTCTCGCATATCGCCCTGCGCCCACTGTCGGGCCAGCAGGTCAGCGAGTGGTACCAGCCGTTTCCCTCGGTCAAGGTGAGTACCGACGCCGAGGGCTGCCTCGTCATCGACGCTCCCTTAGTGCACGAAGGCCTACTCGTCACCCATGACAGGGCGGAGATCATCGAGGGTAAGGGGTTCCGCATCTTAGGGCGAAAGGACAATGTCATCGTCTCCGGGGGCATCAAGATACAGATCGAGGAGGTGGAGAAGCAGCTTCGGCCGCATCTCCACGAGCCCTTCCTCGTCACCAAGGCAAAGCACGAGAAGTTTGGCGAGGAGGTGGTGCTGCTCACCGAGTCGGCCGACCTCGATGCGGCAGTGGCCGTCTGTCGCCGTGTCCTGCCGAAATACTGGCAGCCGAGACGATACGTTCACGTAGAACGATTACCCCTGACTCCCAATGGGAAGCCGGCAAGGAAGGAAGCGGAGAAGGTTGCCTCCACCGTCTCGCCCGAAGGCCTACGCCTATCCTCCAAACCGGAGAGGTGCCGATAGCAAGGCGAATGGCCTGGGCGATTCTTTCAGGGGCATGAAGGCCCCGTTCCTGTTTTTATACATAACCGATGCCTGATCGGCAAAATGACAATCATTTATGGGGAAACAAGCGCTTTTTATCGCTTGTTTCCCCTTATTTTTATCCTTCTCACCTTAACTTTCTATCATTTTATCGTTATCTTTGCGCAGGTAAACCAAACAACTCTTTAACCCATTCCGATCATGATACATCTACGACACATCGTACTGGCATGCTGCTGTCTCACCGCATCATGGGTGCTGGCAAACCCTGCCGACGATCTTATCAACCGCATCTCTCCGGGTGCCGCCCGCCATTTCAAGACCGTTCTCACACCCTCCGACCGCGACTTCTTCGAGCTCTCACAGGCTGGCAACCGTGTACAGATCAAGGGCAACACCTGGGTGAATATCGCTACAGGGCTCAACTGGTATCTGAAATATTACGCCCACGTCCATCTCTCATGGAATCAGATGACCACCACCTTGCCCACGCGTCTGCCACGCGTCAGCAGGCCGGAGCGCCACGAGACCGACCTCAAACTGCGCTACGATTTCAACTATTGTACCTTCTCTTACTCTATGGCCTTCTGGGACTGGAAGCGCTGGGAGCAAGAGATCGACTGGATGGCACTGCACGGAGTGAACCTGCCGCTGGCCATCGTAGGTGAGGAAACGGTGTGGCGCAACATGCTGCTGAAGCTCGGTTACTCACACGAGGAGGCAGGACGGTTCATCGCTGGACCTGCCTTTCTGGCGTGGTGGGAGATGAACAACCTTGAAGGCTGGGGCGGTCCGCTGCCCGAATCGTGGTACACGCAGCAGGAAGCCCTGCAGAAACGTATTCTCAGGCGCGAGCGCGAGCTGGGCATGCACCCCGTGCTGCCGGGCTACTGCGGTATGATGCCGCACGACGCGAAAGAAAAGCTGGGCCTCAATGTCACGCCCGGAGGTACATGGAATGGCTACACGCGACCTGCCAACCTCTCGGCCACCGACCCGCAGTTTGACCGCATTGCCGACCTGTATTACCAGGAGCTCACCCGTCTCTATGGCCGTGCCGACTACTATTCGATGGATCCCTTCCACGAATCGAACGACGATGCCAGTGTAGATTATGCGGAGGCAGGGCGCAAGCTCCTGGCCGCCATGAAGCGCACCAATCCCCAGTCCACGTGGGTGATACAGGGGTGGACGGAGAATCCGCGCCCCGCCATGACCGATGATCTGCCCGAAGGCGACCTCCTCGTGCTCGATCTCTTCTCCGAATGTCGGCCCATGTTTGGTGCGCCGAGCATCTGGCGACGCGCGGAGGGCTACGGCAAGCACCACTGGCTGTTCTGCATGCTGGAGAATTTCGGGGCCAACGTGGGGCTGCACGGTCGCATGGATCAGCTCCTCGGCAACTACCGGCTGGCCTCCTCGCCGTCCACACCCTATGCCAACGCACGCGAAAAGCTGCGCGGCACGGGCTTCACCATGGAGGGATCGGAGAACAATCCCATCATGTTTGAGCTGATGAGCGAGCTGATATGGCGTACCGACGAGATTTCCAGCCCCGCCGATCAGGGCGGACTGACCAAAGAACGATGGACACGCGATTACGTCACGGCGCGCTATGGCACCGACGACCCCGTCCTGCAACAGGCATGGGACGTTCTCATCCACTCCATCTACAACTGTCCTGCGGGCAACAATCAGCAGGGACCCCACGAGAGCATCTTCGATTCGCGCCCGTCACTCAACTCGTTCCAGGCCAAGAGCTGGTCGAAGATGCGCAACTATTACGACCCCTCCGCCACGCTACGCGCCGCGCGACTCATGGTGAGCGTGGCCGACCGGTACCGTGGCAACAACAACTTTGAATACGACCTTGTAGATATCGTGCGGCAGGCCATGGACGATCAGGCACGCCTGCAGTATCTCCACACCATAGCCGACTACAACGGCTTCGACCGCAAGGCCTTCTCGCGCGACTCCGCCCGGTTCCTCAACATACTGCTTCTGCAGGACAAGCTGCTCGGCACACGGTCGGAGTTCCGCCTCGGCACGCGCATCAGTCAGGCACGGAGCCTCGGCAGCACGCCCGCAGAGAAGGATCTCTACGAGTGGAATGCACGCGTGCAGATCACCACATGGGGTAACCGCGAGTGTGCCGACCAGGGCGGACTGCGCGACTATGCACACAAGGAGTGGCAGGGACTGCTGCGCGACTTCTACTTCGTGCGCTGGCACACCTACCTCGATGCCCTCTCCAAGCAGATGGCCCACAACGCCCTACCCGATCCCGATGCGCTGGGCGGCGGCCCCAATGCCACCAAGACGGCCTCGGAGCTCTTCGCCCTCGCCATGCCCGCCGGCCCACAGATCGACTGGTATGCCATCGAGGAGCCGTGGACGCTGAAGCACAACACCTACTCGCCTCAGCCTGAAGGATCGTGCGTGGACGTGGCCAAGGAGGTGATGTCGTTCCTCAATTCCAAATCAATGAGGGAATTAGAACAGAATGACATATTAGGGTTTACAAAATGACATAAGTTTTTTTATTTTCCCAGCCCCCATTCAATGACATAAGAATCGCAGACGCGATTCGAGAATGACATGTTCATATGTCCATTCAGTCGTTAAGTTAAACCGAAATATTGCAATGGAAACGGAAGAGCTAATCAAACTGATCTTGAATTGTGCTTTCCAAGTAAGGAAGGTATTTACCGCAGGACTCCATGAGTCGGTCTATGAAAATGCACTCTGCATAGAGATGAAAAAACATGGCCTGCATGTCGAGAGGCAGGTGGATTTCAACGTCTATTATGATAAGCAGATTGTAGGAACCTACCGTGCAGACATCATCGTGGAAGGCAAAGTGATCATTGAGTTGAAAGCCGTCAACGAGATCATTCCAGCACACGAGATTCAACTGGTCAATTATCTCAACATTGCAGGCATCGACAATGGGCTCATCCTAAACTTCGGTGCACTCTCTCAGCTTGAGATAAAACGTAAATATCGCATCTACAGACCCAGACAATTTCACAAAGTGTAATGAGGACAGGTTTCAATCCTTATCATGCTTTACTGCCAACAAGCACATCAAACATGTCATTCTCAAATCGCGTCCGCGATTTCTTATGTCATTGAATAGGGGCTGGACAAAACAAAGAATTATGTCATTCTGCCAAAAACAACATGTCATTCTGTTCTAAAACCCGTAGCTTCAGACGAATATAACTTCTAACAAAAAAATGCCAACCACAATGAATACAGCACAGACAAGTCAACGATTCATCTCTCTCGACGTACTTCGCGGCCTCACCGTGATGCTCATGATCTTCGTCAACAACGGAGCAGGTAGCGAGATATTCTCCATCCTGCAGCACTCCCGATGGAACGGCATGACACCCTGCGACCTCGTGTTCCCCTTCTTCCTCTTCATCATGGGCGTATCGACCTACCTCAGCCTACGCAAATCCAACTTTGCGTGGAGCCGCCAAGTGGGACTGAAGATCCTCAAACGCACCGTGCTCCTCTTCCTCATCGGACTGGCTATCAACTGGTTTGACATGGCGCTGAACGGCAGGGCGACCGACTTTGCCCACCTCCGCATCATGGCCGTGATGCAGCGCATCGCCCTCTGCTACGGTGTGACGGCCCTCCTCGCCATCGGCAGTGCCCGGTGGTCCAGTCCCCTGCGCACCTTCCCCGCCATCATCGTGGGGGGGCTCGCCGTCTATGCCGTCCTCCTCATCGTCGGACATGGCTACGACTACGACGCCTCAACCAACATCCTTGCCCTCGCCGACCAACACGTGCTGGGGCTCGATCACATGTACCATAAGTCGCCCGTCGACCCCGAAGGACTCCTCTCCACCCTTCCCTCCATTGCCCACACCATGATAGGCTTCTGGGTAGCCGCCTGGGCCATGGAGAAGCGGAGCGAGGACCACGAGACGCAGACGCTCTCGGTCATCACGCGACTGCTGGTCTGCGGCGGCGTGCTGACCCTCGCCGGATACCTCATCTCCTTCGGCCTGCCGCTCAACAAGCGCATCTGGAGTCCGTCGTATGTCTGCCTGACCTGCGGCTTCGCCTCGCTCGCCCAGGGGCTGCTCGTCTATCTGCTCGACCTCAACCGCACCGGCAAAACCTGTGGCAGATGGACGAATCTCACCCTCGTCTTCGGCACCAACCCCCTGTTTCTCTATGTCGCCAGCGAGGTCATCGCCATCATCGCAGGCAGCTACGGGCTCAGCGAGCTCGCCTACAACGGTCTTCATGCCGTCATCGTCAACGGCTATTGGGCCAGCGTGGCCTACTCCACCCTCTTCGTAGCCCTCCATGCCTGGATAGGATACGAGTTGTGGAAACGGAAGATCTATATCAAGCTGTAACGCCCTTCGGGTACACGGAGGAGTGCCTTGCCGGAAGGCATCTGCCGTAGTGCCAAGTGACACTTTGCACACCTTTCTACCCAAAAATCTGTCATTTTGAAAAATTAACAGTCGTCAGGAATCGCTTTTTTACAAAAAATTAGGTCCTCGTGCGTTTCATCGGCCTAAATTTCGAGGTTTTTACTACTCTCTGATAATCAGAACGTTACGTCATAACGCCCTTGCCGACACCATGATTTCAGCCCCATTTTCCCCTCAAAAAGCCCGAAAAACCCCACATTTTAGCCTGATTTAGGGTCAAAATAAGGCTTATCGGCGTTGCGAATAAGCACGAATCGCGATGCGAATAAGTA
>LAHS01000491.1_pt1 | contig 17363 bp, 14 predicted proteins | sample 329651 | NCBI WGS metagenome assembly LAHS01 (sample SAMN03275699, study PRJNA271635) | activated sludge metagenome | isolation source: sample C-1 Sludge from hydrolytic chamber (first chamber) of Anaerobic... | reverse complement strand
ATCCAGTTCTATCGGAGCCTGTCCTCGTCATTGCGAGGAGTGAAACGACGTGGCAATCCAGGGCAAGCGGAGCGATTCCTCCGTCATTGCGAGGTACGTGACAACGGGGTCCCCAAAAAAGTAGAAAAGAGTTTTTTGGGGTAATTCTGGATTGCCGCGTCACTACGTTCCTCGCAATGACATAGCGCGTAGCGCATACTAGCACCTAACACCTAGAACCTAGCACCTATAACAAGAAGCTAGAACCTAAAACCTATCACCTATTTACTGGATTGCCATGCTGCGCTCGCAATGACGATGCGGAGCAAATTTTTTAAGTAATTCTGGATTGCCACGCTTCGCTCGCAACGACGAAGGAAAGGCTTTGAAGTCTGGATTGCCGCGCTGCGCTCGCAATGACGAGAGCGCGCTTTGCGAGAATTAATCCACTTTTAAGATTATAAATCAGTCCTGACCAAAAATGCAGTATGCGTTTTTGCGCTTGATCATCGGAGTCCCCAAAAAAGTCGGAACGAGTTTTTTGGGGTAATTTTGGATTGCCGCGTCACTACGTTCCTCGCAATGACGGAGGGCGCTCAAGCGACCACTAGCACCTAAAACCTAATACCTAGAACATAAAACTAATAAATTTCTACCAAATGGTTATTTACTAAATCGCATGAGGTTAAATAATATTCAACCCCGTCGATTTTGACTATATTTTCTACTCTTGCGGATTTTCCGTGGATATGTCCGTATATTACCTTTTTTACTCCCGAATCGGTAAAAATATCCGTAAGCGGACTTCTTGTAAACGTAGCGTCAAAAGGAGGATAATGTATCATTCCGATAACGGTGTCTCCTTCGCGTTTTTCTTTTTTCATAGCTTTAACCGAAAGCTTTAATCTTTCGATTTCTCTTGCGTAAATTTTTTTATCTTCTTCGGTTTGATCTTTATCTATTGGATTCCAACCTCTCGTCCCGAAAACCAGAACGTTACCAATACGAACAACGTCATTTTGGATAGCGAAAATCGAGTCGTCAAGCATCTCTCTTATTTTTTTTATGGAGCTCCACCAATAATCGTGATTTCCCCTAATAATAATTTTTTTACCGGATAGATCGGCTATTGCATCAAGATCGGCTTTTGCATCATTTAAGGTCATAGCCCAAGATATATCTCCCCCGATAAGAACGATATCGTTATCTTTTACTTTCTGCCAGTCCTCTTTAATTTTTTCAAAATAATTCTCCCAAGCTCCCCCGAAAATATCCATAGGCTTACTTGTGGACAAGGAAAGATGCAAATCCGAAATAGCGTAAATTTTCATAAATAAATTTTACTATCAAGGATAAAAAAAGGCAATACAATATTTTCAGAATTTAATTTCAGTATTCTAAAATAGCGAATATTTCATAATACTCTTGCATGAAATAATATTGATATATAGCAACAAAGCACCGTTTAGGTGCTTTGGCTCATCGTTTGATTAGTGTTTGCCTAACGGCAGGGACGCGGGCCTTCATTTCCGCAGCAGCAGCAAAGTATGATTAACAAGGGAAGACATTCGCAGATGTTACAGCCACCGCCCGGTCCTCCGCCCATAATACCATCTTTCTTGCCGCAGCAGCAGCACAGAATTAATAACCAGATGAGGCAATCGCAATTGCCACCACCACCGCCACCAAAAAAGTTCATAAGTGCACCTCCTTATTAGTTTAACGATAGAGGAAATTTATCCCCCTCACTTTAGACTATGCCTAAAAAAAATACGGTGCTACAAAAAATCCCCGCAACAAAATAAAATTGCAGGGACAAGAAAATTTTTTAATAAAAAATATTTTTACGCGGCTTGGATGTTATATTTGTTCCAATACGAATTTGCAAAATAATCGTCAACTAAAGCGGTAGGAACCTTTAATATAAGCGTGCTCCCAACGCCTGTAAACGATGTAGAATCGCCGATAACTACAGTATCCGACTGCAAGGTCAAATTTTTAATTCCGCTTGCGTAAAATGCGTTTTTGCCGATAGTTTTTATGCTTGCACTCAAAATTACGGTTTCAAGAGTGCCTACCCTATTAAACGCGTTGTCCGATATTGCTCCACCTGTGCATTTTAAAACAGTTAATTTTTTTAGCGCAGAGGGAGTTGCAGGTCTTGTGGGTTCGTTTGAACCGAAATAATAAGAAATATAAGTAGCGGTTTGACCGGAAGAGCTTAAAAAGACAACTTCCATTTCGTAAATATTGCTTGATGCTTGGACAACACCGATACCGATTTCGCTTACCGAAACGGGAACTTTAAACGAAGTAAGACCGCAGTTTCTGAAAGCGTATTTGCCAAGTATATTAAGGTTATCAGTGAATGTCACGTTCGTTAAGGATTTATTACTGTCAAATGCGTTATCGCCGATTATTCTTGCTGTCAAGACGGGTAAATTTACCAGCTTTTCGCAGTTTTTAAAGGCTTCCTTTTCGATTGTATCAAGCGAAGTTATAGATCCTTTAACATCTCTAAGCTTAACACATCCTAAAAACGCGCCTTCTCCTATTGTTATAAGGCTGGAAGGCAAAGTGATTTCTTCTAAGCTTAAGCAATTTTCAAAGGCTTTAGTCCCGATTTCGGAAAGTGTTGCTGCGGTAATATTTACGGACACGATATCAGTTCCGGAAAAAACGTTAGGGGCTATTTTTTTGACAGCGCCCTCTATGGTTATGTTTTTATTTTCGCCTACGCTAAAGCTTACAAGCACGTCGTTAATAAAAATTCCTGACGTGGATTCTTTTTCCCATTCGGTTCCGAAGAAAGCTTTTTTGCCGATAAATTCAAGGGATTCATCGCAAGAAAAAGCGTTTTCCTTAAGCTTACTAGCAAGCATAAACGCTCCGTTTCCGATAGTAGTTACGTTATTTAGTGTAACGGAAGTAAGGTTTTCCGCGCGGTAAAAAGCATAATCGCAAATAGTAACATACTCATCTACGCCATATACTACGACCGTGGTAATTTGCTCCGCGCCATAATAATTCCATTCTTCGTTTTCGCTGTTATCGACAAGTAATGCTGCGGGAAGTTCAATCCAGGTTAAGGCTTCACACTCTCCGAAAGCATTTTTTTCGATAATCATAGTAGGATTATTACTTATAATCACTTTTTCAAGATAAGGACATTGATAAAAAGCTTTTTCTCCAATTTGTGTTACCGAAGAAGGAATTTCGATTTCACGAAGTTTTGGGAAACGCTTTTGCTCGATATATTCTTCGGTATATATATCCTTAAAAGAATAACCGTAAAAAGCTCCGTATCCAATAGAGGTAACGCTTTTGGATATAAGAAAGGTTTCGCCCGCCTTTCCTGCAGGGTAAGAAATAAGTTCGGTTTTATTATAGTTATAAAGCACTCCGTCCTCTACCGATAAATTAATATTTGCAGGGTTTACGCTAAAGCCTGTAAGAGCAACAGCGGTAACGAAGGCACCCTCTCCCACGTCTTTTAAACCTTCCCCTATATGTAAGCTCGTTATATTTTCAAGATGGGCAAACGAAGACTTTCCAACCGTAATTAAACTATCGGGAAGCGTTAAATCGGTAAGGGAATTACAGAACGAGAAAGCTTCATCTCCTATTTCGGTTACGCCGTTTCCAAAGTCGATTTCTACTAAATTTCCGCATTTAAAAAAGGCTTTTTCTCCGATTGTTTTTACCGTATCCGGAATAACAACCGAAGTTAAATTGGTGTTATTAAAAGCGTTGTCGCCGATTTTTACAATATTTTTACCGTCAATAACAGACGGAATAACCAAATCGGTTTCGCTTCCGATAAAGGAAATCAATTCGTAACCGCCTTCGGTGTCAATTACTGCAAATAAATTATTTTCCCCTTTAAGAGTGCTGACTTTAAAAATATGATTTGTCCTTTTTTCTTCTTCGTCGTCTGCCTTTTCCTCTTCGTCCTCGTCTTCATCAGGCTCAACGTAGTCGCTGTATACGCTCCACCCTTCGTCCTCGAAATATCTAAGATAACGGCTATCGGGAACAAATATTTTAAAAGCGGGATGAATCGAATCAAATACGAAATCTTCAACCGTTGCGGCTTTAACTTCTGAGGTTACAAAAATATTTTTTAGATTTTTGCAGTATCTGAAAGCGGATTTTTCCAGTATTGTAACCGATTGAGTTATTTCGATTTTTTCAATAGACGAACAGGATTTAAAAGCTCCTGCGCCTACTTCGCTGACACCTTCAAGGTTAACAGAGTTAAGCTTTTCCGCGCCCTCAAATGCGAAAGCTCCGATTCTCGTAATATTTCCTCTTTGAGAATACTCGGTAAGAAAAGCGCAAAAAGCGAAGCAGTTATCGCTTATTTCTTCTATTTTTTCAGGAATTTCAAAATTAGTAAGCGCGGTATTTCTAAAGGCGTAAGCTTCGAGAGTTTCTAAGCTGTCGGGCAAAGTGTTTTTACCTTGCGTTTTATTTACGGATGAAAGGATGGTGCAGTTCATAAACGCTTTTTCGGATACGGTTTCAATTCCCGAGCCTTCGACGTTAACCGCAGCCAGAGAAGTACAACCGTAAAAAGCTTCCTTTCCGATAGTTTTAATATTTTCGGGAACAGTTACGGAAACGATTTTTTCATTTTCAAAAAACGCGCGCTTCGATACCCCGGTTACTTTAACGTTATTATGAGTTTCGGGAATAACCAAATTGATATTCTCCGCTGTTAAAAAATCGGAGTTATAGCCTTTAATGCTGTACGTTCCGTCAGCTAAAAGCTCCGCTTTAAATTTTCCGTTTACGGTAAACGTCCGCTCAACGCTTTTATCGCCTGAGGTTGCGGTAATAGTGACAAAATAAGTTTCCCTTTTATCGTCAATCCTTAAAGTGTCGCCGGATATAATAACATCCTTGCCGCTTGCGTCCTTACAAGAAAGGGTTATTTTATAATCGAATGTCTTAAGATAATCTGCGGAATTATTAATCGAATAAACGATTTTAAAGTCCTCGTTGCTTACAGAAAATGCATCTTCACAAACGATAGTCAAGTCCTCAAATTTTAAAGTGACTTCGCTATCTAAGCACGCTCCGAAAACCGATGCGGATACTAAGATAAACAAAATAAGTAAAATCGTTCCAATAAATTTTTTCTTCATTAAGACATACTACTCCAAATTAAGTAAATATATAATAACATCTAAAGTTAAAAAATTACAAGTATCTAATTGATTTTTTTATCCATTTGCAATAAAATGGAAAAAACAAAACCTAGGAAGTGACTTTTATGACAAAATTAACAATGGACAAACTTGTCGCTCTTTGCAAAGGCAGAGGCTTCATTTTTGCCGGCAGCGAAATATACGGCGGTCTTGCAAACACTTGGGACTACGGTCCTTTGGGAGTCGAACTTAAAAACAACGTAAAACGCGCTTGGTGGAAAAAATTTATTACGGAGTCTCCTTATAACGTGGGACTTGACTGCGCAATTTTAATGAATCCGAAAACCTGGGTTGCAAGCGGACATTTAGGTGGATTTTCCGATCCTTTAATGGACTGCAAGGAGTGTAAAACCAGACACCGCGCAGATAATCTTATAGAAAATTATCTCAGTAAAAAGGGAGAGGAAGTTTCTATTGCTGGCTGGAGCTTAGAGAAAATGGAACAGTTTATACAAGATAAAAAAATTCCCTGCCCCGTTTGCGGAAACTGCAATTTTACAAGCATAAGAAAATTCAATTTAATGTTTAAAACCTTTCAGGGCGTAACCGAAGAGTCTGCAGACACGCTCTACCTCAGACCTGAGACCGCGCAAGGAATTTTCGTTAATTTTCAAAACGTTCAAAGAACCACGAGAAAAAAGATACCGTTTGGAATCGGACAAATCGGAAAGAGCTTCCGAAACGAAATCACTCCCGGCAACTTTATCTTCCGCATCCGTGAATTTGAGCAAATGGAACTTGAATTTTTCTGCGAACCGGGAACGGATCTTGATTGGTTTGCATATTGGAAAGAATTTTGCAAAAAATGGCTTTTCTCTTTAGGAATCAAGGAAGAAAATCTTAAACTCCGCGACCACGACAAAGAAGAATTATGTTTCTACAGCCGTGCAACCACCGATATCGAATTTTTATTCCCGTTTGGATGGGGAGAGCTTTGGGGTATCGCAGACAGAACCGATTATGATTTAAAATCACATCAGACTGTTTCGGGAAAATCTATGGAATATATTGACGCTATGGACAACACCAAGCGTTATATTCCTTACTGCATCGAGCCGTCGCTTGGAGCAGACAGAGTTGTTTTGGCTTTATTATGCAACGCATACGACGAAGAAATCTTGGAAGGCGGAGACACCAGAGTAGTAATGCATTTGCATCCCGCGCTTGCTCCTTATAAGGTTGCGGTACTTCCTTTGCAAAAGAAAGACCACAGCGAAAAAGCACTTGAAATCTACTCGGAACTTTCTAAATATTTTACAGTAGATTACGACGAAGGCGGAGCAATAGGCAAGCGCTACAGAAGACAGGACGAAATAGGTACTCCTTACGCGGTAACCGTTGACTTCGATACACTAGCAGACAACACCGTTACTGTAAGAGAAAGAGACAGCATGGCTCAAATCAGATTGCCTATATCCGAACTTAAAGCCTATTTTGACGAAAAATTATATTTCTAAATAATTTATTTTATAAAATAAAAAACCAAACTTTTGGAGCGTTGCGAAAAATCGCAACGCTCATTTATATCAGCCTTAAGTCAAATTAACAACTTCAGATATAATTTTGCAGAGCAAAAAGGTAAATTATTTTCTGTCGGTATACTTAAGAAAAATAAATTAATTGCATATACTGCGATAAAAAATAATAGCCCAAGTTGTGGGCTATTTTTTATATTTTGGTTGAGGCTTTCTTTTTTTAAACGGTTAAAAAATTAAGCGGTAACTTTTTTGAAAATCTGGGGCTTCTCGTGAGGCTTTTCAATCGTGCTTGCGGTCACCCGAATTTTATAAATGCTTTTATCGCTCGGTATATCGAACATTACGTCAAGCATTTTTTCTTCAAGTATAGACCGAAGTCCTCTTGCGCCGGTTTTTAGACGCATTGCTTTTTTCGCGATTGCAGAAATTGCTTCCGGATCAAACTCCAGTTCTACTCCATCCATTTCGATAAGACGCTTAAACTGCTTAATAAGAGCGTTTTCAGGTTCGGTGAGGATTTTTACAAGCGCTTCTTCGTCAAGGGCGTTAAGTCCGACTACGATAGGCAGTCTTCCTACAAATTCCGGTATTAAACCGTATTGAATAAGATCGTCGGGAAGAAGTTGAGAAATTAACTCATCGTAGTTGCCCTCGTCCTTTCTTAGATGCGCGCCAAGTCCAATTCCGCTTGTGTCTTTTCTTTTATCGACGATTTTATCCAGTCCCACAAACGCGCCGCCGCAAATAAACATTATATTTGTCGTGTCGATTTGCATACATTCCTGATTGGGATGTTTTCTTCCGCCTTGAGGTGGAACATTTGCAACCGTACTTTCGATAATTTTTAAAAGCGCCTGTTGAACGCCTTCTCCGGATACGTCGCGGGTAATGCTGACGTTTTCGGATTTTCTCGAAATCTTATCGATTTCGTCGATATATACGATTCCTCTTTCCGCTTTTTTGATATCTCCGCCCGCCGTTTGAATCAGTTTCAAAAGTATATTTTCAACGTCCTCGCCAACGTAGCCTGCTTCGGTTAGTGTTGTAGCATCCGCCATTGCAAAAGGCACGTTTAATATATCGGCAAGCGTTTTTGCAAGCAAGGTTTTTCCGCTACCCGTGGGTCCTAAAAGTAAAACGTTGCTTTTTTCAATTATTACGCTTTCTCCGGTGATGCTTTTTTTGTTATTAATTCTTTTATAATGATTGTATACCGCAACGGACAAAACACGTTTTGCGTTGTCCTGTCCTACGATAAATTTATCCAGTCTTGCTTTAATTTCACTGGGAGTAAGCAGAGTAATATTTTCGGATTCTTTAGATTCGCTTCTTTGCTTTAAAATATTACGGGCGAGTTCGACGCAGCTGTCGCAGATATAAACCTCGTTACCGCCCGAAACAAAGCCCTGTACCTCGGATTCGCCTTTACCGCAAAATGAGCAGTGCAATTCTTTTTCGGGATTAAATTCATTCATTATTTTGCCTCCTCTCCTCTTTTTGCAAAGATTTTATCGATTAAACCGAATTTTAACGCTTCATCCGCTGTAAGAAAATTGTCACGATCGGTAGCTTTTTCGATTTCTTCAATATCCTTACCGCAGTTTTCGGAAAGAATACGGTTTAATCTTGATTTCGTGGCAAGAAGGTGTCCTGCCCAAATTGCTACGTCGCTTGCCTGACCTTCCGCGCCGCCCAAAGGTTGGTGTATCATAATTTCGCTGTTCGGAAGGGCGTATCTTTTTCCTTTCGCGCCTGCTGCAAGCAAAAACGAACCCATAGACGCCGCAAGACCTACGCAAATAGTGCATACGTCGCACTTTATATAGTTCATAGTATCGAAAATCGCAAAACCGCTTGTTACGCTGCCGCCAGGGCTGTTAATATAAAGGTAAATATCCTTATCGGGATCTTTTGCCTCAAGATAAAACAACTCTGCGATAATAAGGTTTGCCGTAGTATCGTCAACAACGCCGTTTAAAAATATAATCCGTTCTTCAAGTAAGCGCGAAAAAATGTCATAGGACATCGTTCCTCGGCTGGTGTATTCGACAACGTTTGGCACGTAATGGTAAAGCTTTTCTTCTTTGTTCATTTTATCTCCCTTTAAGTCTTCCCTGCTTCCCTATGTTTATTCAAAACTACCGGTTGTTATTCGATAGTGTTGTTTTCACGAAGGAAGGCAACAAGCTTTTCTATAATTAAGCCGCTGTAAAGTTGATTGAGGCTGTTTTGATCCATTTGCTTTTTTACCTCTTCAACAGTAGTTTTTTCTTCGTCAGCGTGCTTTTTGACTGCGTTTTCGACGTCTTCCATAGATACTTCGATTTTTTCCTTTTCAAGAATAGCTTCTACGGTAAGATTGGTCTTAAGGCGTTTTGTTGCTTCTTCTTTTTTATCCTCGCGGATTTGCTCTTTGGTGGTCCCTGTATATTTAAGATAATCGTCGAATTTGATACCGTACATAGACATTTGCTGTTCAAGTCCTTTAAGCTCGTAATCAATTTCGTCCTCGATCATTTGGTCGGGAATTTCTACTTCGGTCTTGTCAACGATAGCGTCGATAAGCTTGCTTTCGTCTTGGAATTTGCCTTGTTTTTCGGCAGTTTCCAAAAGTTTCGCGGAAACGTCCGCTTTGTAAGCGTCTAGGGTATCGAACTCGCTTACGTCTTTTGCAAACTCATCGTCGATTGCGGGAAGCTCTTTAACTTGGATAGAGTGAAGATGTATAACAAATACCGCTTCTTTTCCGGCAAGTTCCGCCGCGTGATAATCAGCGGGGAAGGTAACCTTAATATCCTTGTCCTCTCCGATATTCATTCCGATAACCTGAGCTTCAAAACCGGGAATAAAAGAGTTGCTTCCGATAATAAGCTGTTGCTTTTCAGCGGTGCCGCCTTCGAATTTTACTCCGTCTACACTTCCGCTGTAGTCGATTGTAACGGTATCTTTATCTTGAGCCGCTCTGCCTTCAACGTCGATTAAACGGGAAAGTTTTTCCTGCTCCTTAACTATCGCGTCTTCTACTTGTTTGTCGGTTACTTCAACCTTAGTTTTTTCTATTTTATTTCCTTTATAATCTCCAAGCTTTACTTCGGGACGTACAGCAAAAGTAATAACCGCCGAAAATTCGTCAAGATTAATGGTCTTTACGTCAAGATTTGGGGCGGAAACAACTTCGAGTTTTTCTTTATCCAAAACTTCTGCGTAAAACTTCTTAAGAGCTATATCGGTTGCATCCTCTAAAAACACTTCTCTGCCGTACATTCTTTCGATAACACTGCGGGGAACTTTGCCTTTTCTGAAACCTTCGACAAAATACTTGCCCTTGGTTTTATTATAGGTGTCGTTTATAATATTAACCCATTCTTCACCCTTAACGGTGATGGTAAGTTCTACAGTGCTTTTTGCTTTTTTTTCGATATTGTATTCCATTTTTACCTCTGAAAAATTTAGTTTCAAGCGTTATAATATCATACTTAAATTGTAAACTCAACTGATTTTATAATCAACTTTAATTATATAAATACTATTGTATGTTTGATTTTGGCGTATTTTGTGCTATACTTTTACTATGCCAAACGACATGCTTACAATCAACGCTCTAAGTCATGAGCTAAGCGATACTTTAAGTCAAGGACGGATTGATAAGATTTATCAACCCGAAAGCGACAGCATCCTATTTATTATCTACGCGGAATCTAAAAATTATTCTTTACTGTTAAACGCTTCGGGCGGCTGTTCACATTGTAATATAAGCAACAAAAAGTTTACAAATCCGGAGGTTGCTCCTGCTTTTTGCATGCTTCTTAGAAAATACCTTACGGGCGCAAAAATTGAGAGCATTAAGCTATATAACGACGACAGAGTTTTGGATTTTCACATAAAAATCAAGGGAGAGCTTTTTTCCGGAAGCTTGATGCATTTACTCTTTGAACAAATGGGCAAATACGCAAATATCGTACTTTGTGACGAAAACTACGTTATTAAAGACGCACTTAAGCGGATTACGATGAGCGAAACCCGCCTTATTATGCCGTCACAGGTTTATATACCCGAACCTTTACGAAAAATTCCCATAAATAAAATTGATAAAGTAAAAAACACCTTAAAAGATACCCTTTTAAAGGTAGCTTTAAATACCGAAATCGGAGGAATAAGCAAGGAAACCGAAAGAGAACTGCTTGCGCGTTCGGATGATAATCTAAACTTACTAATCGAAAATATCGACAAGTTTATAAACATTTACGGTTCAAAAGATTATAAACCTTGCGTGGCATGCGAAAATGGAATAGCAATCGGTTATTATTTTACGCCCTATATAACAGTATCGGGTGAATATAAATATTTCGATTCCCTTTCGCTTGCAATAGAGGAATATTTTTCTACTAAAGCCCAAGGTGTTAAAACAGACGAAAACGCAAAAAAGCTGCTTAAGGCAATCAAACGCTTAACAGATAAATATGAAAGACGCCTTTCCGATGCGGAAACGAAGCTTCTTTTAGCTAAAGATGCTGAGCCCTTTAGACAAAAGGGAGATTTGATAACAGCTAACCTTCACCTTATAAAAAAAGGCGAAAAGGAACTTAAGTGTTACGATTATTTTAGCGAAAAAGATACCGTTATTCCGCTTGACGAAACGCTTACTCCGCAAAAAAATGCCGCCGCTTTTTATAAACGCTACACTAAAATTAAACGCGGCGCAGAATACGCAAGTAAAGAAAAAGCGGAAGCGGAGCTAATGCTGGAATATTTATCCACCGTAAAAGAAAGCGTTAATTATTGCTCCTCAATTAACGATTATCTACAACTTTATAACGAATTATATTCTTTAGGCGGAATGGTAACTCAAGCTACCGTAAAGAAAAAAACGGCTCGTTCTCAGTTTATCGAACACACCGTAGGCGGATTTAAAATTATTACCGGTAAGAATAATATCCAAAACAACGAAATAACCTTTTCACTTGCAGATCATAAAGATATTTGGTTACACGTTAAAAAGTTACACGGCTCACATACCATAATTAAAACTGAAGGAAAAACCGTTCCCGATTATGTTCTTTTATCCGCTGCGGAAATAACCGCTTATTTTAGCGAAGGCAGAAACAGCTCAAAAGTCGACGTTGATTATACCGAAAAGAAAAACGTAAAAAGAAAAGAAGGCGCGCCTCTTGGTATGGTCAATTATGATAATTATAAAACTGTTCTGGTTGTACCCTCTTCGGAACCTAAAAAATTATTTTGATTTGATTCTAGGTGCTAGATGCTAGGTGCTAGATGCTAGGTGCTAGGTTCTAGGTTTTAGGTTCTAGGTGTTAGGTGCTAGTATGCGCTCCGCGCATTCGTCATTGCGAGGAACGGAGTGACGTGGCAATCTAGTACTTGCGAAGCGTGCTCTAGTCATTGCGAGGAACGGAGTGACGTGGCAATCCAGTGCACACAAAGACGCGCCCTCGTCATTGCGAGGAACGCAGTGACGTGGCAATCCAGTAATTAATATTTGCTTGCAAATATATCATACGGCGTAAAAAGCCATATACCATATCTCGTTAGAGATATATCATATCGCGTTTAGCGATATATCATTAAATTCTAGGTGTTAGGTGCTAGATGCTAGTATACGCTCCGCGCATTCGTCATTGCGAGGAACGGAGTGACGTGGCAATCCAGTGCACACAAAGACGCGCCCTCGTCATTGCGAGGAACGGAGTGACGCGGCAATCCAGTACTTGCAAAGCGTGCTCTAGTCATTGCGAGGAACGCAGTGACGTCAATCCAGTGCACACAAAGACGGCATTCGTCATTGCGAGCGAAGAAACGGGGTCCCCAAAAAAATCAGAATGAGTTTTTTGGGGTAATCGTGGCAATCCAGTCCCTCGGAGTTGCGCTTTTGTTCATATAGATTAAGCGAATAGATGAGGGAAAGGCGTTGTAAAATTTGATAGCGAGGGATTGCTTCGTTAGTCTGGATTGCCGCGTCGTTTCACTCCTCGCAATGACGAGAGTGCGTAAGCAACGGGGTCTCCGAAAAAGTCGGAACGAGTTTTTTGGGGTGATTCTGGATTGCCGCGTCGTTTCACTCCTCGCAATGACGAGAGGATTGCTTCGTTAGTCTGGATTGCCGCGTCGTTTCACTCCTCGCAATGACGAGAGAATTGCACTGTAGGCTCTGGTCGCTTTGCTCTTCGCAATGACGGTAGCTCTCAAGCTACCACTAGCACCTAACACCTAGCACCTATCACCTTAAACCTGCGCCGAACGTTAGCTAGCACCTACTCTTAGTTCATAACTCCCGTAGTTTAGCAAGGGCGCTTTTAAACTCAGCTGGTGGATCGGCAAAAAATTCCAATCTTTCTCCGCTTACAGGGTGGTTAAAGGACAAATAATATGCGTGAAGAAGTTGACCTTTTGAAGTAAGTTTGCTTTCTTTGCCGTAAACAAGGTCACCTGTAACAGGATGACCGATATATTTTGAATGAACTCTTATCTGATGAGTTCTTCCGGTTTTTAGTTCAAATTCCACAAAAGTATTTTGTTTAAATCTTTCTTTAACTTTATAAAGAGTTACCGCGCTTCTTCCGCTTTCTACTGGCGCCATTTTTTTTCGGTCACTTAGGCTTCGGCCGATATTTTTATCAATTATACCCTCGTCTTCTTTCACTATTCCGTCAACTATCGCAAGATATTTTCTGACTGCTGACTTAGATGAAATTTGTTTGGCTAGCGATAAGTGCGCGCTATCGGTTTTTGCAACAACCAAAAGTCCCGAAGTGTCCTTATCCAGACGGTGAACAATCCCCGGTCTTGCTACTCCGTTAATTCCCGATAAATTATTTAATCTAAATAAAAGTGCGTTTACAAGCGTTCCGCTTTCGTTACCGTTTGCGGGATGCACGACCAAGCCCTGCTGTTTATTTATAACCGCAAGCTGATCATCCTCGTAAACTACGTCAATATCAATATTTTCGGGGGATAAATTCAATTCTTTAAGTTCGGGAACGGATAGATCTACTTTGTCCTTATCTTTAATAAAATATCCCGCTTTTTTAGTTTCGCCGTTAACTTTAACGTTGTCGCTTTCGATTAAATTTTTGATTCTCGAGCGGGTTAAATCTTCGGTGTGCTCCAAAATAAAAGCATCCAGTCTTTTGCCTTTATCTTCGCTTTCCGCGAAAAAAATAAAGCTTTCAGCCATTTTTACTCTCGGTAGAATCGGATGCTTTTCCCGACTCTTCTAAAGCGCCGGTATTATCTTTTGATATTTTGTTTTGCGCTTTCGGATCTTTATAAAAAAAGAGGACATAAACCATCAAAAGAATAGTACCGATAACCAGTGCGTTATCCGCAACATTGAAAACAGGAAAATCGATAAACATAAAATTGAAAAAATCCCTAACGTATCCAAGAGCTATTCTGTCGTAAAGATTTCCTATGGCTCCACCGATAATGAGTACGATAGCGACTCTATAAAAAGGATGTTTGAGTTTTGTTACGGTCATTATCATAAAAATTAAAAGTCCAATTGAACTAACCGCAGAAACTATTGTTAATGCAAGGGTATTATTTTTAAAAATTCCAAAGGATGCGCCTGTATTTTCGACGTAAACAAGTTCTAAAAACTTCGGTATAAGAACGATTTTTTCCCCGTTTTCAACCATAGGAACAATGGTTGATTTAGTTATTAAATCGATTGTAATAACAACTCCAATGCCCAAAAACATAAGGAGCAAAGGAAAATAATTTTTAAAAAACAAATTTAAAGAGATTTTTTTCATCAGTTAAACCTTGGTTGCGATATCTACGCCCTCCGGAGTTAATAAGTACAATTTTTCGGATAGTAATGTAATTTTACCTTTAATAGCGTATACCGCTCCGCTTAAAAAGTCAAGTATACGCTGAGCGTCCGTATTTTTTGCGTTTTCAAGGCTAACTACCAATCCTTCCCTTTCAATTAGACAGTCAATAAGATTTTGAACCTCGTTTAAATTTACCGGTTTAAAGACGTTCATATGTTTTTTTGTGACGGTAGTTATGCTGCTATTTGTCGGCGGAGCATTTACGTATGCAACGCTTTTAGCTAACAAATATTTATCAAAATTGTTAGATGCGCGATGAATTTCTTTTTGGAATTCCGATTCAGCAGTTTTTTTCACCATAAGCAGGCTCCCTTTCGCCAAAAACGACGCTACCGAGCCTTATAAGATTGGAACCGCATTTAATCGCTGTCAAATAATCCTTGCTCATACCTGCGGAAATATATTGAAAATCCGGACAGAGCTTTTTATAAATATCATACAACTTGACAAGCTCATCAAAAAAAGGAGAGGGATCGTCAACCTTGGGAGCAACAGTCATAAGACCTTTTATTTTTATGTGCGGCATTGAAAGTGCATACTCTATTAACTCCCCAAGTTTTTCAGGATATACCCCGCCTTTTTGCGGTTCTCTACCTACGTTGACTTCGATAAGGACGTTTACGGTAAGATTTCTTTTTTTGGCTTCTTTTTCTATCTCGTAAAGAAGCTCCTCTCTGTCTACCGAATGGATTAAATTTACTTTGCCTACGATATATTTGACCTTATTTGTTTGAAGCTGTCCGATAAAATCCCAAGTAATTTCGGGAGTATATTTATCCATAAATTCCTGTACGCGGTTTTCGCCGCAAGAGGTAGCTACACCTGCGCTCAACGCAAGCTTTATGTCTTCAATAGTCTGCGTTTTTGTAGCTAAGGATACAATAATATCCTCTCTATCTCTACCGATAGCTTTGCATACTTCATTTATTTTTGCGTCTATATTGATCAAATTTTGCAGCACTTCTGTTTTCATACCTGCATTTTAGCATATAAAATCAGGTATATACAACGGTTTTAATCTACTGTTTCGGTATTTATACGGTTGATGGAAACTTCGTACGCAACACGCGTTTCCGCTTCTCCGTTTTCCTTGACTTTTTGGTATTCTCGGCTTTGTATTCTGCCCACAAGTTCCACCCTTTCGCCGATTACGATATTTCGTACAAACCTCGCATTTCTTCCCCAAGCTATACAGGGTATGTAATCCGACTTATTATATGCGCGGTTGACTGCAAGTAATAAATCGCAAATTTCCCTTTTAAAAGGAGTGGTACGGTATATCGGCTGTTTGCAAATATATCCGGTAAGCTCAATCGTATTGGGATTGGGAACTTCTTCCTTTGTAAGTATTTCTCTGACAAACACCGTTAAAAGTAATTTGCTTTTTTCTTCGATTTGCTTATTGTAGCTTCTTAGCTGACCGGAAACATATATTACGCTTCCCACCTCAATACTATTGTCTGCAATAAGCCTTTCCGAAATTGTTATAGGTAAAATATCTACCTGCTCGGAAAGCCTAGGTACCTCCAGCGTAGTCTCGTAAAAGCCTTCTCCATAGACTTGGTGACTATAAACCGGGGTTTCTCTGACACGCCCATAGAGCGTGACTTTGTTGTTACTCATTTGCTCGTAGTTCATTTTTAGTCTCCTTTTGGTTATTAGCTTTTTATCTCAGCGTGTTGTACGCCGTTATTGTCTATATAGGTCGCTCCGGTAAGTATCAGTTTATCCATTGTCACAAATTGATAACCCTTATTTTTCAAGCCTAAAATTATAATAGGCAGTGCTTCTAGTATATGGTCGCTGTTGTTATGACATAGGATTATCGACCCGCTGGTTGTTTTAGTTACAATTCTGTTTGCTATCTCTCCTCCGGATAAGCCTTTCCAATCCAAACTGTCTACATTCCATTGAATCGTTTGCATATTTAGGCTTCTTGCCGTTTGTATTAGTTTATCGTTATATTCACCGAAGGGAGGTCTGAAAAACGTTGGTTTTTCGCCGGTTATAGCTTCGATTTTAGCATTTGTAATATTTAGCTCCTTCGCCATTTCATCCGTATTTAATTTTGACATATGCAAATGGTTAGTGCTGTGGTTTCCGATTAAGAATCCGCGTTCGTATATTTCTTTAACCATTTGAGGATATTTGTCTACCCAAAAACCAACCAAAAAAAAGGTTGCTTCTACGGAGTATGCGTCGCAAATATCCATTATAGCCCGAGTTTTGTCGGCTCCCCAAGCCGCATCAAAGCTGATCGCTATCAGATCATCAGTCCGATCAACCGAATAAATCGGAAGTTCGCGCTTTACCTTATTAAGATATAAAGTTTGTGCATCAGTATAACCTACACCCACCAAGCACAGTAAAAAAGCCAATATTACAATAAATACGGTAATCGCTTTTTTTGCTTTTACGGTTATAAACATTTTCCCCTCCTTAATATTACAATATTAAAAGTAATATTTAATATCGAATTTTATCTTTTTATGCATTATTTTGTCTATTTTTAGAACAGACTATTTGTCATCATTTCAGTAGATTATATGTAATGATAAATGCAATAATGTTTTAGGGTAAATTAAATTATTAATCGATTAAATACGACATAATAACACTTTGAATATTTTACTGCGGTTGACTTTATTAGCACTTTAAGCTATTCTGTTACTATGAATCCAACCTTTATTTATATATTGAATATATTGACGATTTTTATAGCTGTAGCTTTCGATATAGGGGCTTATTACAGCGTATACAAAATCATTAAATTAAATAAACACTTAAAGGAAGCGATCGTGCTTGTACCTCTTTATAGAAAAAGATGGGTGCTTTTTATT
>LAHS01000072.1_pt1 | contig 17379 bp, 15 predicted proteins | sample 329651 | NCBI WGS metagenome assembly LAHS01 (sample SAMN03275699, study PRJNA271635) | activated sludge metagenome | isolation source: sample C-1 Sludge from hydrolytic chamber (first chamber) of Anaerobic... | reverse complement strand
TTTTGTCCCAGCCTCTTTTTTGTTTACACATTGAACGCTTTCAAAAAAAGACATTCCAAAATATATTCCGGTTTTTTTAAATCGCTAAATAAGTATAAAAAAATAAAGGTTTCGACTATAAGTCTTAGTTTTTAAGCGCTGCATAGCAAATTTTGTGTAATGATTAGAAAATAACCATTATTATGTAATTATTGTTTTTTTATCTAGTCAATTATGAAGTGGTGTGTTACTATTCAATGAAAATACTGAATTATCTAAAAATTTAACATTCATTACGATAAAAGGTGATGCGAATGCATGAAAAATTATTGCTGCCAATTGCACACGAGACATCGACAAATCCATCCAATCCTATTGTGCTTAACAGTTGTGAGCCATTGATAAACATTGACCACCTACACCCAAGAATCTTTACCCAGCCCATGTACTATAAACAACAAATTGCTAGTAGCTTACAATCCATTTACTTGCGCCAAGCAGTATATGAGCGATTACAACAAGCTTTATTACTATTACCTGAAAACTATAGTTTGATTGTCTATGACGGGTATCGACCGCTACAAGTGCAACGATTTTTATTTACACATTTTGCTGCGCAGCTCAAAGCGCAACATCCAAATTTCACAAAAGAAGAAATTCATAACAAGACATTAAAATTTGTCGCTTTTCCAAGGGAGGGGCAAGAGCATCTACTACCACATTTAACGGGAGGAGCCATTGATGTTACACTCGGAAATAGTAAAGGGAAAGCATTAAATCTTGGGACAGCATTTGATGAGCTTAGTGAAAAATCAGCGACCCGCTATTTTGAACAGCATCCTAATGAAAATAAGGAAGCCTGTGTTCATCGCCGTCTTTTGTATTACTGTATGACGGCGGTTGGCTTTACGAATTATGCTGAGGAATGGTGGCATTATGATTTTCACAATATTGCATGGGCAAGAAGGGTAAATGCCAAAGAAGCTTTTTACGGTGCAATAGAGGCACACATTGATGACTATTTGATAAAGGAGTATCGATATTTATGAAAGTCTATATTAGTGCAGATATTGAAGGTATTACAGGTACAACCTCTTGGAGTGAAACGGAACTGAATGCGCCTGACTATCATTTTTTTCAAAAGCAGATGACAAAAGAAGTGGAAGCGGCAATTGAAGGTGCCATTTTAGGAGGCGCCACGGAAATTTTACTAAAGGATGCGCATGATTCAGCTCGTAATCTTGATATTTCGAATTTGCCAGTTAATTGTAAGGTCATTCGCGGATGGACATATGATCCGATGTGTATGGTAGCCGGACTTGATAGTAGTTTTGATCGTGCTATTTTCATCGGCTATCACAGTAAAGGAGGCAGTGAACGTAATCCATTAGCACACACGCTATGTGTTACTGCTGATATTAAAATCAATGGCGAATACGCAAGTGAATTTCTTATCAATACGTATGCCGCTGCTTTACATGGCGTGCCCGTTTCATTTGTTAGTGGAGATGTTGGACTAACAGAAGAAATTGCAACCTTCAATCCCAACATTGTAACATTTGCTACAAAGGAAGGGGTAGGCAATGCCACAATAAGTGTCAGTCCTCGATTGGCAATTGCCGAAACAAAACGACTTGTGGAAGCCTCTATGAAGGTCTCCCGAAACAACTTACAAGTGACATTACCTAAGCAATTTGTAGTGGAAATAATTTACCGTGACCATACACGGGCTTACCGCAATTCCTTTTATCCAAATGCAACGTTTAAGCCCCACAACACAGTTGAATTTGTCACGGATGATTATTTTGAAGTACTTCGGATTTTACAGTTCTTAACATAAGAATAGACTGTAGGTGAATGTATGAAGATTAAAGATATTGTGGTAGCAACGGTGAAAGCTCCGCTTATTGTGCCATTTAAAACGGCATTAAGGACCGTTCAAAGCATTGAAAATATTGCCGTTTATGTGCATAGTGAGCATGGGCAAATTGGCATAGGTGAGGCTGCGCCAACTGCTGTTATTACAGGAGAAACTTTAGGGTCGATTAGAGATGCTATTGAACATTATATTAAGCCAGCCATAGTAGGTATGGATATACAAGAAATAGCCCTTGTGATGGAGCGAATGGACAACAGTATTTATCAAAATACGAGTGCGAAAGCGGCGGTAGATATGGCGCTTTATGATTTATTAGCACAGCTTCACAAGACCCCATTGTATAAATTATTAGGGGGCTATCGTAAGGCATTGACAACGGATATTACAATTAGCGTGAATAGTATAGCGCATATGATAAAAGATAGCCTATCTGCGGTGGAACGAGGCTTTCAAATATTGAAGGTCAAGGTTGGCAAGGATCCAGCGACAGATATCCAGCGTGTTACGGCTATACGGGATGCAGTAGGCAAAGCCGTTACATTACGTGTAGATGCCAATCAAGGGTGGACGCCAAAAGAAGCGGTTCGGATTATTCGTGCACTTGAAGATGCGGATAGCAATATCGAATTAGTGGAACAGCCTGTGCACTATGCTGATTTAACCGGCATGCAATATGTAACAGCCAATACGTTGACCAATATTCTAGCTGATGAAAGTGTCTTTTCGGCAAAAGATGCCCTCACTATTATCGAACGTCGTGCTGCTGATTTCATCAATATTAAGTTAATGAAAACAGGTGGCATTTTTCATGCGCAAAAGATTTGCCATATTGCAGAAGCGCATGGCATTGCTTGTATGATGGGCTGCATGCTTGAAACAAAAATTAGTGTCAGTGCGGCTGCACATTTTGCTGCATCACAAAAAAATATCACAATGATAGATTTAGACGGACCAAGTTTATGTTTGAAAGATCCTATTGCAGGTGGTCCTATTTTTATCAATGATCGAATCACAATGACGGATGCAAATGGTATAGGATTTTCAAGATAAAAATACGTAGGGGGATGCTTATGAGGAAAAGGAAATGGTTTCTTTTAGTATGTCTAGTCGTCTTATTTTGTGCAGCCTGTAGTAATGATTCTTCGGATGAAAAAAAATCCGAATATCGGGTCGTCTATTCAGGAGAAATTAAAACATTAAACTATTTAAAAACATCTGAAACAAATGAATTTGCTGTAGCTGCCAATTTAGTGGATGGCCTCATTGAATATGATAAGTATGGGATTGTGCAACCAGGCTTAGCGAAAGAATGGTCGTCAAATGAAGATGCGACTGTCTGGACATTTAAGCTTCGTGATGATGTGAAATGGGTTACCCACAATGGTAAGGAATATGCAGATTTAGTGGCACAAGACTTTGTCGATGGTTTGCAGTATGTGCTAGATGCCAAAAATGAATCTTCGACCGTCTGGAGTGCGATGGTTGTCAAAAATGGTGAGGCGTTTTATAACGGTGAGCTAACTGATTTTTCAAAAGTGGGCATCAAAGCTATCGACCAACATACGATTGAATATACGTTGGAGGCTCCAACACCTTATTTTCTGTCGATGTTGAATTATGTATGTTTCTTCCCTGTAAATGGAAAATTTTTAACGGAAAAGGGGGAACAATTTGGAACTACACGTGAAAATTTCTTGTATAACGGTGCCTATCTATTAGACAAATTCGAACCTCAAAATGAGCGTGTTCTTGTAAAAAATGACACATATTGGGATAAAGACAACGTGCTGATTGACCGCATTCGGTATAAATATAACAAAGAAGCAGCAACCGTTGCGCCCGAACTATTTTTACGAGGTGAAATCGACACAGCAACCATTCCCACTTCCATTATTGACGAATGGCTGAAAGATGATAAGAAAAAATTGCAAGTACGTCAAACGCAAAATAATTTTTATTCGTATTTTTATGCGCTCAACTTTGACCCACAATTTGCTGTGGAATATGAACCTGAAAACTGGAAGGTCGCAGTCAATAATAAAGATTTCAGAAAATCGCTTTTCCATGCGCTAGATCGTGTATCAGCGATGCTAACGGTGGAACCATTTAATCCTCAAGATTTACTAAGCAATACGATCACACCGAGAAACTTTGTCGATGTTGAAGGAGTCGACTATACACAACTTGACCCATTAGCGGCGATTACCAACAATGATTCTTTTAATAAAGACTTAGCTTTACAGTATAAGGACAAAGCGAAGGCGGCTTTAGAAGGGAAAGCGACATTCCCAGTAAGGGTATTAATGCCATACAACGCGGGGATGCCTGACTGGGCTAATCGTACACAAGTCATTGAACAACAAGTGGAAAAATTATTAGGTGCGGACTATGTGGATATTATCATTGAAGCAGGTCCTTCGACAGGTTTCTTATCAGAAGTTCGACGCCCTGGTAAATTTGCATTACTAGAAGCGAACTGGGGGCCAGATTATGCTGACCCGTCAACGTATACAGAACCATTTAGTGTAGATGGTACTTATAATAAGCCAGAGTTAGCTGAAGGTTACAAAGAAGCAAATGGTCAAACTGTGTACTTGAATTTATTAGAAAAGGCGAAAACGACAATCGATACAGCCGAGCGTTATAACCTATTTGCTCAAGCAGAAGCGTTCTTAATTGAAGAAGCCTTTGTTATTCCATATTCTGTAGGTGGTAGCGGCTATGTAGCTTCAAAATTAAATCCATTTGAAGCCCAGTACTCACCATTTGGTGTAACAGCAGAGAAGTTCAAAGGGCAGCAAGTGTTAGCAAAGCCAATGAGTAATGATGACTTTAAGAAAGCGTTGGCACAGTGGGAGCAAGAACGTGCGGATGCATTAGCAAATGCAGCCAAATAAAAGAATGGAATAATCATTGCCAAGTGCAACCCGTAGGCATATAGTGGTGATTTTTCAATACCGAGGAGATGACCGAAAATGCTGATTCGGCATCTCCTTCCTGCTTTTTGTAACCATTTTAATGGAGGGAGGATGCTTAAATGCTTAGGTATGTAGGAAAGCGTTTGTTACAATCCATTGTTACGCTATTTATTATTATCACAATTGTGTTCTCATTACTACGATTAATGCCGGAAGAAGGCTACTTAGGGGCAGCGGCAGAGAAAATGTCACCGTCTCAAAAAGAAGTGTATTTAACGAATTTAGGGTTACGTGATCCATTGCTGGTGCAATTGGGGAATTTTTATACGGATTTATTACAAGGCGATTTAGGCAAATCCGTTACATATCGTACGGATGTGCCAGTTGTGACAATTATTGCAGATAAAATAATGTATTCATTGTTATTTGGATTAGGGGCAGTTGGCTTATCGCTGCTCATCGGTGTACCGCTCGGAATTTTAATGGCACAAATGAAGAGACGCTGGCTGGATCGGTTAGGGACTGGCTACATTGTATTTGTCGTCGCAGTACCAGCGGCAGTGTATTACTTAGTTATTCAAATGTATATTACAGATATTTTCCGTTTGCCGATGTTGTTTGATGAATATAAGCCAATCACCTGGCTATTACCGCTTACTTCGATGGCATTAGCCCCGACTGCTTCCTATGCAATGTGGATGCGCCGATACATGGTAGATGAATTAAACAAAGATTACATTAAGCTTGCACGTGCGAAAGGCGTGAAGGAGCGTACCTTAATGTTTCGTCATGTATTGCGCAATGCTTTTATTCCAATGGCACAATATTTGCCAGCAACGATTCTTTTTACGATTACAGGCTCCATTTATATTGAATCTTTGTATTCTATTCCAGGGATGGGTGGATTACTCGTGGATGCTATTCAACGACAGGATAATACAATTGTACAAGGTTTAGTGCTTGTTTTTTCATCGCTTGGCATTATTGGCTTAATTTTAGGTGATATTGCGATGGCGCTCGTGGACCCACGGATTAAATTAGGGAAAGGGGAGAGTGTGCGCTAATGAGCATGTATACAGAGGAAATCAATAATATGTCAGACAAGTCTCGTGCACAACTATTTGACTTTGTGGAAGCGACTGATGGTCAGGCAGAAGACACCGCCTACTCCAATTACTCCTATTGGCGCTCTACTTGGAAATCGTTTTTAAAAAATCGAGTGGCTGTTTTCTTATTAGTAATGGTTTGCATTATAGTTGCGTTCACCATGTTTCAGCCGTATTTGCCAGCACAAAAATCTCCGACCGAAATTTATCTCGATGCCCAAACGGGATTACAGGCACGTAATATTGCACCAAATGCTGAGTTTTGGTTTGGTACAAACTCGATTGGACAAGATTTATGGTCCCGTATTTGGGCTGGCACAAGGACATCGTTAATGATTGGCTGTGTGGTCGCATTGGTGGAAGCATTTGTCGGCATTACAATCGGAACACTTTGGGGCTTTTCTCGTAAGCTAGAAATGCCGATTACACAGCTTTATAACGTTGTAGATAATATCCCAACAACAATTGTCCTTATTTTAATGTCTTATATTTTACGTCCGAGCATTTCCACCATAATCATTGCTATGTGCATTACGGGGTGGGTAGAAATGGCGCGCTTTATCCGAAATCAAATCGTAATTTTACGAGATCGGGAATACAATTTAGCATCAAAATGTTTGGGGACATCAGACTATCGAATTATAATAAAAAATTTATTACCTTACTTAATCTCTGTTATTATGCTACGCATGAGTTTAGCGATTCCGTTTGCGATTGGCGCAGAAGTGTTTTTAACATATATCGGTTTGGGGCTACCAATTAGTGAACCATCATTAGGGAATTTAATTAATGAAGGGCGTGTCCTCATGATGTCACCTGATTTAAGGTATCAGTTAATTTTCCCTAGTATTGTACTAAGTATTATTACGATAGCATTTTATATTATTGGGAATGCATTTGCTGATGCAGCAGATCCAAAAAACCATGTATAGAAGGGAGATGATTTCGTGAAGCAAATAAAATCCCGTATTTTAACGATTGAAAACTTAGTCATTACATTTACACTACGAGGGCAAGTACTAACAGCTATTAGGGGAATCTCTCTTGATTTATATAAAGGGGAGAGTCTAGCCATTGTTGGTGAATCAGGTTCAGGAAAATCTGTGCTAATGAAATCAATTATGGGCTTGCTCGATAAAAATGGTTCGATTGCCCAAGGTCAAATTATATACAATGATATGGATTTAGCGCAGTTTAACACAGAACAACAATGGTTAACTATTCGAGGAAAAGAAATCGCGATCGTTACACAGGATCCGATGACTTCATTGAATCCATTGAAAACGATTGGCAAACAAATTGAGGAATGTGTGGTGTTACACCAAGGGCACAAGGGCAAGGCAGCCTATGCTGAAACATTAAAATTATTAACAGACGTTGGGATTGATGATGTAGAGAAACGCTATAAGCAATACCCTCATGAATTTTCAGGAGGCATGCGGCAACGCATAGTGATTGCCATTGCGCTCGCATGTAACCCGCAAATTTTAATTTGTGATGAGCCAACAACCGCATTGGATGTAACCATTCAAGCACAAATTTTGCAGCTGCTAAAACGTCTTCAGCAAAAATATAGCTTAACAATCGTTTATATTACACATGATTTAGGCGTTGTAGCAAAAGTGGCGGACCGTATCGCGGTCATGTATGCAGGGGACATACTCGAAGTTGGTCGTACACATGAAGTGTTTTTTAACGGAAAGCATCCGTATACATGGGCGCTTCTTTCGTCACTACCACAGCTTGGGTCAAAAGGGCAACCGCTTTATTCCATTAAGGGGACGCCACCCAATCTTTTTAAAGAAATTAAAGGAGATGCGTTTGCCCCACGCAATCCATTCGCTTTAAAGATTGATTACGAAGTACGTCCACCATTTTTTCAAGTAAGCGATACACATTTTGCACGCACTTGGCTATTGGATCCCCGTGCGCCAAATGTGGAGCCTCCAGCCGCGTTACAAGCTTTTTTTGAAGAAGGGAGGCAGTACGCCAATGAGCGATAAAGAAGTATTATTAGAAGTGAAAAATTTGCACATTGTTTTTGGTAAAGGTAAACATAAATTTGTGGCAATAGATGATGTCAGCTTTCACATTTATAAAGGAGAAACATTCGGATTAGTAGGCGAGTCGGGCTCTGGGAAAACGACTATTGGCCGCGCTATAATGCGTATCAACGAAGTAACGAGTGGTCAAATATTGTATCATGGAAAGAACATTAATGGTAAAATCTCGAAGGATTGGGACAAACAAATTACCCAAAAAATCCAAATGATTTTTCAAGACCCGATGGCTTCGCTTAATGAACGGGCAAAGGTAGATTATATTATATCGGAAGGTCTTATTAATACGAAAAACTTTAAAGATGAAGCGGAGCGTCAGCAAAAAGTACAAAATGCACTTTTAAATGTTGGTCTATTACCTGAGTTCGCCAGTCGCTTTCCGCATGAATTTTCTGGCGGTCAGCGTCAACGGATTGGCATTGCACGTGCATTAGTAATGGAGCCAGAGTTTATAATTGCGGATGAACCAATTTCAGCCCTCGACGTATCGATACGAGCGCAAGTGCTCAATTTATTATCAACGATTCAACAACAAAACAACTTAACCTATTTATTTATTGCCCATGATTTATCAATTGTTCGATTTATTACAGACCGTACGGCAGTCATTTATAAAGGGAAAATTGTGGAGTTAGCAGAGACCGAAAAACTTTTTTCTAATCCAATCCACCCGTACACAAGAGCATTGTTATCAGCAGTGCCAGAGCCTAATCCGTATAAGGAGCGAGAAAAGGTCGTGGAAATTTACAACCCGTTACAGCATCAATATGAGCTAGCTCCCCCCTCATTTATAGAAATAGAGGAAGGGCATTATGTATTAGCCAACGAGGAGGAACTAGCAAATTACCGTACATTACGAAAAGTAGAGGTGAGCGAATGATTGTACCTAGAGCTTTGACAAAAGGGGATACGATTGGTTTACTTAGTGCGTCTGGCGCTACACCATTAGAAAAGCTAGCTCCCGCCATTGCTAGTATAGAGAAACTTGGTTTTAACGTCATTGTAGGAGAAACATGTCGTGCAAGACATGGATATTTAGCTGGTTCAGACGAACTGCGCGCATATGATGTCAATGAAATGTTCCGCAATCCACATGTGGATGGCATTTTTTGTATTCGTGGAGGGTACGGGGCAACGAAAATTTTACCAAAACTAGATTATGAGATGATACAAGCAAATCCTAAAGTATTTGCAGGCTATAGCGATGTGACTGCACTACATATCGCCTTTAATCAAAAATGTAATTTAGTGACGTATCATACACCAATGCCTTCAACAGAATTTATTCAACAAAATATGGATCATTATACATGGGATTCATTTTTGAATTGTGTGATGGCAACAGATACCAAGCCGTTTCTGTTGGAAAATCCTCCACAGCAACCAATGACCACACTCCTAACAGGGACTGCAACAGGTCAACTTATTGGGGGAAATTTAACATTGATTACAGCGTCACTTGGCACGCCATATGAAATTGATACAAAAGGGAAAATTTTATTTTTGGAAGATATAGATGAGAGTGAGCAACGTATAGATCGCATGCTGACACAGTTAAAATTAGCGGGGAAGCTTGATGATGCAGCAGGTTTATTATTAGGGGCATGGACAAATTGCGGGCCTGAAAACCCGAAGCATCCAGAACGGAGTTTATCCTTAAACACGATTTTTAAGGAGATTTTAACACCTTTGAAGAAACCTATTTTATCAAATCTTGCTTGTGGTCACTGTCTACCAACGATGTCTCTGCCTTTAGGTCGTATCATAACCGTAGACGCAGAAACGCAAAACATTACAGTGGTAGGGTAGGTGTATGATGCAGCAGACGATTCAACGTTTGATACAGGAAGCTCCCTATAAAGTGCATATGTTTGTAAAAGATTTTAAGACAAATGACTTTGTTATACATGAGCGTCTAGATGATGCTTTTTCCAGTGCCAGCTTAATTAAAGTCCCTATCCTGATTGCAGTTTTTGATTATATAGATGTATGCAATATACCTATCAATCAAGTAATAACCGTTACCCCTAGCGATTGGGTTGATTTTAGTGTGATTAGTGAACAGAGAGTAACATCCTGCACGATCTATGAGTTGTGCGTTTGGATGATTACGACAAGTGATAATACTGCGACAAATGTGTTAATTGATTTAATTGGTATGGATGTGCTAAATCAGTACTTTCATAAAATCGGACTCACTCAAACACAACTTCAACGAAAAATGATGGACTTTGAGCGACTTGCAAAAGGCATAGATAATATAACAACAGCGCGTGATATGGCACATTTATTTAGCCGAATTTATAGGCAAAATCTGCTATCTCCAGTGTTAAGTCAGCTTGCTATTGATATATTGTGTCGTCAGCGTTTTCATGAAAACTTGCGGCGCTATATCGTCGATGATGTGACAATCGCCCATAAAACGGGTGGTCTTGATAGCGTTGACCATGATGTTGGCATTGTTTATAGTCACGGACAAGAATATGCTATTGGTGTTTTTATCACAGAGGTCAAGCAAAATGATGTCGCCCGACAACTAATCGGTCGTCTTTCAAAGGTAGTCTATGACAATATGATAGTAGTGAAAGGAGAGGCAACATGAATGCGGTTGTCATTGCTATGGTGGCAAATCTTTATGCTGAACCAGATTGTCATGCTGAACTTATTGATGAAATACTATACGGTATGCCTGTTCAAATTAAAGAAGAATTAGAAAATGATTGGCTGTATGTTCGCACCGCCTATCGCTATGAAGGGTATTGTCAGCGAAAGCATGTCCTTTTCGATGATGCGATTACAAATGCATGGATTCAAAAGGCGCAACATGTTATCGGGCAGTGTTTCGCAGATATTTTACAAGAACCGAAAATACAAAGCACCAAAATCATCACATTGGTAAAAGGCTCTATTTTATACAATGTAGATTCCGACACGACATCAAACACGCCATGGGCTGCCGTTCAATTGGCGACGGGCGAAATAGGTTATTTGCGTTCACAATGGTTGCATCCTAAAATTGCTGAACATACTTTTGAAGAGCATGCGTTTCGAGAAAATGTTGTACAAACCGCACTAAGCTATTTAGCTACACCGTATCGTTGGGGAGGTAAGTCACCGCTAGGCATTGATTGTTCGGGCTTATGTTCGATGGCTTATATGCTCAATGGCGTGATAATCTTCCGAGATGCTAGAATTGTAGAAGGTTTTCCAATTAAGGAGATAACTATTGATCGCATGCAAAAAGGGGATTTATTGTTTTTCCCAGGGCATGTAGCATTGTATATAGGGCAGTCTCTTTATGTTCATGCTTCACTTGGTGGCAATGAGGTTAATGTCAATAGCCTAGATGAACAACACCCGTTATATCGCGAAGATTTAGCAACGACTATTACCGCAATCGGAAGCTTGTTTTAAATAGTGCTTGCTGGAAAATGGATGCAAAAAACGAGGTATTTGACGGTAGTTACATCGTCGAATACCTCGTCTTGAGTAAATTTACGCTAATATTGATAAATATTTAACTGTTGTCCAGCTTCAATATTATCTGAACGCAATTGATTCCATTGTTTAATGGATGTTACTTTCACATTATGTGTCTGTGCGATGTGCATCAGCGAGTCACCATCCGCGACTGTAATGGTTTTTTTATTTTTTACAGGGCTGTCGTATTGTTGTAAGTCGTACTTTGCAATTAGACTATTTAACTTTTCATTGTAAGTTGAATCCGTTGCGTAAGAGCCTGTTAAAAATTTGGTCGCATCTGCATAGGATGTTGTGTTACTTTTAAAGACACCTGTATAAAAATTTTTGTTCCAAGATACACCATTGCGGAGTAATTGGACGTAATCCTTCATGGATTCTTCGTAGGAAGGATATTTGCGGAATTCAGCCATCACTGTTGTCAGATTACCAGAGCCATCATCTTCAACTGTTTCAAGTGTCACGGAATCATTTTGAAATTTGCCTTTCATCCCAAATAAATTGTTATTAGGAGCTGAACTAAGACCACTTTGCCCATGCTTACTTTCTAAAATGGCTTGTGCAATCATGACAGATGCATATAAGTCATTTTCAGCACCTAGTTGTCGAGCTGTTTCTGCAATAGAGCCGATAAATTCTTCCACACTTGGACCTTCATCTACATATTTTTGAACGGCAGTGTCGGTTGGTCTCAAAAACTGAATCAAAAAATAAGTGGAAATACTGATAACAGACGCTATGACAATCATTCCGAGTAATAGTTTTTTGAATAATCTCATGTAGTTATAGATGTTGAATCTGTGCAACACCTTCCTCCTTTCTTTTCTCTTAAAAAATCGCTTACTCTTTTCATATTGTAAAACAACTAGATAAAAAAAAGCATCGTTTTTCACTAGAATTCATAATTAATAGAACGAACTTTCATACGAAAAAGTTTCATCTAGCGTGTCTAGGATGGACATGTTGTAGGATTGTTAGTTTAACCGCTTGAATATGTGGAAAGATATACTGGTGGGTAGAATACTGACATTTAATCTATCAAATTTATAAGGAGCTTAGTCAATGATTGCATTTGAGAATGTTACAAAAAAGTACGCTAATAACCAAATTGCAGTGAATGCCATTAATTTTGAAATACAGAAAGGAGAGTTTTTTGTCATTATAGGGCCTAGTGGTTGTGGCAAGACGACATTACTAAAAATGATTAACCGATTAATTCAACTGACTGAAGGAACAATCCGAATTAACGGTAAAAGAATTAGTGATTATAATATTCATGAGCTACGCTGGAATATTGGCTATGTGCTCCAACAAATTGCACTTTTCCCTCATATGACAATAGCAGAAAACATCGCCATTGTTCCTGAAATGAAAAAATGGGAAACGACAAAAATTCAACAGCGAGTTCGTGAATTATTAGAAATGGTAGGGCTAGAACCAGCTCAATATAGTGAACGAAAACCAAATGAACTTTCGGGTGGGGAACAACAACGAGTTGGGGTTGTCCGCGCATTGGCAGCAGATCCCGAAATTATATTAATGGATGAGCCATTCAGTGCACTGGATCCAATCAGTCGAACAAAATTACAAAATGACCTGCTTGAGCTACAACGCGCTATAAATAAAACAATTGTTTTTGTTTCGCACGATATGCAAGAAGCGTTAAAACTAGGAGATCGCATCTGTGTGATGAAAGATGGAGAAATAGTACAAATCGGTACACCTAAGGAAATTATACAAAATCCCGCCAATGACTTTGTCCGAAAATTTATAGGGGTCAAGGAAGATGCATTTAATGTGTTTACCATTCAACAAGTGATTGAACCGTTTGTAGAGGCGAAACATCAAAGTTATGTGATACATAGTGTTGATGAGCAGGCTACTTTACAAGTCATTTTGCAACAATTGGCGCACCATGAGTGTCTGGCAGTGAAAAGCGATGAAGAAATTATTGGGGTTATTACAAGGCAATCAATGTTGCAGTTTTTAGCCAGTCATTCCGCGGCGGAACGGGGTGAGGCAAATGACTGATTTTTTAAATGTGTTGGATGAACGCAAAGGTCAACTCTTTGCATCGTTAATAGAGCATATGCAAATATCATTTATTGCTTTATTTTTTGCAGTAGCCATTGCCATTCCACTTGGCATTTACTTAACGCATCAAAAGAAAATAGCGGAAAGTATAATTGGCATTAGCGCAGCCTTACAAACGATCCCTTCATTAGCGTTGTTAGGTTTGTTAATTCCGTTACTTGGCATTGGGAAAACGCCTGCTATAATCGCCCTTGTGGTCTATGCGCTCCTGCCTATTTTACGTAATACATTTACAGGCATAAACGAAGTCGATCCGTCTTTAAAGGAAGCGGCCATGGCAATGGGTATGAATACGGTAAAAAGATTAGTGAAGGTGGAACTGCCACTCGCAATGCCCGTTATAATGGCAGGTATTCGCACAGCCATGGTTTTAATAGTTGGAACAGCTACACTAGCTGCATTGATAGGCGCTGGAGGATTAGGCGATATTATCTTGCTTGGTATTGATCGTAATAATACTTCGCTCATCCTATTAGGTGCAGTTCCAGCGGCCATTTTAGCATTAGTGTTCGATTATCTTTTGAAAAAGCTAGAATCACTATCTTTTAAACGAACAGTTTCGGTATTACTTGCCATTAGTGTTGCGGCTATGATGATGGTTGCAATGCCATTCCTAAACTTTAATAACAAAGCAGATATCGTCATTGCAGGTAAACTTGGTTCAGAGCCAGAAATCCTGATTAATATGTATAAATTATTGATTGAAAATGATACAGAATTAGATGTTCAATTAAAACCTGGACTTGGCAAGACATCCTTTGTTTTTAATGCCCTAAAATCAGGAAGCATTGATATATATCCAGAATTTACAGGTACGGCAATCGCAGAGTTTTTAAAAGAACAAGCGGTAAGTAACGATCAAGTAGCAGTATATCGACAGGCAAAAGAAGGTATGTTGAAGAAATTTGATATGGTTATGCTCAGTCCAATGCAGTATAACAACACATATGCTTTGGCCGTTTCAAAACAACTGGCGGAAGCTTATCAATTACAGACGATTTCTGATATTAAGGCGGTGCAAGAGTCGATTAAAGCGGGATTTACGTTGGAGTTCAATGATCGTGAGGATGGCTATGTAGGCATTCAGAAGCGTTATGGGATTGATATTCCCTCTGTTACAACAATGGAACCAAAGCTAAGGTATCAAGCCATTCAATCAGGTAATATCAATTTATTGGATGCTTATTCAACTGACAGTGAGTTACGTCAATATGAGTTAACTGTTTTAGTGGATGATCAACAGTTATTTCCACCGTATCAAGGCGCGCCAATGTTAAGAAAGGAAACACTTGAAAAGTATCCAGAGCTTGAAAAGGTGCTAGGGAAACTGGCCAATCAAATAACAGATGACCAAATGCGTGAAATGAATTATCAAGTTAACGTGGAGGGAAAAAATATTGAGGATGTAGCAAGGGCATTTTTGAAAAATGCTGGTTTATTATAAACGTTTGTATGAATCGCGGGTAAAATGGGTTAATTCGCGGGTAAAGCACAATGAAGCGCGGGTAAAGTGCGATACTTCGCTGGTAAAGTGCCCTTTTTCGCGGGTAAAGCGTACTTTATGTAAAAAGTTGTTATTTTTTAGAGCGCCCCTTACAAATCATGTCGTCATAATTTAAAAACGGACATATTATAACGAGATAGGTCAAATAATGATTTTGCTATCGTTCGAGTAAGGAACTATTGCTAAAACGGAATAGGAAGGGGCTGGGAAACGTTGGGTATTGAAAAAGGAAGAAAGCACTTTGTCTGTGAAGCGCTATACGATATAAAAGCATTGCAAGATATCATAACAGATTTTCATTCAAAATATTATGGTCAGCTTCTTGTAAAAATAGTTGGTAGTGATACCATTCCCTTTTTTTTAATAACGCATAATGGAGCACATTTACGATTAATAGATACAGTTAAACAGTTTGAAACAGAGTTTTTTCGTATAGAAGCGATTGATATAGATCGTTGTCGAGGCACTATTTCGCTGTTACGAGCCTATGATTATGAAGGCAATGAAACAAATGCAATTGCTGATGTTGTGAGATTAGAAAGAACATCGACCGAAAAATCAATTGAGTTAGGGAGTATATCAGCTATTCAGCTATTAAATCCAGACTTATTAAAAAAGAAATTTATCATTGAGCCTAAATGGTAAAATAGATGATTTACCTATAAAACTACTAAAATAATTGCAAAACTAGAGCATCTGTCCATATGCAAGCTGCGTGATCTGAATTTAATAGAAAGAGTCTATAGAAAGGAAGATTAACGCATGACAATTATAGGAATGTTGCATCATCGTCTAGATCCTAAAACTGTTATCAAGTCATATGCATATGCAGCAGTTGCAAAAGCAGAAGGAGTAGAATTTTTTTACTTTACACCTAAAAAGGTAAATTTTGACAATCGTACAATCAATGGGCAGGTATTAGAAGATGGGCAATGGCATGAAAGAGTGATGCCCTTTCCAGATGTAATTTATAATGCTGGAAGTCCAGAAAAATTAGCGGTGTCAAAAAAAATAATAGAGAGATTGAAAAAGGAGATCCCGTTTACTACACATTCTATCGGTAATAAATGGAATGTTATGGAGCGACTTAAAGAGGCGAAAGAATTTGATCAATACATTATCCCAACAGAAATAGTAAAAAACACAGATGTCTTTCATAGCTATATAGCCCACCATAAAAAAATCGTATTTAAGCCAATTGACGGCAGGAAAGGAAAAGGAATCTATTTTATTATCAAAATAGGAGACCATTTTGAGGTACGGCAAAATAGCGAGAATCGTATGTACTCAAAGCAACAGTTAAATGCATTAATCCATGAACTTCTTACAACGGGTACGTTTATTATGCAACCGTATATTCAATCGAAAATGAAATCCGGTCAAGTTTATGATTTTCGCCTACATGTTCAAAAAAACGGTGAAGGTAAATGGGTGGTGACAACAGTTTATCCACGTATTGCACCACATGGCTCAATTATTCCAAATATCAACAATGGCGGTTATACAAATTATTTGGACCCATTTTTAGAGCAAGAGTTTCAAGAAGAAGCCTTTAATATTCGTCGGATGTTGGAACATTTCTCATTATCTTTGGCACGCCATTTAGATGACATTCAGATGACGAAGTTCGGAGAGGTCATTGATGAGATTGGAATCGATGTCGGGCTTGATGCGCAACAAAAAATTTGGATCTACGAGGTAAACTGGCGTCCTGGCTGTCCACCAGCGTTTTACTTAGAATTAGATGTTGTTATCCATTCCATTCGATATGCAAAGTACTTAGCAGAAAACCAACAACCGATAAAAAAATCCAAACCAAAGCCTACAGTTTCTAACACAAAAACAGTAGTACCAAAACCCGCAGATTCAAAACCAAAGCAAGTCGAAGTAAAAGCTACATCAAACCATGCAAAATTCGATAAACCGATAATTGCGATTACTGGTAGTGCAGGAAAGACCACATCTAAGGCATTTTTAGGGTCTATATTGTCTAAAAAATGGAATGTATTTGAGTCGAAGGATTACTGGAATACGACTGAACATACTAAAAAACATGCAGAAGAAATCAACGATTCTCACCAAGCCGTTGTGCTTGAATATGGAATGGCTTATCCAGGTATTATTACAAACCACTGTAGCATTATCCAACCAAATATAAGTATCGTTACGAATATTGGACTTGCGCATGTTGGGAATTTTGATGGGGATGTTCGAAAAGTAGCGAAAGCTAAATCAGAATTAATTCAAGGTATGGACCAACAAGGATTACTTATTTTAAATAAAGATGATGACAATTCAAACTATTTATTGACCGATCAATTTAAAGGGAAAATCCTGACTACTGGTATTCACACAGAAG
>LAHS01004233.1_pt1 | contig 17393 bp, 21 predicted proteins | sample 329651 | NCBI WGS metagenome assembly LAHS01 (sample SAMN03275699, study PRJNA271635) | activated sludge metagenome | isolation source: sample C-1 Sludge from hydrolytic chamber (first chamber) of Anaerobic... | reverse complement strand
ATTCGCTGCGAATTTGAGGTTATATATACATCATACTTATTTTTTGATGTCATAGATGTGTAAAGCATACCTTAGTATCTTTTCTTTTACTGAAGAAAGCTTGTCAACATCCTCTTTTAATTCTCGAAATATTTGGATAAGTGTAAAATATGTGTAATTTATCTCCATTTTATGTGCTAAAAACGTGTAAAATATCACGTCTTTGATATTTATCTTTGTTTGTTGGATAATTCTTTGTATATTTGCAGGCGAAAATAAACATTCCTGAAATATAAAGAAGCAATGGAATTAAAACGAGATTTACTTGAAGAGCTGATAGCTTGGAAATCCAAACGTAAACGCAAGCCGCTTATCTTGCAAGGCGCAAGACAGGTGGGAAAGTCATGGCTGCTCAAGAAACTTGGTGAGGTTGCCTTTGACAACTGTGTCATTGTAAATGTAGATAAGGAGCCGGAGATTCGTGATGTCTTCACGAAGACCAAGGACCCTGTTCGTATAGTTGAGCAGATCGCTCTTATCAAAGGAAAACCAGTCTTGCCTGATCAGACGTTGCTCATATTTGATGAGATTCAGGATTCTGATGAAGTGCTTAATGCCTTGAAATACTTCAAGGAGGATGCACCTGAATATGCTGTGGCATGTGCAGGTTCCCTTCTTGGTGTGGCTATGCGTAAAAAGCACAAATCATTCCCTGTTGGAATGGTTGATTTTAAAATTCTGTATCCTCTCAGCTTTACGGAATTCCTGAATGCCGTGGATGAGCGTCTTGCCAATATCGTTAGAACATGGAAGAGGGAAGAACCTCTACCAGAAATCATACATGATCAACTTCAAGAAAAGCTCAAAGTATATCTTATTGTAGGAGGAATGCCGGAAGCTGTTGTTGACTGGGTGGAAACAAAGGATATGCAAGAGGTGGAGGAAACGCTGGATAACATCTTGAGAGCCTATCCACTGGATTTTTCAAAATATGCTACACCTGCAGAGATTATCCGTATTCAGCAGGTGTGGGATAGCATGCAACGCCAGTTGGCTAAGGATAATAAGAAGTTTAAATACTCTGAGGTCAATAAGGGAGCACGTGCACGTGAATATGAAACTGCAGTCGATTGGTTGTGTAGAGCTGGACTTCTTCATAAGGTGCATTGTACAGAGACTGTTCGCATGCCTCTGAATGCTTATAAGGACGAGGCTGTATTCAAGCTATATTTGAATGATGTGGGGTTGCTCAGAAGAATCTTTAATCTGAGTGCAACCACCTTGATGAAAGAAAATCGTCTTTTTACTGAATTCAAAGGAATTATCAGTGAAAATCATGTGTTGCTTAGTCTATTGCGACAAGACTTGAAGCCTTTATATTGGTCATCAGGCAATCAGGCTGAGATTGAGTTCGTGATTGAGAACGAGAATAGAATTATTCCTGTAGAAGTAAAATCAAAGGAAAGCGTTAAGGCCAGGAGCCTTTCTGAATTCCGTAAAAAGTTTGAACCGGAATTGGCTGTAAGACTCTCACTCCGCAATCTGCAATATCGTGATGGTTTCCTTGATCTTCCATTGACATTGGCAGATAGATTTTTAGATTTTATATAATCGTCAATATGCTTTATAATCGAAAGGACCTTACAAATAGAAACTTCAGTGATTGTCATGCTATCACACAGAGGTATATCAATAAAGTAATGCCACGTCGTAAAGAATTCAAAAATCTGAAGTGGCATGAGAAAGATTTTCTATTTCAACATATGAAGATTATGCGTAATGAAAAAGGTGATCCGGGATTTGATCTATTGCAATTTCCGGAGGCATCTGATTACGTATTATACTGTTTGATTTTAATCTATGGAACCAATTCACAAAAGATTAGTTTTGATGGTGTGGTCATAGATTATATGGGAGTGATACCAGAAGATAGAAAAGCTAAACATAAGGTATTCTTCGAAAATCACCTTTCTTCATGGTTTGATGAGTTTGACAAAGGTGGAGGGCCTTATTTTTCTGTGATGAGGCCCATGTATTATTTGAAATTGAAGGAATATGAAGAACAAAGAAATAATGGCATCATGGACAGCATTGTATTTGCAGAAAAGGTGCTATATATGAAAGCATGTTTCTTTCATATTTATTATTTTGTCAGACTATATTTCGACGAATTCAAATTTAAAGCGGTCTCCAGAAGTATTTGCGGCTTTGATGTTTATGGAGATATATTTACTTACACACACGTTTTGAATCGGCATTATTTCCCATGCATGAATTTCGGAAATGGTGCATCAATGAATGACAATATTCCTGGTGTGGATATAAGAAACCTACCTGAATCATTGCTTGATTCAGTGGAATTGCATGCAAAATACAAAGCAATAGACGAAAAAACGGAATATCTTTTATTTCGAATAAATGGTGATCCTTATATCTTATGGATTAAGTATGGTAAAATCGGAACGCTGCAAAATGTAGAGGGATTCGAAATACGATCTTTCTACAAATGTTCTGAGCAGTGGGATTTCGATAAATATAATGGTACAACCGATATAAAAGTGGACGACCAGATAACTGTTGTAATATAAATCACTATAAAAAATACGGAGTATGTCTTTGAAGCTAAAGAAACTTGTTATTCATGAAGGTTGTAGTTATTTAAAAAGATTGCAGCCTGATACATATGAATTCTTAGACAATGGATCAATAGATAATTTCTATGGCGATGGTATTGAAGTTAGTGCAGTCGTCGGAAAGAATGGATGCGGAAAATCATCATTGCTGGAGATAATATTCAGAATGATGAATAACCTAAGTGCATTTATCGCTTTTAAGGTAGATGTAATGCATAGAGTCAATTCTGTATTTGTTGCTGGGCTAAATTCAGACCTCTATTACACCATTAACGATGTGGAATGTCAACTTCTCTGTCGTAATCATAGTCTTGCATTTATTTCTGGCGAAAATAGATGGGCGTTTGGTAATCATAATGATGAGTTTGTTGGCTTTGAAGATGGTAATACTATGTCTATGACAAAAAAAATCGCTATGTGCAGGAATGTATTCTTCACTTTGATTTCCAACTATTGCTGTCCGGTAAACTTTTGAGAAAAGAAATAATTAGGGCTGGTACTCACATGAAGTATCAGCCCTTTTGATTATCTTTGCTTCTACGACAAAACCGATAACCATGGGCAAAGATAGCAATTTTACCGGACAGCCGGTGTATAATCAGATATTAAATTTACTTAATCGTGAGAAAATCATGCAAATCAGCCTCGAAACGAAAGGCAGCGAAGCTTATGTAAAGCGATTCGACGGATATCAGCATCTGGTGGTGATGCTTTTCGGTATACTGAAACACTTTGATTCTCTGCGTGAACTGGAGATTGGCATGAAGGCAGAGGCACATAAGCTACATCACCTTGGTCTTGACTACCTTGTACGCCGCAGTACATTGGCAGAGGCTAACATCCGCCGTCCTCAGGAGTTCTTTGCCAAAGTATACGCATATCTTCTGGACCGATATGCTAAGTTTTTAGCGGACAGCCGCCCTCCAAAGAGTTACAAAGGACAGACTCACGAGCCAAAAGACTGGGAGAAGCTCCTGTATATGATGGACTCCACAACAATCAGCCTGTTCGACAACATATTGAAAGGAGTTGGCAGACATCCGAAGTCCGGGAAGAAGAAGGGAGGCATGAAGGTCCACACTGTTATGAAGTATCATGTCGGTGTTCCAATGGTCGTGCAACTCACCTCGGCCGCTAAACATGACCACTATCTACTCAAGGAGGTGCATTTGCCAAAAGATTCAACTTTAGCCATAGATCGTGCCTATATAGACATCGCACAGTTTGAGCGACTGACAGAAGAAGGCGTCTGCTATGTGACAAAAATGAAGAAAAACCTAAAATATGAGGTTATTGAGTCTGTGACATATGTCAGCCCTAATGGACTTGTAACTCATATTGACCAGAAAGTGCGCTTTACACGTGGCGAGTTGACGCACGAATCGCGCAGGGTGGAGATTTTCGATGAAAAGAAAAAGCCAGTAACATTGCTTACCAACAATTTTGATTTCTCCGTAGGGGACATATCAGATATCTACCGCCTGCGCTGGGCTATAGAGTCTCTGTACAAGCAGCTGAAACAGAATTTTCCACTTCATTTCTTCTATGGAGACAGTGTCAATGCCATACAGATACAGACATGGATCGTGCTTATAGCCAATCTGCTCATAACGGTAATATCCAGAAGCATAAAACGCAACTGTGCTTTCTCGCAAGTCGTCACAATGGTACGCCTGACGCTTATGTACTATATAGATTTTAGAAGATTCATGGAAAATCCAGATAAAACCTGGGATGATCTACTGCTTAAGGAATCTATGAAAGGACCACCAGAACCGACACTATTTGATTAAAGGGGGCTTACTTTTGATAACAGATTCCCCGAAGTCCGTAAATATTAGGCTTCGGGGAAGGATTTAGATGCTTTTTAAGTTTTACCGGACAGCAATAATTTCCAACTATTCAGTTCAGGCATATGTAGATGAGGATTACCAGGATGATATTACATGTACAATTGATGAAGATGGCCATGTATTAGAAGTTCCATCTGAAGAAGCGTGGATACATTACGTTTTTCATAAAAATGATGGCTATATGGTTGCGATCAACATCAATCCTTTCCGTGATAAAGGCAAACTTGATATGCAACGAGAAGAACGCTTGGAGAGACAGCGTATGCAGTTCTTACTTTTGCATTATCATAAGAAAAATAAGGAATTTATTCAAAGGTACAAGTTGTCGAGTATCAAATATAAATTTAACTGGAAAAAGCTATATTATAAGTTTACTCATTCCAACGTGGAAACGCTTGAAGAAGTAGTGCAAATAGGGGAATGGGAGGATATAAAAGCAAAATTCCGTGAAGCCTTGGCAATGAATAGTTCAATAGCAAAGAGTATTCTTCATGAAGTTGTAGGCGAAAATTTTAGGTTCATCCCCGAATTGCGTTGGTTTTGTAGTTTCCTATCATATGAAAAGCTGACAAATCATTATCTTTGTGGTTCCCCAACCATATCAGATATGAATGCCAGCTTATTATATCAGGCCTACGGAGTCAAGAACTATTCGTATGGCAGTACAGAGTACAAAGATAATGCAATTTTCCTCAATCTCAAAACAATCCTGCCCCAAAAGCATGTATGCCCTCATTGTGGCAGCCGCCATGTTATACGATATGGTACGGTTCTTCGTCACATCCACAATCTTCCTTTCGGCAGCAAAGCCTGCTACCTGTCCCTTCGAATACAACGCTATTGGTGCAAGGAGTGTGAGAAGGCATGGCAGTCCGACATTCCTTTTACTCACGGAGAGGTAAGCTACACCTACAGGTTCTCCCGCTATGTGCTTGACCTGCTGCGAATGGGCAACACCATCTTGGACGTTGCCCGACACCTGCATGTGGGCTGGAACATGGTAAAGGGCATCCACAAGAAGTATCTGAAAGACAAATACTCCCGTCCTGACATAAAGGGTGTAAGCCGCATAGGGATTGATGAGTTCGCCACCAGAAAGGGGCATGTCTACAAGACTATTGTCGTTGACCTTGACACAGGCCGCATCATCCATGTGGGGGACGGGAAGGGAAAGGAAGCACTTGCTGGATTCTGGAAACGGGTCAGACGCAACAAGGTGAAGATAGAAATTGTCACCTCAGACCTCTCGGCGGCATTCATTGCCTCTGTGATGGAGAATGTCCCCGATGCAATCCACGTATACGACAAGTTCCATGTCTCCATGTTGGTTACAGATGCTGTTGACAAGGTGCGCAGGAGTGTCTACGCGCAAGAGACAGACCTTGAGAAAAGGAAGATAATAAAAGGCTCAAGATGGCTGTTGCTCACTAAGGACAAGGATGTGTTCGATGACGAGAAGAAGAGAAGACTTGACAATATCCTCACTACCAATACACCGCTGTTCCATGCATACTATCTCAAGGAAGACCTTGACCAGATATGGAGCCGGGAAAGTAAAGAGGAAGGAGAGAAGCAGCTGGCTTATTGGTGCGAAAGGGCCAGAGAAACAAAACTACAGCCGTTTGTAAAGGTCGCCAACACACTGATGGCAAGCAGGACCGGAATACTTGCATGGTATGATGCGCCACTCACGAATGCCATCCTTGAAGGCATTAACAACAAAATCAAGGTCATGAAGCGCAGGGCCTATGGCTATAGAGATGACGAATACTTCAATCTACTACTGCTCGGATTGCATGACAAAACCAACGCAATTCGGGGATGAACCAAATAAGGTATTCCCAGAATGGACACTCTCTGATTTTATAAATGTTGCTTATGAGATTGGATATTTGAGAGAGGACGTAAAGAAATTCAGCCATGTTGTGCGTGATTTTAGAAATTACATTCATCCATATCAACAGTTCGCTTCTCGTTTTTCGCCGGATGAATATACTGTCAGCATATGTTTCCAAGTACTCAAAGCTGCTTTATATCAGTTAGGCGTTAACAAGAAATGATAACCAAAGCTTCTGCTCATGATTAGTAGGGGCTTTTTGGGGCTCTAAGAATACAATCAAGGATGCCGCAAGACTCAGTATGGCTAAGTGGTACAATCAAGTAGAAGAAGCAGGATTCCATTCCTTCAATGTCATTGCATCTACATTCTATGAACACTATGATGACATTCTCAACTTCTATAACAACCGTTCTTCAAACGCGGCTGCTGAATCTTTCAATTCTAAAATAAAAGGATTCAGGGCCCTCCTTAGAGGGATAACTGATGAGAAGTTCTTTCTTTACAGACTGGCTACTATTTATGGATACCCCCACTAAATTTCAGATGAGCCCTTTTTTGTTTTTAAACTCTAAGAAGTGAGCTGCGCTCACGCAGGCAGCATGATGCAACAAAAAAGTTGCATTGTTGCCTCGTTAACGATGATAAATGGAGGGGCGAATGGAGCTAAGCATAATGCGTACATTATTTATGCTATATTTTCATTTTACTTCATTTTTGTACATCATTGATAATCAAGAAATTAACTATTATAAAGCGTGTTTGTATTTTCTGATTTAAGAAGTTGTAAACACCTGATAATAAGATAGTTACAAAAGTTATTTTCCAATACAGAAGAAATAATGAGGGCCGGCACTACGACAACCCATGCAATTAATCTTGTCAGGCGTGATTATATCTGTGTGAAATATTTCACACCGTTTGCGTGATACTTCCTTACGAAGTTCATCATCATTATTGATTGTGGCAATGTGAGCTTCACAAGCTGCACAATTCAGTCCACAGTAGCCAATCATTTTTTCCATAATATCATAGTTGCTTATATTGTATTGATTAACGATTGCAGATTCCCAAGGAACCTCGCTCCATGTCCTCCATCCATCTGTACATGATGGAACTGGAAGGAGATGGGTAGTGTGGTTCGGAACCATCCTTTGCGATATTTGCCCCACATCAACATAGGATTGCAGAATTTATCGGTGTATTGATTAATGATGCACTCAAGTTCGGTGGCTATCATGGCTGATGTGCCGATAATCATGTAATCTTCGAGAAAGTTGCTCTGACAATTCTCTAATGTTTGACGAGTCAGATGCTCGTAATCTGCCTGAAACTGGATCAAGTTTTCCGAAAAGGGAATATCGCACGAGTTAATCCCGCCTTGGACGTTTTCTACAATCACATTGATGGCAAGTTGGTCATACCTATATAGTTTCCCTTGCTCCGGAATCGTAAAGAACTCCTCAATCTGACTCGCTGCCTTGCCAATACACCAGCAAAGAAGCATGTTAAAGCTCATTTTGTGTTTCTTGCAATATTTCAAAGCCTTGGTCACATCAACGATCTTGACCAAGGTCACCATAGGCATAGGTGAAGACATCCATAGTTCGAATGCCTGGGCGCGAGTCGTATCTTGTGGACTTATTTCAATTTTCACAGCTCAATCCTTTTTGAAATTGTTTCTTTGTACAACCAAAAGAAAAATGCTCATTACAAATATCACCCATGCACAGGGATTATGTGGCATAAAGCAAACTGCGAGGATACCATCTACAGCTAGCATGCTATAAATCAAGAGGAGAGGCACGCGCAGGAAGGAATGCTCATTCGATTTATCACAGAGCATGTGTACGATACTTCCTCCTAATATCAACAGAGCACCACACATAAGACTGAAGTAGATACATGACTGCTGCATCCTCTCGTTGAGGGGCGCGAGTTTATCAGCAATCATGGGCGTAAAGGTGGCTGCTATGTGGACAAAGCCCATCACGATGATGCCTATGGCAAGGAGTTTTGTAGTTTTAATCTTGTTCATCTTCTGATTATTATTAATTTCTGGTCGCAAAGATAATACGAATACAGAGGATAAGCAAATATCTAGGATAAATGACCTAAAAATGTGATGAAACATCTCTATTTTAATAACGTGAGAGCTTGCTATTTATTGCTTTCATAATAGGTTTTCCCTTATTATATGAGTCAGAGGTCGTTGCCAATATGAAACAGGTTGTGATTCCATTATGATGGTGACCATAACCAAATCACAACCAGTTCATGTTCCCTTTATTGTTTGTAACAGCCTTGCTATCAACTAATAAAGTCTCAGTCTAAAGTTCGCTGATTTACCTGTCATAAGCATCTTGTGATTTCGTTATGACGGCGGTCATAATCAAATCATAACTTTCTTATGCCATCATTTTGCTTAAAACAGCTTCGCCCCACGCCAATCAATTCAAGTAACTACAGTTTGCCATAGAGACTTTCCTTATCCTTGGTCAGCAGAGCATGACTAAGGCAGGAAAGACACTCTGTCAAAGGACTCAACCAGGAAAGACTTTCAGCCATACAATCAAAAAGCCGATGGAAACTAAACGCTTCTATCGGCTTTTCTCTATCTGTATTGGCTGAAGGTCATTCCTTTTAAGGTTGAGTCTGGCTGTGGTCTCTTGAATTGGCTTCCCACCTATTTTCCTTTTATTGAAATAATGCTATCGCTAAGTCTAAACCAAGGGAAGAGGATTGTTACCTTCGTGTGCGTGTCTGGTGAGTGCATCAGGCTGATACTGGTGGCAGACTACCTGTCTCTGCGATAGTCAGATTCTCCAAACCAACCGAAGATTCCATTCAGAATAGGCTTCAAAACAAGAGCCACTAGTACGATAACTACTATTGCTTCAAAATCGTTCATATAGCTAAAATTAAATTGTTATTCTTTATGCAAATATACTCATTTGTAAGCAAAGCTTAATAACTGTACAATTTCGGTTTGTGGCACATTTCATACAAGTCATTGAGTGAAGCCCCATTAGAAAAAATAATATCACCACGCTTTTCGGTTCCATATGATTCATGAGCATGACCAAAAAGATGATATTTGGGCTTTACTTCCATCACTCTGTCACCTAATGATTTGTTACCCCAATGCTTGCCATTGCTTTCGTCCAATATCATCATAGGGGGCTCGTGAGTAACAAGAACGTCCACATTATCCGGTATCAATTTCACTGGATGGTTATATCCCAATCCAAAGAACTTAATACCAAATATCTCACATCCATTATCTTGCAGGAAATGTACATTATCAGGAAGCTCCTCTATAGTTACCGCATCCCAGAGACATAGGTCATGGTTTCCTGTAACAAATATTTTTTGAGAATATGGTAGTTCGATAAACCAATTGAGAAAATCAAGAACTTCCTGCTCTGTACCCATGTCAGTAAAATCACCACAATGCACAATAACATCCGCAGCTGGCAAGTTAGTCAGTTGCAGATGCTTATTGTGTGTGTCTGATATTTGAAGGATCCTCATTCTAAAATAATGCTTATTTTATCAGTTACTATTTCAGATTGCTGAAAAATCTTATATCCCTTGACTTTCTGCATATCATATTGAGTATTCTCATCCTTATGAATTGGAATAACTCCGATGGACGGATTGACAAGAGAACAAACATCTTCAAGCGTACTTACATCCGCATGTCCGCTGGTATGGAAGCCTTCTCGAGAACCATCATAAATGTGTTTACCAAAGATATTCCTTATATTGAGTATCTTGTCGTTTGTATATTCTTTACCTTCTTCAGCATAACCATTCCACATGGAGTATATTAGCCAGGCATCCTCATCATTGTAAACGTCCAGCATCCCTTTAACAAGATATTCCATACCACTTCTTAATGGCATTAAGAAACCATCATGTTTCAACTTTTGGACTACGTTTTTTGTTCTGAAATTGATCAACCTGAACGTTTGGTCAAACTTAAACAAATCTGACTTCTTACCTGCATAATTAGAAAACACGTCAAGAATGTCTTGTTGATACTGATCTATGAAGAACACTCTACCTGTTTCCTTGCAAGCTGCATGAAAAGACGCAAGACGGTCAAGATCTGTCGAGGAGCAAAGGGCAAAGACATACTTATGTTTTTTCAAAACGTCAATGACATTCATTTTGATGTCATTCTCTGTTACAATCCTTTCTTGTCTGCGACCAAGCATAGTTCCTTCAGTAATAAGTAAATCTACTTGACCGACATACTTTCCCAACATTTTGAATAAGCTCTTTCCAAGATAACCATGTTTACGAAAATCACCTGTATGCAGGATTTTAATACCATTGCACTCGATTTTGAACATATATGCGTCAAAGGCAGAGTGACTGACAAAATATGGAGTTACCTTGATCTTGTCAGCCCCCGAGTATTCTATGGGTTGATTTGCAACATATGTCTTCATATGCTCAGCTGAAGTGAGCATATCAGTAAAACGAGTATCATGTTTACATAGTACCTCATACTTGCAGATCATTATATCTTTAGCACCTTCTCCTATATATTGAGGTATATCAGGGTTGACCAAATGGTGCAGACCAGTATGGTCACCATGATAATGAGTATAGAATATAGCATTAGTACCAGATGTTATAGTGTCAATATCTTCCTTGGACAGTTCTTTCTGTCGACTGCCAGGAAGATTACTGCCAAGGTCAATGATTATTTTACACCCATCATGCTCGATGATCGTGATACAGCCACCAATCTGATTTGCTCTGTGAATGGTGATTTTTACATCCTTGTTCATGACTAATCAAGTTTGATTAAAGCATTATGCATGACAACCTTGATTTCATCCATACCAAGCTCTTTCGCTTTTTCCTGTGCTGCAGCACTATCTTTTTTTAGTCTTTCATGTTCTTCTTCACCACGATATGCAAGAATTAGCATCATTTTTGGTTTGTCTGCTAAATTAAATTGCTTTGCTGTACCAGTATAAATACCTAATTCTCTTTTGACGTTAATGATATTAGTCACATCTTCTTTGAGATCTTGACATGCTTTCTCGGTATTAATAAGTTTGAAAGTCTTTTCTACGTGGTCAATAGTGCCAGATGTTCCTTCTGTTGCCACAGTACCGACTTTCAACTCTGCCAGATATATATCATTCAGACCTTGTTCATTTGGGACGATATCTACTAAAACGAGATCTATTCTTGTTCTTGGTATTCTGTCTTTAATGTCAATATCTGACTGAGCGAATGCCCATTCCATATCAACAGCCAGGAAACGATTGTCATAGGACTGATTGCTTAACGCAATATTTTGTTGAACTGAAAATTCTGCTCCTTTCTTATAAAAATAGACGAGACTTTTCGCTTCATTAAAATACTTTCGCCATAGAGAAACTACGTGCCAGTTTTTCTTATCTTGCATATCAACCGATGGAGCTTTTCTGCCTGTACTAGGTGCATAATACTTGCTATCAAGTATCTTCACAGCAGGATGCTTGTCACTCTTGAATGAAGTCGTTAGTATTTTATCCTTATGATAATATACCATAACTTCATTATCCAACCTTACCTCAAAAGATAATTCTGGATCTTCTTTTATAGCAGAAAAAAGTTGTTTGAAACATCCTTCTTTATATGCCTTCAAATGATTCTCTGATATGTTTCTTCCCATAATTTGTATTTTTAATCGTTTATACTTTGATTCAATATATTCTCAATATCACATACAGACACTCTGCATCCAAATTGTGCTTCCGTATCTTCCTGAATGAGAATGGCTATCTTATCTTTATCAGAAATGATGTCTTTGATTCCATAACTCATTGGATCCTCTTTAATGTCCGCATAAGCATGTTCTATCCATTGCTTTTGCTGATGATGTAAAGTCGTCGTATTTTTCTTTGTCATAGAATGAATAAGTTATGCTTAGAACTGTTTGTCTTCTATTGCTTGAAGAATACTTTGCCGTATCTCATGGACCGCATAGTTGATAAATTTCGAATCATTTGTAAGATTAAACATCTTACCAGCTCTTATCAAACCGATATTACCTGCTGTCAACAATTCGTCGGACGTCAATCCATTACCGAGATACTGTTTGGCTACACTTGCAACAAAGCGAATAAGGGCTTGTTTTATTTTGTCCTCTGCATTAGTTGCTCCACGTTGCAAATCTGAAACAAGACCATTTATTTCCTCCTCAGTCGGAAGAGACGAGTTAACCACTTCTGGAAATACCTTCTCCAATGATTCACTTGTTCGTCCGGTGATGCTGTTCTTAATCATATACTTCAATTTGACGTTTTATTATTATACGAATTATTTATGAATGTATTGGCAAAATTAGAAACTTACTATGCAATAACTCTGCAGACCTTCTTCTTTTTTACGAAATTTCTTCTTTAAGATGCTGAATAGCCTTGTTTCTAATCTGTCTTATCCGCTCAGCAACCAAACCATACTCCCTTCCAATTTCGTCCAATGACATAGGAGCATAATCTATACCATATATTTTCTTCATAATATCGAGTTCACGACCTTTCAACTTAGAAAAAGCCTTCTCTATATCATTTATTTTCAAAACAAATTTTAGTTCCTCCAAATCAGAGGGAGCAAGATCTATTATTTTTTCCCCTTGCTTTGTATAATGGTGTATAGTATTGAAGAGTCGCCTTATTACTTCTTTCTTTAATAGATCAGGACCAAGTACCTCAACCTTTTCTCCCATGGACAAGATCTTTGTTGTTAATTCAGGTGTCAGGCTAAGCCAATACTGAAAATCACTATATTCTCCAGCCTTTGTATTTACTTCCTTTTGGGAGAAATGAAGAGGAAGAGAACGCATATACTCAACCTGAATGCCATAAACTCTTAGCAATACTTTTTGTGGCTCTAGATTCTTATTGACATATATTCCAACTGTATTAGCATAATACTCTTCGGCATCAAAATCCTCAGGAAACAAGAAATCATTGTCTGTAAGATCCATCTCCAATGTTCGGTCAAGAGCAATATTTCTTATATCCTCTTTCTCCTTCAAATATCCAACAATATACCACCTCTGATTATATACCTTCATCGCATAAGGTTGAAGATGATAGGTTGCCCGTTGATCTCCAAAAGGTTGATAGTCAATCTGCAGTTCTTTGCTACGTTGCATGGCATCTATAACGGTCTGAATAAATTCAGTTCCTTCTGGGATGTCTTCGAATAAGATTCTATCCTTCATATTGTGGCCTGCTTCAATCATGTTTGAAACAGTGAAAGAATTTAGCAACCATTGGCGTGTACGGTCACTTTTCAACTGACTTGGTGAAGAGATATAATACTCATAAGTTGATGTATCGCATTTCACTTCAACACCGAAGAGTTCTGCTATAGCTTCACGGTGGACATGAAAGGTTCGCAAAGTGAGAGGTTTCCCATCGCCCAGATAGCTGTCTCTCCATCGGTAGCTAATCTCTTCAAAGGTCAACCGACGCTGTTGAAGTAACGTGTTGAGTAGCCAGATGTAACGATTGAAAGTTTTACTTATCATCAGTAATATATTTCTAATTCGTATTATACACTATATGAAGGGATCATTCCCATCACAATATTATGCCACATAAGATAATAATTATATATGCAACAACGCTGCATACCCACCAAAAATCGAATAAATTTAATGATTTTTATCTACTATGCAGCGCTTTTGCATACCCATATGGTACTTTTGCATTTGAACTTCAAAATTCACTATATTATGACAAAGAAAAAAAATCAGAATCGCAAACAACAGATCGCAAACAAAAATGCGGTCGAGTCACTCAGATTTCAGACACACTATGGCCTAAAAGTAAAAGGCTACGAAGAAGGTGGTCTTTTTCAGCAACTTGCTGATGTTGAGGTGGATTTTATATCCGAACTCGGTCTTACACAAGATATTCTTGACATAAAAAAAATGATTGATGGAGTTAGAGCAAATCTCAATGAAGAACCAACTCCTATGATTGGTGACTTCTGTACAAGTATCTGTGCTATCGCCCTTAAAATCGCAAGTATTCCTGAACAGGATAAGATGCTGCTTCCTATCAGCTGGCAGGAACAGATTGATAAAAAGATACTGACAATCTACTATCCTGAGGAAAAAAGGAATGCTGTCGTTGAATGGGCAAAGATAAATGGGTTCAACACATCGACCTACCTTGGACAGCCAATAGTCAAGTTCACAAAATTATATATCAGAATAGAAAGAACGCGCTCATGACAAGAATGACAGAAGAGAAGGCTGAGAAAATGCTCGCCTTCATAGCTAACACTGTAGATATGAATAAACTATCTCTAAATGACCCCTTAACATATGAGATTTTCCAGAATGCTGATACAGATGGCATCTTCATGATGGAATCGGATTGGGATAAATATGATCTCTTACAGGTCAAGCCTAAAAATTTTGATGAATTGACAGCTACTATAGCAATGAGCCATGGTTTGGCTGTCAATCCATATCTTTATACATACATAAAAATCGAGAATATTAAACCGTTTACATGTCCAAGATTTGTTGAAATACCTAAAGTAAGAGAAATACTCAATGATTCGAGAGGTATGTTATTATGGAAAGAACAAAGAGATGAGATACTGGATTATATAGATTCTTTATCTGACGAAGAAAGGCTATCGTACAAAATGGCTATTAAGATTGTGCTACGAGAAATTGAACTAAGATCAGGGACTCTAAGTAATAGACAATTCTTTAAAAAACGAGCACTGCTCTGTTATAAGCTTGCTTACATCAAAGCTCATTACCCTGACGAATTTGAGATTTATAGACAGACATAATAAAATATCAATGAATGGAAAGTAGGGTGGTGGTTGAAAAAATCGATGGCGATATTATGCATGATAGCGAACTCTATGAATAAGTTAATTCGTGGTTTCGATGGCGTTTTATAGTGGTTATTTTGATTTTCCTATTTTTGCTTGAATCAAAAACATCGAAAATGGCTGCTGACTCTTACTTTTTTGAAACCTATACACTTTTTTGGCATACCTTGCGTCGTACCTTTGCCCCAGATAAATATAATAAACGATAAAATTGTATGGTAAAGACAAGTGTTCAATACATCAAAGAAGCTGCCAAGAAGCTTGTTGACAGCAAGCTCCAAAGGTTAGGTGCAGCTAAGACGCAGGAAATTTTCAAGGGGGTAATGCAGACTGTTGGCCTGGAATCTTTGGAGGAAGTCTATCTTTTCGTTGCACAATTCGATCTGACATGTAGGGATAGAACATCCAACATGGATGATCTATCTAACTATTTCGAGTGTTCATCATTAGATATGATAGAGTATATTCCTGCACTTAAGGCTCTTGAGCGAAAAGGCTTAATTGTACGTCGTCGTAGAAGAGAAGAAAATATCTTTAAGCAGGATTTTGCTGTTAGCGATTCGGTTATGGCAGCAATCATCGAGAATCAATCTGTAGAAATAAGTCAGGTAAGCATTGATGAAATTCAGATTGATAAGTATGAATATTGCAAGCGAATTGCTGAGAAAGTCGAGGACGACGATGTGGTAACAGATGATTTAGTATTGTTCGTTGATAAACTTGAAAGTAACAACTCTCACCTGACATTTGTAAGTGAACTGAAAAACAATGTCAATGATATACTTGATCGAATTCTATTGTCGAGGGGAAACATATACTTGTTGAACTTGGTTTAATTGAGGCTAATGAAGATAGAGATCGTATGTTTCTCACTGACAAAGGCAAAGATTTCTATTATGGCGAAGATGTTCATGCTTTCGGTAAATCTTATGAATGTCAGGACATCTATGCATTTCTGGATCTGATCTATGATTTCTTTCATGAAAGAGAAAATTATGACAGCAAAGCTCCTGAAGGACGCTGTCATAATATCATGCATCGTGCTGTAACTAAAATGGAAGGAGCAAATAAGCACATTCCAGATATAGCAAGAATACAAAGACTCATTCCTGATGAATCAGAACGTGTATTATTCTATTTCATAGGAAAAGATATGGTTGATGATAATACTACTTCTATGTCATACGAGTTAAGTACAATCTATACTCGTCAACATAGAAGGAAGGTTGTTGCTGAGTTTAAAGACAATGTTCATCGTCTCCAAAAGCTGGAGTTGGTTGAAATAGAAAAGACTTCATCTTTATTTGGTGAAGGAATCAATATTACCATGACTGATACTGGCAAAGAAAAATTGCTTGGCGAAGAGGCTGAGTCATATATCGACAACAAAGCTTCAGATAAGCTATTGCTTTCTTGTGATAATATAGCGGAAAAGAAATTATTCTTCTCGAATGAGCTCAGTAATCAGTTGTCGTTACTTAGCAACAGTTTGAATGAGGACTATTATCAGGGACTATGCGAAAGGCTTAAAGAAAATAATCTTCCAAATGGTATTGCTGTATTACTATATGGAGAACCTGGAACTGGCAAAACCGAGAGCGTAATGCAGATAGCGAAAGCGACTGGTCGCTCAATTATGCATGTCGACATCAGTGCTACTAAAACATGTTGGTTCGGCGAAAGTGAAAAACTGATCAAGAAAGTTTTCACTGACTATCGTAAGCTCTGCAAAAAATGCAAAGTAAAACCTATTCTTCTTTTTAATGAAGCCGACGCTATTTTCTCTAAGCGTAAGGATGTAAATAGTGGCAATGTTGCCCAGACAGAGAATGCTATCAAGAATATTATTCTTGAAGAGATGGAGAATCTTGATGGAATTCTAATCGCAACTACCAATTTGGCAGACAACCTTGATGGGGCTTTCTAGCGTAGATTCTTGTTCAAGATCAGATTTGACAAGCCAACCACAGAAGCAAAGACAAACATCTGGATGAGTAAACTGCCATCACTTTCATTAGAGGATGCACAAACATTAGCATTCAGTTATGAGTTTAGCGGCGGCCAGATAGACAATGTCGTTAGAAAAGCTCTGATGCAAGAGGTCATCAAGGGTGACAAGCCTACTATCAATAGCCTTGTTGAATTGTGTAGTGAAGAGAAAATAACAAAAAACAACTTCAAGCGCATAGGTTTTTGGGGTTAGTCAACTCA
>LAHS01000743.1_pt1 | contig 17494 bp, 13 predicted proteins | sample 329651 | NCBI WGS metagenome assembly LAHS01 (sample SAMN03275699, study PRJNA271635) | activated sludge metagenome | isolation source: sample C-1 Sludge from hydrolytic chamber (first chamber) of Anaerobic... | reverse complement strand
GGTCGACGTCGTCACCGAGAACGTCGGCATCAAGCGCGACGTTGTTGACGCGGACGAGACCGAGCACGGCGTGCGCCAGACGCTCAACCTCGGTCACACGATCGGGCATGCCGTCGAGGCGGCCAGCGACTTCTCGCTCGGGCACGGCACCTGCGTCGCCATCGGCATGTGCTGCATGGCTCGCGCGACCGAGGCGATGGGCTGGAGCTCGCACGAGGCCACCGAACGAATCACGGCAGCCGTCAGCGCCCACGGGATGCCCACGGACACCGCGCTTGACCATGACACCCTCTTCCGCTTCGCCACCCATGACAAGAAGCGCCACGGAGATGGCATGAACGTCTGCGTGGCACGCGACGTCGAGGACGTCATCGTTCGCCGGATCTCGCTCGCCGAGTTCCGGCACCTCGTCGACCTCGGCTGCGGGGTGTAGGCGGGCGTCATGAGGGCAACCATCACACCATCCGAGCTCTCGGGCTCCATTGCCGCGGTCGCCTCAAAGTCGGAGGCCCACCGCGTCCTCCTCTGCGCCGCGCTCTCGAACGAGACGACCGACATCGACTGCTCCACCTCCTCCGCGGACATCGACGCGACGGCCCGCTGTCTCCGCTCGCTCGGCGCGCGCGTCGCACGGACGAGACCGGGATTCCGCGTGAACCCCATCCCGAGGTCCGCGACCGGCACCTACGACGCCGTCGCCGGTGCCGAGCTCGACTGCGGCGAGTCGGGGTCGACGCTCCGCTTTCTCCTGCCCGTCGCCTGCGCCCTCGGCATCGGAGCCAACCTCATCGGCCACGGCAGGCTCGCGCAGCGGCCGCTCTCCCCTCTCTACGAGGAGCTCGAGCGGCACGGCGCCGTCCTCTCGGACCAGGGGAGCTTCCCGCTCTCGGTCTCGGGCAAGCTCGGACGCGGCACCTTCGCGCTCCCTGGAGACGTCTCGTCGCAGTACGCGAGCGGGCTTCTCATGGCGGCCCCCGTCCTCGGCGGCGACGTGTCAGTCGTGGTCGCCGAGCCCGTCGAGTCCCTCCCCTACATCACCCTGACCTGCAACGTGCTCGGACGCTTCGGCGTCGACGTCAGGACGGATCACGTCGCTGTCGGCGGCGGCCGAGCGACGAGGTACCTCGTCCCAGGCGGCTCCTCATACGTCTCGCCTCGGGCGCTCACCGTGGGCGGGGACTGGTCAAATGCCGCCTTCTGGCTCTGCGTCGGTGCCATCGACGGCAAGGGCCTGACGGTGACCGGGCTCGACCTCGCGAGCGTGCAGGGGGACCGTGCCGTCCTCGGCGCCCTCGCCCTCTTCGGTGCGCGCGTCTCCCGTTCGCGCGGCTCCGTCACCATCCTTCCCGACCGCCTTCGCGCCTGCACCATCGACGTCTCGACCTGCCCCGACCTCGTGCCGCCCCTCGCGGCGGTCGCCGCCCGCGCCGAGGGCACGACGCACATCGTGGGGGCCGAGCGCCTGCGTCTCAAGGAATCCGACCGCCTCGAGACCATCTCGGCCGCGATTCGCGCACTCGGCGGCAAGGCGAACGTCACGTCCGGCGGCATCGACGTCGAGGGCGTCCCGACCCTTGCGGGCGGCGTGGTCGACGCCGCGAATGACCACCGCATCGCCATGATGGCGGCGATCGCGGCGGTCGGTGCGCAGGGGCCGACCGCCATCGTCGGCGCCGAATGCGTCTCCAAGTCGTATCCCACGTTCTTCGAAGACCTCGCGCGCCTCGGCGGCGCGGTCTCAGAGGAGGCATGATGTCCTCGACCTTCGGTACCAGGCTCTCGGTCACGCTCTTCGGCCAGTCGCATTCGGCTGGGGTCGGCTGCGTCGTCGAGGGGCTGCCCTCGGGCTTCCCGGTCGACCTCGACGCACTCGAGTCGTTCGTCTCCAGGCGTGCGCCGGGGAATGCCCCCTGGGACACCCCGCGCAAGGAGCAGGACTCCCTCCGCATCCTCTCCGGGCTCAACCCCGACGGCGTCACCTGCGGCGCACCTCTCGCTGCCATCATCGAGAACACCAACACGCGCTCGCGCGACTACTCCAACATGCTCACCGTGCCCCGCCCCGGACACGCAGACTTCACGGCGTGGGCAAAGTGGCACGGCGCCCAGGACGTGCCCGGCGGAGGTCACTTCTCCGCGAGGCTCACCGGTCCCCTCTGCGCCGCCGGCGGGATCGCGCTTCAGGTGCTCGAGGCGCGAGGCATCCGCGTGGCCGCCCACATCCTCGAGGCGGGCGGCGTGGGCGACGAGCCCCTCTGCCTTCTCGACAACTCCCCCGAAGCCCAGGCCAGGCTCTCCGCCCAGATGGACGCCCTCTGCGACGGTCGCAGCCTCCCCGTGATCGACGAGGAGCGCGGGAAGGAAATCGCCGAGGCCATCATGGCCGCCCGACGTGACAAGGACACCGTGGGCGGGGTCGTGGAATGCGTGGCCACGGGTATCCCCGCCGGCGTGGGCTCGCCCATGTTCGACGGCATGGAGAGCAACATCGCCCGCGCCGTCTTCGGCATCCCAGCAGTCAAGGGCATCGACTTCGGGCTCGGCTTCGAGGCGACGCGCGTGCGCGGCAGCCGGAACAACGACCCCTACGAGGTGCGAGACGGACGCTGCGTTCCCCGGACGAACAACGCGGGAGGCATCCTCGGCGGCATCACCACGGGCGCGCCCCTCTTCTTCAGGGTGGGCTTCAAGCCCATCTCGAGCATCTACCTCGAGCAGGACTCGGTCGACCTCACGACGATGACGCCCGCCAAGCTCACCGTGAAGGGACGCCACGATACCTGCCCCGCCGTGCGCGGGACGCCCGTCGTCGAGGCGGTCTGCGCCCTCGTCGTCCTTGACTCCATCCTCTCCTGGCCGCCGGACCCCGAGACATCCGCAACACACGAGAACCAGTCGGAGTGAGGAACCCCATGGAAGACATGACCGAGCTGAGACGACGGATCGACGACATCGACAACAGGATCTTCGAGCTCTTCGTCGAGCGCACCGACACCGCCGAGGAGATCGGCAGATACAAGAAGGCCAACGGGCTGCGGGTGTACGACCGCACTCGCGAGCGCGCCAAGGTCGCCGACGTCACGAGCAAGGTGCCCGATGACCTCAAGACCTACTCGCAGGTGCTCATGGAGCTCCTCATGGAGGCCTCGCGCATGCGCCAGACCTCCCTCGTCGGCACCCCGGGCACCGAGCTCGAGAGGATTCGCAGGGCAATCGCGACCACGCCCGACCGCTTCCCGCAGGACAGCTTCGTCGCCTGCCAGGGCGTCGAGGGCGCCTACTCGCAGATTGCGACCGAGCGCATCTTCAAGCACCCCACGATCAGCTACTTCGATGCCTTCGAAGGCGTCTTCCGCGCCGTCGAGCAGGGCTTCTGCGAGTTCGGGGTCCTGCCTGTCGAGAACTCTACGGCAGGCTCGGTCAACAAGGTCTACGACCTCATGATGGAGCACGACTTCCACGTGATCCGCACGACGCGCCTGAAGATCGACCACAACCTCCTCGCGCGACACGGAGCCTCCATCGAGGGAATCCGTGACATCTACTCCCACGAGCAGGCCATCAGCCAGTGCGCCGGCTTCCTCGACTCGCTCGACGGCGTACGCGTCCACGTGTGCGAGAACACGGCCGTCGCAGCCCAGCGCGTCGCCGACTCCGACCGCGACGACGTCGCGGCGCTCTCGTCGCGCGCCTGCGCCGACCTCTACGACCTCGACGTCCTCGCCCACAACGTCCAGGACCGCGACGACAACTACACGCGGTTCGCCTGCATCTCCCGCGACCTCAGGATCTACCCCGGCTCCGACCGCGCCTCGCTCATGATCGTCGTCGACCACCGCCCCGGCGCCCTCTACAAGGTGCTCGCGAAGTTCTACGCGCTCGACATCAACATCTCGAAGCTCGAGAGCCGCCCCATCCCCGGCCGCGACTTCGAGTTCATGTTCTACTTCGACATCGACTGCCCTGCCGCCTCGCCCGAGTTCGAGACGCTCATGTCCACCCTGCCCGGTCTCTGCGAGGAGTGTCGCTACCTCGGTAGCTACACGGAGGTGGTCTAGGTGACGAGGCCCGACGGGAACGTCGAGAAGGACTGCGCGCCGTTTGGGCTGGTCGGCCATCCGCTGGGGCACAGCTGGTCCCCGAAGATCCACGGCATGCTCGGCAGCGTGCCCTACGACCTTCACGACCTCGAGCCCGACCAGGTAGAGGACTTCGTCCGCAACGGGTCGTGGCGGGGTCTCAACTTCACCATCCCCTACAAGGCGCTCGCGGCGACCCTCTCCGACTCCCGCTCGGACCGCGTGCGCGAGCTCGGCGTCGCCAACACCCTCGTGCGTCGCCCGGACGGCAGCATCTTCGCCGACAACACCGACGTCCTCGGCTTCTCGCGGATGCTCGAGCACTTCTGCCGACGCGAGCTCGGAACGGGGGCCGAGGACGCCCTGGCGGGAAGGCCCGTCTGCGTGCTCGGCAACGGAGGGGCGAGCGCGGCCGTCCAGGCTGCCCTGAGGAAGGCCGGTGCGAGCCTCTCGGTCATCTCGCGCTCCTCGAACGATGACTACGAGCACTTCCTCGAACGTCACGCCGACGTCGAGCTGCTCGTCAACACGACGCCCGTGGGCATGTTTCCCGCCTGCCCGGCGTCGGTGCTCTCGCTCGACGTGATGGGACGTCTCGCCCGCCTTCGCGGAGTGCTCGACGTGGTGTACAACCCCACGCGAACGGGAATCTGCCTCAACGCCGAGAAGCTCGGCATCCCCGCGGAGTCCGGCCTCACGATGCTCGTCTCGCAGGCGCTCTGCTCCTCCGAGCTCTTCCAGGACGTCACGCTCGACGATGGGGACGTCGAGAGGATTCGCCGGTCCATCCTCGACGCCACCGAGAACGTCGTGTTCATCGGCATGCCCGGAAGTGGCAAGACGACCACGGGCAAGAGGCTCGCACGCATGCTCGGCAGACCCTTCGTCGATGTCGACGACGCCATCGAACAGGAGGAGGGCCGTGCTCCCGCGCAGATCATCGGCGAGGACGGCGAGGGCGCGTTTCGCAGGGTCGAGACGAGGGTCACGGGAGAGTACGGAGCGCGGTCGGGACTCGTCATCGCCTGTGGCGGCGGCGTGGTGACCCGTCCGGAGAACTACGACCTTCTCCACCAGAACGGCAGGATCGTCCTCGTGGACAGGCCGCTCGAACAGCTGAGCACCGCCGGCAGACCGATGTCCCAGGCACAGGGCGTCGAGCGTCTCGCGCACGAGCGCATGGACGCCTATCGCTCCTGGGCGGACGTGACGCTCCGATGCACGGGCTCTCCCGCGGGAGATGCGCAGCTCGCGCGAGCGCTGCTCGGCCTGTGACGCCGCTCAGCCCGAGCCTTGCTACGCTGGCCCAGTCGGGCAGCTCGCACGCTACGCTTGCCAGAAACGGACAGCCCTGCCTGCGCGTGCAACATATACTGGCATCTCGACGGCAGCGCGACCCTTCCCTGGGAGCGCGGCCAGACGAGCGGCTGCGCCGTGATTGAGGAGAGGGGATGCACATGGACAAGACAGGGATAGCCCTCGAGGTCCTTGACGCCGTGGGCGGCAAGGACAACGTCACCGCGAGTGACATCTGCATGACGCGTCTGCGCATCATGACCGAGCACCCCTCCCTCGTCGACACCGAGAAGCTCAGCTCAACGCGAGGCGTTCTCGGCATCGTGCGACGCGGAAAGAAGGGCATCGAGGTCGTCTTCTCCCCCGGCAAGGCCGAGGACGTCTACGGCGAGATCGTACGTCTGACGGGCATCGAACCTGACGAGGGCGTCTTCGACGGCATCGCCGCCGACGGGAGTGCGCTCCAGGTGCAGATCAACTCCTCGCACGAGGCAAAGGCACAGGCAGAGTCGGACGACGAGGAAGACTCCCCCTCAGAAGAGCTCGTCGAGAAGCCCGATGCCGACGACATGCGCGGTCTCGTCTCTCTTCTCGAGAGCGACCTTCTCTCCGAGGGCGACTCCGATGACGAGGAGGAGGACGAGGACGCCGACGACGATGACATGGACGACGATGGCGCGCGCGTCCTCGTGCTCAACGGCCCCAACATCAACATGCTCGGGATTCGCGAGCCCTCGATCTACGGTCGCCAAGACTATCAGACGCTGCTCTCGCTCTGCCACGACGCCGCAGACGAGGCGGGCTTCTCGGACTGCACCTGCCTGCAGTCGAACCACGAGGGAGACCTCGTTGACTACATTCAGGACGCGCTCGGCAGCTATGACGGCATCGTGATCAACCCCGGTGCCTACACCCATACCTCAGTAGCCATCCTCGACGCGGTCAGGGCGGTCAGCCTCCCCTGCGTCGAGATACACATCTCGAATGTCGACGAGCGCGAGGACTTCCGCAAGGTGTCCTACATCCGCCAGGCCTGCTTCGAGACCGTGACGGGCATGGGCATCGAAGGCTACCGCAAGGCCATCCTCGACCTCGCGGAGCATCTCGGCATTCACGCGTAGCTACAAGCCCTATCGGCAGGTCCAGACGCAGGTCTCCGTCACGATGACGTCCACGGGCACGTCATGGTCCTCGTGGGGCAGCGGATTGCTGCTCAGCTGCGTCGTGCGGGCGAGCCCGAGCTTGTCGCCAGGATAGAACGACAGGAAGCGGTCGTAGTAGCCCCCGCCATATCCGATCCGGTGACCATCGGCGTCATAGACGAGCGCAGGGACGAGGCAGACGGAGCCGACCATGTCCTTGGCGTGGAGAAGCCTCTCGGGGTCATCGACGGGTTCGAGGATGTCCTTGAAGCCCGGCTCGAGATCGTCAAAGGAGTCGATTCGATAGAATCGCAGCGTCTTGTCGACGGGAACGCACTTGGGCACGGCGACCGACTTGCCCGCAGCCCAGGCGGCGGCCATGATCTGGCGGGTGTCGACCTCGCTGTCGTAGCTCACGTAGGTGAGCACGAGCGGAGCGTCCCGGTAGAGGTCGAACGACTCGAGCTGCAGCTGAATCCGAGCGTCGGACGACAGCTTGACCTGGGCGGGTATGGTCGTCCTCGTGGCCATGTACTCGCCCCTGAGGGCGGTCTTGCCTGCGTCTGTACCGCACGAGCTGCTCATCAGAGCCCCTTTCAACGTATAGAATCACTCTACAGCATGAGTAGGCCATCTGGATGGAATGGTAACAATCACCCGAAGAGGAGCAGATGGGATGTCGAACGCCCGCCTACAGCCTGCCCGCGTCCTGACGGTCCATGGCCTCAAGATCGAGGTCACCTGGAAAAGGGTGAAACGCCTCTCACTCACGGTGACGCCATCCTCTCGGGTACGCGTCTCCTGTCCCCCTCATACGAGAGAAAGCGAGGTCATCGCCTTCGTCACGAGTAGAGAGGACTGGATTCGGGCCGCTCTGACAAGGCAGGCGTCTCGCTCCGCAAAAACGCGCGCGCTTTTGGCTGACGGGGACACGCAGAGGATTTGGGGCGTCTCCACTCCCCTCGTCCTCGAACCCGGAACCTCCACGAGGGCTCGTCTCGCCGGAAACACGCTCGTCATCAGCGTGACCTCTTCGACCTGCGGGAACTACGAGACGGCGGTCCAGGCGAGGCGAGCCGCCCTGCGCGCGCTTCTCGCCGGGGAGCTCCGCGCCGCGCTTCCGGACGTCATCGAGAGGTGCGAGGTCGTCGTCGGGAGACATGCGTCCCTCTGGCGCGTGCGCTACATGACGAGCAGATGGGGCAGCTGCAACACGCGCACGGGTGCCATCACCATCAACTCGGCCCTCGCGACGGAGAGCCCGCGCTGCCTCGAGGGGGTCGTCACGCACGAGCTCTGCCACCTCTGGGACCGGAGGCACGACGCCCGCTTCCACTCCCTCATGGACGGCTTCTTTCCCGACTGGCGAGAGGCACGAGCGGAGCTCAGGGCAAACCCGCCTCTCCTGCGCTAGGCGGAACGGGCCCCTGTTGCCGTAAGATAGACGGCGGTGTGCGGCGCCACGGATGACGCCCACCACGTCTCACGGATAGATCAGGAGCTACACATGCCTAACGAGGGAAGCTACGAGGCCGCGCTCAAGCGCAGCTCGGAAATCCAGGCCGACCTGCCAGAACACCCCGAGAAGTACACCATGCTCACGGGCGACCGCCCGACGGGCAGGCTGCATCTCGGCCACTACTTCGGCACGCTCGTCGAGAGGGTCCGCCTCCAGGAGCTCGGCGTTCACACCAACGTCATCATCGCCGACTACCAGGTCATCACCGATCGCGACACCACTGACAACATCAGGGACAACGTCCTCAACATGGTGATCGACTACCTGGCGTGCGGCATCGACCCCGAGAAGACCATGATCTTCACGCACTCCGCGGTGCCGGCGGAGAACCAGCTCATGCTGCCGTTCCTCTCCCTCGTGACCGAGGCCGAGCTCCTTCGCAACCCCACCGTCAAGGCGGAGCAGGAAGCATCGGGCCACGCGCTCACCGGCCTCCTTCTCACCTACCCGGTGCACCAGGCCTGCGACATCCTCTTCTGCAAGGGCAACATCGTGCCCGTCGGGCGCGACCAGCTCCCCCACATCGAGATCACGAGCAAGATCGCCCACAGGTTCAACGAACGCTACGCGCCGGTCTTCCCCGAGACTGCCGGCCTCCTCACGTCCACGCCGCTCCTCCCGGGCCTCGACGGCCGCAAGATGAGCAAGTCGTACGGGAACGCCATCTCCATCTCGATGAGCGCCGAGGAGACCGCGAAGCTCATCAAGAAGTCCAAGACAGACTCGGAGCGGATGATCACCTACGACCCGGAGAACCGCCCTGGCGTGTCCGCCCTGCTCACCACCGCCGGCATCTGCACGGGACGCGACCCCAAGGAAATCGCCGAGGAGATCGGCATGGGCGGGTCAGGCCAGCTCAAGAAGTACGCGACAGAAGCCGTCAACGCGTACTTCGCCCCCATCCGCGAGCGCAGGCACGCGTACGAGAAGGACCTCGGCTACGTGCACGACATTCTCGCCGAGGGCAACCGCCGGGCGAACGTGATCGCCGACCAGACGCTCGGAGAAGTGCGCGAAGCCATGGGCATGGTGTATTAGGATACATAACAAGTACCCGGTGGCTTACGGACCGTCGGCGAATACCGAATCGGCAAAAGGAGCAAGCATGTTCTGTCCACACTGCGGGCAAGAGGTCCCCGAGGGATCGACGTTCTGCCCAAACTGCGGCTTCAAGCTCTCGATCGTCTCTGCTGAGCCTGTCGACGCCAGCGAGCCCGACGCATCCCCGGTCGAGATTCCGGCGCCCATCAGCATCACGCCGATTGAGGTGAACGCCGACGGGTCGCTCGCACATGAGGAGAGCGGCGAGCCGACAGCGGAGATACCGGCAGCAGCACCTGGCTTCGTCTCCGGGGTTGCACCGACCATGGCTACGCCGACGTCTTCCGAGGCAGCACCACGCCCTATCGACTACACGCAGGCGGCACCCATTCCTGGAAGCCCTGTGCAACAGCCACAGAGCGCCGGCTACACGCAGACGGTGCCGATGCCCACCGGCTATGCCCAGCAGCCGCAGGGAGCTGGCTACACGCAGGCTCCTCCCGCACCGTCAGCGTACGTGCAGACCCAGCCCGGCTATGCGAGCACGCAGACCGCCTACACCGGTACGCCAAGCAAGTCGAACAAGGGCCTCGTCATCGGCATCATTGCGGCGGCCGCCGTCGTCATCGCGGCCGTCATCTTCTTCGTCCTTCCGAGGTTCTCGACCTCCACAACGAACACGAGCACGACGACGCCCACCACGACTCAGAACACCACCACGAACAACAACGGGACCTCGACGAATCACCCGCTCACGACCCAGAACAACAGCACGAGCGACAAGGGCACCACGACGAACCACCCGCTCACGAACAAGAACGACACCACGACCACCACGACGACCACGCCGACGGACGCGTCGGCCGCGGGGACGTACTACGCCATCTGGCAGTACGACGGTGACACCTGGGTCTACACCTTCATCCTCAACCCCGACGGCACCGGCACCTTCAAGCTCTACTGGGGAACGAGCAGCGACGTGACCCAGGAGGAGGTCGACGCCGACACTTACAACGAGTCGATTGTCTGGACTCAGAGCGGCAGCGAGGTGACCGTCGACAACCCCGACAGCGACACCGACACGCTCCCCGACGCCCCGAACACGTACACGCTCTCGACCTCGGGGGACAAGCGCGTCCTCACGCCCGAGGGCTCGGAGTACAAGTACCCGTCTGAGACGCTCTACGAGGACTGGAACACCGCCTATACCAACATGGACGACTAACCATCTCGTGACGGCAGCAAGCCGCCTGCGGGAACCGTTCCCGCAGGGGGCTTTTTCATGGCTCGAAGCCGTGTCCAATCTCGTCATGGGAGTATCCGCGAATGTCTGATGAAGCCGTCACCACTAAGCCAGAAGGATCCTTTTCGACTATTGGTACGGTCCACAAGCCATCTGCCTGCAAGTACCGATAAGGTCCTTTTGTCTCGGCGACGTTTGCCCAGTTGGCGGGGTGCCAATAACGTCAAAGGATCCTTCGGGGCTTTTGGCACAATCCCAAACGGCAAAGGATCCTGACTGGTTCTTGACACGAGTTCGTCGGAGGGTGGCCCTTTGGCAGCCAAAGGGCCACCCGACGCAGGGAGACCGAGCGTTCCGCACGAAAAAGAGGGAGGCCACCCCATCCGGGGTGGCCTCCCTCTCGTTCAATCTCACCTTGAGGTGTCACCTACTTGAGCGTCGCGTACATGACCGCCTTGATCGTGTGCATGCGGTTCTCCGCCTCATCGAAGACGCGGGACTGGGGGCCCTCGAAGACCTCGTTCGTGACCTCCATCTCGGGCAGGCCGAACTTCTTCGCGATGTCGGCGCCGATGGTGGTATGCGTGTCATGGAAGCTCGGCAGGCAGTGCATGAAGATGGCGTCAGGCTCGGCCTGCGCCATGACCTCGGCACTCACCTGGTAGGGCGAGAGGAGCTTGATGCGCTGCTCCCAGAGGTCGTCGGGCTCACCCATGGAGACCCAGATGTCGGTGTAGATGGCCGACGCCCCGCACGCTCCCTCGGAGACGTCGCTCGTGAGGGTGATCGTCGAGCCCGTCTCGGAGGCGACCTCGCGACAGGTGCTCACGAGTTCGTCGGCGGGCATGTTCTCCTCGGGGCCGCAGGCGCAGAAGTCGATCCCCAGCTTCGCGCAGACCACCATGAGCGAGTTGCCCACGTTGTTGCGGGCGTCACCCATGAAGGTCAGCTTGCGGCCGCGAAGGTCCGCCCCGAACTCCTCCTGCATGGTGAGGATGTCGGCGAGCATCTGCGTGGGGTGGAACTCCGTCGTGAGTCCGTTCCACACGGGCACGCCCGAGAACGCGGCGAGCGTCTCGACCTTGGACTGCTCAAAGCCGCGGTACTCGATGCCGTCGAACATGCGCCCGAGGACGCGGGCGGTGTCCTCGATGGACTCCTTCTTGCCCATCTGAGAGCTGCCGGGGTCGAGATAGGTGACGCCCATGCCGAGGTCCATGCCCCCGACCTCGAACGAGCACCGCGTACGCGTCGACGTCTTCTCGAAGAGCAGGACGATGTTCTTGCCCTCGAGGTAGCGGTGGGGCTCATGGGCGTGCTTCTTGGCCTTGAGGTCGGCGGAGAGCTCCAGGAGGTAGCGAATCTCGTCGGGGGTGAAGTCGAGGAGCTTGAGGAAGCTCCTGCCCGAGAGGCTGATGTCTGACATGCGCAAATCCTTTCTTCGGGGTCGCCGAGAGCGACCCGCAGGTTCAGTGGGAGCCATTTTACTCTGAGCCGAGGCGATGACGGGCTAGCAGACGTCATCTCTCCAGAACGCCATGCTCATGCAGTGCGGGCCGCCACGACCACGCGACAGTTCGGCCGAGGGTATCTCGAGGAGCTCAAGCCCGGCCTTCTCGAGGATGCCGTTGGTCACGGCGTTGCGCTGGTAGACGAAGACGCGTCCGGGACGGACCGCGAGGGTGTTCGATCCGTCGTTCCACTGCTCGCGCGCCGACGCGATCGGGTCGTCTCCGCCGCACTTGATGAGACGAACCGCGGGAAGGCCGAGCGCCTTGGCGAGAATGACGTCGAGCGAGCCGTCCATCTGCTTGATGGACACCTCGCCCTCGCTCCTCCCCCTCGTGAGCTCGAAGACCCGAAGCGTCCCGAGGATGCCGGGGTGAACCGTGAACGTGTCGACGTCCACCTGGGTGAAGACCGTGTCGAGGTGCATGAAGGAGCGCTTGTGGGGAATCGAGAAGGCGAACACGCGCTCCACGCCCGAGTGACGCTCGCTCCAGAGGAGCTGCCGGGCGATGCAGTCGATGGCAGCCGGCTGGGTCCGCTCCGAGATGCCGATGCCCACGACGGTCGGACCGAGGACGAGGATGTCGCCGCCCTCGATGTGGTACGGGAGGCCTCGGTCGTACCAGAGGGGCACGTCAGCGTACTCGGGGTGGTAGCGGAAGAGGTAGGTGCCGAGAAGGGACTCGCGTCGTCGCGTCGCGAAGCGCATGTGGTTGACGCTCACTCCCCCGCCGATCACCGAGAAGGTGTCACGGGTGAAGTAGACGTTGGGGATGGGGTCGACGAGAATCTCGCTGTCGGTGTTCTTCCCCGTGAGCATCACGTCGGCGAGCGACATGGACTTCGACGCCCTGAGCTCCACCTCGTCGGCGCGGACGCCCTCGATGACCTTGTCGACGAAGGCGACGGTGTCATCGATGTCGTCGAGACACTCCCTCACCGCGTCGCGGAAGCACGAGCCGTCGACACCGCACTCGGAGAGGTACTCGTCGGTGAACTCGGCGCGCGCGCCCTCGTGGGCATCAAGCGCCTCGGCGACCAGCTGGTCGAGATAGAGCACCTCGACGCCCTCGTCGCGGAGCATCTGAGCGAAGCGGTCGTGCTCGGCCTGCGCCACCTCGAGGAACGGGATGTCGTCGAAGAGCAGCGGCGCGAGGTTATCAGGCGACAGGTTGAGGAGCTCCCCGCCCGGCCGATGGAGCATGACCTTCCTGAGCGTGCCGATCTCAGAGTGGACGTTCAACCCCAGTGGCATGGAACCTCCTTGGTCGTGGAACGAAAGCCCGTCCGTAAACCTTACCCTACGCGGACCGAAATGTCATAGTCTGGGCTGGTATCATCTAATTTGTACGTATTGCGACGAGAGCGTCCGGCTCGGCACCGGAACGTCTAAGGGGCACCATGGGCAACAAGGACAAGGCCGCCGAGGCGGTAAACCCCGTCGAGGATGCGGCCAAGGGTGAGCTCGAACCCAAGAAGGCCGACGAGAAGAAGTCCTCGGAGGACAAGAAGTCGGCAAAGGGGGATTCTCCCGAGACGCCGGCGGCCAATGACGCCGACCAGGAGCGCGATTTCTCCTACACCCAGAACCGCGAGATCAGCTGGCTCCGCTTTGACGACCGCGTCCTCGACGAGGCCTTCGACGAGTCCGTCCCGCTGTTCGAGCGACTCAAGTTCTGCTCGATATTCGAGAGCAACCTCAACGAGTGGTTCATGATTCGCGTTGGCGGTCTCTCGGACCTCGCGTCCCTCAAGAACCAGCCCCGCGACAACAAGTCGAACAACACGCCCTCCGAGCAGCTCGACGACATCTTCAAGGTCCTTCCCAAGCTCGTCGACCGCCACGAGCAGGCGCTCTCGCTCGTGGAGGGCGAGCTCGAGCGCAAGGGGCTCGTGCGCATCTCTCCTGACGCCTACACCGAGGCGGACCGCGCGGCGCTCTCCCGCCACTTCGCACGCCGGCTCGCGCCGATCATCTCGCCCCTCATCGTCGACCCGCGCCACCCCTTCCCGAACCTCAGGAACGGTCGCCTCTTCGTCGCCTGCTCACTCGACGGCCCGGCTGAGTCTGGCGTGCTCGGCGTCATCGAGGTGCCGGCGTCGGAGTCGCGCGTCGTCGCGCTCCCGTCGGCGGACAAGGTGTTCCGCTACACCCTCGTCGAGGACGTCCTGCGCACCTTCATCGACCAGTGCTTCGGCGACTACGTCCCCAAGCGCTCCGCAGTCCTTCGCGTGACGAGGAACGCCGACATCGACCCCGACGGCGAGGGCGTCGAAGAGGAGGAGGACTACCGCCAGCACATGAAGAAGGTGCTCAAGCTGCGCCAGCGCCTCCAGCCGGTGCGTCTCGAGATCCAGGGCAAGATCGGCAACAAGCTCGAGACCTTCGTCGTCTCGGAACTCAAGCTCGAGGACAGGCGCGTCTTCCACATGACCCGTCCGCTCGACCTCGGCTACGTCTTCGGACTCGAAAGCAGCATCCCCGACTCCACGCATGCCGAGTGCGTCTTCGGCCCCTTCGAGCCTCAGGCCTCCCCCATGGTCAAGCTGTCGAAGCCGGTCCGTCCACAGGTCGAGGACCACGACGTCCTTCTCGTCTATCCGTACGAGAGCATGGACCCCTTCCTGAGGCTCGTCCGCGAGGCGTCGGCCGACGACGCGTGCATCTCGATCAAGATCACCCTCTACCGCGTGGCGACGCGGTCGCACCTCTGCGAGAGCCTCATCGCCGCGGCAGAGGCGGGCAAGGAGGTGACCGTCCTCATGGAGCTCCGCGCCCGCTTCGACGAGGAGAACAACATCGCCTGGGCGGAGCGCCTCGAGGACGCCGGCTGCACCGTGATCTACGGCTCCGAGGGCTTCAAGTGTCACTCCAAGATCTGCCAGATCACCTACCACGACGGCGGTGAGATCAGCCGTCTGACCTGCCTCGGAACAGGCAACTTCAACGAGAAGACCGCGCGCCTCTACTCCGACTTCCTGCTCATGACCGCCAATCCCGGCATCGGCGAGGACGGCAACACCTTCTTCCGCAACCTCTCCCTCGGCAACCTCCGCGGCACCTACAAGAACATCGGCGTCGCTCCCATCAGCCTGAAGCCGCTCGTCATGCGCGGGCTCGACCGCGAGATCGAGCGGGCGCGCGCCGGACGGCCCGCCCAGGTCTTCCTCAAGATGAACTCCCTCACCGACCGAGACGTCATCGACAAGATCTCGGAGGCGAGCGAGGCGGGCGTGAAGGTCCTCATGATCGTCCGTGGCATCTGCTGCATCAGGGCCAACGTCCCCGGCAAGACGGACGGCCTCGTGGTGCGCGAGATCGTCGGACGCTTCCTCGAGCACGCCCGCGTCTATGCGTTCGGCATCGACGCCGACACGATCTACCTCTCGAGCGCCGACATGATGACGAGAAACACCGAGCGTCGCGTCGAGATCGCCTTCCCCGTGACCGACCCGACCTGCCGCTCGCTCGTCACGACCTTCATCAACCTCCAGCTCGCCGACAACGTCAAGGCGCGCGAGCTCACCTCCGAGGGGACCTGGGGACCTGTGGCCTCCGACCCGGACGCCCCGCGCGTCAACAGCCAGGAGGTCCTTCTCGCCATCGCCTACCGTCGCGCGCACCTCGGCGACGACGCCCTCTCCCTCACCCCCGTCTCGAGGATCCTCCCCGACCTCTCGGGCGATGAGCTCCGTGCGATCATCTCCGCACCCGCAGTCGCGACATACGCGGCCGATGACCAGCCCGACCTGGTCGCCGCCGAGCCGTCGGGCGCGGCTGAGCAGACGGCGTCCGACGAGCCCGAGGATGTCGCTGCGGAGGCCACCGTCACCGAACCTGAAGCTGTGCCCGAGGCACCCGCGCCGGAGCCCGTCAAGCAGACTGAGCCCGCGCCTGCGCCCGAGCCCGCGGCTAGCGCGCCCGCACCGGCACCGGCACCCACGCCAGCGCCCGAGCCCGTCAAGCGCCCCGAGCCCGAGCCCCAGCGCCATGCCGGAAGGATCTCGACCGCCTTCTCGCTCATCGGCCGCGGCTTTCGCACGCTCTTCACCGGCAGGTAGCGCCGATGACAGACACGACAGCACTCCAGCTCGCCGTCGAGCGCATGAGCTACGGCCCTGACGCCATCGCCCACACGTCCGAGGGCAAGACCGTCTTCGTGGGAGGCGGCGTCCCCGGTGACGTCGCCCTGGTGACGATTGACAGCGACGGCCCCTCCTTCTCAAAGGGACACGTCGTCGAGGTCGTCGAGGCCTCCGCCGACCGCGTCGCGCCACGCTGCCCCTATGCCGCCATCTGCGGCGGCTGCCCATGGGCGCAGCTGTCCTACCCGGCGCAGGCGTCAGCCAAGCGAGCCGGCGTCGTCGACGCCCTCGTCCGCATCGGCCACCTGCCGGCAGACGTCTCCGAGTCGCTCGTCGCCGAGTGCGTCTCGCCGAGCGAGCCCTGGGGCTATCGCAACAAGATTGAGCTCGCCTTCTCCCGACAGTCGGGAAAGCCGCTCGTGGGCATGCATGCCGCCGGAGACACGGGAACCGTCAAGGTGACCTCGTGCCTGCTCCTCGACAAGGCCTACGCGAGCTCCGTGAAGTCCATCTCGGGCGCCGTGTCGTATCTCGCCGGCTCGCGCAGCCTCACCTTCGAGCGCATCGGCATCCGAGCTTCCGCGCGAACCCGCGAGCTCGAGGTCTCGCTCTGGGACGCCCCCGGAGGCTTCCCCCGGGCTCAGGCGGCGCGAGTCATCTCCGACGCGACCAAGGCCACCTCGATCGTCCGCGTGATGGAGAAGGGGCCGGCCAAGGCCCGTCGCATCGCTGGCGTGGAGGCGCTCTCCGGCAGCGGGAGCTGGAGCGAGATAGTGGGCTCCGAGCGCATGCGCGTCTCGGCGCCCTCGTTCTTCCAGGTGAACACCGCAGGGGCCGAGAAGCTCGTCGAACTCGTCATGGACGCGTTGAGCCCCGAGCCTGACGACGAGGCGATGGACCTCTACTGCGGTGCCGGAACGTTCACGCTGCCCCTCGCGAGACGCACGAGCTTCGTCTCGGCCGTCGAGTCGTACGGTCCCGCCGTGCGCGACCTCCGGCGCAACCTCGAGTCCGCCCGTCTCGACAACGTCGACGCGGTCGGCGGCGACGCGGGACGCGAGTTCCCCGACACGGACGCCGACGTGATCGTCGTCGACCCTCCGCGGGCAGGGCTCGACGCCGACGTGATTCGACGTCTCTCCGAGCAGCCGGCGCGGGCGATTGCCTACGTCTCCTGCGACCCCGCCACGCTCGCGCGCGACCTCGCGCGCTTCGCCGAGGCAGGCACCTTCCGCCCCGTACGCGTCACGCCCGTGGACCTCTTCCCCCAGACCTTCCACGTCGAGACCGTGACCCATCTCGTTCGCTCGTAGTCCCGACACGCCACTAGGCGCAATATCGTTGCCGTACAGGAAGTAGTCGGCACCTGGAGAGCCCAGAGTCGTACAAAGGGACGCGAGAGCTTGGGTAAGGGAGCCCAGCGCCTGAAGAGAGGACACCGTCATGAAGGCTTTCGTCAACGATGACTGCATAGGCTGCGGCGCCTGCGAGGGCATCTGCGAGGACGTGTTCACGCTCAACGACGATGACGTCGCCGAGGCGATCGAGGACGACATCCCCGAGGAGCTCGAGGACGACG
>LAHS01003153.1_pt1 | contig 17505 bp, 11 predicted proteins | sample 329651 | NCBI WGS metagenome assembly LAHS01 (sample SAMN03275699, study PRJNA271635) | activated sludge metagenome | isolation source: sample C-1 Sludge from hydrolytic chamber (first chamber) of Anaerobic... | reverse complement strand
CGTTACTTTATCACACGATTTGTCGGATGAGCCAAAATTAATTGAAGAGGCACAGGTCCAGCAACAGGTGATTGCTTTTAAAGAGGAAGAAGAGGCAGAATCTGTACCTATAAACCAAATAAAGACAGCAGAAGATTTAGCAGCTACAAAAGATATAGAAAATAAAATTGCAGAAAAAGATGTAAAGCTACAACAGAAACAACATGCAATGAATGATAAGGTTCTGGAGTGGTTCAACAATCAGATAGTAATTTTTGAACCAGATATCCAATTAGCTCTACGTAATTGTGCTAAATTGTTTGTGCAGACTGAAGAAATCGTAATAGAGCAGAAAAAATCCCTCCACACATTAGAAAATATACTCAGGAAATAGTCATTCAGATTTCCAGCATATTTCTGCTTGCAGGAAGAAGCCGTGAACAATGTATCGATTTTGTCCATATAGTATTTGCCAACTATTTTCGTAGGTCTAACCGTGAAGAGTTTAAAAGAAGAATGATAAAAAGAATAAGGGGTCCAAAAACCATGTTGGAAATAATGAACGAAATACCATAATAGGTAAAAGATTTTTTTGAAGATTTTAAGTCCTTTCCTAAAAAAATAGTATCTTTGCCATAGTATTATGATAATAAAAGATCCCCAAATATCGCACCAGGCTGACACCAGTGAAACGGATTTCTTTCAACAATATCCTGAAATTCTGGAAATTTTGTTGAAAGATCATACTACCCAACAAAATATCTTCTGGGCAACTGATAGTTATGCTGATTTAGGGCAAGGTTTTCAATACCTTGACTATATTACAACGGAGCATATCATTGGGGAGCATGGTATGGTGATTCGCCCTCGTGCTTTGAAGACAAAGGAAGAACAGATAGGGCGAACAAAGGACATGGCAGAGGTATTTACACCATCTTGGGTATGCAACGCGCAAAACAATTTGGTGGATGACGCATGGTTTGGACACAAAGGTTCATTCAATATTGAGAACGATACGTCCAAATCGTGGCAAGCTACCGAACAGCCTGTCACTTTTCCAGAAGGCAAAACATGGAAAGATTATGTGCGTGCTACCCGAATGGAAATTACATGTGGCGAAGCTCCTTATCTGGTAAGTCGTTATGATACTACCACTGGTGAAATGATACCTCTTGAGCAACGCATTGGTATGCTAGATCGCAAGCTTCGAGTTGTATCTGAGAACACAGAAACGTCTGGCGAATGGCTCTCTATGGCGCAAGAAGCCTATAAAAACATCTATGGGTATGAATGGCAGGGTGACAATCTGCTGCTGGCTCGTGAGGCATTGTTAATTTCGTTTGTAGAGTATTACCAAGCTAAATTTGGCAAAACACCTTTAAGAAAGTCCATACAGTACATTGCTTATATTATTTCATGGAATATTTGGCAGATGGACGGACTGAAAGGCGTTGTCCCCAATAGCTGCAAAGACGGCATAACCGTAAAAGAGCAAGACCTCTTTGGCGAGACGACACGTACAGAATATTGTGAAGGATGTAGGCAAGACAACATACGGAAACATAATGGAGTTTATTGTCTAATTCGCGATTGGGGATTAAAAGATCCTAAGACAGGAGAGAATAACAGAAAAATAAGATACATCGACCTAATAAAATAGCAATGGCAACATTTGAATCATCACTAAAATCAAGGCTTATTTATGTCTTTGCAATTCAGGACGAATGGCATAAAGACTGCTTAAAGATAGGAGAAACCACACTGGAAGAAGACCATGGTGACTTCCCCACGCCTTGCAGTGACACCCTGAATAAAGCGGCTCATAAACGCATTGACCAGTACACAACGACTGCCGGTATTGCTTATACGCTACTTTATACAGAAATGACCGTGTTCTTTAAGAATGGCACAATATGCTCGTTCAATGACAAACAGGTGCATAGCGTATTAGAACGCTCTGGTGTAAAGAAAAAGATTTTCGACACAGTAAAAGGTGCTAACGAATGGTATTGCTGTGATCTTGAAACTGTGAAGAAAGCCATAGCTGCTGTTAAACAGGGACTGACGAGCTTGCATCCCGGAGATATATCTACCACACAAAATCCGATTGTCTTCCGTCCTGAACAGCAAGCAGCTATAGATAAGACCAAGAAAGTGTTTCGTCGTGGAAATCAAATGCTATGGAATGCCAAGATGCGATTCGGAAAGACACTTTGCGCCCTCCGCGTGGTAAGGGATTTGGACATGAAGCGTACCATGATACTCACTCATCGTCCTGTTGTTGATGAAGGATGGTTTGAGGATTTTGGGAAGATATTCTATGACCGCCCTGATTTTCATTATGGGTCACGCACGAAAGGTGAATCTTTTAAAGCTTTAGAGTCCCTCGCATCTAAGGGAGACCGATATGTTTATTTTTCATCCATGCAAGATATGCGTGGCTCTGAATTAGTAGGAGGCAAGTTTGATAAAAACAATGAGCTGTTCTCAACATCATGGGATTTCCTGATTATTGATGAAGCGCATGAGGGAACACAAACCGAATTAGGTAAGGCGGTCATCGAAGAACTGACAAAAACAGATACAAAGGTGCTCCAACTCTCTGGTACGCCCTTCAATCTTCTTGATGAGCACTCCGAAGACGAAATCTTTACTTGGGATTACGTGATGGAACAGCGGGCTAAGGCTGAATGGGATATTACCCACATGGGCGATCCTAACCCTTACGAGTCATTGCCTGCTATCAACATCTATACCTACGATCTCGGTACACTCATAAGCGATTATGCTGATGATGAGAAGGCCTTCAACTTCCGCGAGTTCTTCCGCACCCGTGAAGATGAAACCTTTGTCCACGATGACGATGTTGACAACTTCCTTACGCTCCTGTGCCGTGACGATAAAGATAGCCTTTATCCATACAGCAACGACGAATATCGCCGCATATTCCGCCACACGCTGTGGATTTTACCTGGCGTAAAAGCGGCACGAGCGTTAAGTGCCAAATTGAAAGCTCACCCGGTCTTTGGACTTTTCGAGATTGTCAATGTGGCTGGAAATGGTGATGAGGACGAAGAGAATGCTGATGCACTGCAGATGGTCAACAAGGCAATTGGTCCAGACCCTGACGAAACATTCACTATCACGCTCTCATGTGGCCGTTTGACTACGGGTGTAAGTATTAAGCCATGGACTGCCGTATTCATGATGGCTGGCTCTTACAGTACCAGTGCTGCCAGTTATATGCAAACCATCTTCCGAGTGCAGACTCCATTCACGCACAAAGGACGCATGAAGCAGCAATGCTATGCTTTCGACTTTGCCCCTGACCGTACTCTTCGTGTGCTGGCAGAAGCAGTCAAAGTATCGGCCAAGGTGGGAAAAGCGACGGATGAAGACCGTAAAATTCTAGGCGACTTCCTTAATTTCTGCCCAATTATCTCCATCGATGGCTCCCAGATGAAGCCTTATGACGTGAATAAAATGATGGGGCAGTTGAAGAAAGCGCAGATCGAGAAGGTAGTGCAGTGTGGTTTCGAAGATGGTGCTCTCTATAACGACGAGCTATTGAAACTTACAGATGTTGACCTCACTGATTTCAAAGACTTGAAAGGTATCATTGGTAAGACCAAAGCTATGGCCAAGACTGGTGATATTGACGTGAATAGTCAAGGCTTTACCAATGAGGAATATGAGGAAAAAGAGAAACTGGAAAAGAAGTCCAAGAAGGAGCGAACCCCAGAAGAGCAAAAGCGACTTGAAGAGCTGAAACAGAAACATAATCAGCGCAAAGAAGCTATTTCTATCCTTCGTGGTATCTCTATCCGCATGCCATTGCTCATCTTTGGTGCAGAACTAGCAAATGAGGAAGATGAAATCACCATCGATAATTTTGCCAACCTTGTTGACAACCAGTCATGGGAAGAATTCATGCCTAAAGGTGTCACCAAGCAGGTGTTCGCCAAGTTTAAACGCTTCTATGAACCAGACGTGTTCCGTGAGGCTGGCAAACGCATCCGCGAGATGGCTCGCACGGCCGATAAGTTCACCGTGGAGCAACGTATAGAACGCATTGCCGGCATTTTCAATACCTTCAGAAATCCAGATAAGGAAACTGTACTTACGCCTTGGCGTGTAGTCAATATGCACATGAGCGACTGTTTGGGTGGTTGGTGTTTCTATGATGAAGAATTTAAGCATACCATCGAGGTTCCTCGCTTTGTTGACCAAGGACAGGTAACAAAAGACGTATTCCGCCCTGAAACACGCATCCTTGAAATCAATTCTAAGAGTGGTCTCTATCCACTCTATGTGGCATATAGCATTTATCGCAGTCGTGTAGAAGCAGTAAAAGCCAAATATGGGGAAATAGGACATGCCTTTGCCATGCAGCTTTGGGACTTGACTATCGAGAACAACATCCTCGTTATCTGCAAGACCCCGATGGCTCGCAGCATCACGCACCGTACCTTAGCTGGTTTCCGTGATACAACTGTTAATGCTAAGTATTATAAGAACTTAATAGAAAACATCACCCATAAGCCTGCCGCAGTGGTAAACACCTTCAAAAACGGCAAGCATTTCTGGGGAATAAATAATGATGAGAATATGACCATAGACGCTATTATAGGAAATCCACCGTATCAACTCACCGTTGCCAGGAAAGATACTGATAATGGACAAAAAGCTGTAACTAATATTTTTCACTATTTTCAGATCATAAGTGATAAGATTGCAAGATACACTTCCCTTATCTATCCTGGAGGTCGTTGGATTCATCGGTCAGGGAAGGGGTTAGCCAGCTTTGGACTTGATCAAATCAATGATATACATTTGCAAAAGATTGTATTTTATCCAAAAGCAAATGAGCTATTTAGCCAGCAGGGAATTCCTGATGGCATTTCTATAGTAATGAAGGATTCCAGAAAGAAAACAAAAGGCTTTGTCTATGTATATTCAGTAGATAATAACAGAATAGAGGTATATGTTCCGAATCCTGGAGAAGAATTAATGCCTCTTAATCCATTGGATGAAAAAATCATAGGTAAGATAAAATCTTTTGTAGCAGAGAACAATTTAACCTACCTGCACGATTCTATTTTTCCTAGAACTCTTTTTGGAATAGAAAGTAGCTTCGTAGAGGAACACCCTTTACTTGTTCGGGAATATGAATCAGGGCAGACTGTGGACTTTACCAAAGAAGTGAAGCTTTTCACTAATGATAAAGCTGGTAAAAGTGGCAGGGCTTGTTGGTTCGTTACTGATAAAGAAAACATTCCAGCAGGACAGAAATATTTGAATAAATGGAAAGTAGTTGTGTCAAGTGCTAACGCAGGGGGGCAAAAGCGTAGTAGCCAACTTGCTGTACTGGATAATCACAGTGCTTTTGGACGTTCACGTGTTGCCCTCAAAGTCTTCGATACAGAAAACGAAGCTCGAAATTTCTATAAGTATGTTAAGAGTGAATTGATTAGATTTGCGTTCTTAATGACAGATGAATCTTTAACCTCTCTTGCCAAACAAGTACCTGATTTGCAGGACTATTCTGATGGTAACCCATATATTGACTTTAATTCTGATGTTAACAAACAACTTTATCAATTGTTCAATGTAGAGGCTGAAACACAAACTCACATTAGGGAAATACTTTCAAAGAAAGCCGAATAAAAAGAATGTCCCTATCCGTAAATTAAAGGATAGGGACATTTACTATTCCATTGGTTTTATCATTGATTCGATGTATTTTATCTCTTCATCAGTAAAACGATATTTAGCGTAAAGTTCCTTATCTGTCCATGGCTTCGTGAAGTCTTGGAGGGGAACAAAGCGAAAGTTTCCACGTGATATATTCATGGAAGTGAGGGATTGAAGCAAAAGAAATCTCAATGTTTTTGTCTTTATGTAGTTTTCAAGATTTATAGCTTCTTCTTTGTTTTTAAATCTTCCTATAACCAAATAAGAGTCTGTACACACGTCGTTCGGATTTGCAGTTTGAACTGTTGCAATTACCTTAACCTTCCCATTTACATCTGTTTCTCCGATATGTCCACTTAGAACTTTACCCATGAATACTTTGTACGCCTGAATGGTATCTATTCCAGATCTTATTTCAGATAATGGTAGATAACCTTTACCACGACTGGAATATACAATGACGTCAGATGATAGAATTTGGTTATTTTTTCCTCTAACCGACGAATCAAGATTAAACATATTACGAGCAGACACAATTCCCACAAGGCTCTCAAAAGAGGTTGTTAACACTTTTTCTATAATAGGTAGAGCTTTATTATACCTGACAAACACATCATGTTCGTCTAATTGCCTTATCGAAGAAATACGTTCTGAATTTACCACATTTGTATATTCGCAATTTCCAAAATGATTTTTATTCCAGAGGAAATAGCATATTCCACCACTTATGTTTGCGGTTGGAAAGCAGTCTTTGGGGTTTGGGTAATCTACCATATGCTGTATGCGTTTGTCAGACAGCATTGATTCTCTAAAATCATCAAGTCCTTTTCCGCCAGAATACCACCTCGCTGGCATAATCATAGACAAGTAGTTGGGCTTTATTTTTCTTGCAATATCTACAAATAAATTGTATATTGAGACAGCACTTGTACTGGAGCCTCCTCCGTCCATCACTTGATACGGTGGATTTCCTATAATAGCGTTTTAAGGAAGTTCACTATCAGCCTAAAGGCTTAATAGTAGCTTCTATATATTGACGTTCACTTTCTGTTAAGCTATATTGATTGTATAGTTCCTCATCCGTCCAATCCTTAGTGAAATCTTGTAAGGGAACAAAGCGAAAAACATCTTTGTTTATCATGATAGATGTCATGGCTTGTAGCATCAAGAGGCGGACAAACTTAGTAGAAAGGTAGTGCATCAAATGTACTGCTTCTATTTCTGTTTCAAATTTTCCAATACAGATGTATGTTTCAGCGCAAATTTCCCCAGCCTTCATAACCTTCATGGTGGAAGGAATAATCTGATAGCTACCATCAGCATTAGGTTTGTTGCCACCAGACATAGCCCTCGTTGTAATGACATTGTATGTGCCTATTGCATCCTTACATTTTGTCACTTCAGAACGAGCTACATATCCAATACCATCACTGTGTATAAAGCGGAGACTACCCATAAATGGCGTAGCTTCGCCTCTTACGTATGTTCTAAAACCAAACGGATTAGAGGGTAGGACTAATGGGGATAAACTATTAGTTGAAGGAAGATTCGTTTTGCGAATAATACTAATCGAAAGATTTGATCTCACGAAAACAGGGTATTCATCCAATGCCCTCTCCATTTCTTGACGCTTACCTTTGGCAACGTTGATAATGCGACACAAACCTTTATGCAACTCACTCCATAAAAAATAGTTGATACCACCACTTATCGTCACCGTTGGAAAACATTCTTTCGAGTCTGCATAGTCTATTATTGCTGTCATCCGTTTGTCTTTTAGCATTTCCTCACGATATTCATCAAGCCCACGTCCTCCGGCAAACCATCGGGAAGGAGTTATCATTGAAATATAGTGAGGATTAAGTTTCTTTGATAAAGAAATAAAATGTTGATATACAGGCAGTGCGCTTGCGCTATTTCCTCCATCCATCACTTGATATGGTGGATTACCAATTACTGCATCCAATCTCATATTCTCATCATTATTTATTCCCCAGAAATGCTTGCCGTCTTTGAAGGTGTTTGCCACTGCGGCAGGCTTATGGGTGATGTTTTCAATTAAGTTCTTATAATACTTAAAGCGAGAAAATGAAACGATAACATTACTATTAGGTCTCTGATTATTTTATAACTAATGATAACATCAAAATAAAGAATATTATGGTTGAAAAGTTTAAGGATTTTCTCGTGCTATCAAACATTGCCGAGAACACAATTACGGCGTACATCTATGCCGTGAAAGATTTCAAATCTAAGTATAATGAATTAACCAAGAAGAACTTGCTGCTTTACAAGACGTATCTCATCGAGACGTTCAGGCCCAAGACTGTGAACCTGCGGATTCAAGCTATTAACAAGTATCTGGATTTCGTACACCGACCACAGCTACGCCTGAAATCGGTAAAAGTGCAGCAGCGCACTTATTTGGAAAATGTTATCAGCAATGCTGACTACATCTTCTTGAAGAATAAGTTGAAGAAGGAGCAGAACCAAGAATGGTACTTTGTGGTACGCTTTCTTGCAGCAACTGGCGCAAGAATCAGTGAACTTGTTCAGCTGAAAGTGGAGCACGTCAGCGTAGGTTACTACGACATCTACACCAAGGGTGGCAAGATACGCCGCCTGTTTATTCCCAAGAAACTGAGGAATGAGGCTCTTGAATGGCTAGCAAAAGACAAAAGGGAAAGTGGTTACCTGTTTCTCAACCGATTTGGAGAACGGATAACTACACGTGGCATTGCGCAACAGTTGAAAAACTTTGCCGTGAAATATGGGCTTAATCCTAAGGTTGTTTACCCTCATTCTTTCCGGCATCGCTATGCCAAGAACTTTCTGGAGAAGTTCAACGACATCTCGTTGCTTGCCGACCTGATGGGACACGAAAGCATTGAAACAACCCGCATTTACCTACGTCGTACAGCAGCAGAACAGCAGGACATTGTAGACAAAGTGATTACATGGTAAAAGAGATTGTAAGTTAAACTGTGTCAGGCAACAATAAAAGTAGTAAGACATAGTTTTTTTTATGATGGCAAACGAAGAAATTGATTACAAGTTGGCTGCCGAACAATTACGTACAGGCAAGCCTTTGTTTGGTAAGGATAGTGCTTTGGCACCTATGTTGGAGCGTATTTTGAATGCAGCTCTTGAGGGTGAGATGGATGCTCACCTGAGTAACGAATCCCGTGAAAGTGGCAATCGTCGTAACGGAAAGATGTCCAAGACAGTTCAGACACAATACGGAGAAGTGACCGTTGAGACTCCCCGTGACCGTGGTGGCAGCTTTGGTCCCCAGACAGTGCGCAAGCGTGAGACGATTCTTGCAGAAGGGATGGCAGACCGGATTATCGGCATGTATGCTTTTGGCACGAGCACCCGTGAGATTAGCCGCTACTTTGAGCGTGAGTTTAACACCAGACTGTCCGCAGAGACCATCAGTGCGATAACTGACCGCGTTCTGCCTGAGATTAAAGAGTGGAAGTCGCGTAGCCTTGATGCCGTATATGCTATCTGCTGGCTTGACGCCATCCATTACAAGGTCAAGGATGATACAGGCCGTGCAGTCACTCGTGCCATTTACAATGTTCTGGGCATAAACAAGGAGGGGCACAAGGAGTTACTTGGCATGTACGTCGCAAAGAGCGAAGGAGCCAACTTCTGGCTTGAGGTGCTTACGGACTTGCAGAACCGTGGCGTGGAGGACATCATGATATGCTGTGTGGACGGTCTGAAGGGATTCCCCGATGCTATCCAAAGCGTATTCCCCAATACTGCCGTACAGCTCTGCATTGTGCACCAGATACGCAACTCAATCAAATATGTGGGCAACAAGCATCAGAAGGAGTTTCTGAAGGATTTAAAGCGTGTCTATGGCGCCGTCAGCAAAGAGGCTGCTGAAACTGAACTTGACAATCTTGAATCCAAATGGGGCGAGCTGTATCCCATCGTAATCAAATCGTGGCGTGACAACTGGGATCGTTTAACTGAGTTTTTCCAGTATACCAAAGAGATTCGTCGTCTCATCTATACAACAAATACTGTCGAGGGCTACCACCGCCAAATACGCAAGGTTACTAAGAATAAAGGCGTGTTCCCATCAGATACTGCATTGGAAAAGCTCGTCTACCTGGCATACCGTAATATCAGTGAAAAGTGGCCCATGCCCCTCGCGAACTGGGCACTCATCTCACAGCAATTGGCTATAAAATTTGGCGATAGATTTGAAATTATGTAACTTCGCAATCAGAAAGGCTCCTCATCTGGGAAACACGATTAAAAATCGTGTTTCCCAGATGAGGTTAATATAATAAGGGCAATGACCTTGACACAGTTCAATTTACACTCCCAATAATCGGGATGCGAAGCAAAGATTTCAAAGGTTGCTCGGCAAGCAGTATCGCCCATTAGGAATTTGGACTTCACCTTCAGTTAGCGGTTACGCTTCTCTATATTGATAATATATATCCCACAAGGTATCCGAAAATCCCCATCCGCAGTCCGTTGCATTGAGCATTCGCTCTATCCTTTCATCGTATTTGACAAGCAAACCATGAAGGGAGATGAATTCCATGGCCTTGGCAAAATTCCTTTCCAAGGTAATGTAATATTGTTCCCACATGTCGCCGAAGGTCATCGTATACTCGCATCCCTGTTCTATGTAATAGAGTATCAGGTCGGCCACACACTCCGGTGCAGGCTTCAGCTTCATGAAGTCAGAAATAGCTTTTCGGCAGGTAGCGAACGACGGCTTCTCCGAAAATCCACGGGCTGGAAAGAATTCGTTTTATATTATCTTCTTGTATTTCTCCACTTCAGCGTGGCTGTCGGGCGTAAGATAAAACTCCAGATAAGTTTTTGCTTCTCTGCTTGCATCGTAGAGCCCCATCACCAGATTTATCACATTCTCCTTTGGCAGTGTCTCCAATTTCTTTCTCAATTTTGCTTTTGACATAACTATATGTGGTTATTTTTCTTCAAATTGCATTACAAATATAATAGTTTTTGTGGATAACAGAAAGAATGTTTGTGCTTTTTTAGGTTCACTATCTTTTTGCGCTTAAAGCTACAAACATAAAAAAGATTTCTTGCTTGAAAGGAAATAATTTGAAGTACGCAAATAGGCTGCATTGAACTGTTGTAACTTTGCATACAGAAATATGAAAATACTCTATACAGTAATTGGTAGCCTACCCGATTTCGGTTCGGGAAGTGAAGGGTCGGGGACTTCTTGGGGGGCATAAGGTTTTTATTGCTGCCCGCTAAAACTTTTTGAGCTATAAGAATTTAGAGCAGGATTCCTCGCTTGAAATTCTACTATTTTCGTTGCCTTTGTTTTGTGAAAAAAAAAGTAACTATGAACAAAGGTACACATTTTATCGGACATCTATAAAATTGAATGCCTAAAATTACATAACCATTGGGAAATAACAAAGCCCTGGCTTGAGAAAGTCGGGGCTTTGCGCAAAAAGAAGAGGATGTGCCTATTTTGACACACCCTCTTGTAATATGAATACTTTACTTACTTCACCTCCTCAAAGTCGGCATCCTGAATGTCGTCTTTATTGGTCTGGGTGCTCTGGTCACCCTGTGCACCAGCACCTCCCTGATAGCCCTGGTAAGCACCCTGATCGCTACCGGGCTGAGGACCGGCCTGACCACCCTGATACATTTGGGCAGAAGCAGCCTGTACGGCAGTGTTGAGGGCTGCGGTAGCGGTGTCGATGGCTGCCACATCGCCAGCCTTGTGGGCATCCTTGAGCTGCTGGAGAGCTTGTTCGATGGCGGGCTTCTTGTCAGCGGGGATCTTGTCGGCATTGTCCTTCAGGAAGTTCTCGGTGGTGAAGATCATCGAGTCGGCCTGATTCATCTTATCGATTTTCTCACGTTCCTTCTTGTCGGCATCCTCGTTGGCCTTGGCCTCGTTGCGCATGCGCTCTATTTCCTCCTGGCTCAGACCAGACGATGCCTCGATGCGGATCTGCTGCTCCTTGCCCGTAGCCTTGTCCTTGGCCGACACGTTGAGGATACCATTGGCGTCGATGTCGAAGGTCACCTCAATCTGGGGCACGCCACGACGTGCGGGAGCAATGCCCTCGAGGTTGAACTGGCCGATGCTCTTGTTCTGTGCGGCCATGGGGCGTTCGCCCTGCAGCACATGAATGGTCACGGCAGTCTGGTTGTCGACAGCGGTAGAAAATACCTCGCTCTTCTTGCAGGGAATAGTAGAGTTGGCCTCGATGAGCTTCGTCATCACGCCCCCCATAGTCTCGATACCGAGGGTCAGAGGAGTAACGTCGAGCAGCACAATGTCGCCAGCGCCACTCTCTTTGTTGAGGATAGCTCCCTGAATGGCTGCACCCACGGCTACCACCTCATCGGGATTGACACCCTTGCTGGGCTCCTTGCCAAAGTAGTTCTTTACCAGTGTCTGCACGGCGGGGATACGGCTTGAACCACCCACGAGGATCACCTCGTCGATGTCGGAGGCAGACAGGCCGGCATCGCGCATAGCGTTCTGGCAGGGCACGAGACACTTCTGGATAAGATCATGAGCCAGCTGTTCAAACTGTGCACGGGTCAGCGTCTTCACCAGGTGCTTGGGCACGCCACCTTCGGCAGAGATATAAGGCAGGTTGATCTCGGTAGAGGTGGTAGACGATAGCTCGATCTTAGCCTTCTCGGCAGCTTCCTTCAGGCGCTGCATGGCCATAGGATCCTTGCGCAGGTCGATTCCTTCTTCGCTCTGGAAGCCGTTGGCCAGCCAGTCGATAATGACCTGGTCGAAGTCGTCGCCGCCCAGGTGGGTATCGCCATTGGTAGCGAGCACCTCAAACACGCCTCCGCCGAACTCGAGGATAGAGATATCAAATGTACCGCCGCCGAGGTCGAACACGGCAATCTTCATATCCTTGTTGGCCTTGTCCACACCATAGGCGAGGGCTGCGGCAGTAGGCTCGTTCACAATACGCTGTACGTTCAGACCGGCAATCTGTCCAGCCTCCTTGGTGGCCTGACGCTGAGAGTCGGAGAAGTAGGCGGGCACGGTGATCACGGCATCGGTCACCTCCTGCCCGAGATAGTCCTCGGCGGTCTTCTTCATCTTCTGCAGTACCATGGCCGAAATCTCCTGCGGAGTGTATGTGTGTGCGGCACCCTCGATTTGAACCTTAGGATAGCCGTTCTCGTTTACTACAGTATAAGGCATACGCTCGGCCTCCATACGGCTCTGATCATAAGTCTCGCCCATGAATCGCTTGATGGAGTAGACGGTGTTCTTCGGGTTGGTCACAGCCTGACGCTTGGCGGGGTCGCCCACCTTGCGCTCACCGTCCTTTACAAATCCGATGACCGAAGGTGTGGTGCGCTTGCCTTCAGAGTTTGTAATTACCACAGGCTCGTTGCCTTCAAATACGGCAACACAACTATTTGTTGTACCTAAATCGATTCCAATAATCTTTCCCATAATTGTATATTTTGTTTTTTGTTATTATCTACTTTTATACCGACTGTGCCGCACGGGCAGCAGTGTCTGCCTTGTATTTAACAAACGACATGCCATTACGATATGACTGACAAAGTGACACAACGACCTTTCTCCTGAACCGTGGGAAAGGCAAAAAAATGAGGAAAGAATGACAGGACATGGAGTGGGGGCATACATTCTCTGTTACCTCTCTGATGCCATGTTCTTCCCTGTCCGTCCCCTGTTGACGACACGGCGGACTCTAAACAATGAGGCTGTTTAAATTTCTTTCGAAAATTATTCTGGCAATCCATTCCCCCCCCCCGCAGGCTCCATTAAAATAATGTGTGGGGGTATAACGGAGTAGCGGAAAAAAATAGTCGGAAAATGATGGCAGCCATTAGGCTTGCCTGTCATTTTCCGACAAAACTGTGGTCATTGGGCTTTCGGCCCTCGTCCTGTACTGTTTACCACATAGATGGTGTAAACCATATTCAGTTCAAGAGTCTTGCCTCTGTTTCCCGATGTTTACCAGATGTGCGCGCGCTTGTTCTTAGGCAGGTACATCTTGTCACCCTTCTTCACCTTGAAGGCGGTGTACCATGCGTCTACCTGTGGCAGGGCGGCATTGACACGGGCATTGTTGGGCGAGTGGGGATCGGTGGTGATGATATACTTCACGTATTCGGGCGTGGCATTGGCAGCCCACACGCGAGCCCATGCGAGGAAGAATCGCTGCTCGGGGGTGAAGCCACCCTTTACGCCGAGATCCTTCTTCTTCATCTCGTTCTGCAGCGCGCGGAAGGCAATGTTCAGACCGCCGTTATCGCCGATATTCTCACCGAGGGTCAGCTTGCCGTTCACCTTTGTGCCTGGCAGCACCTCATAGTTGGAGAAGTTGTCGGCCAGCACCTTCGTGCGCTCGTCAAAGTTCTTCTTGTCGGTGGCTGTCCACCAGTTGCGCTGGTTGCCGGTCTTGTCAAACTGCGATCCCTGGTCGTCAAAGCCGTGACTCATCTCGTGTCCGATCACGCCTCCTATGCCACCATAGTTCACCGCATCGTCGGCTGCGGGGTCGAAGAACGGGGGCTGCAGAATGGCTGCGGGGAAGCAGATCTCATTGGTTGTTGGGTTGTAATAGGCGTTGACAGTCTGCGGCGTCATGCCCCATTCTGTCCGATCCACCTTCTTGTTCACCTTTCGAGCGATATAGTCGTCGGTAGCCCACCGGCTTACCGCCTGCAGATTGGCATAGAGCGACAGGCTGTCGCTCACCTGCAGTCCGCTATAGTCCTTCCATTTGTCAGGATAACCTATCTTGATCACGAAGTTGGCGAGCTTGTCCTTAGCCTGGGTCTTGGTCTCTGCACCCATCCATGTGGCCTCGTCGATGCGCTGTGCCAGTGCCGTCTGCAGGTTGTGCACCAGCTCGAGCATCTGATTCTTGCTGCTCTCGGGGAAGTATTTCTCCACATAGAGCTTGCCGATGGCCTCGCCGAGCACGCCGCTCACGAGCGACACGGCACGCTTCCAGCGCGGACGATCCTTCTTCACGCCGCTCTGCGCCGAGCTCAAGGCGAAGGCTGTCTGGCGGAATTCATCGCTCAGCTGGCTCGCTGCGCCGGAAATGACCTTAGCCTCGGCGTAGGTCTTCAGGTCGTCGAGGGGTGTGTCGGCCAGTATCTTCTCCACTTCGTGGATAGGCTCGGGCTGCCCCACATCTACGGCATCGAAAGCCGGGAAGCCGCTGGCGAGGAACATGTTACCCCAGTCTATGCCGGGGAAGTCGGTGACGAGCTGCGCATACGTCATTTTATGGTAGTTGGCATCTACGTCGCGCAGCTTCACCTCGTCGTAGCTGGCCTTGGCTATACGCGTCTCAATGGCGAGCACCGTCTCCATCTTCTTCTGGGCTGTCGGCTCATCGTTGCCTGTCAGCACGAAGAGTTTCTTCAGATATTCCTTGTAAGCCTCAAGCACACGCTTGTTCTGCGCGTCGTCAGAGAGGTAGTAGTCGCGTGTGCCGAGTCCCAGTCCGCCCTGGCCTATGCTCACCAGGTTCCAGTCGGCATTGCGCATGTCGGCACCGCAGCCTATGCCATACATCATGGTGCTCTCGCCGTTACGGTCGAGCTGGGCCGTTACGAGCTGATATTCCTTGCGGTTCCTGATGGCAGCTATCTTGGCGAGCGTCGGCTTCAGCGGTGCCCACCCCTCACGGTTCAGACGGGTGCTGTCCATCATCAGGTTGTACAGTGTGCCAATCTTCTGCCCCAGCGTACCCTGCTGCTGCTTGCTGTTGGCATACTGCAGTATCAGCTCCTGAATACGTTTCTGGTTCAGTTCGTAGAGGTCGACAAAGGCGCCGTTCTCCGAGTGCTCTGCATCGAGAGGGTGGGCCTTCATCCATCCGCCTGCGGCATAGTGATAGAAGTCGTCACCAGGCTTCACCGAGGTGTCGAGGTTGTTAGGGTCAATGCCCGACTGCTGGGTCTGGGCAAATCCTCCCATGGCCGCAAAGGCCAAACTCATCAAGATAATTCTTTTTCTCATTTTTTACAGTTTAATACGGTAATGCGAATTTACTTCATATTCTTCGAATTAGACTGCTAATCTCCGAGAAAAACTACGAATTTAACTTAAATTTTGATTTATGATTTATTAAATATGAATTTGCATATCTTGCCATTAATCTCTCATATTCAAATCCCAATGTAGTGACAAGACAGGAGGTGGATTCTTAGCCATATTTTGTTTTATTCTTACCCATATTGTCATGTTTTCTTAATTTTGTGGTCTAAAAATTTGCTGAATAATATATATTGTCTTACTTTTGCAGAAGAACAACTATGAATGTGGGAAACCACCATAACAATTATTACCCATACAATTCTCAGACATATGAAAACATTCCGACGTTTCAGCCTTATGGCCGCTGCCCTGATCTTGGCAGTAGTTATCTCTTCGTGTTCCAAAGACCATGGTGAAGACTGGTCAGCTTATATCGCGCAGCCTCAAACTATCTCGGCCAGCGAATTTCAGCAGACGATTGCCGGCAGCGGGTGGGAGCATCGAGAGACTCACGAGATTCTGCCGGACGGCAGCATCAGCAGCAAAAGTTATTATGATGATCTCGTAAGCGCATCACCGGTGAGCTACAAATTTTCTACAACCGACACGCTGATTACCTATGCTGACATCGAGGGTACTTTCGGGTTCTATCGCTCCACCTATACCTATGATGCCTCGACCGGCACCGTGCGTACGCCCTCGTCAAGTGTTTTTCAGATACTCTCAGTTCAGGAAAATCGTGTGATCGTTAAACGCCTTCTCTACTCTGATAGTGAGGGCAAGGATCACTATGCCCTCAGTTCCTACGTGCGTATGAATACAGTCGACCTGCAGTATTACAGCAAGTGGACTTACAATTTCGACGCAGGAGGCCAACTCGCCATGAGTATAGAGGAAGGCGATCGTCAGTTGACGGGAAAGACGCTCGACTTCAAGGTGACCGACTCGAACGGTTCATTTACCGTCACATCGCCTCACCCCGAGGCTGTCAAGATCACGGTCGATGGGCAGTCGGTGCATCTCGAACTGCTCAAGAATGGTGCAGATGTCATCGTGAGCGACGGCACATATACCAAGGCGCTGTGGCTCTGGACCGAAGACAAGTCGCTGATGCCTAAGGACGGCGACTATCAGATCGACCTCGATACGCTCTATGTCGATGCCCGGGGCAAGCTCTCGCTCACCCGGGACGGTGACGCACTGCCCGATTACCATTATTTCAGCATCAGCCTTAAGCCTGGCAAAGAGAACGTAGAGTGGGACAAGGCCAACCGCAAGGAGATGATGATGTTTACCGGCGAGGCCGCCGTCAATCCCGGTGAACGAAGTTATTATAAGTCGGACATGACCATCTTGAAGCTCCTTGATGCTGACAAGCTCCCTGCCGTCGGCCGGAAGCCCGTGGGAACCGATAGTCCCGTGCGTATCTATCTCATGAATCGTGACCACCACATCATACAGATGTTCGAGGTCCATCTCATCACGAGGTCGTAGTGCAGCGCTCTTCCTCCCTCTTCGTTTGAGTGTTCGCTACAGATTCCACTGATTAAACTCACGCGAGTATTTGCGCTACAGATTTTTCAGATTCCTCAGATTGGGCTTACGCAATATCTGTCATGATATAAATATCATTTATTTCAGGTTCTCATTTTGCCCCGACACTGCGTCAGTCTCCTCTGTTTAAACTGTTCAATCTGTAGTGTAGATATTCGCCAGCCCTATCTGTTTAACCTTGATATTGAAAGATCTCGAACTTGTTGGTTGATTTTTTGCCATTCGCTGGCCATGCGGACAGATTC
>LAHS01000645.1_pt1 | contig 17511 bp, 10 predicted proteins | sample 329651 | NCBI WGS metagenome assembly LAHS01 (sample SAMN03275699, study PRJNA271635) | activated sludge metagenome | isolation source: sample C-1 Sludge from hydrolytic chamber (first chamber) of Anaerobic... | reverse complement strand
GGGGAGGATACCAGTTTGCCTGATGTTTATTCTTTAACTGATAGTTTTTAGTTGTCAGCAGATAGACGCCAACGTTTCCTCCCCTTAGAAAGGGGAGGTTAGGAGGGGATGACTTTGCAAGCGACAAGCGTTCTTCCACCGGTGCCGAGGCACCTTACGGCCCTGCCGGACGGGGCGCCATAGGCCGCGATTAGCATATTTTAATGATAATTGTTAAGGAGTGCAACTGCCTATTTGCGTATTTTTAGTACCTTTGTAACTGAATAGTAAAAATCGAATTATCTACAAGTTGTACCTTAAAATGAAGTTTAAAACGAAACTGTTGATGGCCTGTGCGGCCATGTCCTGGGTCGTTTCGGGCGCCGGAGCGGCCGATGGCGACCTCACGAAGTATGTAAATCCGTGGATTGGAACTGGTGGCCACGGCCACGTTTTCTTGGGTGCAAACGTGCCCTTCGGCTACGTTCAGCTGGGTCCAACGGAGCATACCCGCGGCTGGGACTGGTGTTCGGGCTACCACATCAGCGACTCCGTGCTCATAGGCTTCGGCCACCAGCACCTCAGCGGAACGGGAATAGGCGACCTGGGCGATTTCGCCTTCCTGCCCGTAGCCGACAAGGAGCAGAAGGAAATCAGGTTCTCACACGCCAACGAGACCGTTACTCCCGGCTATTATGCCATCAAGCTGGGCCGCCCCAACGTGTTTGTAGAGCTCACGGCCACCAAGAGGGCGGGCTTTCATCGTTATACCTACGGCGCCAATACGGCCGAAGGACTCATCGCCATCAACCTGAACCAGGGCATTGGATGGGACAAGATGACGAGCTGCAAGCTCGATGTAGAGGGCGCCACAACGGTTTCCGGCTTCCGTATGTCGACCGGATGGGCCAAGAACCAGCAGGACTTTTTCGTTGCGGAGTTCTCTAAACCCGTTACGCTCGTGGAGAGCAACGACAGCATAGGTGTGTTCTCATTCCGCAACGACGGCCAACCGCTGCTCGTAAAGGTGGGTCTCTCGGCCGTTAGTGTTGAGAACGCAAAGGCCAACCTGCAGGCAGAAATACCCGCGTGGGACTTCAACAAGACAGCCTCCGAGGCCCGGCAGGCCTGGAACAACGAGCTGGGCAAAATCTCCATCGACACGAAGAACGACACCGACCGCACCATCTTCTACACCGCCTTGTACCATACCATGACGGCACCGTCGGTGTTCAGCGACGTGAACGGCCAGTACCGGGGCGCCGACGGCAAGGTTTACAGCGGCCGGTTTACCAACTACACCACCTTTTCTCTGTGGGATACGTACCGCGCGGCGCATCCTCTGATGACGCTCATACACCCCGAGAAGCAGGCTGACATAGCCCAGACGATGCTCAACATCTACCAACAACAGGGCAAACTGCCCATCTGGCACCTCATGGGAAACGAGACCGACTGCATGGTAGGCAACCCGGGAGTGTGCGTACTGGCCGACTTGGTGCTCAAAGGATACGTGAAGGATAAGGCTGCGGCCTATGAAGCCATGAAGGCATCGGCCATGAGAGACGAGCGTGGCATGAAGCAACTCAAGCAGTACGGCTACATTCCATTCGACAAGGATCCCGCACCCGAGTCGGTATCCCGTAGCCTGGAGTACGCTCTGGCCGATGCAGGAATAGCCAAAGTGGCCCGTTTGCTGGGCAAGAAGGACGACTACAAGTACTTCTACAACCGCAGTCAGAGCTATCGCAAGTTCTTTGACAAGCAGACGCAGTTCATGCGCGGCCTCGATGGTAACGGCAAGTTCCGCACGCCCTTCAATCCCTTTAAGTCGGTACACAATGCCGACGACTATACCGAAGGCAACGCCTGGCAGTACACCTGGCTTGTTCCGCACGACGTGCACGGGCTGGTGAGCCTCTTTCCCTCGGAGAAGGCATTCGTCAATAAGCTCGATTCACTCTTCATCGTAGAGGGCGACTTGGGCGCTGATGCTTCGCCCGACATCTCCGGACTCATTGGTCAGTACGCCCAGGGTAACGAGCCCAGCCACCATGTTGTGTACCTGTACAACTACGTGGGGCAGCCCTGGAAGGCCGCGCAGCTGCTGCGCAAAATCTTCAGAGAGCAGTATAAGAACGACTTCGACGGTCTTTCGGGCAACGAAGACGTGGGCCAGATGTCGGCCTGGTATGTCATTTCGGCCATGGGCCTGTATCAGGTAGAACCCTCGGGCGGCAAGTTCATCTTCGGTTCTCCGCTCTTCGACGAGGCCCGCATGCAGGTTGCAGGCGGCAAGACCTTCACCATCCGCGCCCTGAACAACAGCGACCGGAACATCTACATACAGCGCGTGAAGCTGAACGGACGCAACTACAGCAAGTCATATATCAACTATGCCGACATCGTGAAGGGCGGAACACTGGAGTTCGTCATGGGCAGCAAGCCCTCTAAGTTCGGCACGGCAAAGAGCGACAGACCATAAAAACCTATTAAATATGAATACATCGGTAACAATGAAATCAGTGATTTTGGGGGCCGGCTTGCTGCTCTGCGGCGTCTCCGCGGCACAGGCACAGGCCAACAAGACCCAGAAGGAGTTCGGCAAAGAGTACATCAAGGCCATTGCAGTGAGCACGGCATACGTGTCGAAGCGCCCTGCCGAGGAGGACAGACTGTTCCGCTCGGAGGCCATAGAGAAAGAAATCAAACGCGTGAAGAAGCTGCTCAAGGACACTCCTTACCTGGCCTGGATGTTCGAGAACTGCTTTCCCAACACCCTCGACACCACCGTACACTACGAAGAAGACGCCCAGGGCAACCCCGATACGTTTGTTTACACGGGCGACATACACGCCATGTGGGGGCGTGACTCGGGTGCCCAGGTTTATCCCTACGTGAAACTGGCCAACAAGGACAAACACCTCAAGAAGATGATTGCAGGCGTTATCATGCGTCAGTTCAAGAATATAGTCTTCGATCCTTATGCAAACGCCTTCAATAGATATCCCAACCCGAACGGCGAATGGATGAAAGATAAGACCGACATGAAGCCCGAACTGCACGAACGTAAGTACGAGATAGACTCGCTCTGCTATCCTTTGCGCCTTGCCTATGAGTATTGGAAGGTTACGGGCGATACGAGTATCTTCGGCGAAGAGTGGCTGCAGGTGGTGCAGAGCGTGCTCCGCACCTTCCGCGAGCAGCAACGCAAGGACGGCGTAGGGCCCTACAAGTTTGCCCGAGTGACCGATCGGCAGCTCGATACCGTGAGCAACGACGGCCTGGGTAACCCCGTGAAGCCCTGCGGACTGATAGCTTCGGTGTTCCGTCCGTCGGACGATGCCACCACGTTCCTGTTCCTCGTTCCGTCCAACTTCATGGCAGTAACCACGCTGAACAAGGCTGCAGAGGTGCTGCTCACGGTAAACAACCGCGCTGACCTGGCCAAGGAGTGCACCGACCTGGCAGCAGAAGTAAAGACGGCACTGCAGAAGTACGCCGTTGTTAACCATCCCAAGTACGGCCGGATTTATGCTTTCGAGGTCGACGGGTTCGGCAATCAGCTCCTTATGGACGATGCCAACGTGCCCAGCTTGCTTGCCATGGCGTATCTGGGTGATGTAGACGTAAACGACCCCGTTTACCAGAACACCCGCCGCTTCGTATGGAGTGAGGACAATCCTTACTTCTTCAAGGGCAAAGCTGGTGAGGGTATAGGCGGCCCACACATTGGTTACGACATGCCGTGGCCTATGAGTATCATGATGAAAGCTTTCACCTCGCAGGATGATAACGAGATAAAGCAGTGCATCCAGATGCTGATGGACACCGATGCAGGCACAGGCGTCATCCACGAATCGTTCAACAAGGACGATGCCTACAACTACACACGCCCCTGGTTTGCCTGGCAGAACACCCTCTTCGGCGAGCTTATACTCAAGCTGGTCAATGAAGGAAAGGCCGACCTGCTGAACTCCTGCAAGAAAGAAGCAAAATAACCACGACTTTAGCAAGCCCGACTTTCTTGGTTCCTTTTAAGGAGCGGACTGAGAAAGTCGGGCTTTTCAAGATACAAAAGTAATGAAGAACATAGAAAGAAACACGAAAGTGAGCCCCGTGGCGTGGGTTCCCACGCTCTATTTTGCTATGGGAATGCCTTTTGTGGTGCTCAATATGGTGTGCACGCTGATGTACAAAGGCATGGGTGTAAGCGACACGCAGATAGCCTTCTGGACGTCGCTCATCATGTTCCCCTGGACGTTGAAGCCCCTCTGGAGCCCCTTTCTGGAGATGTACAAGACCAAGAAATTCTTCGTGGTGCTTACTCAGATGCTTACCGGAGTAATGTTCGCGCTCGTGGCTTTTGCCCTCCATCTGCCCAACTTCTTTGCCGTTACCATCGCCCTGCTGGCAGTCATCGCCCTGAGTGGCGCCACCCACGACATTGCAGCCGATGGTACATACATGTCGGTGCTCTCCAATGAAGAGCAAGCTAAGTGGATTGGATGGCAAGGAGCGTTCTATAATATCGCCAAGATTGCCGCCACCGGCGGGCTCGTTTACCTGGCCGGAACGTTCATCAAGCACTGGGGAGTGACCCAGGCGTGGATGATTATCATGCTCATCATTGGCATCATCATGGTCGTGTTGGGCTGTTACCACTTCTTCGTCCTGCCCACCGACGGCAAGAAAGCCGAGCAGGGAAAGAGCCTGAAGGAGTCGCTTGCCGAGCTGTGGGGCGTGTTTGCCGACTTTTTTCGCAAGAAGCACATCTGGTACTACATTGCTTTCATCATCCTGTACCGCTTTGCCGAGGGCTTTGTAATGAAGATAGTGCCGCTGTTCCTCAAGGCTCCGCGGGCCCAGCAGGGCCTCGGACTGAGCGAGCAGGAGATAGGTTTGCTCTACGGCACGTTCGGTGCAGCGGCCTTCGTCGTAGGTTCCATCCTCGCAGGTTACTACATCGCGCGGCGTGGACTGCAGAAGAGCCTCTTCTCATTGGCCCTTGTATTCAACCTGCCTTTCGTGGCCTACACCCTGCTGGCTCTCTATCAGCCCCATAGCCTGCCGCTTATCGGCACGGGAATAGTGCTCGAATACTTCGGCTACGGCTTCGGTTTCGTGGGCCTCACGCTGTTCATGATGCAGCAGATAGCCCCGGGCAGGCACCAGATGAGCCACTACGCATTCGCCAGCGGCATCATGAATCTGGGCGTGATGCTGCCCGGCATGATGAGCGGAGCCGTGAGCGATGCCCTCGGCTACAGGCACTTTTTCGTCTTCGTGCTCTTCTGCACCATCCCTGCTCTGCTCATTACGTGGTTCGTACCCTTTACTTATCCCGACAAGAAGCAGTAGAAACAAGCCCTTACAACTATTTAAACATCATAACGTATGAGTAAATTAACCATTCAGGGGCAGCCCTTACCCAACATGCCTTGGGAAGAGCGACCCGCCGGCGAGCGCAATGTCATGTGGCGTTGCAGTGCCAATCCCATCATTCCCCGCGACCTGCTGCCCACCAGCAACAGCATCTTCAACAGCGCCGTGGTACCCTTCGGCAACGGCTATGCAGGCGTTTTCCGCTGCGATGACACCAATCGGCGCATGGTGTTGCATGTAGGCTTCTCGGCCGATGGCCTAAAGTGGAACATCAACGAGCAGCCTTTGCGCTTTGAGTGCGATAACGACGAGATTGGCAAATGGGTGTACGGATACGACCCACGCGTATGTTTTATCGACGACAGGTACTACGTCACCTGGTGCAACGGCTACTACGGACCCACCATCGGCGTAGCCTGGACGAGGGATTTCAAGACCTTCCACCAGCTCGAAAACGCCTTCCTGCCCTACAACCGCAACGGAGTGCTCTTCCCAAAGAAGATTAACGGCAACTTTGCCATGCTGAGTCGGCCGTCTGATACGGGTCATACACCCTTCGGCGACATCTTCTACAGCGAGAGTCCCGACATGGAGTTCTGGGGCCGCCACCGCCATGTAATGAGCCCGGCAGCCTTCGAAGAGAGCGCCTGGCAGTGCATGAAGATAGGCGCCGGGCCCGTTCCAATCGAGACGAGCGAGGGCTGGCTGCTCTTTTATCACGGCGTGCTGCGCAGCTGCAACGGCTATGTGTACAGCTTCGGTTCGGCTTTGCTCGACCTCGAACAGCCCTGGAAGCCCATCTACCGCTCCGGTCCGTACCTCATCTCACCGCAGAAACAGTACGAACTTACGGGCGACGTGCCCAACGTTTGCTTCCCTTGTGCCGAGCTACATGACCCTGCAACGGGCCGCGTGGCCGTGTACTACGGCTGTGCCGACACCGTTACGGGCCTGGCCTTCGGCTACATACCCGAGATTATCGAGTGGACCCGCAAGACCAGCATCATCTGACACTCTCTTTCCAGCAATCTCCGCTTCCCGCCCGGAAGCGGAGATTGCCGTTTTATCGCTATCCTTTTTAGTTGCCGAAAATACCGGTCAGGAACTTTCGACACCTGTCGCACAATCATCCGACACCTGTCGAAAGAGCGTGCGACACTTGTCAAAAGTTCCCGAAAGATAGGTATTGGGCGGTAGCTAAGGATTCTCAGCACCCAATTTGCAGGCTCTGGAAAGTTTCTTTTCTGTCAAAAATCGGTTGATTATTTGTATATTATTGCAGAAAATAAGTATCTTTGCGATGATAATCTACCTATTTTCTCATGACGGCACAATAACAATGGCAACTTATAACTCTATCAAAGAACTCACGCGTGGACTTCAGCAGGGCGCCAAACTGCTGAATGACATGTTCTTGAAGCGAAAGACCGTTGCTATCAGATATGATGACGCGCTCGAAACACTGGATGGAGACGAGAACCGTTTGCAGCACTTGATAAGCTACGGGGTGATTGTGCAAAGCGGCGATACGCTGGAGCTGGACGATATTTACCAGCGTTTTTTTGAGGAAGTGCTGGCCGTTAACGAGGATATCAACATCGCCCTGGTGCAGACCTACATCAGTAAATTGAAGCTGGGTATGGACTCGTATCTGGCCGCCGAGAGTCAGCAGCGCCGCAGTATGTTGCTCCGCGAGGTTCGCCACACGTTTAAAAGCATAGAAAATGCCACCCGCAGAAATGTTGTTGACTTGAAGCGGAACGTTGACGATACCTATAAACAGGAGCAGAACTTTAAGATTAAGGAACTCCGGCTGCGCGATTTTGACGAGAAAGCGCGCCTGATACACCAGCTGACGGAGCAAACCGAGAAGGTGATACAGGAGCAGGTGATATTCTTCTCCACTGCAACGGACATCGGGTTGAAGCAAACAGTAAGCGAAGTACAAGAGGGTTTGCGTGATGCTGCTCATGGGCTGATAGCTATCTCACAGCAAATAATAGATTATCTTAACCGTATAGAATACCAAAGTAGGCTGGTCAGGAAGGTGCGCCAGCTCAAGTATCTGCGCGACCAGTTCATGTTGGAGCAGTCGACTGATGTGCACGAAGTAATGACACATACCAACGACGTGTGGATGGAACGGCAACCTAAATATGTGACCCGGGTTTCGCTCGACTTTCTGCGCAATGCCGATGCCGCCCTCGAGATACTCGACAACATCCGCCGCAGGCTCTTCAACAAGGCTACCATAAAATCGCGGCTTGGCGGAAAGGTGGCTGCCAAGTTTCTGGAGGAGCAGACCGAGCCCCTGCGTGCCTTTAACCATCAGGAGTTGTTGAACGGTTTCCTGGCCCAGGGAGCCGACCTCTTCAGTTATGTTTGGCATTATCCCTTTACCGAGACCATAGCAGACGAACAGCGGCTGGTGCTCTTTTTGCAGCTTGCCTCGCAGTATCCCGAGCGATTACGGTACACTGCCGCAACCGGAACGGTAAGAGACATGATAGAATATCCATTAATTTTTCCGCGATGAAACATACCAGTGAAGTTTTCCAAAGGCTAAGCCGCGGGCAGTTCATATCGTCCAACAGCATTAACGCCGATACGCGCGCCATCTACAACGACATAGAAGAATGCCAGCAGGAGTACGAAGACTACTTTGCAAAAATAGACTTCCAGCTCTGCGGGGGCAACGGTTTCTTTTATTTCAGCAGGCGTGAACCCAAAGTAATAGTAGAGAACAAGCTGCAGTCTCTGTTCTCTTGGATAGATTATCTCGATTTCCTGAAGACGTACGACACCTCATTCGGCGCCGGCACCCAATTCAGGTTGGCGCAAATGGAGGTAAGTCTGTCTACGAACATCGAGTTGAAGGAGAAGCTGGGCAGGCTGTTCCAAGACCGGCAGTCGAACCGCGACAAGCTGGAGGCGCTGGCTCTGGCGCTCGTAAACATGGGCTTTGCCGAGCAAGTTAACGAGACCGACGGCACCTATCAGGTAACCGCGGCCTTCCATTACATAGAACAGCTCATAGAGTGTATCAACATAGACGAGGAGGTAAAGGATGAGATACCTGAATAAAATCATATTCATTAACAGCGCCCATGTGCCTTATGCTGAGATAAAACTCGACGGTAACGTGCACTTCATAGGCACTCAGGGCGTGGGAAAATCAACGCTGCTGCGCGCTATCCTTTTCTTTTATAATGTAGACAAGAACAAGTTGGGCATACGCACGCAGGCCGGACAGAAGAGTTATGACGAGTTTTATCTGCCTTACCGCAACTCGTACATCATCTACGAGGTGTGCCGCGAAACGGGAACTTTCTTCGTGGTAACCTTCCTCTCACGTGGTCGCACCGCTTTCCGCATTGTAGATTGTCCGTTCGACAAGCGCTTTTTTGTGGAAGAAGACGGAAGTGTGCGCGACGAGTGGGGGCGTATCAGCGAGCAGATAGGCACGCGCGTGTTCCGCAGTAACATCATTCGCGGCTACGAGGAGTTCCGCAACATACTCTACGGCAACCACCACGAGGTGAGCAGGGAGCTGTGGCGCTTCTCGCTCATGGAGAGCAGCAAGTACCGCCAGGTGCCGCTCACCATTCAGAATATATTCCTTAACCAGAGCCTGGAGTCGCGGGTCATCAAAGATACCATTATAGATTCCATGGACTTCTCGAGCGATGACATAAACCTGAACCGGTACCGCGAAGAGGTGAAGAACTTCCGTCAGCAGTATGATGATATATGGAAATGGTACAAAACCGACAGAAGCGGACGGGTGAAAGTGAAGGTGGAAGCCGATGCCGTGATGGATAAATATGCGCAGTACAGCGGCATCAGCAAGGAGATAGAAGAGCTTTGCGCCTACCTTAACTTTGCGTTGGAGCGCGACAACAGGCGTTTGCCGGAACTGGAGCAACAGGCGCAGCTGCTGTCTGGTAGCCTGGCGCAGCAAAAAAGGCTCTTCGGCGAAGAGGAGGGCAAGCATAACGCCGAGCGCGACAAACTGAACCAGAAGGACGGGGCATTGAAATTGTTCCTCGACCAGGTGAAGATAAAGCGGCAGCATTATGAAGAAATAGGCATCAGTAAAATAGTCGAGCGTTACGACAAGGAAGGCCAGCTGAAGGTGCAACTGCAGAGTTTGGCTCAACAAGAGGCTGCACTAACGGGACAGAACCAAACCGTGACGGCTAAATACAAAGCGTTGCAGCAGGCGGTGGACCGCGAATGGCGCGAAAACGACTTGCAATTACAGGCACAACTCAACGACACGCAGCGTGCGGCTACCGAGAAACAAGGACAGCTGCAACGTGAACTTGACAAGCAGACCGACAGTACCCGCACACAGTACAACGTGAAACTTGACGAGAACGAGAAGCTGCTTGCAGAGGCGCGCTATGCCAGCAACAGGCTGAAGATAGACGCGGAGCGGAAAAAGCAAGCCAATCCTTATCGCGAAGATGAGGCCGAACTGGAGAACCAACTGGCCGGACTGCAGCGACGCTTGCGGCAGTTGGAGCAGGAATCGAATAATAAGCAGCAGGAAATTCAGCGTATAACGGCCGACGTAGCCATGCGGCGCAAGGACCTTGAAACGGAATGTGACAAGGCCGTAGCCTCGTTGCAGGGCACCATCAAAACGCTTACGATAGAGGTGGCAGGCCTGGATAACATGCTGCAGCGGCAAAAGGGTTCGTTCATAGAGTGGTTGGAAAGTCATTCAGATGGCTGGGAAAACAACATAGGCAAGGTGGTCGATGAGGATGCCGTGCTGTACAACGCCGCGCTGAACCCGCGGTTGGAGGGTGGGGCAGATACCCTCTTCGGCGTAAAGATAGATACGGATAACATAGAAAAGGTAGTCAAGACGCCTGAGGAAATTAAATCCCGGAAAGCGAAATTGGAGCAGCAAATAGCGGCTGTTGATAAACAGATAAAGGAGCGCAGGCAACAGCTGACTGCCGACATTGCCGAACTGGAGCGCAAACCCAATGCTCGCCTAAAGCTGTTACGCAATGATAAACTGAATATAGATGCCGAGCTCAACCAACTGCCGTTACGTATGCAGCACATAGAGAAGGAAAAGGCCAACCTGGCCGACCGCCTCCTAAAGTGGCGCGAGGGCGAACTCGCCAAGCTGCATGAACAATTGGGCAAGGCGCAGCAGGACATCGAAAGCCTTGAGAAGCAAAAAATGCTGTTAAGAGGAGAGTGTGACAAGAAACTGACTGATGCCCGGAAAGCCTTCGAAAAGCAGTTGAAAGACCTTGCAAGGGCTGTAGACCGCAGGAAGAAAAAGATTGGTGCCGAGCGTGTGGAGAAACAGCGCGAGGCCGAGAAACGGACTGCAACGCTGCAGGCCGAAATGGATGCCGAGCTGAAGGGACTGAATGTGGACGTAGAACGCTTGACCCAAGTTCGCAGACTGCGGCAAGCAGTCTCTGACGAGTTGCGGTTCATAGACGAAAACCGCCCTGAATACATCTCCTGGCAGAACGACATCCGCGATTATTTCGACCTCGAAGCCAGCAAGAAAGAGGAACGGAAGGAAAACCGGAGAAAGTTAGAAGAGCTGACGGAGAAATTCCAGAGGCGCAAGAAGCAATACGAAAAAGCCATCAATGAGCTGGACTCGTCGCTGCGAGCCGTGCAAGACGAGCAGGCAAAACTCACGGAAGCCATCGCCCATGTAAATAACTTCAGGACCAACTCTTCGTGTCCCGAAGCCCTGCTCACGGCCGGAGAACGCAAAACTGCAAAGCCCCTGGTCGACATTTTGGACAGTCTGCGCAACCAAATAAGCAGTCAGCAGCAAATGCTGGAGGCATTTAAGCAGGCCGTTATCGCCTTCAAGAGCAATTTCTCACCGCAAAACACCTTCAATTTCCGCACCGAGTTCAACTCAAATCACGATTACATAGAGTTTGCGGTCAACCTGAATGAATTCCTCTCGAATGCCAAGATAGAGCAGTACAGGGTTCGTACCAGCAGGCAATATGCCACGATTATCAAGCGTATAGCCCACGACGTGAGCGACTTGAGCCAGCATACGGCCGATGTGCGCAACACCATTGGCGATATCAATCGCGACTTCAGAGAAAACAATTTCGCCGGTGTTATCAAGGACATAGAGCTGCGCGCGGTGGAGAGTAACGACCCGCTGATGCAGCAGTTGCTCAACATCAAGCGCTTTGACGATGAGCACGGGTTTGATGTGGGAGAGCTGAATCTGTTCTCGGAGGAGGACAACTTGAACCATACCAACGAGCGAGCAGTTGAGCTCCTCACGACACTTATCGGCATGCTGGATGACGAACAGAAACGTGAACATATCACTTTGTCTGATACGTTCAAGCTGGAGTTCAAGGTAAAGGAGAACGACAACGACACGAACTGGGTGGAGAAGCTCTCCAACGTAGGTTCGGATGGTACGGATATTCTGGTGAAAGCCATGGTAAACATCATGCTCATCAATGTCTTCAAGCGTAAGATTTCGCGTAAATTCGGCGATTTCAAGCTGCACTGCATGATGGATGAAATCGGCAAACTGCATCCCAACAATGTGGAAGGCATATTGAAGTTTGCCAACGTGCGTAACATCTACTTGGTCAACTCGTCGCCTACTACCTACAATGCGCTTGCCTATCGCTACACTTACGCGCTGAGCAAAGACGAGCAAAGCAACACGGTTGTAAAGACATTACTCACTATCCGATGAAAATAACCGCAACACTTATACAACGCCTGATAGCGTTGGCTGAAGGCAAAACGCTCCCAGCGAGCAGCCTGCGGGGTGAGTGGTTCAGCCAAATGCAGGCCGACGGTATTCTGCTGACCATCGCCCACGGCAGTCGAAAGAGTTTGCGGGCGGCTGATGCAGCAACACTGCGGCATTATCTGGCCAGTCAGTACGACCTCCGGGATTTGGAAGCTACGCTGCATCTGCTGCAACAGCCCTCGGCAGACAGGGCTTCGCAAGTGCGCGTAACGGGCAATAGCAAATTCGTAAGCCGTCGTACCTTCCGCGGGTTCTTGGTCAACAGCTACCAGCCCATTGCCGCAACGCTCAATGATGCGCCGCTGACAATCCTGCCACCCGAGGGGAGCTTCGTTTTTATAGCCGACAGTCAGCACTTCTCCATACCGCCCGATGTAGTAGTGGTTGGTGTGGAAAACGCTGAAAACTTTCGTTATGCAGCGCGGCAGCGATATCTCTTTGAGTCATGTCTGTCCCCAGGCAAGCAGTTGCTGTTTGTTTCCCGCTATCCGCAACAGCAACATGCTGACCTGCTGCGTTGGCTTTTGTCTATCCTCAACCCGTATGTCCACTTTGGTGATCTGGATTTGGCAGGTGTTGCCATCTATTTGCATGAGTTCTATGAACATCTCGGTGCACGCTGCTCTTTCCTGATTCCAACGGATTATGAAGACCGAATACGGGAGGGCACCCGTGAGCGCTACGATGTTCAACTGCCTCGGTACGGGGAAATGGCAGTAACCGATAGCAGGGTAATTCCTCTTTTATCCTGCATCCATCGCTATCATCGCGGCTACGACCAAGAAGGTTTCATCTTGTAAAAACCAACCAAGACGATCCGTAAAATACCAAGACAAAAACGTAAGTTAGAAGAAAATAACCCTGAAAAGGCCTATTTTGGGCGTTTACCAAACTTATTATGAGAGATATTCGACCTCGTTGTTGTAAATAGATTCTATCTTTGCGAACGTAGCAATAGCTATAACGGATGTGGATAAATCTAAGAAAATGGAAAAAGTAATAATAGCAAAAACAGAAGAACAGTTTGATATCATGGCAGCCATGTGTGTCATTAAGCAGATTCTGAAAAAACCAGATAGTGTTATAGGTCTTTCTACAGGTCGAACTACTTTGCACATACACCAAATCATTTCCAAATTTTTCGCTGAATATCCTTCAGACCTTCATCAAGTAACTTTTTTTGGTGTAGATGAGGTTATGAATGTACCAAGAGAGTATAGTGGAGCCTGTTTTACGATGTTGAAGAATCAACTGATAGATGCTCTGTCAATAGATGATGACCATTTCTTAATGCTTCCCACGCAAAGTAATGATTTTCCTGCAGCGTGTCGTGAATTCGAACAAGCCTTGGTGGATAGAGGAGGTGTTGATTTACTGGTGTTGGGTTTAGGTGAAAATGGGCACTTAGGGTTTAATCAGCCTGGAACTCCATTTGAAACATGCACTTGGATTTCGCGAATGGATGACCAATTGGAGTCACGTATTCGGAGTGAAACGAATACTCCTCCTGATGTCTTGCTGGGTGGAGTTACTATTGGATTAAAAAACATCATGCACAGCAGGAAGATACTGTTGGTAGCAAAAGGTACCAACAAAGCTGAAATAGTAGATAAGATGCTTCATGGATCAGTTACGCCGCAAGTGCCTGCATCTATTCTTCAACTTCATCCTGATTGTCATTTCCTTTTTGATTTATCCGCTTCTAAATATCTTCAGTATGAGCATTAAACAAGTAGAATATTCCAATAATTATCTGATACCATTTATTTCAATGGTTATGCTGTTTTTTATCGTTGGGTTCCTAACCACGGCAAATACTCAGTTTCAAGCACCGCTAAAAGCAACTTTCCTTGCTGATGTGGGTTCCATGAAGAATACCTTAGCCACTCTAATCACCTTCTCATGGTTCTTGGCATATCCTATTGGTGGTCCTATCGGTTCTCGTTGGGTGAACCGCAGTGGCTATAAAGCAACTTTGGTAAGGGGGCTCGGGGTAATGATATTGGGTTTGGGCTTGTTCTGGTTGTCTTCTGTTGTAACCGTCCGGTATCCCGATATTGTTTATCAGTGGGCTGACAACAGACTGCCTGTAGGCTTCTTCATCTTTTTGTTTGGCTCATTTACAGTCGGCGCTTCTGCTGCCATACTCCAAGTAGTCATTAATCCTTATTTGGTAGCTTGTCTTGTTAAAAACACCCAAGCCGTACAACGTATGGCCATTGGTGGAACAGCCAACTCTATTGGCACAACGGTAGCACCCTATTTCGTTTCCGGAATAGTATTTGGCGGTCTCTCTGTCGATGAAATTGCCGTGTCGCAGTTAGCTTTCCCGTTTTTAATCTTGATGGCTGTTGTCGTGGTACTTGTAGTGCTTCTGCTTTATTTGCCTCTTCCCGATATAGAAGAAGCACATGCAACCCGCGGTGAGACTTTGGAACGCAGCGTTTGGTCTTTCCGTCACTTGACGCTTGGCGTTATCGCAATCTTTTTCTATGTAGGCTGTGAGGTCTGTATTGGGGGCAATCTTAACCTCTATGTCCTTTCAGACCTTCAAGGTAGTATTGTTACAGCCACGCTTATGGCAACCCTCTATTGGGGTAGCTTATTGGTAGGGCGACTGATTTCCAGCATGCTGAACAAAATATCTCCACGTACACAACTTGTTTTTACGACAGTTATGGCTACAATATTCCTTTTTATAGCGATGTGGACAAACAATCCTTGGCTACTGGTTGCAGTAGGCTTATTTCATAGCATTATGTGGGGATGTATTTATACACTTGCGGTTACTGGCTTAGGCAAGTATACGTCTATAGCTTCCGGAGTATTCATGATAGGAGTCGTAGGTGGGGCCGTATTACCATTGGTGCAAGGCTTTATAGCAGATATGCTTGGGTCATGGCGTTGGTCATGGTCAATTGTACTGTTAGGAGAATTGGTTATGTTGAGTTATGCCGTCATAGGTTCCCGCATTCATAGTCATCGTGCAGCATGAGAAAGATAATTTGTTTGTTTTGTTGGTTATCTGTCATATCCCTTTTCGGGCAAAACAAAAGTTTTCCAGCAGATTGCTGTGAACAGTTATCTTTGTCAGTGCAGCACCATCTTCCGTTAGCAGTAGACCGTTCACGTCAATTAGAAACACTTACAGGAGCAAAAGAAGTCCTTTATTCCAAAGCGCTTTCAAAATTAAAATGGACAGTCGAAGGTTTCGGCAGAGTAAAGTCTGCACAGAGCGGCGGGTTTGTAATGACCTTTCCGCGATTGGTAGGCGATCGACCTGTAGGACCTTTAGACGATCCGGATTATGCAACTTATGGACAATGCCGTGCCGTTTCACATCTTGGCGGAAAAGATTGGACTGCTTATAACTGCATAGCTATGGATATTCGTGCCGATGCAGAAGGATCGGATGTCGTGAACCTTAATCTTGTGTTAGAAGATAAGGTCACCCATTCGTTAGGTGCACACCTTATTAATTTAGACAATCATCAAACGAATCATGTCTATTTCGAAATCAATTGTCTGCCTCGTAAATATGTTCAAAAGCTAATATTATATGCAGACATGAAGGGAAATGATGGTACGATGAGCGACTCCATCAGATATGAAGTTTCGAACTTACGTTTGTTGCAGATATCTCGGCCTAATCAAGAAACGGGTTGGGTTCCTTGCGACCATAACGTATCTTATTCAATGTTGGGCTATTTGCCTGCATATCGCAAAACAGCTATTGTGAATCAGAAAGATTACCCTGTTGACTCTTTCCAGCTTGTTGACATAAAGAATCATTCTGTCGTTTTCCGTGCCCCTTTGGAATCTCTGTATACGACTTTGGGAAACTTCGGCATTCTCGATTTTACTTCATTCTGCCAACCTGGCTTTTATGCTATTCGCTTGGGTCAGTATCTGTCTCCGGCTTTTCCTATATCCACGCATGTCTTTACGAATACTACATGGCGGTTGCTTAACTTTATCTTCTGCCAAAGGTGTGGTTACGTTGTACCGGGTATTCACGGAAGATGTCATACTGATTTGTTTGCAGTTTTTCGTGGTGATACTTTGTCATATAGTGGAGGTTGGCATGATGCAGGAGATTTATCCCAACAGACATTGCAGACTGCTGAAGTAGCTCATGCCCTGCTCACTTTAGCAGTAGCAAGGCGTAAATCAGACCCTAAGCTGGCTGCCTGTTTGCAAGAAGAAGCTCTGTGGGGGCTACGCTTTGTCCTTCAATGTCGGCTGCCAGACGGATATCGTGCGAGCAGCATGGGATTACTCCATTGGACTGATGGTGTAAAAGGTACTGGAGATGATATTTTTACTGTGCGCAAACAGCACAATGCGTTTGACAATTATCTTTATTCAGCTTATGAGGCTATGGCTGCGATGCAACTTGATAGTTGTCGAGAAATAACCTCTGAGTTGAAGAAACAAGCCATTATAGATTTTCAGTATGCTCAGGAAAAATACAAAAATGAGGGCGTAGATGAATTTACCATACCAATGGAGCATACCTATAATACTTCCGCCAGCCTGTTTCATGCAGCTCGTTCCTGGGCAGCTTCTCAACTATATGTACTTACCCACGACGCTCGTTATGCCCAAGTGGCCCGTTCGTCAGCTCGCTACATTATGGGTTGTCAGGAAAAACGGGTAGGTAGACCAGAAGTGCGAGGCTTCTTTTACCGTGATACTACTCGCCAGTCCATCGTTCATTTCATTCATCAATCACGTTCAGAACTCTTTATGCAGGCACTTGTAAGTCTCTGCAAAACCCAACCTTATGCAGCAGATTATCCACAATGGCAGCAGGCAATTTGGTTGTATGGCAACTATCTTAAAGCTCTCGCTGTTTATACAAAGCCTTATGACATGGCACCCAGCGGTACGTATATGGCTCATGAGTATAAAGATAGCATAGGCTTCCGGAAACTTCATTTGTGGGCTCCGGCGAATGCCGATTCCCTCTTCAGGCTTCAGTTTTCTGAAGGAGTTCGTCTTGACAGTATTCATGCTGTGAGGCGTTTTCCGATTTGTTTTTCTATCTTTAATGGAAATGAAGCTGTTATTTTGTCTTTGGGCAAATCAGCAGCGCTTTGTGGCCATTACCTGAGCGATCGAGAACTGCTTGACATAGGCTTAGGACAGCTTTATTGGACAGTAGGAAAGAATCCTTTCTGCCAATCTCTCATTTACGGAGAAGGCTATCGCTATCCCTCTATGGACAATTTCTCTTCGGGTGAAGTTACCGGAGAGATACCCGTGGGTATACGCTCTTATGCAAATACAGATAAACCTTATTGGCCCCAAGTTAATAATGCATGCTACAAAGAAGTGTGGATGACTTCTGCAGGTAA
>LAHS01001226.1_pt1 | contig 17512 bp, 10 predicted proteins | sample 329651 | NCBI WGS metagenome assembly LAHS01 (sample SAMN03275699, study PRJNA271635) | activated sludge metagenome | isolation source: sample C-1 Sludge from hydrolytic chamber (first chamber) of Anaerobic... | reverse complement strand
AGTTTTCAAGGTTCATTTCGTCGCCGTTTGTTTTTAGCGACTTTTAAATCATAACATTTTATTTTTTTGTTGTCAACAACTTTTTTGAAATATTTTATCTTCTTTCAGAAGCGACAACTTTTATATCATACTATTTACAAACGTTCTTGTCAACACTTTTTTATATTGTTTTTAAGTAGTTTGTAATACTAATGTTACGTCGTCTTAGCGACAAGTAATAATTTATCACGATTCTATAACCTTTGCAAGTATTTTTTCTATAAAAATATCAAATTATATTAAAAACCTTTATAAAATTATACTTTATAAATTAGAAAATCGAAAACCTTCCTATATAAGTGCCCAAATTTTTTATTGCCCTATTAATTCTACTTTCTTTCTAAAACGCACATCTTTCTTTACTCGAATGCCTATCTTTACATAAAAGACTATTCCTAAAATAAATAAGTTCTTAATATAAAACAAACCTTATCCTCTTTCTCGTTTTCATTATACAAATTTCTATTTGCTTTAAATCTAATGCCATTGCTTTTCGCTTTCCACTGTAGCTTAACTAACACTACAGTGGAAAACAGCAAGAAACTAAACAAAAATACAAATTCTAAAACGGAAAGAAAAATGGAACTGCAAGCATCATCACAATAAACATAATAACTTGTAATGGTACGCCAATCTTTACAAAATCCATAAATTTATAGCCACCAGCAGTCATCACTAACGCATTAGTAGGTGAGGCAATTGGCGTGGCAAACGCCATACTTGCTGCTACCGCTACACCAATCATAAAGGTTGTAGGATTTGCATCCATTGCAATCGCTGCGTTCATCGCAATCGGCGCGAACAAAACAGCGGTTGCAGTATTACTAATAAATTGACCAAAAATAACTGTCAGTACATATATCCCTATCAGTACCCCGTAAGGACCGTATTTACCAAGAACATCAATTATGCCGTTTGATAAGATAACCATGCCCCCAGTTTTCTCTAAGGCTGTAGCCATCGGAAGCATCGCCGCAACGAGCACAATACTTTCAAAATTCATATTGTTATACGCATCTTCCATATTTCGCAAACAGCCAGTTATAATCATCAATACTGCCCCAACCATAACAGAAATAACAGCAGGGAATACTTCAAAAGCCATAAGCCCAATCATCAGCAGCATAATCGCACCAGCTATTCCTGCTTTACCAGTTGCCGCTGCAACACTCGCATGCTCTTTCGGTTGGCCGACAACAACAACATCCTGTGTCTCTCGAGCGAGCACTAATATTTCATCCCATGCGCCTTGTACTAAGATGGCATCCCCGAATTTCAGCTTATGCGTCACCATATCTTGTAGCTTATAGCCACCTCTATGGTTAATGCCAATAATATTGAGATTATACTTTTCTCGGAATCCTAGTGAACTGACCGTCTCATTAATAAAACTTGAATTTGGCGTTAATAGCACTTCCGCAATACCAAGATGCTTTGTTACCAACTCATCCGCTTCATTCTCAGTCAATTCTTGCATCACTAAACCGTAATCTGCAGTTAAATTACCAATCGCCCCTTCCTCACCTTGTACATAGAGCTCATCTAAAGCATGGATAACACTCGTTGGCCCTGCCATTTCTTGATAGGTCATCGGGAGTAAATTCATTCCATCTTGTGATTTACGGTGAATTTTCATCATACAAAGTCCATACTTTGCGGGAAGCTTTAATTCTGCCAGTGATGTTCCTATAATTGTAGAATCCTCAGGTACAAACACCTTAAATAATCGATTGTTTAAATCATATTGCTTCATAATTTTCTTTGGCGAGAGCTTATAGCCAGTAGATGTTTGCGTTCTTTTTTTATCATTTGGTAACAGAATATTACGCACAAGCACCAAATATAAAATACCGACAATCATCCCAACTAGTCCAATCGGCGTCACCTCAAAAAAACCAAGCTTCGGATAGCCTTGATCGACTAAAAGCTGACTGACAATTAAATTGGGCGGGGAAGCAATTAATGTCATTAAGCCCGACAAACTAGCGACATAAGAAAGAGGTAGTAAGAACTTCGAAGGACTTTCCTTCATACTGATGGCAATGCTGACAACAATCGGCATCATCAAGGCAACTGTACCCGTATTACTCATAAAAGCACCTACAGAACCTACAATAATGAGCAATAGGATAAATAACTTGAGCTCGCTATTACCTGACCATTTCAATAATAGTTGTCCAGCCATTGCTGCAAGACCCGTACGCAAAATACCAGCTCCAACTACAAAAAGACCAGCAATCATTAGCACAACCGAATTTGAAAAGCCTGCCAAAGCTTCTGCTGGCGTTAAAATATTAGCGATAACAAATGCGAGAAGAGAGACAATAGCAACAAAATCTGCACGCACTCGATTCGTCATAAATACAATAATCGTCATTCCTAAAATAAGAAATGTTAATGTTAGCTGCACGTAAAGCATTCCTTTCTAACGATAGTAACAACTACATTCTATACGAAAAAAAGCATAAATAACGGAATTCTCCCTATTTATGCTTTTTCTGTAATATTTAATTGGTAAATCTATGCACAATTGAGATTAATCATTCACCAAAACTCTTTATTTATTACAAAACAATACCATGACGCACTACGACTTGCCCTTTTTTAATCACCGTATCGGTATGATTCATGCCGTAAAAGTATTGTAGCTGTTTGTAATTGGCAACATCCAATATAATAACATCTGCTTGTTTACCCGCTTCAAGCGTACCAATCTGCTGGCCTCTGTTCAATGCATACGCAGCATTAATGGTCGTAGCAGTGATTACTTCTTCTAATGTCAACCCCATGTGCATACAAGCTAAATTCATTATAAATGGCAAACTCATTGTCGGCGAAGAACCCGGGTTAAAGTCTGTTGAGATGGCAACTGGCACTCCTTCATCAATCATTAACCTGCCTCTTGCAAACGGTGCGCGTAAGAAGAAGGCAGTGCCAGGTAGCAAGACGGCAATTGTTCCTGCTTCAGCCATATTTTGAATACCTTCATCCGAAGCAACTAACAAATGCTCTGCCGAGATAGCCCCCACATCAGCGGCTAATTCCGCACCGTTATACGGCTCTATTTCATCAGCATGAATTTTCGGTGTTAGTCCAAGCGCTTTACCCGCCTCTAAAATGCGTCTAGATTGAGCTGGTGTAAATACGCCTTTTTCACAAAACACATCATTGAATTCTGCAAGCTCTAATGCCGACACTTTTGGCAACATATCATTAATAATAACGTCGACATATTCATCTTCTCGTCCTTTAAAATCGCGTGGTACCGCATGTGCGCCCATAAAGGTACTAATGACATCTACCACATGTGTGTCCTGTAGCTTTTTAGTTACTTCCAGTTGTTTCTTTTCCGTTTCCCATTCCAGACCGTAACCTGACTTCGCTTCCACAGTAGTCACACCATGCTTTAAAAAAACATCTAAATGGTGCATCGTTTTTTCATATAACGCTTCAAAACTTGTTTCTCGTGTGCGCTTTGTTGTAGCATGAATGCCTCCACCTGCATTCATAATGTCCATATAAGTGGAACCGTTAAGTCGCATATTAAATTCCTGCTCACGTGTACCGCCATGCACTAAATGTGTATGGCAATCCACAAGACCTGGCATGACAATCTTTCCAGATGCATCTATAACCTCTGCTTCCTGCACTAAATGAGGGAAATCTATAACTAACTGTTCGTAAGCCCCGACAGCGACAATCTGACTTCCTGCTACGAGCACACTTCCCTTTTCTACAACGGCAATCTCTCGCATTTGTTCTTTTATTCGAGGCCCTTGTAAAACGCTTTTCAAAGTAATGACTTCATTTGCATTTTTAATTAACAGGGTCATTTCACATCATCCTTTAGCATTGGCATATGGACACCTTTATTCTTTGCTGTATTGATAGCAATGTCATAACCTGCATCTGCATGCCGAACAATGCCCATTCCAGGGTCTGAAATCAACACTCGCGCTATTTTTTCAGCCGCTAGTGTTGATCCATCAGCAACTAACACTTGACCTGCATGCTGTGAATAGCCCATTCCTACACCGCCACCATGGTGAACACTTACCCAGCTAGCTCCACTCGCTGTGTTAACAAGTGCGTTTAAAATCGGCCAATCGGATACTGCATCTGACCCATCCAACATTCCTTCTGTTTCACGGTTGGGAGAAGCCACCGAGCCAGAGTCTAAATGATCCCGTCCGAAAACAATTGGTGCAGACAACTCGCCATTTGCTACCATTTCATTCACCTTCAGTGCAAAGCGATGGCGATCACCATACCCTAACCAGCAAATACGTGCAGGTAGTCCCTGCCATTTCACCATTTTTTGCGCCATATCAATCCAATTGACAAGACCTTCATCTTCAGCAAACATTTCTTTCGCTAAAGCATCTGTTTTATAAATATCTTCCGGATCACCAGAAAGTGCTGCCCAACGGAACGGCCCCTTACCCTCACAGAACAATGGACGAATATACGCTGGTACAAAGCCTGGGAAGTCAAAAGCATTTGTCACACCCATCTCTTTTGCGTAAGCACGAATATTATTACCGTAATCAAATACTTCAGCACCTGCCTGTTGAAATTCAAGCATTGTACGAACATGCTCTGCCATCGTTTCTTTCGCCTTTTGCTCATACGTTTTGACATCGTTTTTCCGTAACGCTAACGCTTCTTCAAACGTCATACCATTCGGTACATAGCCATTGATAGGGTCATGCGCAGATGTTTGGTCTGTCACAAAATCTGGAATGATACCTCGGTTTAACAATTCACGGTTAACATCTGCACAGTTGCCAACTAGCCCGATTGACGCTGGCTCTCGTTGAGCACGGAGTTGATTGACTAATGCCACCGCTTCATCTACTGTCTCAACAAGATAATCACAGTAGCCTTCTTTTATTTTCCGTTCAATACGAGCACGTTCCACTTCAACTACTAAAATGACTGCCCCTGCCATTTTTCCAGCTAAAGGCTGTGCACCACTCATACCACCCATACCACCAGTAAGAATGAATTTCCCGCGTAAGTCCGCACTGCCAAACACTTTCTTTCCAGCCTCTACAAACGATAAATATGTGCCTTGTAAAATACCTTGAGCACCAATATATATCCAACTACCAGCAGTCATTTGACCGTACATCATTAAATCACGGTCCTCTAGCTCATAGAAATGCTCCCAATTGGACCATGCAGGCACTAAGTTTGAATTGGCGATTAAAACGCGTGGTGCATGTTCATGCGTACGAAAGACAGCTACTGGCTTACCCGATTGAATAAGCAATGTTTCATCATTCTCTAATTCTTTTAAAGAAGCAATGATTTGTTCATAGCTTTGCCAATTTCGCGCCGCTTTTCCTATTCCTCCATACACAATAAGCTCATCAGGATTTTCTGCAACTTCAGGATCTAGATTATTCATCAGCATGCGCATCGCCGCTTCCTGTGTCCAACCTTTACATGTTATTTCATTCCCTCTTGGTGCACGAATATTAGTTTTATATACCATTCAAAACACGCTCCTTTAAAATAGTAAAAATGCTATTGGTGTTACAATAATTAAAGATAAGACGACACGCTCAAACCAAATCAGCAAGATTTCACGCAATGTCAATGGAATTTCTGATGATAAGATCAGTGGAATCACAGCAGAAAAGAATAATATTGAAGAAATAGATACAACAGACACAATAAATTTCGTTATCAATGTTGCTTGTGTAACTACAAGTGCTGGTAAAAATACTTCCGCCAACGATAAAGACAATGCTTTTGCTGTTAAAAATGGTTCTGGAACTTGTAATACATATGTAAAAGGAACAAAAATATACGCAAGCCAATCAAAAACAGGCGTATATGTTGCGAGTACAAGCCCCAGAAGACCAATTGATAAAATAGAAGGCATAACAGCCATTGCCATCACAAGGCCATCCTTTAAATTCATCCATAAAATTTTTGCTAACGGCGGATTTTGCTCAACCGCCACCATCGCTTGACGCCACGCTTCTTTAAAATGATTTTGCATCACTATTTTTTCTGGCATCGGTGTCGAGCCTGCAAAGTATTCATCCTTCATTGAACGCAGTGGATACATACGTGCTGTTATTGCCGTAACTAGAAATGTCACAACGAGCGATACCCAAAAAAATGTATTCCAATGTGGCATAATATCGAGCGTGCTTGCAATGACAACCATAAATGTGGCAGATACAGTTGAAAAGCCTGTTGCAATAATTGCGGCCTCCTTCGCTGTATAACGACCTTCCATATAGACACGGTTCGTTAAAAGTAACCCGACCGAATAACTGCCAACAAATGAGGCTACTGCATCTACTGCCGAACGGCCCGGCGTCTTAAAAATAGGTTGCATAAAACGATGAGTTAAAACACCAATAAATTCAAGTAACCCAAAGCTAACAAGAATAGCTAAAAATAAAGAGCCTATCGGAATAAGTACCCCTACTGGCTTAATTAGTTTCTCCATTAAGTAAGGTCCGATATTTTCATTGGCAAGCCATGCAGGAGCAACATTAAAAATTAGCAAAACCCCAGCTACCATTCCACCTACTTTAAAAATTGACAACACAACATCAACTGTTGACTTACTCCATTTATCAGAAATAAATGGATAGATTGCTCCTCCAACAAGCATCATAACCACATAAACAGTGACAAGCGAGGGTGCTTCTGTACGAATATAATTCACAATATGATCGATTAGAATTGTGTTTTTTCCATGCCATTCAAACGAAATGAAAAAGCTGAATATTCCAACTAAGCTACAGATAACCATTTTTATAATTGAGGAAACTCTAAATGACGAGTCGTGCCTCAACGCCTGTTGCTTATAATCCATGGCAGTCCTCCTTGCTTATTTATAGCAAACCAGTCACCCAATAGTGCCCACCAAATTCATTTAAGTAAAAGAACTTGGCGGGAACATAAAGGATGTTATACAAGAAGCTTAAATGCTCTCATCTAATAGAACATCACTTGCTAATAAGTACTTCGCTAATGCTTCAATTTCGTCACCAATAGGTTGGTCTGCCAATAAAGGCGGACAGAATTCACGCACTTTTGCTAAATACTTTCTTGTTGTTGGCGATAACTGCTCTTCCGCCTTATCTAGATGGATAGCTTGCGACGCACAAATCATTTCTATTGCAATAACCCGAGCTGCATTGTGGACAATTTGTCGCACTTGACGAGCTGATGTTGTCCCCATACTGACATGATCTTCTTGATTCCCTGATGTAGGTATCGAATCAACACTTGAAGGATGTGCCAGCACTTTGTTTTCTGACACAATCGAAGCAGCTGTATATTGTGCAATCATCAGTCCACATTCAATACCAGGATTTGTTGCTAAAAATGGTGGCAAACCATCATTAAGTTGCGGATTGACCATGCGCTCTGTACGTCTTTCGGAAATATTAGCCCATTCACTGACCCCAACCTTTAAAAAGTCCATAGCTAATGCTATCGGTTGACCGTGAAAATGACCTCCCGATAGAACTTCTCCATTTTCTAAAACGATAGGATTGTCTGTTGTAGCATTCATCTCTATTTGCACACGCTGCTCCGCATAGAAAAATGATTGCCAAGATGCCCCGTGTACTTGGGGAATGCATCGCAGAGAATACGCATCCTGCATCCTTATTTCCCCTTGCTTGGTCACGCGTTTACTGCCTTCAAGCCATTTGCGAATACGCCCTCCTACCAACTCTAATTCTGGATGTGGTCTTACAGCTAATAGTGCCGGATCAAATGCAGACGTAATCCCTTTTAACGCCTCTAATGACAGACTCGCAGCCATATCCGCGGCAAGCCCAATACGCTCTGCCTCGTTTAATGTCAAAACTCCAATACCCGTCATTGCTTGCGTACCATTTACTAGTGCTAATCCTTCCTTTGCCTGTAATCGCACAGGTGTTAAACCTGCTTTTTGTAATGCGATATCACCTGACACAAGTTCGCCCTTAAATTCAGCTTTCCCTTCACCTACAAGTACTAAGGCTAAATGGGATAATGGTGCTAAATCTCCACTTGCTCCAACTGATCCTTGGGATGGCACGATTGGATGTACCCCTTTATTGATGCAGTCTAGCAATAATTGCAATGTTTCTTGTCGAATACCAGAAAACCCACGCGCTAATGCATTTGCGCGTAAAATCATCATCGCACGCACGACATCCGTTGGAAACGGTTCGCCAACACCTGTTGCATCTGAACGAAGTAAATTTAATTGCAGTAACTCAATATCTGATTCTTCAATTCGTATATTACTTAACTTGCCAAACCCAGTATTGACACCGTAAATTACTTGCCCCTCTGCTAAGCGTTTTTCAATTCTTTCTCTACTTGCTCGAACGCGTTCCGTACTGTCAGTAGATAATACGACCGAAGCCTGCCCCTTCACGATTTTCTCAATTTGTTGCCTTGTTAACGTATTGCCATCAAGTTCGATGATTGTTTGCATACGATATCCCCCTATCCTTAACAGCTTATGTAAATGTACTTGTATAAAAAAGAATTTCTCTATCTCCATTGTACAAACTACTTTTTTCAGAAAATATAGAATTTTAAAAGAGAAAACAGGAATTATTTCAGATTTTTATGTTATTTTTAATAATATAATCGTATTTTTTTACGAAACAGGATTTTTTTAAGAAAGGCTGATTTGAATGAAATTATTATTAATTGATCGAGATCTTACGGAACTTTCGGGCATTCGTTGGTTTTTGCATACATACTTTCCAGGAGATTTATCAATTGAGATGTGCACAACTATTTCCGAGGCTGCAAAAAGCATTCAACAGTTTGTACCAGAAGTTATTTTATTAAATATCGACATGCTACCGAATAATCGTTTAACGGCTCTTTACGGGCTTTTACAAAAACACTCAGGCAAAATCCTTGCCATCACCACAGAGCCGTTATTTAAAAACGCATTAAAAGCAATAGATTTACAGGTGGCACATCTTTTTGTAAAACCAATTGATTTAGAAGTTTTAAAGCAAAAGCTTAGTGCTATATCGTTGCATACACCTCAAATCCCAAAAGCTAGTGCGGATGCGAAAGATGAATCTTTTTACTATCAATTATTTTTAGAGAACACAACTAACTCATTAACAACCGATATCCAGTTCACGATGATAGAACCTGAGTATCCAGAAACATTAAATAAATTGTTCATTTGGCTTCAACAAACACCGTTTTATTATCAAATGAGCATTTACCCGTTATCAGATACAATCATTTGCCTATTTCAAACAAGCGATTTGAAAATTATCGAAAAAGATATACGAACCTTGCTAAAGGAATGGCAAATGACGAATAACGGCGCTCTGAATATTGGCGTTTATGATGGTACGCCGACAACTTTAAAAGAAAAGTACGCATTAACAAAGCGAGCCCTACTGCAAAGCTTTTATGAAGGCTACGGCCATATTTTTTATGCAACGAAACAATACCAAACACACCCCCTCGACCCTTTACTAACACCAGAGGAGCAACAATTACTTATTAAAAGTTTAGAGGAAGGTAATATTGAAGCCGTAAAAGCGTTCTTATATCGCTTATCAAATGAAGGAATCTATTACGAGCAAGATGATTTGCGTATCCACCTTACCAGTGTATTGGCGCAAATCCGCCGATTTATGCTGAAATATAAACTGCATGAAAAAGCGGCTATCGAGCAAAATTATCGCCAACTTTTTCATTTGATTATTGAACACCCTATATTCTATACAATTCTCAATGGCATTATTTTATTCACACAGCGACTTATTGAATTAGCACGTGAAGCTCGAATGGAGAAGAAAGCGGACTATGTAGAATTAGCTTTAGAAATAATCGATTATCAATATCATAATCATGAACTATCCTTACCATTTATCGCGAATAAGTTAGGGATTAGCCCCAATTATTTAAGTACAATATTTTCACGGAAACAAGGTCAGCCATTTAAACGCTATTTGCAGCAAGTTCGTATTCAAAATTCAACTAAAATGCTTATTGAAACCGATTTTGCCATTAGTGAAATTGCACTGTTAAATGGCTTTGATGATCCGAATTATTTCAGCAAATTATTTAAACAACTCATAGGGACTACACCTAACCGCTATCGAAAGGAATGGAAAAATCAAGGAGGTATTACACAATCGTAATTTTCATTTAGGATACCCTATTTTCAATATCAATATTAAATAAGAAGGATTTCCAATTATACTTTGTCTTTAAACTTGTATACTAGAAAATCACTTATTCCTTTAAAATAACCGTAAAAACTATAAAAACAGTGAAAATATTCTAAAAAACTATGTATATCGGTTGAAAGCTATGCATATATTTATAGTTTGTACCTTGCTGTATAAATTCTTTAACAATAATTATTATAATGTACTAGCAATTCTATTTTATATTTGTTATAGTTATTTACGAGGAGTTTGACTCACAATATTTTTCAGGAGGTAAACTAATATGACAAACGCAAATGATCGTAGCCGTCGTTTCACAACAGCAGGTGGTGCTCCAGTAGTAAGCAACCACGACTCTATGTCTGCAGGTCCTCGTGGTCCTCTTTTACTTCAAGATGTATGGTTAGTTGAAAAATTAGCAAACTTCAACCGTGAAGTTATTCCGGAGCGCCGTATGCATGCTAAAGGTTCAGGAGCATTCGGTACATTCACTGTGACACATGATATTTCTCAATATACGAAAGCTAAAATCTTCTCTGAAGTTGGGAAGAAAACACCAATGTTCGCTCGTTTCTCAACTGTAGCGGGAGAACGCGGTGCTGCAGATGCAGAGCGCGATATTCGAGGCTTTGCATTGAAATTTTATACAGAAGAAGGTAACTGGGATTTAGTTGGTAATAACACGCCTGTATTCTTCTTCCGTGATCCGTTACACTTTACAGATTTAAACCACGTAGTAAAACGCGATCCACGCACAAATATGAAAAACGCAAACTCTAACTGGGATTTCTGGACTTTATTACCAGAAGCGTTACACCAAATTACAATTGTTATGTCTGACCGTGGTATTCCAACAGGTTATCGTAATATGCATGGTTTCGGCTCACACACTTACAGCTTCATCAATGCACAAAATGAGCGTGTATGGGTGAAATTCCACTTCCGTACAGAGCAAGGCATTAAAAACTTAACAGGTGCTGAAGCAGCTGAAATTATCGGTAAAGACCGCGAATCTTCACAACGTGACTTGTACGAAGCTATCGAACGAGGCGATTTCCCAAAATGGAAAATGTACATTCAAGTTATGACAGAAGAACAAGCGCGTGAATTACCTTATAACCCATTCGACTTAACAAAAGTTTGGTACAAAAAAGACTTCCCACTAATTCCAGTTGGCGAATTCGAGTTAAATAAAAACCCTGATAACTACTTTGCAGAAGTAGAACAATCATCGTTTGCACCATCTAACATTGTGCCTGGTATCAGCTACTCTCCAGACAAAATGTTACAAGCTCGTATTTTTGCATACGCAGATGCAGCTCGCTATCGCTTAGGCGTAAACCACCACAGCTTACCTGTAAACGCACCAAAATGCCCATTCCGCACATTCCACCGCGATGGCGCTATGCGTTTTGATGGCAATCTCGGTTCTACATTAAGCTATGAACCAAACAGCTATGGTGAATGGGAGCACAACTTAGACTATAAAGAGCCACCATTACGTATTGATGGTCATGCTGATATCCACGACTTCCGAGAAGATGACAATAACTACTTCGAACAACCAGGTAAATTATTCCGTCTGTTATCTGCGGAAGAGCAACAACGCTTATTCGAAAATACAGCAAATGATATGGCTTCAGTTGAAGAATTCATCAAACGTCGCCACATCTTACACTGCTATTTAGCTGACCCTGCATATGGTGAGGGTGTAGCGAAAGCAATGGGTCTATCATTAGAAGGCATGGATCTTTCAAATCCGTATGTAAAAAAAGAAGTAAAACAAGTAGCAAACATCTAATATTCCCTTATATTGATATCCAATAATACTTGCAGTCATTGGCAAGTAGACAAAAGGTAGCGAGAATGTGTATTTCTCGATGCCTTTTGTCATTTTTACTTCGTTATTTTGCTAGTCCCAATAAGCTTTATAACAAGTAGCTACATTGGAAGACTATCGTACATATTTCAATCTTCCTTCGTTCAAAAGCTTTCGGGTATCTGTCACTTAGACTATCATTACCGTATTCAGTAGATTGGCGCAAGCTGCCTCAACTGACTTAAAGGTAACTTCCCCACTCACTGAAAAAATAATATGCAGTGGAATTCAATTTTTTATTGTTTCCTTTTACTATGTATATCTCTCATTGTCATATAGGTGTTCTTGTATACCATTTATATGAAAATTTCCAACTTTGTACTGTTCTTATTCCTAATGTCGCTAAAATTTTTTGGGCATTGATACGTGACAACTATTACAAAACTGGAATGGAGGAAAAAAGATGTCGATTCGAATGAAACTATATATTGGATTTAGTACAATCATTCTTTTATTACTAACTATTTCCTCAATCGCTTACTACCAACTGAATCACATTAATAATTTAAATAAAGACTTATTTGAAAACCGTGTTTATAAGCTTATTCAAGTCGATAAAATTGTCATTGCCTCTTCAATGCAGAGCAACTATCTTCGTTCATATATTCTTGAACCCAATGAAGCAACCATTAAAAACCTCGAGGAACAAGAAAAGTTGATTCAAGACAAGGTGGAAGAGCTAGATAGCTTATTCACTTCCGAAACGACACAAAAGCAAATGGAAGTTATTAAAGCCAATCAAGCGATTTTTGAAAAAGCAGTACTGGAGATTATTAATACATACAGTCCCGATAATTTACAACCTGCCATTGATATTCTTCGAACAAAAGCAAGCCCTGCTGCTGCTGCAATCCAACAAGCCGCACATGAAATTGCATTTTACGAGGAAAGACAAGTACAGTTAGCACGTGCTGAGTCGTCAAAAGTGGAAACAATAAGCTCATCGACTATCTTAATTCTCGCTGCCTTTTCCACAAGTTTAGCCTTTCTCATCGCATTCATTATGACAAGGATTATTACAAAGCCTGTCAATCGCCTAGCTAAGGTAGCAAATATCATTGCTACCGGTGATTTACGTCAAGAGGATGTGAAAGTAAAGACAAAAGATGAGATTCGAAAGTTAGCCGATTCATTTAATGTAATGAAAGCAAATTTGCGCTCTCTCATTGACAATATAGCGATAAATGTAGAACATACTACTACAAGTGCAGGAGAATTAGCCGCAAGTACTGACGACGTTACTTCTTCTTCAACTGACGTTGCTAAACGCGTAGAATTAATGGCTCGAGGCGGTAGTCAGGCTGTCGTGACAGGGCAAGAAACTGCTATGGCTATGGACGAAACTGCACGTGGAGTCCAGCGCATCGCTGAAGCCACACAGATGCTTCATTCGAAAGCGCTTGATACACAAAGCGTTGCGACTAATGGTGAAAAGATGTTGCAAAAGACCGAAAATCAAATGATGGTTATTCAACAATCTTCAGATAAGACAAATGCGCTTATTAAACAGTTAAGTACGCAATCGACTGAAATTGAAAATATAACGAAAGTCATTACTGAAATTACCGATCAGACCAACCTGCTGGCTTTGAATGCTGCCATCGAAGCAGTGCGAGCTGGCGAACATGGGCAAGGATTTGCTGTCGTGGCAGATGAAGTACGTAAATTAGCAGAGGAATCCAAAATATCAGCCAACCAAATCATTAACTTAATTAATGATATTCAGCAAAATACATTGGAAGTCGAAAAAGCGGTGAGCGTTACAGTACAAAATATTGATGAAGGTGTTTCTTACATTCACCATGCGCAAAACGCCTTTAATGGCATTATGGGCGCAATTGAAGATATGGCATCCGAAATAGAAGACGTTTCTGCTTCTACTCAACAAATTTCTGCAAGTACTGAAGAGGTTGCTGCATCTGTCAATGAAATGTCTGCGGTAGCAAAAAACGTGGCAGAACAATCCGAAACGATTTCAAGCGCAATTGAAGAACAAACATCCACCATCCAAGAAATGAATGCTGTTGCACAATCTTTAAACGACGGGGCTACCACCCTTCAAGCACATATAAATAAATTTAAAGTCTAAAAAGCTACGACAAAAAAGTGTTAGATTGATTGCAGTCAATCTAACACTTTTTGCTACTATGGTGAATCAGATGTTGTCTACGGTTTATCGGTTATTTCTTTTGTTATTGATACAATCGGCTACCAGCTTTTTTAAACTCTTGAGCCTTTTCCTTCATTCCTTGATGGATAGCTTCTGTCGTATTTAAATCTTTTTCTTTAGCATAGTTACGAATATCTTGAGAAATTCTCATACTGCAAAACTTAGGGCCACACATTGAGCAGAAATGGGCTGTTTTTGCTCCCTCTGCAGGTAATGTTTCATCGTGATATTCTACTGCTCGTTCTGGGTCTAGTGATAAGTTAAACTGATCGCGCCAGCGGAACTCAAATCGCGCTTTAGATAGCGCATCATCTCTTTGTTGTGCCCCAGGATGTCCTTTCGCTAAGTCAGCCGCATGTGCCGCAATTTTATAGGTAATGACCCCTACTCGAACATCTTCTCGATTCGGTAAACCTAGGTGTTCTTTCGGTGTCACATAGCATAGCATCGCTGTGCCAAACCAGCCAATCATCGCTGCGCCAATGGCAGATGTAATATGGTCATAGCCTGGCGCGATATCCGTTGTAAGAGGCCCCAATGTGTAAAAAGGTGCTTCTTTGCAAACTTCCAATTGTTTGTCCATATTTTCTTTAATGAGATGCATCGGTACGTGCCCAGGTCCCTCTACCATTACTTGTACATCATGTTTCCATGCAATTTGCGTTAACTCTCCTAACGTATCAAGCTCCGCAAACTGTGCCTCATCATTGGCATCAGCAATTGAGCCTGGGCGTAAACCATCCCCTAATGAAAAAGCAACATCATACGTTTTCATAATTTCACAAATTTCTTCAAAATGGGTATATAAGAAGTTTTCTTGGTGATGGAACAGACACCATTGAGCCATAATCGAACCACCACGCGACACAATGCCCGTTACGCGATTAGCTGTGAGTGGTACATAACGAAGCAACACGCCTGCGTGAATCGTAAAGTAATCCACCCCTTGTTCCGCTTGCTCGATCAACGTATCACGATACACTTCCCATGTTAAATCCTCCGCTACACCATTGACCTTTTCAAGTGCCTGATAAATTGGCACAGTTCCTACAGGTACAGCCGCATTACGAATAATCCATTCGCGGGTTGTATGAATATGCTTGCCAGTAGATAGATCCATTATATTATCTGCGCCCCATCGTGTAGCCCATGTCATTTTTTCAACTTCCTCTGCTATAGAGGAGGAAACAGCCGAATTACCAATATTGGCATTAATTTTGACATGAAAGTTTCGGCCAATAATCATCGGCTCTGCCTCTGGATGATTAATATTAGATGGCATAATGGCACGTCCTGCAGCAATTTCTGCACGTACAAATTCTGGTTCAACATGTTCACGAATCGCTACAAATTCCATTTCCGGGGTAATAATTCCTTGTCTCGCATAATGCAGTTGTGTCACGTTGCAGCCTTTTTTCGCACGTAATGGTTTTCGGGAAAGCTCCGGAAAAACGTTTTCCTTCATACGAGGGTCGTCTGCTTTGCGGAAACCATTATCCTCTGGTTTAATCGTCCGCCCTTCGTACTCCTCTACATCTCCACGTTCTTTAATCCACGCACTACGCAATGCTGGTAAACCTTTTGTAATATCTACTTTGTAAGTTGGGTCCGTATAAGGACCGCTCGTATCATAAACACGTACTGGTGCATTATTCTCTTCTCCAAAACTACCTGTTGTTGGGCTTAGCTGAATTTCACGCATCGGTACTAAAATATCTGGGCGTGTTCCTTCTACATATACTTTTTTGCTTCCGTCAAAACTTGTCATAATGGTAATGTTCTTTTCGCTAACTGTTGTCATATAGTATTCCGCTCCCTTTTCCATAAATTTTAAAAAAAGGACCGAATCTAGCTCACGCCAATAGGTAGCATTACAAATAAAAAAGCCGAATCCAAAAATATTGGATCCGGCTGTACATGTAAGGTTTATTTATCGCAAAAAATTCTAGGAGTGCGATGTTCATTAACTTTCCCACGCTGGTATGAGCCAGATCAGGTCCAAAGGGTCAAGAAACCTCTATGCGTTTCCCTCTCAGCCCGACTCATCGGACTCCCCTAGTTATAGCTATTCAGTTTGATGATAGTGTAACAGATTTTTCTAATAGATGGAAGTTATAATTAGATTTATCTTGCTATTATCCTCGAGTAATTACGTAAATAGCAGTTCTGCTAGATAAATGACAATTGTTACTGTAAGACAGCTAACAATTGTTGAAAAAAGAACCGTTTGCGCAGCAGTTGCCGACTCAACATCATATTCTAATGCCAAGCTAGAGCTATTGCGTGAGGTCGGAAATGCACTTGCAATGAAAAGTGACTGAGCGACAACACCATCTAAACCGAGGACAAAAATAATAAGCAATGCAACGGCTGGGCCTACTACTAGACGTGTAATGCAGCTAACAAACACCGTTTTATTAAACATGGATTTGATTTCAAGCTGTGATAGTTGAGCACCCAGTGTAATAAGAGCTACGGCAATAAAGCCATCTGCTACGTGGTCAATAGGAATACGGATAAATTGTGGAATGCCAATATTAAAGAAATTCATTGCCACACCTATTATAAGGGCATGAATAATAGGCATTTTCAGAAAGTCCTTTATGATCGCCATCCCTGATTTAGTCGAAGAGATTAAATTATATAAACCATATGTATAGGTCGTCATATTTTGGAAAATAACGAGAATCACTTGAATTGCCACCCCAATTGGCTGCGTTGCGAAAATCATTTGTGCTACAGGAATACCATAGTTGCCAGAGTTAATAAGGACAACACTATTTTTAAAAACTGCCGTCTCTGTTTTCGCTAGTCCAAGCCCCTTCGCTAAAAAATGACTAAGCACCATTTGACTGCCGATAAAGAGCACAATAAATAATGCCACTTCCCCTAGCACTGATAACTCCACACTTGTTTCATATAAATTCACAAATACAGCAGCTGGCATAAAACAATACGTAATAAGCTGAGATAATGCTTTCAAATTAAAAGAAAATTTCTTTTGTAAAAATGCACCAAGTACAAGCAATACTAAAATAGGGGCAACTATTTTAAAGAAAATCATACCGAGATACATCATGGAGGTGACCCCCTTTCATCTCTTTCTATAGTAAAACTGTTCACAACATGGGTCAATGCTCCGCCGCTAGTATAAGTTTACATAAAAAAAGGACTGTCCCTTGCTAGGACAGCTCCTTTTTATGTTTGTAGGTTTTTGCTCTGCTTCGCGGGTAAGCC
>LAHS01003211.1_pt1 | contig 17546 bp, 16 predicted proteins | sample 329651 | NCBI WGS metagenome assembly LAHS01 (sample SAMN03275699, study PRJNA271635) | activated sludge metagenome | isolation source: sample C-1 Sludge from hydrolytic chamber (first chamber) of Anaerobic... | reverse complement strand
AATTGGACATTCATCGCTTTGCTTGCGGTTGTCGTCTACGTCTACTGGACGGAAATTAAAAACAAAAACTATAAAGCGGTTGTTGCAGGCCTTGCGCTTTACTCGGTTCACTGGTTTTACGAAATAATGAACGCGATAATTTGCGCGGCAAGCGGTTATGCGCTTTGGACCGTAAGTAACGAAAGCACTTCGTTCGTTTTGCTTATAGGCGTTTCGTGGGAGCTATCCATGATGTTTTCCATTGCCGGAATAATTTCATTTAAAATGCTTCCCGATGACCGAAACAAGCGATTATTTGCAACCGAAAAGTTTAAAGGCGTTCCTTTTAAGCTTGCCGGTGCAATCAGTATGGCGTTATTGTTTTCGGCAGTGGAAATATTTTTGGCTTGGACGCCTGCATTTATTTGGGTTTATAAATGGTGGGGCGCAATACCTGTATTTATCACGACGTATATTCCTTTCTTCCTTGCAAGCAATTACGTGCCGGATATGAAACCGAAAACGCAAAAAATATTTTTAGCTACCCTTGTCGGAATCAACGTTTTGTTACTGGCGATTCTGGTGCCTTTAAATATCATATAAAGCTAACAATCCTCCGCATTAAGAGTCAAGAATATTTTTTTGACTTTGAGTAGAATATTAGCATACAAAAGGACGATTATGGATTGGATAAGCGGCATACAAAAAACGATTGATTATGTAGAAGAGCATATAAGTGAAGAAATTGATTATGAAGAAGTTGCGAAGCGCGCGTACTCGTCAAGTTTTCATTTTCAAAGAATCTTTGCGGTCATTTGCGGTTTTACACTCGGCGAATATATTAGAAACCGTAGACTTTCTCTTGCGGCAAGCGAATTATTAAATACCGATGCAAAGGTTATTGACGTTGCGCTTAAGTACGGGTATGATGCTCCGGAGAGTTTTTCCCGCGCTTTTACACGGTTTCACGGTGTTTCGCCATCGCAAGTAAAAAAGGGTGCTGCTTTGAAATCCTATTCCCGACTTTTTGTAAAATTATTATTAATCGGAGGATCGACAATGGATTACAGAATCGAAACAAAAGAAGCTTTTCAGCTTATAGTAAAAAAGACAAGAGTGTCCTGCAAAAAAGAATTGACAACCGCAGAAATTTCGAGTTTTTGGACAAAATGCGGCAAAGACGGGACAATTTCCTCGCTATGCAAATACATTCCCGAGGATAATATTTTCAAATGTTGTATCGTCGGCGCAAGTTTCGGCAACGATGCCACGGAGTTGGAATTTCCTTACGGAATAGGCGCGCCCTACAATGGCAAAAAAATAGAAGAAGAAGGCTTTGTTGTTGAAACAATTCCGAAACATACCTATGTCGTATTTAAATGCGTAGGAAAGATGCCGGAAGCTTTCCAAAAACTGTATCAACAAATTTACACGGAATTTTTCCTTACAAGCGATTATCAGCCCTCGGGCGGCGTCGATTTTGAGGCGTATCCGTCGGCGGATGTTTCTTCTCCCGATTATACCTGTGAAATATGGGTTTCGGTAGAAAAGAAAAAATAAAAAAAAGGGTTAAAATAAAAAGAAAGCGAGTGGTTTTTCTGCTCGCTTTTTTTGTTTAAAATAAAAATTCCATTTTTTGGCAAAATGTACTATAATATAAATATAATTTTTCTGGAGAAGTTTATTTATGGGAAAAAAGCGTTTAATTATACTTTTATCAATTATATTTATTTTACTTATGGCATTTATTTTATGTTCCTGTCAAAACGGTGGGGATGACGAAATGGAACTTATTGAAAATACTTACACTTATACGTTTAACGTAAATTCTAAAGTTTACACTTATGAGTATTTTGAAAACAATCAAAATTATAAGCACTTAACGCTAAAGCAGGGAAAAACTACTTTATATGAGTTTTATGACTTATATTTAGAAAGTGAAAATGATGTACTTCGTAACGGAATTTACGAAGATACGCATTTTAAATATAGGATTAACGATGATAATACGTTTACGGTATTATCGGTAAGCGGTGAAATTCTAAATTTTATTCTCGGATACGAAGTATACGCAGGAAATTATACTATAACCGTAGAAAATTCTTCTTTCCCGATTGTTTTAAATGCGGACGGAACCTGCCTTATTAACAATGAAACCAACGCTACGTTTACTCCTTGGAACGGAGGAAATATTCTTTTAAACAATTCATCCACCGAACATACTGTTTGCTCTGTCGATATGACTGAAAAAACTATGACCGTTATCGGAACTTCCGAAACTGAATTGGATTACATTTTTGATTTTAAATCTTACGGATTGGAAGGTTTATCAGCGCTTTCAGAAGATATAGGTATAACCGTACTTCGTTTAAGTCAAAACGGAAATAAAGGATATTTCCAAAGAAGCAACCCTAAAAAAAATTCAATAGGCTACAGCTGCTTTTACGGTACTTATACTAATACTAACGGAAAAGTAACGCTTGCTTACGGAGAGGATTCTTCGGTAAATTTAATGGTAAATGATTATGATTTCGATTTATTTTACAATAAAAACATCGTTGAAAAAAATTGGCTTAAATTATATGAGGATACGAGCAATCAAATAAATGCGGTTTTTAGCTTTGATAACTATATATTGTATTGCAACGTTGTAAGTAAAGACGATACAGATATAATCCTTAGCGCAATGTCACAAGATAACGTGAAAATGACGTATCTTGTCGGGCTTGATACGCTAAACGTAAAAAGCGCATTCTACGGAAATTTTTCAGGATTATCCGGAACTGCATATTTATATGCTTATCAAAACCATTCCGAAATAATAGTAAATGAAGGGAACAACGTTTTATACAGATACTTTTATTCGGAAAACAGCGAAATACCTTATAAAGAATACTACGTTAAAAATTATACGGTTTCATCGTTTGATCCCAAGGCAATTTTTGTATCGGAGGACAATACTTATTATTATCTTGATGACGGAATTTATTTTCAGTTGCAGGCACCTATGACAGAGCAGCTTGGGCAAATGCTTGAAAATGCCGATAAAATTTTTTACGGTAAAGATATTTATTTAAGTGAAGAAAATCCCGAAGTATCAATTAATTTTTCGCTAACCGATAACGATATGTATGGAAGCTTGATCTTTTATAATATTAATATGCAGTACGGCTCAATGTTTGTTCTTAACGCCGCAAAAGGTGCGGTATCTATCGATAACGGAGTTTATACCTTTAGCGCAGCGGATAAGCTGTACACGGTAACGGTAACGGACGGAGTTGTAACCGCTTGTACTATAGAGGATATTTTATAATAAAAATTATGTTAACACAAAAACCTACAAAGAAATTAATTGCAAACTGGAAGGCGGTACACAAGCAATATAAAGACAAATTATGCGCAAACTGCAAATCGGCAGCAGAGATATTAGATTATATTAAATCAAAATATACGCTTTCTGAATATAAGAATTTTGAAGGTAATCAAGTATACGGCATCGAACGCGATATAAAAAGCGTAGAACTTTATGAAAACCAAGACGACATTTTCAAGCAATGCGAAAAAATCTTATTTTATTTTACCGATGTGCCGCAAAAAGGATTTTTTAGCGTTGAAGGAAGCAGCGCATTATGGAATGAAATACTTGCCGTGAGAGGACTTACAAAAGAAGAGATAAATAACTACTATTTGGTAGCGGAATATATAAGCTGTCTTAAAAAATACGATCCTAATAATGTTGTATTAAAAAAATAGGGCTACCGCATGGTTTTAAAGTTGCTTCCGAGAATTTCGCGGGTATCTGTCGTGAAAACAAATGCATCAGGATCCGTTTCTTTTATTAAACGCTTAAATTGCGGCATTTTTGTTTTGTGAACGACGACTATCAGCATCGAGCTTTTTTGATCCAAATAAGCGCCCTTGCTTTCGATTATCGTAACGCCGTACTCGCTGGTCGACTTAATTGCATCGCAAATTTCTTTTTGTTTTTTAGTGACGATTTCAAATTTCACAGCGGAGTTTATACCATTTAGAATAAAATCTACACTTTTAGAACTTAAAGAGCTTTGAATTACCGAACAAACCAAAAGCACAAGCAGCTCATTTATATCCATTTTTCCCACCAAGAGATATATGGTTGCGCCAAATATCATCGTTATCACGTTCATAATAAGTAATAACTCACTGAGCTTTATATTTTGATTTTTCTTTTTTAAAAGCATACCGATAACTTCCGTTCCGCCCGAGCTTGCGTTAGAGTTAAGCAATAGACCTATGCCGCTGCCGCTAAGAAGACCGGAAATAATTGCAGGAACGAACGGCTGCGCATCGCTTTTGAAGGTATACATTCCAAGCTGCGAAAATAATTCCATAAATCCGGTTACGAAAAGAATTCCTATTACGGATTTTAGCGCAAACCGTTTGTTAAGTATGAAAAACGCCGCGATAAGAATAGGTATATTAATAAGTACTATCGTGTATTGAGAAGGAAATTTAAAGACTGTTTGTATAACAGAAGAAATGCCGGTAATACCGCCCGGAATCAGCCTTGCGGGTATCAAAAAAGTATACGTTGAAAACGCAAAAATAAAAGAACCTATAAGTAACGACAAATATGAAAGCGCAATTTTTATTCTCGCCGATGTTTCCTTTTTAAGCATAACTGAACTCCTTTGATATACTTTCCTCATAGTGCCATATAAATCTTTTTAAGTCAACTTAAAAGCCGGTAATGGGTTAAGGCTTATTGTATATTGATTATCATATAGCTTTATAGTATAATTAATATATTATAGTTACTATATGGTTATTTGGGAGGCAATATGTTAGAGGTTAAAAATTTAACTAAAATTTATAAGCCGAAAAAAGGTTTGAGCGTTAAAGCAATTGATGATAGCTTGTTTTATAGACTATAAAATTTGCTCTATTTGTACACAAAATTTAAATAAAATTTTTTTAAGGAACGCTGTCGGCGTTCCTTTTTTTAACAAAAATTGTTTTGAGCTAAGCATTGACTTTAATTATGGGGAAAACTATAATATTTCTAAAAGCAACTTAAGTTGCTAAAGTCGGAGGAGATATGAGAAGCAAGGACGAAGGGAAAATGAAGAGTATTGTGGAGTTCATAGACAAAACGTATTTTGAATATGATTATATACCCAGCGTTAAAGAAATAGCGGACGAAATGGGTATGGAAAAGGGGAACGTTTCAAGGTACCTTGCGGAAATGGAAAAGCGCGGTATGGTTGACATAGCCTGCGGTTGGAGAGGCGTTAGAACAAAAAGCATTTTAAAAGCTAACGACAAGGGAAGAAGGACTCCCGTTATAGGCGAAATCGCTTGCGGAACGCCCATACTTGCCGAGCAAAATATCGAGTCATACGTTTATCTATCGTCTTCTCTTTTCGGAGAAGGTAACTTTTTTATTTTGCGGGCAAAAGGCGACAGTATGATAAACGCGGGTATAAATGATAAAGATTTGGTTATCGTAAGACAGCAGAACAATGCAGAAGACGGGCAAATTGTAGTCGCCCTTACAGACTTAGAAAACGCGACCTTAAAAAGATTTTACAAGCAAGATAAACGCATTAGGCTTCATCCCGAAAATGACGAAATGGAGGATATGTACTACGACGAAATTTCAATTCAGGGTGTTGCGGTAAAGGTATTAAAGGATTTGGATTGATATGTCAAACAGAACGTATTTTTGTATAGATATGAAATCGTTTTTTGCCTCCGTGGAATGTGCGGAAGTGGGGCTTAATCCCTTTGAAACCAATCTTGTGGTTGCGGACGGATCGAGAGGCAAGGGAACGATATGTCTTGCAGTTTCTCCCAAAATGAAATCCTTGGGAGTAAGAAACCGTTGCAGACTATACGAAATTCCGAGCGGTATTGAGTATATTACCGCTATGCCGAGAATGAAAAAATATATCGAATATGCGGCGGATATTTACGAAATCTATCTTAAATACGTTGCAAAAGAAGATATTCACGTCTATTCGATAGACGAATCCTTTATCGACGCAACCGATTATTTAAAATGCTACAAGACTGAGCCTAAGGCATTTGCAAAAATGCTTATAAACGAAATCGCAGAAAAAAAACATATTCCCGCCACGGCAGGAATCGGCACCAATTTATACCTTGCAAAAATCGCGCTTGATATAACCGCAAAAAAATCAAAGGACCATATGGGTTACCTTGATGAAGAAATATACCGCAAAAGCCTTTGGAATCACCGTCCGATAACCGACTTTTGGCAAGTTGCGCAAGGTACGGCAAACCGCCTTGCAAAGCTGAATATTTTCGATATGGAAGGAATAACCAAAGCGCCCGAGGAGCTTTTATATAAAACCTTCGGCATTAATGCGGAACTTCTTATCGACCACGCCTGGGGAAGGGAAAGCTGTACCATGGCGGATATTAAGTCATATAAAGCAAAAAATAAATCCGTATCCTTTTCGCAAATACTTTTTGAGGATTACCCTTACGAAAAGGCGGGGATTGTCCTTACCGAAATGGCGTTAAACGGCTGTCAAGAAATGATGAAGCGGCACGTTATAACAAGCAGAGTAGGTATCAGCATAGGCTATTCTAAAGACGAAATCGAACCGACGGGCGGAATGGTAAAAATGAGAGAAACGACTAACGTTTTTTCGATTATAGGTAAATACGTTGATGAGCTTTATAAAAAAACTACCGTAAAAACTATGCCGATAAGAAAACTAGGGATATTTTTTTCGGACGTGGTAGACGAGGGCTGCGAGGGCTATGATCTTTTTACGGATTTTTCCGAGATCGAAAAAGAAAAAAAGGCGGAATCCGCAGTTATAGGGATAAAAGAAAAATTCGGAAAAAACGCAATGCTTCGCGCAATGGATTTGCAGGAAGGCGCGACTTCGATTCTTCGCAATAAAAAAATAGGAGGTCACAACAGTGAATAGGGCAAACAGAGCGGCTCAATTTGCGCCTTTTGACTCCTTAAAAGGACTTCAGGAAGAGCTGAGAGAAAGAGAAGAAAAGATAACCAGAGAACCCAAAAAGGAATTATCCGAGGAAGCCTTGGATGCGCTTTCTTATGCTGTTTCTAAAGCGCAGAAAGGAAATTTAATTGATATTATTTTTTACTATAACGGGCATTATATCGAGGTGAAAGATACTTTAACAGACAAAAGCACCGCATATAGATATTTGGTTGTAAACAATAATAAAATATTTTTTGACGATATTTTAGACCTCCTGATTTTGGAAACTTAAGCGACTTAAAAAAACTTAATAAATATTATATTTTTTGTTTGACAATTAAAAATTAAAAGGCGTAATATCCGCTTAAGAATTCGGTTTGGGAGTAAAAAAAATTAAGGTATGGCGTTTTCCCGTCAATTTGCCGTCCCCGATTATTATAAAGATTTTTTGTGCAAAGGTAACTCTTGCAGACGTACCTGTTGCAAAGGTTGGAAAGTAACCCTTTCCTTTTGCGAATATACAAAACTTATCGGCTTAAATTGCACAAAACAACTTAGAAAAAAATTAGACGTTGCCTTTTCGGTAAAAGAAAGACCCAGCGGAGAAAGCTACGCCGAAGTCAACCACAATCTAGACGAACTTTGCCCAATAATAAACAAAGAGGGACTTTGCAGTTTGCATAAAGAATGCGGAGAGAAGGCGTTACCTGCAGTATGCAGATATTATCCAAGGGGAGCGCACTTAAAATACTCTCCGGAATGTTCCTGCACCGGAAGCTGTGAAAGGGTTTTGGAGATGCTTTTTGAAAAAAAAGATAAGATTAATTTTGAACAAAGACAATTATCCTTCGATTACGGCGAACCGCATATAAAAACCGATACCGCAATATCTAATTATTACCTTGCGCTTAGAAATATCAGTTTTGAGATACTGCAAAACAGAGAAAAAAAACTTAGTGAACGTTTGTATATTTTGGGATTGTTTTTAAATGAAGCGGATAAAATTCCTATTGAGCTTTTTAATGAAAGCTCAAATTTCTTAAAGGATAAATATAAAAATATTGAATTTGGAAGTGATGTATTTTTAAGCAATTCTTCCGTTATAGATATGCAAAGAAAAATCGCTTCCTTTTACGAAGAAAATTCTTTAAGCCTTGAAGGATACGGAGAAGAAATAGAAAAGCATTTTGAATCGTTAGACTTTGAAAACGTATATAATAACGCAAAAGAGCAGTTTTTTATAAAATTTCCGGACTGGGAAATTAAATTTGAAAACGTACTTATAAATCATCTTTTTTACGAGCAGTTTCCTTTTGAAGAGGGGAATATAAAAATATTCGAGGCGTACCGCGCCCTATGCGCTGTCTACGCTTTTTTAAGATACGTTTCGGTAATGTATACTATAAACAAAAGCACCGGTAACGACTTAATCGATATAATCGGAGCATCGCTGAGAGTAGTAGAACACTCCTCTTTTTATAAAGATGTTTCCTTAGTTTTGAAAAATGATAATTATACGACTTTAGACAAACTTAAATTATTTTTGACTGTATAAAATATTTACCCAAATAAATTAGATTTTTATGCAAAAACTAATTATTATATGGGAAATCTAAAAACTTATAAATCGAAAAGAAATTTTGAAAAAACCTTAGAGCCCGAAGCAAAAATTAAAAAGGGCGGCAAAAAATTAAGATTTGCAGTTCAGCACCATTTGGCAAGCAGAGACCATTTCGATTTTCGTTTGGAATGGGAAGGGGTTTTACTCAGTTGGGCGGTTCCTAAGGGACCGTCGTTTAATGTAAACGATAAAAGGCTTGCAATCAAGGTCGAAGACCATCCTTACGATTATAGAAATTTTGAAGGCACGATTCCAAAAGGCGAATACGGCGGGGGCGTTGTTATGCTTTGGGACGAGGGATTTTACGAGCCAAAAACCGATTTTAACGAAGGACTAAACAAAGGTTCTCTTAAATTTACTTTACTTGGAAAGCGGTTAAAAGGAAGCTGGAGCTTAATTAAAATAGCTGATGAGAAAGCCGACAGTTGGCTGATGATTAAAGAAAAAGACGAATACGCAAAAGACAGTGACGGAATAAGCGAGTTTTCTACAAGCATAAAAACAGGGCGAACGATGGAAGAGATAGACGAAGGGGAGGAAAAAGAAATAAAAAACCCTTTTGATTACGCCCCCGTCGAGCTTGCAAAGCTTATTAGCGTTCCGCCTTCATCGGACGATTATATTTTCGAGGTAAAATACGACGGTTACAGAATAGTATCGTATATAGAAAACGACAGTGTAAAACTACTTACAAGAAACGGTCAGGATTATACGTCTAAATTCAGATCGCTTGCCGATTCACTTTTAAGCTTCGGGGACGGAAGATGTATGGTATTGGACGGAGAAGTCGTAGTTATCGATCAAAAAGGAAAAACCGATTTTCAAGCGCTTCAAAATCAAATAAAAAAGCCTCTTGGGAACCGTCTTTCTTATATGGTTTTCGATCTTCTCGCGCTTGACGGAGAAGATATCCGAAAAAAGCCTTTAACCCAAAGAAAAAAATTATTACAAGAGCTTTTTTATAAGCCGGTAGATAATATCCATTTCAGTTCTCACGTAATCGGAAAAGGAAAAGAATGTTTTGAAGACGCTTGCAGGGCAGGAATGGAAGGAATAGTAGGTAAAATAGCAAATTCCCCTTACCTTGGAAGCAGAAGCGGAAATTGGGTAAAAATAAAATGCGACAACCGTCAGGAATTCGTAATCGGAGGTTTTACGCTGTCCGATAAAAAAAGCGAGGGAATAAGCGCGCTTTTACTTGGCGTTTATGAGTGCGATAAGCTTGTTTACGCAGGAAGAGCGGGCACGGGTTTTAAAGAATCGAACGCACTTTCTCTAGCCGAAGAATTTTCAAAAATATCTATTGAAATTTCTCCTTTCAGTACTTCTATAAAAAAGGGCACAAATGAGCGCATTTTTTGGTTAAAGCCAAAAATGGTTGCGGAAATCAAATTTGCCGAATGGACTAAAGAAAATCAACTTAGACAAGCAAGTTTTAAGGGTATACGCACCGATAAAAATCCCAAAGACGTAGTCAGAGAAAATAAAAGCAGATTGAGTGAAAGCGAGGGAAAAGTAAAAATGGAAAAGCCTGATTTTAACGAAATAAAAATAACCAGTAAAGATAAAATAATTTATCAAAATCCTAAGACCACCAAAGGCGAAGTCATCGAATATTATAAAAAAGTATCAAATTTAATGCTTCCTTATTTAAAAAATAGATTGCTAAGCATTGTTAGATGTCCCAAAGGCGTAGCAGGTACATGTTTTTTTAAAAAGCATCCTAACGAGACTTCCAAAGGTATAGTGCCTTTTTCTATCGAGAAAGATGGTAAAGAAGCGGAAGAATATTTTTATATAAATAATGAAGAAGGGATTATATACGAAGCGCAAAACGGAACCTTAGAATTTCATTTTTGGGGAAGCACGGTAGACAATCTTGAAAAGCCTGATTTTATGGTATTTGATCTTGATCCCGACGAGGGTATGGATATAGGCAAACTTAGAGAAGGCGTATCGGATTTAAAAGAAGTTTTGGATAGTTTGGGGTTAAAATCCTTTTTAAAAACAAGCGGAGGAAAAGGGTTTCATATTGCGGTTCCCTTTAAGCCTTCGATAAATTGGGATGTTTTTTACGATTTTTCAAAAAAGGTTGCAAATTTAATGACGGGAAAATGGCCGGATAAGTATACCGATAACGTAAGAAAAAATAAAAGAACGGATAAAATTTATATCGATTATTTGCGAAACGGCAGAGGTTCAACTTGCGTTGCGCCTTATTCACTTAGGGCGAAAGAGGGGGCAAAGGTTTCTATGCCGATTAGATGGGAGGATTTAAATAAAATTACTCCTAACGGAATCGATATGGAAAAAACCCTTACACTCATTAAAGGCAAAAATCCGTGGGAAGATTTTTTTAACACCGAACAGGAACTTAATTAGAAATCCGTTAAAAAAAGAATATTAAAACTAAAAAAATAAGATACTAAACCTATGCTATTGCATAATAATTTTTAAAACAAGGAGAAAAAATGAAAAAAATAATATCTTTTGTGCTGATGCTTGCACTTGCAATAACTCTTTTGTTTGGACTGACTGCTTGTCAAAAGCCAAACAAAAAGGAAGTTGCAATTTGTACGCCTTACCTTTCATCCGTAACCACTAAGCAAATGGTGGATCTAATGAGAAATAAATTGGAAGCGAAAGGTTATACCGTTATCGTAAAAGATTCTGCTAACGACGTAGCGCAGTTTGCTGCGGATGTCGAAACAAACACCGTATCCAGAGTTGATGCGATAGTAATCGTAAGCGCAGACCCTTCCTTAATCGAACCGCAAATAAAAGAAGCGAGCGATGCCGGCATACCGATTTTCGGTTGTGATTCAGGATATATTTCAACGATGCAGATGAACGCGACAAGCGATAACTATCAAATGGGAGAAATGATATCCAAATACCTTTTTGACATGATGAACGGAACCGGAACTGTCGTGCACTTAACTCATAGACCTCACCCCGGAGTAGTTCAAAGAACCCTTGCTATGGTAGAGGTATTGAAAGACTATCCTAATATTACTCTTTTATCCGAACATCACGTAGGCGTTCCCAACCAAATCAACAACGCTAAGGATATAGTTGAAAATTTACTCACGACTTATCCCACAAAGGGTTCTATATCAGCAATTCTTTGCGGTTGGGATGAACCTGCAATCGGAGCGACTCAAGCTTTAATGGAAGCCGGCCGCGATGAAGTTTTGGTAGTAGGCGTTGACGGAAACGAGCAAGCGGTAAACCTAATCAATCAAGGCACAAACCTAATTGCAACCCTTAAGCAAGACTTTGAAGGAATGGCTCAAATCGTAGTCGATGAAATCGATAAAAAATTTAACGGCACAGAAAGCGAAAAAGGCAATAAATATGCCCCTGCTATTTTAATCAAGAAAGAAGGTTAGTTTTATATCAACCGATTAATTCGGTTGGTATACATACGGTAAATATATGATTTTAGAGACTAAAAATTTAAGCAAGATATTCGGAAGAATGTACGCTTTAAAAAATATAAATTTTTCAATAAAAAAGGGTGAAATTCACGGACTGGTCGGAGAAAACGGAGCGGGAAAATCCACACTTATAAAAATTTTGACAGGGGTATATCATCTTGACGAAGGGGAAGTATACTTTGACAAACAAAAAGTCGAGATAAAAAATCCTGCCGAAGCAAGAAATTTAGGAATTAACGTTATACATCAGGACAGAAATTTAATTCCTGTATTTAACGGCGTGGAAAATATTTACCTGGGACTAAAAAGCGAAAGAAAAAATCTATTTTTCGTCGACTTTAAAAAAATGAAAGAGAACATTGAAAAGAAAATGAAGGATTATCAAATAGACGTTCCGATTGATGTTCTTGCAAAAAATTTGTCTTCTCCCCAGCAAACGCTTATTGAAATAATAAGAGCAATGATGACGGAATGTAAACTTTTAATACTTGACGAGCCTACTGCTTCGCTTACCGATAAAGAGACTAAGGTTTTATTTGATATAATCCGCAGACTTAACGAAAAGGGGACTTCAATTTTATATATTTCTCACAGAATGGAAGAAATTTTTCAGTTGACAGAGCGAATTACCGTGTTTAAAAACGGAGAAATGGTAGGAACCGTAAAAACATCTAATACCGACAAAGATAAACTTATAAGCATGATGACCGATTTTTGGACAAGCTCTAAAGAAAGAGTGGCAACCAAAGATTTCGGTAAAATAAGTTATGAGATAAAAAACGTTTCTACCCTTGATAATGTAGTAAAAGAAGCTTCTTTTAAGGTAAGGGAGAAAGAAATATTAGGTATATTCGGATTAGGGGGTAGCGGAAGAACTGAACTTCTGGAAGCTATTTACGGATATAAAAAAATAAAAAGCGGAGAAGTTTTCTTTGAAGGCGAAAAACTAGATAAGCCCACGGCTTCGAAATCGATAAAAAAAGGAATTGTTTTGATTAACGAAGACAGGCGGGGGAAATCGCTTATTATGAGCAAAAGCGTAAAAGATAATATAGTGTTGTCAACGCTCGATAATTACGTCAAAAAAGGATTTTACCGCTCAAAACTTGAAAAAAAAGATGCAACGGATAAAGTAGACGAATTGAAAATAAAGGTATCGGATATTGATCAACCGATGCGGGAGCTTTCGGGTGGAAATCAACAAAAAGTAGTTTTCGGTAAGTCGTTAATGTCTAATCCCAAGGTTTTTTTATGCGATGAACCTACTCAAGCAGTAGACGTAAAAACAAGGGAAGAAATTCACAAACTGCTACGCTCTTTCGCAGACAGCGGAAGCGCGGTAATTTTTGTTACTTCGGATATAAAAGAAATGTTGAACGTTGCCGACAACATTTTAATTATGTCGCAGGGCAGAACTTGGGAGCAAATGGAAAACGAAAATATAACATCCGAACAAATATTGAAATACTGTTATTTGAAAAGGAACTAAAATATGGAATTAAAAAAGAAAAAAATAGATTTTGTAAATATCCTTAAAACTTACGGAACGATTTTTGCCTTAATTTTGATAATAATTATTTTCGGCGCGCTTAAGCCGAGAGCTTTTTTATCTCCCATTAATTTTTGGAATATAACAAGGCAAATGGCAATTTTATCAGTTATAGCTCTTGGCGCAACGCTGATTATGTGTGTTGAAGAATTCGATTTGTCAATCGGTTCCGTAACGAGTTTCGGGGGAGTGCTTTCCGCGATACTTGCAATAGCCGGCGTTCCTTTCTTTTTTGCTTTGCTTATATCGGTAGTCGCAAGTTCGGTATTCGGTTTTATAAACGGATTTATTATTACGAAATTCAAAGTAATGTCGTTTATTATTACCTTAGCGACAAGCGGAATTATTTACGGTATAACTTATTGGCTATCGGGGGGCGCAATGATTTTTAACGGTATACCCGATAGCTTTACCGCGCTTGGAACAGGAAAAATCGGTCCTGTATATTACCTGACAATATTTATGGTGATAATGACGGTAATATTTTATTTTATTACTAAAAAAACCGCTTTCGGCAGAAAACTTTACGCGATAGGCGGCAACGAACAAGCTTCAAAAGTTGCGGGAATCAAAGTAAATTTCTACAAAACAATATCCTTTACAATTGCTGCTGCTATGGCGGGACTTGCAGGGGTTTTGCTGGCTTCAAGGATAGGCTCCGCCTCACCTACTGCCGGAGATGCTTATTTAATGAATGCATACGCAGTAATTTTTATCGGTAAAACTCTTTTTAAAGAAGGCGTATCAAACGTAATCGGCACGATAGTAGGAGCTGCTATTTTTACCGTTCTTGCAAACGGCCTTACCATTATGCAAGTGCCTACATTTATTCAAAATATTTTGACGGGATCAATAATTGTACTTGCAGTCGTAGCCCAAAAACTAGGAAGTAAACAAAATGCTTAAAATTAATTCGGCAAAATTAAAAAAAATCACGGATATCAAAAAGAACGTATTAGTCGGCTATTTACTCTCCGGATACAAAGACAATCCAAGTTTTTTTGAAGCGTTAAAAATATTTAATGAGAGTAAATTCGATATTTTAGAATTGGGATTTCCTTCAAAAAATCCCTACGCCGACGGTGACGTAATAAAAGAAGCGCACAGTAAGGTGAATTTTGAAGAAGCCGCCTCACTTGAATACCTGAAAAAAATCAGAACTTCAACCGATAAAGCTATTTGGCTGATGAGTTATGCGGAAGGTTTTATCACTAACGGACTTTATAAAATTTTTGCCAAAGAAAAAGTTATGGATGCTCTCGTAATTCCTGATATAAATTTATTAACTAGAAGCATTTTAAGAAACGAATTAAAAAAATACGGAGTGGAAGTGGTAGGCTTTGTAAATCCTTCTATGGACGAAGAACAAATAAGCGAGGTTTTAAATAGTTTTCCGATCGTATATGAACAACTTTATATGGGTAAAACAGGGGTTGCAAACGAAAAAGATGAATACGCAGATATGTTGAAGGCTACCCTTAAAAATAAAAATGCAAAACCGTTTGCAGGCTTTGGTATCAATTCCACGGCAAAAATTAAAACCTTATTTAGTCAGGGTTTTTACGGCGCGATAATCGGCACAGAAATTATTAAAAAAATAAATATCTCCGTTGAAGCTTACGAGGCGTATTTAAAGGAACTGGGAAGCGTACTTTAAATGGAAAATATTGCAACTTTCGATTTTGGAACAACGGCAATTAAGTGCGTTATTTTAGACGAAAATCAAAATATAGTTTTTTTTAAGGATAAGGAAATCAAAACATATATAAACGGAAATCTTATCGAGCAAGATCCCGAAGAATGGTATAAGGGGTTTATCGAACTAATTCATGAATATATCGAGAACTTCGGTTCAAACCTTTCGGGTATAGTGTTTAGCGGACAAATGCAGGATTTAATATTTGTCGATAAAGATATTAATCCTTTATATAAAGCTATTTTATATAATGACCAAAGAGGGGAAAGCCAACTTAATAATATTTCCGATAAAATAATCCAATCAATAAAAAGAAAAACGGCAAACGACCTTAACGGATCGATACCGCTCACTAAAATATTATGGTTTAAAAATTATTATCCCGACCTTTATTTTATGACTTATAAAATATTGTTTTCTCCTAAAGATTATATAACTGCAAAACTTACCGAAAACTTCGTTGGAGACGTAACAAATCTTTCCACATGCGGAATAATGAATATCGTTACTAAAAAATATATGTCCGAGCTTAAGGAAATAGGAGTTGATATAAGTTTATTTCCTAAAATATGCTTTAGCGACGAAGTGGCAGGATTTGTAAGCGAAAAGGGAGAAGCGCAAACGGGAATAAAAAGAAAAACCAAAATTTACGTTGGCTCAGGCGATGCGGGAGCTACAACTCTTGCAAGCGGTATTATATCGGAAGGGGAAATAAATATAAACTTGGGCACAAGCGGTTGGGTTGCATCCATATCCTCCTCTCTAAAAAAGAAGGTTTTCAATCTTTGCGCGGTAAACAAAGGTTTATATATAAACGTAATACCGGTGCTCAACGGGGGAAACGTTCATAAATGGATAGCAGCCGTAATGGACGATAAAATAATAAATAAATATGATTTAATCCATGAAAAAATAAACGAAAGTCCGCCCGCTTCTAACGGTTTGTTTTTTTTGCCTTATATTTTAGGAGAAAGATTTCCTTATTCGGATCCGTTTATCAAAGGATGCTTTATAGGGATAAATCCCGATACGACTAAAGCGGATATAATAAGGGCAACTTTAGAGGGAGTAGCTTATTCGATTAAGCAATGTCTTTTAGCTTTAAAAATAATGCCTAAAAAAATATCCTTAATAGGAGGGGGCGCCAAAGAAAAAAGGTGGAATCAAATTTTTGCGGATATTTTGGGAACGGATGTTACCGTATTTGAAAATTCGGAATTTTTGCCCGCTATGGCGCTTGCTTCGATAGTGATGCTGGAGCAGAAAAAAATCAGCTCTTACGAAGAATTTATAAACGGACTGATTAAACGCACGAAATATCAAATTTACCATTTCAATTTTGATAACAATCAATTATACGAAAAGGCTTTTAAAAAATTTTTAAAAATATATCCTTCGGTTAAAAATCTTTTTTTGTAATATGATATAATGTTTCATAATAAACAATAAGGAATAACGTTATGAACATTACCGAAAAAAAGCTTAATCAATTTCAATCCTTAGTTACAGAAGGGCTAAATACCGATAATATGCTAAAAGCTCTTTCCCTTATAGATATAAATTATCTTGACGAAGAAAGTCTAAAATCATTTAGACTTTGGAATGATTTTTTGCCCAGATCGGATGATTTCCCGTATACTGAAGAACAACGCTACCTTCATATGCTTTGGGAATTTATCGATAAAGTACCGCTTGGTATAAACGTAGCGTTCTCGATACCCTTTAGAAGCATTATCGCAAAAAAGCTTTTTAAGCGCTGCGGCGACGGCTTTATCGCAAACGAAGGTTGCCGTTTTAACTACGGTCATCTTATTGAAGTCGGCGGCAACGTAACTTGGAATCATTGCTGTTATATCGACTCAAAGGGCGGTGTGGAATTTGAGGATTCTTCGATGATTACGGAGTACACTAAAATTTTTACTCACTCCCACTCCGAAAGCGACCATATGGAAAGAACTTATCATAAGGTAGTAATCGGAAGTTTTGCAAAAATTTATACCGCGGCAACTATACTTCCCGGCGTTACCATAGGAAAGGGCGCGGTAGTTGCAACGGGCAGTATCGTAACAAAAAGCGTTGACGACTTCTCGCTGGTTGCGGGAATTCCCGCAAAGCCCATAAGGGAGCGGCGCGCCGATAAAACCGATTTGACAAAACTGAATCATTTTACTTTAAAAGATAAATGGTTTCAAAAATAAACGTGCGATGTTCTAGGTTCTAGGTTTTAGGTTCTAGGTGCTAGTATGCGCTCCGCGCAATGACGAGGGCGGGCTCTGAACTGGATTGCCACGTCGTT
>LAHS01007778.1_pt1 | contig 17607 bp, 16 predicted proteins | sample 329651 | NCBI WGS metagenome assembly LAHS01 (sample SAMN03275699, study PRJNA271635) | activated sludge metagenome | isolation source: sample C-1 Sludge from hydrolytic chamber (first chamber) of Anaerobic... | reverse complement strand
GGTTTTGTCCCAGCCTCTTTTCTTGTCAAGACAATTTTCTTACAGACTATAAAGATAATAATAAAGTTGAGTAAAATCCTTTGCAATTAGCGAATCTCGTTCTATAAAAAATTGTAATGTACCCGAGTCTGCTATCATAGCATATGTTTTTTTGGCATTACCTTCCATATCTAATTGAAATAGTAACTCAGCATTGCTATTTTTTTCATCAAAGCTATTTTTATCCATAAATGCATAGCCACCTATTTTCGTTCCACTACCATCTGTTTCATCAAAGTACTTTGAATAAGCAGGATTCTCTATTGGTAAGTCATAATGAACGGAGCGAGGATCCGTATACGGGACTAGCTCTTGAAGTAATGTTGCCTTCAATGCATAAGGACCCCCAAAAATAATGGGTTCACATAGCTCATACTCCATTTCTTCATCTGAAAATGGCTCGATATCGTGGGAGGGATCAAAGTCCGAATAATACCGACAATAATAGCCATCCTTGTAAACACCATACTCTTCATCTGCCAACACAAAAAACTGTAGAAGCCCTTGCTGTGGATAATCTTCTAGCTTAGGTAGCTTTGCAAAATTTAGCTGTGCTATAAACATATACGGTATGCCACTACTATGTACTGGGAAGTCATCACCTAATTTACAATATGGTCTTCCACCTAATTTACTATCTGTATAAGTAACTGACTCCTCTACTGCTTGTAAAATAATCGCCTGCTTTAAAGAATCCTTCAATATTCGTTCAATCCTTTCTTATTAACTAAAAATAATTTGCTCATTACCATCCTGTAAAAGAGTTGCTAAATAAAAAGACAGATACCACTCTAACAACGCATATCTGTCTTTTTTTGACTTTACTCATCATGTTATCATTAACTGTGTTTCATTATTTATTTTTGCTACATGTTTACCTTCGCCATGTACTCTTCCCGCATCTCTTGTGGCACCATACTTCCCCCTGTTGCCCATACAAGATGTGTAGCTTGTTCCATTTTATCCTGTAAATGATGCTTCTCTATATAATCTTGCCCGTTCTTTAACAAATGAATGGGGCCAAACATGCCTGCATGTGCAGAAGGCTCTAAAAATACCCCTTCACTTTCCATGGCTAAAGCAAGGGACATAAACAATTCTTCATCTTTTACGGTATAGCAACCGCTAATATACGATTCCATCACTTTCCCTACAAATTTAGAAGCACGCCCTACAGCAAGACCATCTGCCTCTGTTTGATTGTCCAAGCCAATATCTTCTACACTGATTGCGTCATGTAAGCCTGTCATAAGCCCAATTGTCATGCAAGGTGAGGCAGTTGGCTCGGCAAAAAATATATGAACATGCTCCCCGAATATTTCACGTAAACCATAAGCTACCCCACCAGGTCCACCCCCTACCCCACATGGTAAATAAACGAACAATGGATGTGCTTTGTCCACTTGAATGTTTGTCTTTTCTAACTGGACTTTTAGGCGTTTTGCTGCTACTGCATAGCCAGCAAATAAATCTTTTGAATTTTCATCATCAATAAAATGACACATGGGATTTTGTGAAGCTTCCAGACGCCCCTGTTCTACAGCAACACTATAGTCTGCTTTATATTCAATAACCGTTGCACCTTTTTCTCTTAACAACGCTTTCTTCCACTCTTTTGCGTCACTCGACATATGTACAACGACATTGAACCCTAATTTTGTGGCCATTATGCCGATACTGAGCCCTAAATTACCGGTTGAACCTACCGCAATCGTATACTGCTGAAAAAACGTCCTTAGTTCTTCAGTGGCGAACACCGCATAATCATCTTCTACTGTTAACTTACCATTAGCAATTGCCAAACGCTCTGCGTGCTTTAAAACTTCATAGATTCCACCACGAGCTTTGATGGAGCCAGAGATAGGCAATAAGTGATCACATTTTAAAACGAAATTACCTGGAATAGATAGTACGAACATTTTCTCGAGTGCCTTCTTCATTTGTGCAATTTGTTGAATAGGCGATTCAATCAGTCCTTTACTCTCTAATAGCTCAGGATAAGCAATAATTAAATAGGAAGAAAAGCGTTGCAGCGTTTCTTCCGCCTCTTTAACCTCCTCCTTAGAAAAGAGCGTCGTTTTTGCCTTTTTCATCCATTTTGTATTCTTCCAAAATACAGTCTCCCGATTTTTTATCTTTTCTAATAGTGGATATTGGTGAAATAATTCGTGTTTTAGGTCATTTTCCATCTGTTGATTCCTCCATTTTTTGCGCTAAAATTGCTCGTTCACAAATTTGTCGAAATTTCATTTCAAACAGCATATTATTTTCTTTCGTTCTTTTTTTCGGTCCCTTGGTTCGTCCTCCAGCTCGTCTAATCTTCTGCCCAACATGGCGCATATCGAGCAAACGTTCGATATTTTCATTAGACATTTCCCTGCCATTTTGATCGATTGGATAACCTCCGCGTGCCAACACCATGGCCGCTAAACCGTAATCCTGTGTAATGACAATATCATGTTTTGAAAGCGCATTCACTAGCGTGAAATCAACCGAATCTGGACCCTTTGGTACAATAATTGTTATTACATTATCACGTTCAATACGGTGGGATGTATCGCAAAACAAGATAGTTTCAATCTCAAACCCAGATGATATAGATAGCGCTAAATCCACGACTGGACAGGCATCAGCGTCAATTAATACCTTCACAATAAGGCATCATTCCCTTCTCATTATTAGATTAATCAAGCACTTAGATATTATTTTAATATAGTATTTTCTCGACCCTATTTGCTCATTTTTTCACAAACTTAACCAACTTGGAAAAAGTATTTTATTGAATAGTGCGAAAAATAGATATACGATACACCTATCAACCAATTTGGAGGTTTTCATTATGACAACAACAACTTTAAGCAATGAACAATTAGCACAAGAGTACGTTGACGGCGTGTTCGAGCAACTTAAACAACAAAATAGCCATCAAGCGGAGTTTTTACAAGCAGCTGAAGAAATTTTCCTTTCATTAGTGCCTGTATTTGCACAACACCCTGAATATATTAAAGCAAATATTCTTTCTCGTATCGTTGAGCCAGATCGCATCATTTCATTCCGTGTCGCTTGGCAAGATGATAACAACCAAGTACAAGTGAACCGTGGTTATCGCGTTCAATACAGCAATGTAATGGGTCCTTACAAAGGTGGACTTCGTTTCCACCCTTCAGTAAACGAATCGATTATTAAGTTTTTAGGTTTTGAGCAAATCTTTAAAAATGCTTTAACTGGTCAACCAATCGGTGGTGGTAAAGGTGGATCTAACTTTAATCCAAAAGGTAAATCCGATTCAGAAATCATGCGTTTCTGCCAAGCATTCATGACTGAATTATACCGTCATATTGGGCCAGATGTCGATGTTCCTGCTGGTGATATCGGTGTAGGTGCTCGTGAAGTGGGTTATCTATGGGGTCAATATAAACGTTTAACAAAAGCAAATGAATCTGGCGTATTAACAGGTAAAACTCCTGGTTATGGTGGTTCATTAGCTCGTAAAGAAGCAACTGGTTACGGTACAGTATACTTTGTAAAAGAAATGTTAAAAGATGCAAATGATTCTTTCGAAGGTAAAACAGTTGTCGTTTCTGGTTCAGGTAATGTATCGACTTACGCAATTGAAAAAGCTCAAGCCTACGGTGCAAAAGTAGTTGCTTGCTCTGACTCTTCAGGCTATATCTATGATCCAGAAGGTTTAGATCTTGATGCTGTTAAAGAAATTAAAGAAGTAAAAGGTGACCGTATATCAACTTACGTTAATTACCGTCCAAATGCTACATTTACAGAAGGTTGTACAGGAATTTGGTCAATTCCATGTGATATTGCGCTTCCATGTGCTACACAAAACGAAATCAATGGCGACGCTGCTCGTACATTAATCTCAAACGGTGTAAAAGCAATTGGTGAAGGTGCTAACATGCCATCTGACCTTGAAGCAATTAACGAATTTTTAAATGCTGGCGTATTATTTGGCCCTGCTAAAGCAGCAAATGCTGGCGGTGTGGCTGTCTCTGCACTAGAAATGGCACAAGATTCAAGCCGTGTATTCTGGTCATTTGAAGAAGTAGATGCGAAGTTACACCAAATTATGAAAAATATCTATGCAGATAGTAAAGCTGCTGCTGATAAATACGGTTACCCAGGCAACTTAGTTGTTGGTGCAAACATTGCTGGCTTTATTAAAGTTGCTGATGGTATGCTATCTGAAGGCGTATATTAATAAAATCCTTTTATAATTTATTCAATCTTTCTAGCATCTAGTAACTAGAACCTATTGATTAAATTTAGAATCTTCTTAATTTCACTTGAGATGATAACGAACATTCGTTATCATCTTATTTTTTTGTAGAATATAGGTGAAAAAATAAGTATAACAAAGATTAAAACGAACATTATTTATATTAAATAATTAAAACATTCGTGTTATAATTACAGTGTACTATGAATATTGGAGGGTTTTTTGTGGAATTATTGTATACAGGTAAAACGAAAAATGTGTTCAAATTAGAAGATGGTCATTATTTATTAAAATTTAAAGATGATGTAACTGGTGAAAATGGCGTATTCGATCCAGGCGCAAATACTGTTGGTTTAACAATTGATGGTGCAGGTCTTGCAGGTCTTCGCCTAACTTCTTATTTCTACTCAAAACTAAACGAACAAGGTGTCCCTACTCACTACGTAGACGCAAACTTCGATGATGCTACAATGACTGTAAAGCCCGCAACGGTTTTTGGAAAAGGGTTAGAAGTTATTTGCCGATTTAAAGCTGTTGGTTCTTTCCTACGTCGCTATGGTGCTTACGTACAAGAAGGACAACCTTTAGATTCTTTCGTAGAAGTAACAATCAAAGATGATGATCGTCTAGATCCTCCAATTTCTGAAGATGCTTTAGCGATGTTAAACCTGTTAACACATGAAGAATATGCTATTTTAAAACAACGCACAATTGAAATTTCTAAATTTGTTGGTGCAGAGCTTGCGAAAAAAGGCTTAACACTTTACGATATTAAATTAGAATTTGGGCGTGACGCTCAAACAAATGAAATATTATTAATTGATGAAATTTCTGGCGGCAATATGCGCGCTTACAAAGGTGAACAATATATTGAGCCATTAGAGCTTGAAAAAATTATGTTAGCTGACTAATCACTAACCCCTTCATGCAACCAATGCATGGAGGGGTTTTCTTTATTGTTTAGTAGTAATGTTTTTACATTCAATCCAAAATCCCCAATCTATCAAAAATTTTTTGAAACCTTTTACCACTTCACTCGTATATTGAATAGAAACATATATTATCATCTTTGGAGGTACTTTAATGGAAAACTATAATGAAACACCACAACAAGAAAGGTCTAAAGTGAATCCGTTTCTGTCTACTTGGATGCATCCAAAGCAAACTGCTCGCTATATGATTGATGCCAAATCAATCGGTTATGCAATTCTTATTATGTCCATTGCCTATATTGGTGCTATGCTTACTGGTCTTATAGATAGTGATTTTTTACTTAATGTATCCCCTTGGATTATCGTGCTATTCTGTGTGATTTTAGCACCGATTTCAGCAATTATTGGTACAGCGTTTTCTACCCTAATTTTTTGGTTAGTCGGTAAGTTATTTAAAGGTAGTGCAACGTTTTCCGAAATGTTTAAAGGATTGAGCTTAGCGGGTGTACCATTTATTGCGCTTATTCCATTCTACTTAATATGGCTATTTACATCACCTGAGTCTTTAATGGATGCTAACTATATAGAATCAGCCCCTTGGATTTTTTGGCCGTCGCTACTCATGACAGCTGTTACTAGCATTTGGTCTATAGTTATTACAGTTGGCGTTGTAGCAGAAGCACATCGATTTTCAAATTGGAAGGCATTCTTTACAGTTCTTATTCCTTCAATTGTTGGTGTAATCATACTATTTATCCTTCTTATTATCATATTCATCGGAATAATCGGTATCAGTATGATTTAAAAAAATCTCCCCTCTCAATTTATTGAGAGTGGGAGATTTTTTGGTATATAACAATTTACACTATACCGAAAGGACAGTTTGTTGTTGGAATAACTCAGATACACCAGATGCAACGGCTGCTCCACTCACTGCACGTGAAACAATTTCAACAACACGCTCATCTAATGATTTAGGTACAATATATTCCTCTGTTAATTCTTCATCACTCACAAGAGAAGCAATCGCCTCTACTGCTGCTAACTTCATATCTTCGTTAATATCTGTTGCGCGTACATCTAATGCTCCGCGGAAAATTCCTGGGAAAGCTAGGACATTATTAATTTGATTTGGATAGTCAGAACGACCAGTCCCCATAATACGAACACCCCACGCTTTCGCATTTTCATACGTAATTTCTGGATTTGGATTTGCAAGTGCAAAGACAACTGGATTTTCATTCATCGATGCAATATGTGCCTCTGTTAGTAAATTCGCAACAGATACGCCAATAAAGACATCTGCACCTACGAGAGCATCATCCAACGTACCATGTAATTTTTCTGGATTTGTTAAATGCGCCACCGCATCTTTTATTGGATTCATGCCTTCCGCACGGCCTTCATAAATAATTCCTTTTGTATCACACATATAAATATTTTTATAGCCCATTTGGACAAGGATACGTAAAATGGCAATACCAGCCGCACCAGCTCCGTTAATGACTACTTTCATCGTTGCTACATCCTTCTTCACAATACGATTTGCGTTTATCATCCCTGCACCTACAACGATTGCCGTACCATGCTGATCATCATGAAACACCGGAATATCACATTCTTGACGTAGACGATCTTCGATCTCAAAGCAACGTGGTGCTGAAATATCTTCCAAATTAACACCACCGAATGTTGGCGCAAGCGCCTTCACAATGCTGACGATTTCATCCGTACTTTTTGTATCTAAACATAGTGGAAAAGCATCAACATTGGCAAAACGCTTTAATAAAATTGCTTTACCTTCCATAACGGGTAGTGCTGCTTTCGGCCCTATATCCCCTAGCCCCAACACCGCAGTGCCATCAGATACAATAGCTACCATATTGCCCTTCATTGTATAGTCATAAACAAGCGATGGATTTTTTTCAATTTCAATACAAGGTGCCGCTACACCAGGCGAATACGCAAGGCTAAGATCATAAGAGTCTTGCACAGGCACCTTTGAAATCACCTCTAATTTCCCACTATATTGTGCATGCATATCTAACGCTTTTTTCATAATATCCATTCAATCCGCCCCTTTTTCTTCTGTTTTATTGTATGTCAGTATCATAATACTTTGTGAAATTGTAGTCAATGAAAAAACTTTAAAAAGCATTATTTTCTTTGATAAATAGATGTTTCTTGTAGATTATAACATTTTATTGTATTGTTATTAATTTCACAATCAATTATTTCTATATAATAAATATTTTTTTCAGCTTGGTAAAAACGTAGTCATAACAGCAATCAACCTGTTCAGCTTTTCACATAGTATTTTACTGCAGTAAATGAGAACAATTTCACAAACTCATGTAAGCGCATCCATTGTGACATCTAACTTCGCCACATTTTATTCACATTTTTTCACAAACTTTTTTAACAACAGAAAAAAGAGTCCTTAGCAGAAGGACTCTCAGAGCGAGGACTAACTCATATTAAAAAGGAACATACTTGCCAAGTAGTGTAGTTTACCCGCGGATTGAGCTAAAATATCCGCGAAGTAGCACGCTTTACCCGCGGTGTATTTTAGGACTCTTGCTTAAATTGCTGAGTAAAAGCTGTAATAATATGTTTGGATGACCATTGCTCCCCGGACACCTTAGTGATTGGATACTCTCGGCGAAAAATGGCTTTCGTTATGGCATCGTCTGTGTAGCCTTGAAAATAGAGCTTTCGCACCTCTTCCTCCAACTCTTCTAAATAAGCAATTTTTTCGCTTATTTTCGCCCGACCATCCGCAAGAAAACCTGCATGGCAACAATAGACCTGTTCAAAATCAAAATGTAATAGTTTCTTTAACGATGCCAAAGTATGTACGATGTTTTCCTCATCAAGCACAACCTTTGTCTTCGTTTGAATATATAAATCTCCTGTAAACATGGCACCTGTTGCCCGATTGTAAAACGACAGATGGTCTGTTGTATGTCCTGGTGTCGCAATAATGTCCCAAGTGGCAGATTTCGTTTCAAGCGTGTCCCCAAATGGCTGTGCAATAAATGCTGGTCGCTGTCCCCAGAGCGCCTGACGATAGAATGGATAGTTTCCGTCTTCCGAACAATTCGCAATGGACTCACGATGAACGTAAATCGGGATATTCTGTTGTTGCTGAATCCAAGCAGCATTGCCCGAATGGTCTTCGTGTGCATGAGTCAATGCAACTTGTTCAACCGACAGCTCGCGAAAAAAAGATTGAAACTCCTCTGCAAGCGAATTAGAACCTGTATCAATCAGTAGTCCATCCACATAAAAGCTATAGACACTCATTCCTATACCTTGCACAGCTACTTTACCATGTGCACATCGCACGTTCCCATGTTGTTCGATTTCAATACTTTTCTCTAATTTATACATACGTTTCCCCCTTCCCCTTTGTAAAAAAAGTGTAGCATAAAATGAATGATGAGTCATTTTTAGCGTAAATTTCCATTTAATGCACCATAACCGATATATTTTAATCTAGCCCCTATTTCTTAAGAAAAAAACGCCCACCAAGGTGAGCGTCTTCTCCTAATTATTCATTTGTTCCAGTTTCTATATCGTATGCTGTAATCCAATCACTATAGCTACCTGTATAGAGCTGAATATTTTTATAACCTTCATCTGCAAGTACTGCGTAGAGCGGTGATGCTGTGACACCACTGCCACAATAAACCACTATGTGTTCATCTTGTGCAACCTTTGCACGAAGCGCATCATTAGCTTGCAGTGTTCCTTCAACTTTTAACTGCTCCCAATCAAAGTTTTTAGCAGTTGGAATATGACCCGCTACATTATCAAGCGGTTCAACTTCACCACGGTAACGGGCAGCAGCTCGTGCATCTAATAGCGTTGCTGACTGTTCTCCATCGACAATTGCCTTTACTGCTTCACGCGGCGCATACAGATGATCTTGCCAATTCAAATCAAGCGTTGTCGGCGCATATTTCACAATATCCTTTGTGAATGTCACTTTTTCTTCCAATGCTGTCGCTCCACCATTGACAATCACAACATTCGGAAAGCCTGCATACGTTAACATCCACCAAGCGCGGGGTGCAAACGGTGATGCACCTTGGTCATAAACGACAATTTGATCTTCGTAGCGCAGACCTAATTCTTGAAAGACAGACGTAAGCTTTTCCTTACTCGGCATCGGATGACGGCCGTTTTCACTTTCCATATCTGATAAATCCTGCTCTAAATCAATATATACCGCTCCTGGTGCATGTCCTGCTTCAAATGCTTGCTTTCCAAATTGTTTGTTTTGTAAATCATAGCGAGCATCCACAAAACGGACACCGTCAACTTGAATTTCCTCAACAGTTTTGAATATTTTTCCCATGTGCATCACCTCATGCGTATTGTAGTTGTGCGTAAATTGATTTCCACGAAGCTAATCGACTTTCCTCTTGTAACACCAGTCGTTCAGTTGCAATTTGCTCTAGTGCTTGATGGTAAATATGCAAGCGTAATCTTTCCGCCTCTTCACCAATATAAGCAATGGCCCAAGTCATGAGTGCTACTTTTTGTCCATCTAAATAATTTTGAGCATCTGGCTTTGTTAATGATTCTAACGCTTCACTTAGCTTAATTTTTTCATTTTTCTCAAAGAATGCTTTTTGATTGCGGAAATGCGATTTCACACTTGCATATTTTGTAACATCTGCAAATGGACTTTCAAATGCTAATAAATCTGGTTCGGATGATTCAAAAGCTAAAAACGAGAAGCTACGGTTCATTTCTTTCAGCTCACGGACTTCATCTTTAAAACGAAGCTGCATTTTTTTACTAATAAATTGTGATAAGCGGAAGTTTGTAACACGCATTTCCTGTGTAAAGTCAAATCGTAAGCTTTGCAAGACTTCTTTCAACGCATGCTCTAATGCTTGCTGTGCAGGCATAGCTGCAAAGGTTGAAGGGTTATATCCTTCTTTAAAGAATTCAGGGTAGCGATAAAAGACGCGTTGTAAAACATAATACAATAATTCATCTAATTCCTGTTTTGTTTCACTTTCCATCATACTTGTATTTAAGGCATTAAACTTCGATTTAATGTGCTGTTCAAGCGTAGTCAACTCAGCTAAACGCTCATCTTTACGTTTTAAGTTTTCCTCTGTTTGAGCAATTAAATCCCCTAAACGTTGCTCTGTTTTGTCCACTTCTTCGGCAAGTGCCTGCACCGCTAATGCACTTAACTCATCATTTAAAAATGTATGGAAAGCATCCTCAAACGGCGGCATGCCTGATGCAAATGAAGCGCCCTCTACTTTTTCTTTTAATGCCATTAAGCTGGATACCCCGTATAAACGTGGGAAACGAATACCAAAGCGTTGTAATTCTGAACGAACATACCCCTTTACATCTTCCTGTTCTTCTTCTGTCGTTGCCAAATCAATCGCATTAACGATAAAGAACATTTTATCAAGTTCAAAGGCATCCTTTACACGACCTAATTGAATTAAAAACTCTCGATCAGCTTTAGCAAATGCGTGGTTATAGTACGTAATAAATAAAATGGCATCCGCATTACGAATATATTCAAAGGCAACCCCTGTATGACGCGCATTGATGGAATCTGCTCCTGGCGTATCGACAAGCGTTACACCCATACGCGTTAACGGACTATCATAATAAAAGTCAATATTATCGACGAAGCATGACTTATTTTCTTGTGCTACAAATTTTTCAAATTCTTCACGCTCTACACGTAACACTTGTCCAAGTTCCGTTTTAAATGATGGATAGCCTTCTTTATATGCACGGATAAATGATTTATGTACATTTAATCGTTCATCAGTGAGCTGTACCGCTAGTCCTTCATCTGCACGGTTGAATGCCTCTTCTAAAGACGATACCGTTAAACCAATCGCCGCATAGGAACCTTGGATATCCTCTAGCATTTGTGCGGACGTTTTTAACTGAACATCTGCTGTTTCGTGAGGATGCTCTGGTGTCACTGGACGAATTTTATTAATAGCCGCTGTTGTTGGATTAGGTGATACTGGTAGCACCTTCGCACCCATTAATGCATTCGAGAAGGAAGATTTCCCTGCACTAAACGCCCCGAACAATGCAATCGTAAAGTCTTTTTTCTGTAATCGCTCTACTTTGTTTTCTAAATAGCTTGCTACTTCTGCAAAACCTTGTACCTCTTTCACCGCATCGGCTGTATGAAGTGCCCGTTTAATAACACCTTCAATAGGTAAACTAGATGCACTCACTGCGTGCTGCGCTTCCTCTTGCTGTATAACCTCTTCTTTTGGCTTGAGCATTGACTCGTCAAATAATCGAATGTCTGCTAAATCCTGCTCAAACGCTTTTTCCCAAAGTGTGAGTTGATAATTTGCTTCTTTTCGAATTTCATTGCTTGCTTGATGCATAACACCTGCACTATATTGCTGATAACCTTCGATTTCGAGCACAGCTTGAATGGCATCAACTTTCGCCTGCATACCAGCCATTTTCAATTTAGATGGTGCGGCCGTTTCAGTTGCAACAGCTTGTAATGTTGTTGCTTGGGCATCTTTCCACACATCTGTTTCCTGTATAAAATAGCGTTTTGTTGCTTCTGCAACACGGTTGGCAAAATTAAGAACCGCATCCCCCGTTAATATAGCACCAACTTGTACTTGCTGTTCAATTAACGAAAATGGTAAATCAAATACATAGGCATCCACTGCTTGCGCACGTTCCTCACTTAACGCCCCTACATCTTTTAATGCCTTTTTCATTAGTGCCTTTAAATGACCCGTAATTTGAGCGTGTACAACGGTTTGATAGGCACCGAATGCATCCTCTTTACGGCGATTACGTTCTTCCGCTGTTTTTTTCTTCGCTGAAAATAAACCGCCTACTTTAAACCCTTCCTGCTTGCTCTCTAAATAAAGACGTAATTTATCTCGCACATCGGCTGGCATAATTACTGCATTGGCAAGTAACTCTTTACGTTCTTCTTCGAATGTTTCATTCCAAGCTTCCACCGAGAATAATTCTACTTGACGATTTAACTTATTATACTGCTCTAAAATATCCTGATGATGTGCCCAATCATCCGCACTTAAAATATCTTCATCAATATCTAAACGATCTTGCTTTTCTTCCATTAAGTAGTTATCATGCTCACTTTGCAATAGACGGAGCGTATTGGTTGCTGTCTGTACAAGCTGATCTTGCCAATCGTTCATGCTATCCATCACAATTTTTTTCACTGTTTCAAAGTCATTATTTGGATGTTCTGGCTCTCGTAAAGATGTGAAAAATACACCCTTTGGCACAACGCCCCATGCTGAAAATGAATTGTGGACAGTCGCCTTAAAGTCTTCAAAGCTTAATTCGTTTTCCTTATGCTTATCAATCATATTAACAATTAAATAAACATTCGGATTGTATTTCATTAATTGTTTTGTAAATTGAAAGTTCAACTCCGATTGAACATGATTATAGTCCATTGTATAGAATACAATATCTGCAATATGAAGCGCTGATTCTGTAGACATACGGTGTGCGTCATCTGTCGAGTCAACACCAGGTGTATCCATCACTGTTACGCCAAGAGGTAATGTAGAGGCGCTATGACCAATTTCAATTTGTGATACAAGATCCCCATTTTTACTAAGTTCTTTAACGGTTTTAAAATCATATCCCGCTTCAAACTTAACAGGTTTTTCATCATGCATATACACAATGGCGAAATCTTCTTCCGACTTATGCACCTTCACGATATTTGCACTCGTTGGTATCGGGCTTGACGCCAGTAAATTCTCACCAGATAAGGCATTAATCATACTTGATTTACCAGCAGAGAAATGGCCGGCAAAACCGATGACATACTCTTTCTGTTGTAATTTACGTGCAAATAGCGAGGTTTTATCCATACGCTCTGTATCACCGTTATGCTGATAGATTATGTATTGTAATGAAGCTTGCTTTAAAAGCCCCTCTAGTTGTTGCTCAAATTCTTTCATAAAACTGTAACCCCTTTATCCTTTTAATTACTCACAATTAGTATTCTACCTTATTAGATATGCAAAGTATAACACTAATTTACTTTAAAAAGCATATATATCAAGGTTTCAGACGTAATATTCGTCAACATAGTCATGTTTATCCAAAATGAAGTAGCATAATCCTTGTAGAAAATCTACTATTTTTATCTGCAAAATGGATAGTTAACTAAGCAATTCTTCTTTTTTTTCATATTTTAAATAAGAGTGAAGGTTAAAAAGCGGTTACAAAATAACGATTTGAGGTTCAGTACTAAAGAAATCTGATACAACTATAGGGGCATAAAAATCAAAATAAAAGGAGTGATTATATAGATGGTAAAGCAAAAACATTGTTTTCAGATTACACCGTTATGCGATTGTGAAAATCAATTTAGATGGCCTCGTATTATAGCTCGTGATGTCCCTATTCCCCAACCCCCTTCCATTATTGTTCCTGATGGGAGGGTTATTCCTAAAGTAAATAGATATTTCTATATAGTAACATCCGATATTCAATTGACAAATGGGGCCACTTTAGCAGCGAATCTATTTTCAGATGATAATGGCGTCAATGTACAAGAATTTATAATTACCTATCCAAATGGCTATGTAAATCTCTATATTAACGCCGTTATGCAGGAAGGTGGCATTTATTCCGTAACACCAAATGCGCTTATCTTAAATGCTGATAACGCAACTATTTATAGAGGGACGCCCATTATTATTGAATCTCTCGGCTTTTTTAACGAAATTCACTAGCACTATTGAAAGGAGGTGAATGCACGTGGCACTTTCCATTATTAACATCAATGTCAATGTTTCTGGCACATCCACGAAATTTTTTAATATTTTAGCGACACCACTTGCCATTACAGATGGAACAACACTTGCTGCAACAACGTTTTTGACTGACAGTGGTACTGCAGCAACTGCTTTCCCAGTCGTAATTAATGGGTACTATAATTTATATATCAATGGTGTGCTTCAAGAAGGTGATGCCTATACAGTTTCCGCAACAGAAATAACATTTAACACGGTAACAGCGACTATCTCGGCAGGCACTCCAATTATTATTGAAGCTGTAGAATTAGTGACAACTATTTAATAACATCAGAATTAAGTATTTTGCTATTAAATCGAGTCATTAAATGTGCTTTTTAGCTGTATGGATGCTCCTTTGTTGAGCATCCATACATTTTGTTATCCCAATTGTTTTCTTAACGCAAAAATCTTCTTTGCAAAAGTCAATGCATGTGGGCCATCTCCGTGTATACATAATGTTTGAGCAGAAAGTTGTATTTTCTTTTGTTGGATAGACATCACTTCATTAGCAGTTAAAATACCTTTGACATGTACAAGCATTTCTTCTTCTGTTTGGATTAACGCATTCGGGTCTTCTCTACTAACTAATGTCCCATCATCATTGTAATGACGATCCGAAAAAACTTCCTCATAGACTTGTAAGCCCTTTTCCTTCGCAATGTGCACGATTTTGCTACCAGCTAAACAATATAAAACATACGCTGGGTTTAAATCATATACAGCATTGACTACGGCTGTTGCTTTTTCTATATCATTGGCACTTTGATTATACAGTGCGCCATGTGGCTTCACATGATGAAGAATGCCTTTTTCCACCGAGACAAATGCTTGCAAAGCACCGACTTGATAGACCATCATATTATAAATTTCTTCCGCACTAACATCCATATTTCGACGGCCAAATCCTTGAAGATCAGGATAGCCCGGATGCGCGCCAATACGAATATTTTTACGAATAGCATTTTGTACAGTCCTATGCATGATTGTATGATTCCCTGCATGATACCCACAGGCTATATTAATCGACGTTACATAGTCTAAAATTTCTTCATCTTTGTCGAGTGTCAAAACATCCATACCTTCGCCCATATCACAATTAATATCAATTGGCATACGATTCCTCCGTTAATACAAATCTTATTGTGTTAAACATACGCATTTGGGCAACTTTATGTAAATCATCTTCATGGATGGTAGCAATGATTGGATAGCCGCCGACTGTTTGGGCATCGGCCATTAAAACAATAGGCTGACCGCTTTGAGGCACTTGAATTGTCCCAAATTGGGTCGCTTCTGAAAGTATATCTTTCCTCGTTTTCAAATCGAGGGCGTTCCCTTTTAAATAGTAGCCCATACGATTCCCGCCAGAAAATTGATAGGAGCTAGCTAAAAATTGTTGTCTACTTTCTTCTGTAAATAATTGAAAATGAGGCCCTTTAAAAACCCTTACTGTAATAGCCGTATGAAAATAAGGGCGGTAAGGTGCATACAGCCCTCTTGTCCATGATAATGGCGTTGCATGTTGCCCATACAATACACTGCCCACACCTGGAGTACGACCTACCATTGGTAAGCTGGCTTTACTACCAAGTATAAGGTCTGTTTGAAATCCACCTTTAGGTGTGAGATAAACAATGGAGCCGTTATTTACGCTTTTGATAGATAAAATATCTCCCTTAAATAATTGAAAGGTTTTCCACATTTCAATGGGACGACCATTTAATAAACACAGACAAGTTGCACCAGTCAATACATACGTTCCATTATTTAACGCTTGAAATTCAAAACCTCCTATAAACATTTCAAACGACGTTTGGTCTGCTGTCGCATTATCAAAAATAGTATGTGCTACTTGAAATGATACGCTATCCATCGGTCCTGACCGAGGGACCCCAAATGCTCGGTAGCCCTCTCTCCCTTGATCTTGTAAGCTACCATATACACCTTGTTTTTTAACTATAAGAAGTGGCTTCAATTGCTACACTCCTTTTCTTTTATTTCTAAAAACGCCTGTTTGGTTATTTCGTAAAATTGCACTTGACTTCCAAGAGTAAAGAGAAAAGGGACCTTCCGATGAATATCAAATAATGTGAATGGTGTCTTACCAATAATATTCCATCCCCCTGGTGAATCGAGCGGATATATCCCTGTTTGTACCCCGCCAATACCGACAGAGCCCGCGGACACAAGCGAGCGTGGTTTCGTTAAACGCGGGACAAATAATTGGCTATGTAAGTCTCCTAAATAAGGAAATCCAGGTAAAAAGCCGATTAAATAAACACTATATACTTTATCCATATGCAATTTTTTTATGGTCTCAAACGATAAAGCTGTCACGTCCATCACACGCTGCATATCCAAAGCAAATTCTTCATCATAACAAATTGGTATTTGTACTGGTTGGCTTGTTGCTTCACCAACATGGGCGTTCCTTTGCATTGTAAGCCATTGTTCTTGTAAGAAGGCTATATCCACTTGATGTTTTACATATGCTGTAACCGTATGATAACTAGCAACACTTTCAATAAGATTGGTATGTAGCATTTTTTTCAAAAAGCGATTAAACTGTTGGACTAGCTGAAAATTTTCTTGCGAAATGACTTCATCGAAGGCAAAACGGATTGTGTATTGACTAATCCACATTGTATGAGGGAACTCAATGATTTGTTTCACGAATGGTTTCCTCGATACAAAGCTTAATGCACGTCATTAAATCTTGCATATTCCACCCTGGTATTTTGCCGTGCTGAATCGCTAATTCAAAAGATGCCGGAATATGAATAAAGCCAGCACGAATCCCTGTATGTTGCTTAGCATAAGCTAGCCCTTCGTACATAATATTATTGCATAGATAGGTACCTGCCGTATTTGAAATTTCTGCAGGATAACCTTCTTTACATAATCGTTCAACCATTTTCCGAATAGGTAAATTGGTCATATAGGCATCCTGCCCCCCGTCATCAATGCTTTCATCAACAGGCAGATAGCCATTGTTATCAGGCTCTCCATCTTTCACATTAATCGCTATGCGCTCTGGTGTGATTTTAAATCGGCCACCAGCTAACCCTAAGGACATAATAATTTCAGGCTGTATTTCCGCAATATATCCCTTTAACTGCTGCGCGGATAGCTGAAAATCAACGGATAGTGTGCGCCCAACAATTTCATAGCCGTCCATTATACTCCCATTTAAACTTTCTACAATTTGCATCGTAGGATTGATTGTGTAATCTAAAAATGGGACAAAGCCCGTTAATAGTATTTTTTTCATATTCTTCACCTAATTTCGATCGAACGTTGCTTCATCGTACGACCCTTTCATTTTGTTTTTAATGAATACTGCAAAGTTAGTTCTCCTATTCTCCGAAATCTATAACTTGCTCCCATTTTATCAAATATAAATAAGAAATGCCTTTGATCGCTATTAAATTATGCTATTATTCTAAATTTTTCGCCCTATATATTAAACTTTTGATGGTTCTTATCCAAGTTGAAATCCGAACGATACAATTCCATAAGCGTCTGGAACAAAAGAAAAAAGTGTTAGATTGAATCCGGAACTGACCCCAATAGGTAA
>LAHS01006754.1_pt1 | contig 17746 bp, 18 predicted proteins | sample 329651 | NCBI WGS metagenome assembly LAHS01 (sample SAMN03275699, study PRJNA271635) | activated sludge metagenome | isolation source: sample C-1 Sludge from hydrolytic chamber (first chamber) of Anaerobic... | reverse complement strand
ACCTGCATGCAGGACACCGTCAGAGAATGTGATGATGTCATCATACGGCTGAGTCGTGAAGTTGGAGACATGGACATTTCTGCCGCTGACTGTCACCACTTCCTGTTCCGGCTGGAACAGTTTTCCGTCCCGGATGATCACGCATGTCGGATTATCGAACTGCGCCATATATACATGTCCGTCATAAAAGATCTGAATGATGGTAAAGGTACTGTAGGCAACGCCTCTTTCCTTACAGGTTGGAAGGGTTGCGGCAATTGTCTCTACGGCATCCTTTAACGGCATGCCGCGGAAGATCATTTCTGAAATGATGGTTGAGGTCAGGGTCGAAAGAATATTCGCTTTGACACCAGATCCCAGTCCATCCGCCAATACCATGACATAGCATTCCGCGTTATGTTTTTCCATGACCCGGTCGCCGCACAGTTCTTCCGTATGTTTATTCAGCGAACGCCAGAAGGAGTCAATGTGTACTTTCTCACTTGTCATCTTCTTCGTCCTTCATGACCTGCTGCAGCTTGACCAGAGCCACTTTGGACTCCGCTGTTGTTTCCCCTAATAAAGATGCAATCTCCTGCACTGTACGCATCTGGTTATCCAATACCTTCTGGGTAACACTCATCGTTTCATCGCGCATCTTTGTCAGCATCTTTTCTTTGTATTCTTCTTCGGTACGGTCCATCAGAATAACGACAGTCAGATTGTCATTGTTAATATGGACAATCGCATGATCGAACAGTCTTTGATACATCTCATAGAACGTACGCAGATACTGCGTCTTTGACTCTTTCTTTAAAATGATCTCTTCCAGTTCCTTATTCGGCAGCACTGCTTCTAACGGCAGTCCCGTTGGATTGATCATTTCATAGGACAATAACTTTCTGGCGGCAGGATTCATCTCCCGTACTTTCAAAGAGGAGTCAAACACAATAATGCCGTTCGGTGTATTCTCATTGACAACACTGGCCAGTGACTGTGCACGCTCCAGTGCTTCCGGCATACAGATCTTCGGATCTGCTTTGCCATCCAGTACTGCAATCGCTTTTAACCGGCAGCTTTCATAGCCGCAGGCACCGCAGTCATGGATCTTATCCGGAGAAGTCTTGCCCATGGCAATCATCTCTTCATCGATTTCTTCATCGCTGTGAACAGGACGATAGATATCTTCCTTCTTCCACACCGCTTTGACATCCACTGGCAGTTTCCCCGGTGTGATCTTTGTCTCATCCATATTCTGACGGATGCGGGATTCTCCGACCCATTCATTATGCGTAAAGTGAGAGAGCAGCGGTCCGCCCATACAGCTGCCGCGGCATGCGTTCACTTCTACAAAGTATCCTTCCAGATGATCTCTGCGCATGGATTCCAGCAGAGACTTGACTCTGCCGACACCATCGACCGCAATGAACTTATAGTGGTCGCTTGGTGCCAATGTATGCAGGATGCCGCCGGCGGTTGGATAGATGCGGGAGATTGAATCCTGGAAATCAGTCCATTCATCCTTCTCTTCTTCTTTGAGATCTGCCTGGATCCAGTCAATGATCTCTTCCATACCGATACATGCATCAATGGAACCTTCAAACCGTGCATCTTCAATCTCTTTATATTTTGCAATGCATGGTGAAAGGAATACCACTTTGGCATCCAGATATTTTTCTTTCAGCATTCTGCCATGGGTGATGATTGGTGATGTAACAGGTGCCATATAACTGACCAGATCACCATATTCTTTTTCAATCAATGTATTAATTGACGGACAGGCAGTTGAAATAATATTCTTCATTTCTCCCTGCTCAATTAAGTTCGCATATGCTTTGGATACAACTGCTGCCCCGCGTGCTGTCTCTTCAATATAGGAGAAGCCTCTTCCCTTCAGGATCTTTTCCAGGGATGACAGCTTCGGCCAGACTGCCGCAAAAGAAGGCGCAACCGAAAGAATGACTGTCTGTTTCTCATCCAGCCATTTTCTTACCTGTTCCAGTTCCGTCAGCAGTGATTTCGCTTCGTGCGGGCAGGCGACATAACATCTGCCGCAGAGAATGCATTCCTCTGCCGCAATCGTCGGTTCATTATGAACATACGTCATCGCACCTACCGGACAGACACGTACACAGCGCATGCAGTTATGACACTGTGCTTCTACTAATTGAATGTACCGAGATTTCATTTACGCTAAAGCAGCGGTAATTTCGGTCTTCAGCATCTCTTTGGCATTCTGCATGGTAACGCCCTTGAGCTGTTTTCCATTTACCCGGATTCCCAAGCCTAACTTGTTCTGACAAGCTTTCATGCAGAAAGAGCCTTTGACTTCTACTTTATCCTGCCACCCATTTTCTTCGACCAGTTTGTTCAGTTCCTGAACGACCTGGCTGCTTCCTTTTACGTAGCATGCACTGCCAATACAGATTTCAACACTTACCATAATGTGTCCTCCACAATGATTACTTTATATGAATATCAAAATCTTTGACTTTGAACAGATCCAATGATTCACTGATTGTCTTCTGATCCGTTTCCTTATTTTCCTTTGTCATTCTTCCGCGTACGGTTGCGGCATCCTGAATTGTGCCAGGTCCGGCAATACATCCGCCTTCACAGCACATTCCTTCCAGAACATCAAAGTTGAACTTGCCAAACTTCATCAGCATCAGCTGCTTCTTGCATTCAGAAGCACCATTTGCTGCATAGAAGGTGAACGGCTCATCTCCTCTTTCTCTGCATGCTTCCGCAACGGCAGCCGCAACACCGCCGCTGTGGGCGAAGTCACGTCCGAAGTTGGATGGGTAATCACCAGGATTATCCACAACGACCTGGGAAGGCACAATGCCCTTTGCCGCAAACAGAGCGACCAGTTCTTCAAATGTCAGAACGTAGTCAACCGCAGTTGTCTCTTCCATTGCTTCCTGCTTCTTGGCAACACATGGTCCAATAAAGACAATGCCGTGGTCTGGATGATCATGCTTCAGCTTCTTTGCCAAAGCCATCATAGGTGACAGCGTCGTACTCTTGTTCTTCTCATACTGATCTGGGAAGTGGATCTTCAGCATATTGACAAAGCCTGGGCAGCAGGATGTTGTCATTGGAAGACCTTCTGCCTTATGCTCCTTTAATTCCGCATATTCTGTATCAGCGACCATATCGGCGCCGACGGCAACTTCATAGCACTTTTCAAAGCCAAGCATCTCAACTGCCTTCATTGTCTGCGGCAGTGTTGCTTCATCAAACTGTCCCTGAATTGAAGGGGCAACAATTGCATACGCAGGCGCACCGATCTTCAGCAGCTGAACGACAGGAACGACCCACGAAATATCTTCAATGGCACCAAATGGGCAGGCATTCAGGCACTGTCCGCAGTTGATGCACTTATCTACATCTATGACCGAGATATTATTCTCATCCCAGGTGATGGCATCAACTGGACAGTGAGACTTGCACGGTCTTTCCGTGATAACAATGGCATTGTACGGGCAGGCTCTTGCGCAGGCACCGCACTCCTTGCACTTTTCATAATCAATCTCAGCGTGTTCAGAACCCATGTTCATCGCACCGAAATGGCAGGCTGCCATACAGCTCTTGGCCATGCACTTTCGGCAGTTGTCAGTGACGCGGATCTTCTTGATTGTACATCCATCACATGCCGCATCAATGACCTGAACGATCTGACGCGGATTATATTCCACTGCATCATCTGCCATCTTGCCCATCGCAAGACGGACTCTCTGACGCAGGACTTCTCTTTCCTTATAGACACAGCAGCGGTATCTAGGACCGCCTAAAGTGACCAGTGTCCTTGCCCAGGACTGGATTTCTTCTTCCTTGACGCCCTTTTCTGAATAGGCATCCTTTGCCAGCTGCACCATGACATCGAACTTGAATGTCCGTGCATCATTTGAAAACATATTTGCCATATGATCTTCTCTTCCCTTCTTACTCCGGTTTCTTCAATGTACGGAATGTGTGCTCATACTGCATCCCGTATTCCAGCTTATCCATGGTCTTTTGATCGACCAGCTGAGACAGGATCGTGTGAGCAAATGCAACCGTTGCGCCCATTCCTCTGCCAGTGATCAGATTGCCGTCCATGACTGCCAGTTCCATCTGATAAAAACCGCCGTATTCCCCGTCAAAAGCCGGGAAGCATGTATATTTTCTTCCCTTCAGCAGTCCCATATGTCCAAGGATTGATGGCGCTGCGCAGATTGCGCATGTCCATTTTCCGCTTTCAAAATGCCTGCGGAAGCTTTCCTTCAATGACTCACAGGCTTCCAGGTTCTTTGTGCCAAGCTTGCCGCCCGGCATAATTAAGACATCATATGTACTCAGATCTGCATTTTCATACAGTTCATCACAAAGCAATGTTACCTGATGGGAAGTATGGACCTCCCTGGTGGAATTCATCGATAATGCATCAATCTGGACCCCTGCCCTCCGGAACATATCCACGACGACAAGACCCTCAGATTCTTCAAAACCATCTGCGAAAAATATAGCTGCTTTCATTTGTCCTGATCTCTTTTCATGATGTGAAAATTGTACCATAGAATGGCTGATTATGTCGTTCTAGTGTTCACGATTCTCTGATAAGGCCACAGAAAAAGGAAGCCTCCTCAAGGCTTCCTCTGCTTCATCCATGTACCTGTTTGGCTGCTTGATCAGATTTCTTTCACGATTCTCTGGTCTTATCAGACTTAGGGGGACATTATGTAAAGTTACAGTCATCCAATACTTCATGTGATTCTCATCAAATCTCAAGATTATTCGATGTCCCTGTTCACTATTTTAATCTCGACATATTTGCACCGATTGTTCACAATCCAATTGTTTTCACATTTATCATTCATCATTTCATCGGTGCTTTTTCAAATACGACTCTTTACAGCAGCCCTGTACACGGATTAACTCCATGTCTGCGCAGGTATCTCACCTGCATTAATGAATTCCTGGTCCCTTCATATGAACCTCCTTAGGACACCAAAATACTTCTCATATCTATTTATGATTTTCTATGGTGTTCCTTTTCTACCCTCATGATAGCTGAGAATAGGAGAAAATATAGTCTGTTCATGTCCAATTTTATCTGCTATATTAAATATGTTGGGGATGGTATACCATCCTTTTTTTTATGCCTTTTTTACGACCTGGATGCCGATGATCATCATTGCTGCGCCGAGAACTGTCACCGTCAATCCTACCAACAGAACGCCATGAACACTCATGACGGATAATAAGATACCGCCAAACAGGCTTGCCAGCAGTCCGCCAATGGTAGTTGCCGCATTGATCACGGCCTGTCCTTTATTACGGTCTTCCGGTGCCACATGTTCCTCAGCAAAGTAAACAGAAGCTGGGATCAGGATAGCATAGGAGAACATCTGCAGTACCATTGCCATAAAATAAACCGGCATATTCGGGGCAAAGCAGATCAAGGCATGCTTGACGACATAGCAGACACTGGCAAAGATCATCAGTGTGTTGACCTTGAACTTCTTAAGAATGACCGCAAACAGGAACATTGGCGGCAGTTCCACCATTGCCTGGATAAAGATGGCATTTCCCTGGTCTGTCGTATTCCCGCCGATTTCCTTGATGATATCGATCATATACGTATTGATCAGCATATGACAGAAGAAGATCATTACCATCGCAATCAGTACAACGATGATCTTTTTATACTTCCGGAAGAATTCGCCGTAAGAGATCTGTTCTTTTTTCTCTTCAGCAGGCACTTCTGCTTTCTTTGGATCCTTCATTGTCAAAAGGCAGCCAATTGTCAGCAGACCGGTGCCGATCATATAGTATGGGAAGATTGTGACAATTGCTTCATCAGCGCCGCCCATCCATGAAACAAGGATGCCAATAAGGGCTCCTCCAACTGCATAGGCCGCAGAACCAATCCCTCTGCCGACACCATAATTGATCTTCATGCCTTCCTGTTCATAGGCAAAAGCAAGCGAGTTGAGGGATGGAATCCCTGACATTGTCACAGCAAAACCAACAATGGTCACTGTCAGCAGCAGGAAGGAACCGGCCGGGATGACGAACATGCACGCATACAAGGCAATCGACAGGATCATCGTTGCCAGGATCAGTTTCTTTTCATTCCACTTATCTGAGCGGTCAATGATTGGCGCCATAAAGGTCTGAATGAACAGCGCCAGAATCGATACGAGTGTCAGTGAGATACCGATGATGGAAGTATCAAACTTACTGAACTTCAGAAAGTTGTATCCATAGCTTCCGGAACCGACTACCATCATGAAATAAAATGCATTGATCAAAGCATATTTTAGATTCAGAATAAAATTCTTATTCATAATTATTTCTCCTACTTGGAATTATATTCTATATGATTTCAGTTTCCGGTTATTTCTATTTTTGGAACAAAAAAGGAGCTGCATGTACAGCTCCTCCGCTTTACTTCATATCTTCCAGGTCTTCCCCATTGGAAGCAATGACTTTCTTGTACCAGTAGAAGGAATCCTTGCGGTATCTCTTCATTGAACCAAGATCAAATTCATCGCGGTCAACATAGACAAATCCATATCTCTTCTTCATGCCTTCATGCGTTGAGATCAGGTCAATTGCAGACCATGGGCAGTAGCCCATCATTTCAACATCATCTGTTACAACCAGCTTCAGCTGTTCGATGTGTGCACGCAGGTAGTTGATACGGTACTGGTCATGGATCCTGCCGTCTTCCAGCTTGTCATATGCACCAAGTCCGTTCTCCGTAATGATGATCGGCAGATGGTATCTGCTGTAGATCTCTCTCATCGTGTTGCGGAAGCCGACTGGATCAATCTCCCAGTTGAATTCTGTACGCGGCAGATTTGGATTCTTCACGGTCGTGAACAATCCTTCTACTCCAGGCATCACTGCCTGATCTGCTTTGCCTTCGGCGGCTGCATCGACCCATACACCGACTGTCGTTGTTGAATAGTAGTTGCATCCCAAGAAATCAGGATGTCCATTTGCCAGTGCTTCTGCATCACCAGGTGCAAAATCAGGTGTAGCATCATGTTCCTCAAGATAGGACCAGACTAAATTGTTGTATCTGCCATAGACTGCCATATCTAAATACAGCCAGTTCCTAATCGCATTAAAATTCTGGGCAGCCAGAACATCTTCCGGCTTGCAGGATGCAGGATAGACCAGTGAGATATTTGGTGCAGGTCCGATCTTTGCATGCGGCAGCATCTTGTGGCACAGTGCCATCGCCTTTGCCTGTGCAACCAGCATATGATGGTTCTGCTGGTATGTTTCTTTTAATACATTGGTCGTTCCCTCTGGAATCATCAGAGTTCCAATTACTGGTCCTACTAAAGTAAGCATGTTCTGCTCATTGATGGTGAGCCAGTAGTTGACTCTGTCACCAAAGTTCTCAAACATGACCTTGGCGAAGTTCAGGAACCAGTCTACAGATTCTGGATTGGACCAGCTTCCTCTTTTATCTAAGGCTGCCGGCATATCAAAATGGAACATTGTGACTAACGGTTCAATATGATACCTGCGGCATTCATTGATAACATTGTTGTAATATTCAATTCCCTTTGGATTGACTGCACCTGTTCCTTCTGGAATGATTCTGGACCAGGAAATAGAGAAACGGTATGTCTTGAAACCCATCTCTGCAAACAAGGCAATATCTTCCTTGTAGTGATGATACTCGTCAGCACACACCTTCAGATCTGATGTTCCTTCCGGTACCTCCTTTACATCCTGACAGGATGGACCTTTGCCATCTTCCAAAGATGCACCTTCTACCTGATATGCAGATGTACTTGCGCCCCAGAGAAAGTTCTCCGGCAGCTTCTTAAGACTCTTATGCAGCATCAATATGACCTCCTTATTGTCATGACAGAAGTATTATTTCATGTTTCCGTGCAATTAGCGTTCCATATCTTCGAACAGCTGTTTCAGAACCCCTGTTATATCTTCCCGGCAGGAATGGAAGTTTCCCTGCAGGATATCCGAAGTACCTCCGCCCTGTCCATGGAGACTTTCATTCAGAATCCTGGTGTAATCTTTCAAATTCACTGTATGCGATAAAATCACATACCCGTACATCTCACCATTCTGACTGAGGACAGCTGCCACTCTGGCATTTTTCTTTTCCACCAGATCAACTGCCAGGGCCCGCATCGCATCGCGTTCGATATCCTCTTCAAAATCAACAATCAGCGGCAGTCCATCTGCATAGCCATTCATTTTGAAGGCAAGCAGCTCCTTGGTCAAAGAGCCCAGCTTGAATTTCTGATCCATGATCTGCTGCTGCAGTCCCTTGACTGCTTCACTGGTCTCCAGCATCTTCGCTGAAAGCAGTCCGGAGATGATATGATCCTGATCATAGACTTTCTGGTCATATACCAGAGCATTTCTTCCCGCCAGCATCTGCACTCTGACCCCATTCTTATGTTTTTCACAGGACAGGATGCGGATCAGACCAATCTCACCCGTCTTTGCGGTATGTGTTCCGCAGCATGCGCACACATCCCCATCCGGAATCGATACAATTCTTACTTTTCCAGTCAGTTCCTTCTTGGAGCGGTAGTCAAGCTGTGCCAGTTCTTCCTTTGAGGGACAGGTAATGACAATCGGCTTATTTTTCCAGATGATTGCATTGGCTTCATTTTCAATCTCACGGAGCTGTTCAAATGTCAGTACACCGTCAAAGTCAATCTGGATCGTCTCACCCATATGAAAACCGACATTGTCATATCCATACCTGCGGTGCACCAGTCCAGAGACAAGGTGCTCTCCTGTATGTGACTGCATGTGGTCGAACCGCTTCTGCCAGTCAATCACGCCATGAACTGTATTTCCGCAGGCAATCTCTTTTTCTGTGCAGTGAACGATCCCATCCTCTCTGCGGCGGACATCATAGACAGCAATGCCGTCAATCGTACCGGTATCTGCCGGCTGTCCTCCGCCTTCCGGATAAAAGGCAGTATCACTCAATACTGTTTCATAATGTGCATCTACTTTTGTACAGCTGATGACCTGTGCATCAAATTCTTTTGTATAAGGCTCTCTGTAAAAGAGTTCATTCATTTCTTCCATTGTCCTGCTCCTCACTTATGAAAAATCTCTGCATCTATTCTAATGCAGAGATTGATTTCAGCCAAGAATACTGAAGGCAATGCAGCACTGAGCCGCATAATACAGGATCAGCAGAACACCATGGAACCACCGGATCTTTGTATTGCCGAAGTAATCATATGTCAGCATGTGGTCACTGACCGCAAACAGCAGTGTACCGACTGCCATCGCCGCACTTCCTGCCTTGGCAAAGTACAAGCCGCAGGCAAGGAAACACGAAAAATCCAGTACCAGCAGATACAACACACCAGTTATTTTTACATCTGCAGGCGGTGTACATACCTTGAACATCTGCTTGATCAGCAGTCCGCCGATGATGCATCCATTCAAGACATACAGGAGAATGATCCAGCTGCTGCTCTGCTTCATCAGAATCAGGCTGCGGGCAATATAGAACAGATGGCCAAATAAGAAGGTACCGCATCCCAAGGTAAATGAATTCTTCTCCAGCTGATGGAACACCGGTCCTGCATCCAGAAAGAAATCTCCCAGCATGCCAAGCATCAGTCCGCATACAATCAGCCAGCTCAATAATGTATTCTGGTACTTCAGTGTGAACAAATATCCCAGAATGACAAACATCAACGAAGAGACGGTCTTGAACAATAAGATCGTCTTATATTTATTTTGATAGAAAGCCCAGATAAATATGATATCTAATATAATGCCCGCGAAGAGAATGCACCAAGCTGTCGTCATAACATTTCTCCCACTGTTTCTAATCAAAGTGTAGCACAGTTACAGTTTTCGGGAGAGAAAATCAGGGAAAGGTACGACACCTTCGCAAAGTTGTAAAAAAGTACCTTTTCAACATACAATAGTATTCATAGAAACCCGTGAGGTAAAAATGCAGTTAAGAAGCGAATTGAATCAACAAGATTATCAATACATCAAAAGAGTATATCTTTCCGCATTTCCAAAAGAGGAGCGTCCGCCTTTCTTCATTCTCCGCAGATCTGCTGAACAAAAAAAAGGAATGTTCCTGGTAATTGAAGAAGGAGAACAGTTCATCGGCTTTCAGCATATCGTTGTTCATGCTGATCTGGTCTATTTGGCTTTCTTTGCAATTGATGATGCATGCAGAGGAAAAGGATACGGCAGTCAGTCACTGCAGCTGCTGCAGAAAAAATATGCAGATAAGAAGATCTTGATTGCCAGAGAATCACTGGATCCAAACACAGCCAATTATGCGCAGAGAGTCAGAAGATATGGGTTCTATCAGCGGAACGGCTTCCATGATATTCCCTGCAGCATTCAGGAAGGCGGCGTTGTCTATGATGCGATGAGCGCTAACGGTGACGTCAGGCCGGAAGAATATGAAGCACTTGTGAAAACTTGGAACGGCCCGCTGGTCAGAAAGCTGATTGGATTCTCAATGTATGAAAAATAAAAAAGAAGTTCGGATCATCAATTTGATGAACTGAACTTCTTTTACTTTACTTTTTTAGATGAAGAAATACTTCAGTACGAACAGGAGTGCAAGTACATACATCAATGGAGATGTCTCATCTGTTCTTCTCATGATCAGGTGCAGAACGACCCAAGTGATGACACCTAAAGAGATACCTTCAGAGATGGAGTATGCAAAGCCCATCATTGTGATAGCAACGAAGCAAGGAACTGCATCGATCAGGTTGGACCAGTCGATCTTGGATACCTGCTGCAGCATCAGGAAGCCGACTACAATCAGAGCCGGTGCTGTTGCAAATGAAGGAACTGTTAAGAACAGAGGTGATAAGAACAGGGCAAGAATGAACAGGACACCAACAGTGCAGCTGGTCAGACCTGTACGCCCGCCTTCAGAAATACCGGAAGAAGATTCAACGAATGTTGTGATGGTAGAAGTACCGCAGCATGCGCCGACAACTGTACCGACAGCATCTGCTAACAGAATGCCCTTGATCTGCGGAAGCTTGCCGTTCTCATCGAGCATATCGACCTTGGATGCACAGCCGATAACTGTTCCCAATGTATCGAAGACATCAACGAATAAGAAGGAGAACATCATGACGAAGAACTCTAATGGATGTTCACCGATGAAGGCAAAGTCAAACTTGAAGAACGTCGGTGCCATGGATGCAGGCATGGAGACGAATGCATGTGGGATGACGGAATAATATCCAGCTGCTGCATCCGGTACATAGAGACCTGTGAGCTCACATACAATGCCGAGTGCCCAAGTGATCAGGATGCCCCATAACATATATCCCTTGACGCCCTTGATCAGCATCGTTGCGATGATGATGACACCGAATAATGCTAAGACAACTGTGATGCCCTGGGTGTTGAAGGAACCGGCTGCGAAAGCATTCTTCATAGTGAACAGACCGACTAATGTTGCGTCGTTGTTGACGATGATGTGTGCATCCTGCAGACCGATGAAAGTGATGAACAGACCAATACCGACAGAGACTGCTACTTTCAGCTGTGCAGGAATGGCATTGAAGATTGCTTCTCTGACATTGGTCAGAGAAAGGATGATGAAGATGATACCTTCAATTAATACTGCAGTTAATGCTGACTGCCAGGAATATCCCATGGCACCGCAGATGGTGAAGGCAAAGTATGCATTCAAGCCAAGTCCTGCAGACAAAGCGAATGGTGTGTTGGAGAAGGCTGCCATACAAAAACATGCAATTGCAGAAGAGACTGCTGTTGCTGTTAAGATGGAACCTGCATCCATGCCGGAAGCGCTGAGGATGTTTGGGTTGACTGCCAGGATGTAGACCATGGTCATGAATGTGGTCAGGCCGGCAACCAGTTCAGTACGAACAGATGTGTTGTTCTCCTTCAGTTTGAATAATTTTTCTAACATTTCTATCCCTCTTTCTTGTCCTCATCATCGTAAATAAATAAGAAAAGACCTTCTGCGTACTATCCCATATCGCTGAAGGTCTCAACTTAAAAGTTATGTCGTAGTCCCGTTATTAAGGTAACAGGGTAGAGACGCTTTCGCCAATCCGAAAGCATATACGATATGAAGGATGTTCCTATTATAACAAAACATTATTAAATCGGTTCACTAAATTTGTGAGAATAGTGTGATTCAGGAATAAAGATAGTCGTTTTCGCTCTGATTTGTTTCATTCTTGATTACATCACTGGTATAGATCTCTGCATACGTCGGCAGACTGTCTCCTTTTCTTTTGACCCAGACCCCGATATAATCGGCGTCTTTGGCATTTTCATCCAGAATCGCATCAATAATATGAAGCCCGCTGAAGGTCTGGAACAGATCTTTTAATAAATACGGGTCTTCTTTCAGCACCTGGTAAAAAGAACCCGGACTCCCGCCTCCTTTCTGCCGCATTCTTTCCTTGATCCAGGCAACCAGTTCTTCCTTGTCATCATTCATTTTCTTTCCCCTTTCTTCTATATTCACAAAGAAAGAAAAGATTCTCATTCTGTATTAGAAATTGATTGGTACACCATTCCCTCGGAAATAATAAAAAAGACCCTCGTGTGAGAGTCTTCTATGGACTGATTAGTCAGCTACGTATGGAAGTAATGCCATCTGACGAGCACGCTTGATAGCGACTGCCAGCTGTCTCTGATACTTCGCACGAGTTCCTGTTACACGTCTTGGTGTGATCTTACCATTGGCGCTGATAAACTTCTTCAGGAGCTCAACATCTTTATAGTCAATATTCTTGATGTTATTTTTTGTGAAGTAGCAGACCTTTTTACGGCCCATTCTCTGTTTTCTGAATGCCATGTCTGTTCTCCTTCTTTAGAATGGCAGGTCATCACTGGAAATATCCAGGGATCCTGCACCGAAATCATCATTGCTGCTGTCATTGTTGGATGACTGCGGCTGTGAATATGTCGGCTGTTGGAAACTGTTATCCTGCTGAGCTGCTCTCTGCTGAGAGGAACTCTTGCTTTCTAACAAATTTGCGTTGTCACAAACAACTTCTGTTACATAGTGACGATTGCCCTGTGCATCATCGTATGTACGTGTCTGGATTCTTCCATCCACACCTACAAGAGCACCCTTCTTGGCATAAGCGCCTAAGAAGTCGGCTGTCTGTCTCCATGCGACACAGCTGATGAAATCAGCTGACGGCTGATTGCTGTTTTGATCCTGACGGGAAACTCTTCTGTCTACTGCAACCGTAAAGGATGCAACCGACAGTCCGCTCTGCGTCTTGCGGATCTCAACATCTTTTGTCAGTCTTCCAACTAACACAACGCGGTTGATCATTACTTAGCCTCCTGAACTGGAGCTTCGTCTTTAGTGATCATGTAACGGACAACATTTGCATTTAATCCCATCAAACGATCGAATTCCTTAACGCATGCATTGTCTGCTTCAAACGCACTGACTACATAGTAGCCCTTTGTCATATCATCAATACGGTATGCGAAATCTCTCATACCCCATTCATCGGTCTTGTTGACCTTACCACCATTTGTAGTGATAATGTTGGAAACGGATTCGATGAGAGCTGCTCTCTTATCGTCTTCAACAGATGCGTTGATGATGTACATGACTTCATACTTCTTCATTTTGTACACCTCCTTCTGGACTAACGGCCATCTCTGGCAAGGAGTGGGTAAAACCACTCGCCTGTAGATGATATCAGTTTTCACGGGGATTGTAAATAAAAATCCGCCCTAGAGCGGATTATTTGTATCTTTTATGCAGAGACTGGCATCCGGTCGTCTTCCACTTCCGGTTCCAGGTCCATAGCGACCCCGTTCACCTTATACTTTTTCATGATGAACATTGTCGTTGTCTGAGTCACACCCTCAACAGGAGCCAGTTTTTCACCGACAAAATCAGCGACTTCTCTCATTGTCTTGGCATTGATGTTCACTAAGAACTCTGAGCCGCCGGACATCAGATACAGAGAAGCGACTTCCGGGAACTTGGCAATTCTCTCAGCAATCTTGTCATAACCGGTATTGCGCTCCGGCTTTGCGGAAACGGCGATGACCGCATCCACATGTTCAAAGTTCGTCTTGTCCCAGTTGACAACTGTGTGATAGCCGCAGATGACCTTTTCTTTTTCCAGTTCATTCTTGGTCTTTTCAACTTCTGCTTCTGTTTCACCCAGGATATCAGCCAGATTGGTGACTGTAGCACGCGGGTCATTCGCCAGAAGCTGCAGTAATTTCATTGCATCCATGATTATTCTCCTTTATAGATTCCGTTCTCTATTAAGAACTCGTTGATCCGCTGCATTGCGGTCTGCAGGTGTTCCAGGCTGTAGGCATAGGAAATTCTTGCAAAACCTTCTCCGGAAGCACCGAAAGCTGTGCCCGGTACAATTGCCACCTGTTTCTGCTCCAGCAGCTTCATGCAGAATTCATCACTGGACATGCCGGAGGATGTAATATTCGGGAAGACATAGAACGCACCCTTTGGTTCAAAGGTAGGCAGTCCCATCTCATTTAATTTACGTACACAGTACTGTCTGCGGAAATCATATTCCTCCCGCATCTTTTCCACTTCATCATCGACTTTGACATTCAGTGCATCGATTGCAGCGTATTGCGATGTCGTCGGTGCCGTCATGATGCAGGACTGATGGATCTTGATCATTGTCTTGATCAGCGGTCTTGGTCCGCAGGCATAGCCTAAGCGCCAGCCTGTCATGGAATACGTCTTGGAGAAGCCGGAAACTAAGATGGTCCTTTCCTGCATGCCAGGAATATGGGCAATGCTTTCGTGCGGTTCACCGCCGTACTTCAATGCCGCATAGATCTCATCGCTGATAACGATGATATTTGTATCTTTCAGAACATCCGCAATCTCGACCAGATCTTCGTGTTCCAGAACTGCGCCGGTCGGATTGTTTGGATAGGACAGCACCAGGATCTTTGTCTTTGGTGTGATTGCCTTCTTGAGGTCTGCCGCTTTCAGACGGAACAGATCCTTTTCTTTTGTTGCAATCGGCACCGGCACACCGCCGGTCAAAGTTGTAATTGGTTCATAAGATACGTAGCATGGCTCCGGAATGATGACTTCATCGCCCGGTTCGACCAATGCCCGGATGGCCAGATCAATCGCTTCTGATCCGCCGACAGTGACGACCATATCTTCAATGCCGTAGTCCAGATCATACTTGCGCTTCATGAAGGTGCTGATGGCGGCTCGAAGAGGCTTCAATCCCGCATTTGCGGTATACTTCGTACGTCCGAGTTCCAGTGAATGGATCGCCGATTCACGGATGATCCACGGTGTCTGGAAATCTGGTTCGCCGACACCTAATGAAATGCATTCCGGCATATCCATAACAAGATCAAAGAACTTGCGGATCCCGGATGGTCTCATTGCGAGTGCCGCTTTTGACTGCAGCTTTTCGTAATCCAACATAAACACCACCCCTTCTAGGTAGTCCTATTATACCCTATTTCAACAATCTTTCAGAAACTATTTTCATTCTGATTTTAATTCAAATACCATATCTCTGAGTTCGGCTGCTCTTTCAAAGTCTAACGCTGCTGCAGCTTCTCTCATCTCTGCTTCCATATCCGCAATCAGAGAAGCCTTGTCCTTCTTGGACATCTTCTCCTTCTTCTTCAGATACTTGGCAGCCATCTCCTTTGTCTCCTTGCCGTGGAGTGCTTCCTCCACCGGCTTGACAATGGTATGCGGCGTAATGTTGTGTGCCTTGTTGTAGGCCTCCTGTACGGCTCTTCTGCGGTTGGTCTCTTCAATGGCAAACTTCATTGAATCTGTCATCACATCACCATACATGTATACTTCACCATGCGCATTTCTGGCCGCACGTCCAATTGTCTGGATCAGAGATCTCTGTGAACGCAGGAAACCTTCCTTATCCGCATCCAGGATGCAGACAAGAGATACTTCCGGAATATCCAGACCTTCTCTTAACAGGTTGATGCCGACAATCGCATCCACTTTCCCTGCACGCAGGTCATGAATGACCTGGCTTCTTTCTAAGGTCTTTGTCTCATGATGGAGATAGGCAATATGATAGCCTCTCTCTTTTAAATATTCGGTCAGGTCTTCCGCCATGCGGACTGTCAAGGTCGTGATCAGAACGCGTTCGCCCTTGGCGATGCGGTCATCCAGCGCCATGCAGATATCATCCACCTGTCCCTGGGTCGGCTTGACGGTAATAATTGGATCGACCAGTCCGGTCGGACGGATGATCTGTTCCGTCACATGATGCTTGACCTGTTCCAGTTCATAGTCGCCCGGAGTTGCCGAACAGTAAATGACCTGGTTGATCATGGTTTCAAATTCATCGAACTTCATCGGACGGTTGTCCAATGCACTCGGTAAGCGGAAGCCGTACTCTACAAGTACTTCCTTTCTCTGCCGGTCGCCGTTGTACATGCCTCTGATCTGCGGCAGGGATACATGCGATTCATCCACAAACAGCAGGAAGTCTTTCGGGAAGTAGTCAAACAGATTCCATGGCCTCTGGCCGGTTGTTCTGCCGTCAATATGCATGGAATAGTTTTCAATGCCGGAGCAGTATCCATTTTCCCGCAGAGATTCGACATCAAAGCGGGTGCGCTGTTCCAGCCGTTCTGCTTCCAGCAGCTTTCCATTGTCTTTAAAGTACTTCAGCCGCTCTTCCAGTTCTGCTTCAATGTCATCACATGCACGCATCATTGACTCATGGCTGCGGGCATATCCAGAAGCAGGGAAGATATTATAGAACTGATAGGCATTCAGTGTGCGTCCTGTCACGGGATCAACTTCTGTAATGCGTTCAATCTCATCACCGAACATTTCAATCCGGATATTGAAGTCATGCGTATAGGACGGTGTCAGATCAATGACATCGCCTCTGACTCGCATCGTTCCTCTAGTCTGATCAACATCATTGCGTGCATACTGCAGCTCAACAAATTTTCTTAACAGATCATTGCGCTCATACGTTTCACCGACGCGGATCGTCACGAACATATCGCGGTACTGCACTGGATCACTGGCCGCATAGATGCATGCCACAGAAGCGACCACAATTGTATCTCTTCTTTCCAATAGAGAATTCAAGGCAGACTCACGGAACATATCCAGTTCTTCATTGATGGCTGCTGTCTTCTCAATATACATATCGCTTTTCGGCATATAGGCTTCCGGCTGATAGTAGTCAAAGTTGGAGACAAAATACTCTACTCTGTTGTGCGGGAATAATTCCTTGAATTCAGAATAGAGCTGTCCTGCCAGTGTCTTGTTGTGGGAGAACACCAGTGTCGGGCGGTTCTCACGGGCAATGATATTGGCCATTGTAAAAGTCTTACCGGTGCCGGTCGCACCTTCCAGGACCTGCTGCTTTTTTCCTTCATGGAGTCCCGCACACAGATCATCAATCGCTGCCGGCTGATCACCGGTCGGCTGGAATGGTGATACGAGTTCAAACTTATGATCATCCATTCAGGAGCACCTGCGCTTTCTGCAGCTGTACATCATGCGTTGTTGTTGTACTCCAGTCATAGGCAACCGCACCTTCCAATGCTTCATATGCTGTCTTATCCAGGATGCCGGTCACTTCCATGGAATGTTCACTCTGGAACTTCTTCAGAGCTTCCGTCGTTTCGTTAGAGAAGTAGCCGTCTGTCCTGCCTGGGGCATAGCCGAGGTAGTCCAAGCACAGCTGCATGTCCTTGACTGCATCTGAAACGGAATCATACTGATACTTTTCAGATGCAGTCAAGGACA
>LAHS01001927.1_pt1 | contig 17787 bp, 17 predicted proteins | sample 329651 | NCBI WGS metagenome assembly LAHS01 (sample SAMN03275699, study PRJNA271635) | activated sludge metagenome | isolation source: sample C-1 Sludge from hydrolytic chamber (first chamber) of Anaerobic... | reverse complement strand
GAAATCTGCGACACTTGTAATCGTTGCTTTATTTGTAGATGCATCATATGTGACCCATGTTCCATCCGCATTCAATGCATCAATGTAATCCTGTGCTGTCTGATATGTGCCAGAGAGTGTAATAGAAATAGAAGATGTTGTAGAACGGGCAATCTGGTCGTTGGCTCCGCCAGTTGTTGTTCCGCCTGCTGTACCGCCTGCATTGATGCTGGAGCCGGTTGTTGTATCAGCACTTGGTGCTTCTCCTGTGGTTGTACCGGCAGATGCTGTACTGCCGCTGGTTGTATCTGTACCCATTGCAGGCATTGTACCGCCAGTCATGCCGCCTTTCATGCCGCCCATCATACCGCCGGCAGCACCGCCAGTCATACCGCCCATGCTTGATGTAGATGAACTGGAATCATATGGGAAAGTATTGTCAGATAAGAAGTTGTTTAAAGATGTTTCAATCTGTGTCTTGACATAGTTGTAGTAAGAACCACTCTGATAGATACCGGTAGAAGACTTCTCTAAAGTCAATGCATTGCCGTTCTCATCCTTGAGTCCAGCCTGGTTGACCCATTCAGCCCAGGCATTTGCCAAGCCATCAGAAACTGCCTGATCAGAAGTAGAAAGACCTGATCTTGTAGAACCCATCATCCATTCATAAGATTCATCTGCTGTATCAAGGTTCGTAATTGGACACCAGTCCATCGAACCTGCAACGGCATCACTGACACCCTGTACTGCTCCAATCGCTGTCAGATACTTGTCATATAAGGAACTGTCACCGGATGCGCCTACAATTGCAGACTGGGCACCGCCGCCTGACATACCAAAGACAAAGATATTGTCCATACTGCCGGCCAATGTATCTGCACTGTAGCGCAGATAACGAATGGCTGCTTTGATATCTGTAACACCTGCTGGTGCACCGTCATCACGTCCACGACATCCTGCTAAGACATAGACAAAGCCCTGCTTTGTATACGTACTTTCATCCTGATATTCTGTTAACGCTGCCTGGGCCATGTATCCTGGGGTATTGATTGGCATGACAACAGGTGCTGTAGAAGCTGTATAGCTGCCTACCTTAGCACTGTCATTGACAGATACAGTATATGTACCATCACTGTTCTGCTTGCCGGTAAAATAACCGCCTGGGACAAAGACTGCCAGATTCTCATACGTAGAATTTGCCGGTGTTTCACAATACGATACACCAATCTGATAATAGACATCTGCATCAGAATTGTACTGCCACTTGGTGTTGTCAATCTTACTGAGATTCGTTACAACAGATGCTGTTGAAGCAGACGCAGCTGCTGCAGTTGAAGTCGTTTGCGAAGCAGCGCATCCAGATGCCAGCATACTGAGTGCTGCCAATCCACTGATTACTTTCTTTGTAGTATTCATTTCAGCCTCCTGAGCTATTCATACATAAAAAAAGGAATTACTAAATTAAGAATACAATTAGTTAAATTTGTCCACAATTCGATTTATGACTGATTTTATTCCGGTTTGGAATAAAATATAAATCCCTGTTTTCCTATATAATAATTGTATGAATATGAAAGCGCGGGCACAGCAGATCAAGACTTTCTTACCGGCAGTATACCTTGCCGCAAGAAGTCCTTTGACCCCAAAGAAAACAAAGGTCTTAGCGGCCTTGACCATGGCCTATGCCCTGTCACCAATGGATCTCATACCAGACTTTATCCCTGTCCTTGGATATCTGGATGATCTGGTGATCCTGCCTGCCATGATTGCATGGACTGTTCATTCCATGCCGAAAGAACTGTTTGACTCCTTCCTGCAGGAAGCACAGGAAAAGATGACAGCCCAGCCTGCTAAGAAATGGGCGTATGCAATTCCAACAATCTGTATTTATGCATTGATCCTGTATGGAATCCTGCATGGAATCTTCCATGTATTCTAAAAGCAGAAACATCACAAGGATGTCTCGGCTTTTATGTTACACATTCTTCTGGGCAAGGCTCCGCAGCAGTGTATCTTTCAATACCGTTGGATCCAATGGCTTGGAAAGATGCGCATTCATTCCTGCTGCTTTTGACTTTTCAATATCTTCGGCAAAGGCATTGGCTGTCATTGCGATGATTGGAATCGTCTTAGCATCTGGACGGTCTGCACTTCTGATTTTCTTTGTAGCAGCGTACCCATCCATGACTGGCATCATGATATCCATCAGGATCAAGTCATATCTGCCTGGAACAGAACCCATGAACATATCAACAGCTTCCATGCCGTTCTCTGCCTGCCATGCATCAGCACCTGCATTCTTCAGCATGTGTTCCACAATCATATAGTTGATTGACTGATCTTCTGCTACCAGGATATTCTTTCCATTTAAGTACTTGTCCATCCCGGAAACAGTATTCTTCTTCAGCTTCAATGCCTGATATTCTTCAAATAATGTTGTCCGGAATGCCGGCCGGTACAGAACAGAATCAGCACCTGCATTCAGGATCTGTTTTTCCTGATCCAGCATCTTTAAATTACAGCCATATATGATATCTGTATTTGGATACTTCTTTCTCAGCTTCCGGATGATATCTACCACATTCACTTCACTGATACAGATGATGGCATCATATTTCTTTTCTGAGAATAAATCATCAACAACCTCTGCACTTGTCATGACATCACACGGCACACCAATCTCTTTTGGATATGCTGTGCTGACTGCATTGCACAGTTCTTGTGTATCTGCGACAAACAGTGTCTGATAATTTCTGACTTCACTGAACTTTGCCAGCATCTTTTCTTCATCCCCAAGACGCATCGGAATTTCTGCCGTAAAGGTGGAGCCTACTCCCTTTTCACTGGCAACACTGACTGTACCATGCATTGACTGTACAATATTCTTTACAATTGTTAAGCCAAGACCTGTTCCTTCTACTTTATTGACGGTTGTCTTGATTTCTCTTTCAAACGGTTCAAAGATATGTTCCTGTTCTTTCTTATCTATACCGATGCCGTTATCGATACAGGAGATTGTCAGCATGGCAGTTTCAGGATCATCTGTTGCGCTCTGATTGACTGCCAGGACAATCTTTCCGCCAGCTGGGGTGTACTTCACCGCATTGCTGAGGAAGTTGACCATGATCTGTTTTAAACGCGGCTGATCGCCAATAAAGAACTCATGGACCTCATCTCCCGCATCTAGGATAAATTCCTGATTCTTGGCTTTTGTCAAAGGCCAGATGATTCGTTCTACTTCCACTAACAGATCCGGCAGGACAAAATCCAACTGTGCAATCTTGATCTTTCCGCTTTCAATCATAGAAAGATCCAATACATCATTGACCAAGGACAACAAATGATTTGTTGCGGTCTTTACAACACTCAGATTATCCAGTGCCTGTTTCTTATTATCAATATTTTCAACTGCCATATCAGTCATACCGACAATGGCATTCAATGGTGTCCGGATATCATGCGACATGGAAGACAGGAATTCTGATTTAGATGCGTTTGCCTTTTCTGCTGCAGCCTTTGCCTTTTCTATTTCACAGACTGCTTTCTGCAGTTCATGATTATTCCTATTCAGCTGATTCGTCTTGTTGACATACGAAACAAGATAAATAATCAGCAGTGATAATGTAAATGCAGGATACATCAAAACATAATCTTGAACATAAATCTGCAGGATAACAGATACTGCCGGAATGAAACCATACATTGCCAAGGCAGAAGCTTCCTTGCCAATCACCTTGATCTTAGAAAGGATATAGATGAATTCTCCCAGCAGAATGACCAGGACAAATACTTGGTTCACCATATAGAGCGGTCCTCTGACATGAAAGCCGTTGACCGTTGTAAAGTACATGCCATTAAAGATAGAAACAAAATCCAGGAATGCAGCCAGGCCGCAGCTTCCCCGCAGAAGATAAGTACGCCACGTACTGATCTTTTCTCCATCCGCAATAATAGCGAAAACATATTCACCAAACAGTTCTAATAAAACTGCCCCGCCGGCATAGCGGATTCCTGTGATGATATTATTTGCCACAGAGAGTGACGCATTCCCTTCCATCAAAATAAGAATCAAAAAGGAAATGATCATCACTGCATTTGCAAAGAGCATCGCTCCAAGAACAGCCATTCGCCGTGTTACCTGTTTTTTATATGTTATAAGGAAGTTGCAGATCTGCAGAATCACTGTTATCAGCAGACAGTATACTTCAATAATAATATTCGCTCTAGACATTTGACCCCCGATAAAAAAACACATACCCATGTATTTTTTCTAGTTCATTTTACCATTAATATAAATTTGAAACGAAAAGATTGAATATTGTGAGAATAATATATTGAGTATGAATAAGACGATATATCCATATAAATAGGCATCCAATGAATGGATGCCTATTTTTCTGTTTTCTTGAGCGGTTTCACTCGTTCCACTGCAATCTTTGCGATAAATCCTGTACCGAGTCCAGTTGGAATGGATAAGGCAAGGAAGTACGGAAGAATTGTCGCAATCAACGGTTGCATGTAGAACAGCATGACAACCAGCACCTGTCCGGTACTGTGGCCGATGGCACTCATGACGGAAGTAAACATCAAAGATGAATGGAACTTATCCATCAGGATCAGGATTAAAGTTGACAGCAGGACACCGCCGCAGCTGATCCAGAATGTAGAGCTAAAGATTCTGCCCGTCAATAGACTGCCGATCATGACACGCATGACATTGACGATGACCATATCCTTGACGCCAAGGATCTTTAAGGTAACTAACGCAATGATATTTGCCAGACCGATCCGGAAGACACCGAACAGCGGCGGAATCATCGCTGTCTCTAAAATATTCAGCGTAATTGCCATAGCACTTAACAATGCCAGGTAAGTGAAATGTCTTGTCTTGTCAATTCTCATGATGCACTCTCCAGATAATTCTGTGCGACATCATAGGTACAGATGATGATGTTGTTATGAATGCAGGTAATCGGCACCATCTTAGTACCATCGTCCCAGCCCATCTGTTCACAATTGTGATTCGGGCATTCTACTTCTGATACACACCATTTGTTATCTTTAACAGTGATCGTCATATTACCATAATCACCTGTCACAGTATATGTACTGTCAATGCCGGAATCAAACCATAAGATAGCTTCATTGCCATGGATAACTGCGACCCACTGCCCGGTTGCCGTTTCGGTAGGCAGAGAAGATGCTGTACCCGCGGATACCTGTGCATCTACGTTTGTTTTGTTCTGTGCTTTTAATAGATTTACAACCAGGATTGCACATATCGCAGCTGCGGCAATCACTACTGTAATCCAGATTTCTTTCTTTTTCATGTCCCTGATTATATCACATAAGTGCTTGATGTCATCCTGTAAGCATGAAGCTTCAGGAATTCATCACGCTTTCTTCAGATAAGAAAGAATTTCATCCATGGCATGTACATAGCCCTGGACCCCTTCTCCCTTGATCTGCATCAGACAGTAAGGCGCTTCATAGGAAATATGACGGAACTCCTCCCGGCTGCTGATATCACTGATATGGACTTCAATGACCGGCAGAGGTGCAATCGCTTTCACTGCATCAGCCAGGGCAATGCTGGTATGCGTATATGCCCCTGGATTAATGACAATACCGTCATACTTTTTGAAGTATGCCTCCTGGATCCAATCGACAAGGTCGCCTTCATGATTGGACTGCCGGCAGTCTGCTTCGACATTTCTTTTATCTGCTTCTGCTTTGATGCTTTCAATCATTGCCTTGAAATCCATGGTGCCGTAGATTCCCGGTTCCCGGATTCCTACCATATTCAGATTTGGTCCATTAATGATCATTATCTTTGTCATGATTTATCAAACTTCTTTCTTCTTTCTGTTGACTGGATCATCTTTTTCTTCATGCCTTCCACATCTTCTGTTTCCAGCAGATTCCGAAAGCGCAGCAGTTCATCACTGAATTCATTGATCTCACGGATCAAATTATCCTTGTTCAGGATAAAGAGCTCCGGCCACATATCCTCATTGATCTTGGCAATTCTAGTCAAGTCACGGAAACTGTCGCCGGTATAGTCAACCAGATGTGTATTGTCACTGACATTCATCAAAGATACCGCAATGACATGCGTCAGCTGAGAAAGGAAACCAATCATGCGGTCATGTTCCTCTGCCGTCAATTCAGAGATCTTGGTAAAGCCAAGGATCTCAGCTAATTGATGTGCTGTGGCAACTGCCTCTTTGGTATTCTTTTCTGTCGGTACAATAATAAAGTTTGCATTGGCAAAACGATTGGCATCTGCATATTGGATTCCCTTGAATTCTTTGCCGGCCATTGGATGACAGGCAATGAATTCAACATCATTTCTTAATTCCGCATTGATATCTTTAATGATCTCTCTTTTAATGCCGGTCACATCAGTCAAGACAGCACCCGGTTTCATATACTGCTGATTCTCTTTGACCCATTGAACAAAGGTATGCGGATATAATGCAGAGACAATGATATCTGCATCTTGGATAACTGATGCGTCCTGACTGCCTTCCATGATCCAGTTCTTATCTTTCGCATACTGCAGCGCAGCTTCATCAATATCCACACCGATGCATGCATATCCCTTCCGGGACAATGCCTGTACATAACTGCCGCCCAGGACACCTAGACCAATGACCGCAAATTTTGTTTTCTCATTTATCATGGATGCATACTCCTGTCTTTGCCAGATCTGTAAAAAATTCTGGATAGCTCTTATTTACTGCTTCACTGCCTTCGATGACGACTGGTCCATCCGCAATCGATGCCAGGACTGCCAATGCCATCACAATCCGATGATCATTGTGACCTTGTACTGTAACTCCGCCACGGATCTTTGCAGGACCATGCACCGTAACTGTTCCCTGTACAGAAGAAATATCACAGTCCATCTTCCGCAGTTCTTCTTCCATGCATGCAATACGGTCGCTTTCCTTCATCCGCAATCTGCCGGCATTGATGAAAGTTGTTGTCCCTTCACATTGTGTTGCTAAGGCAAACAATGCCGGGCCAAGATCTGGACAGTCGGCTAAATCGACAGTCGTGCCATGCAGTGTATTTCCTGTGAAGCGGTATCCATCAGGAATCTCCTGTACTTCACCGCCAAGTTTCTTAACAATCTCAACAATGACATGATCTCCCTGTTTGGAATCATGTCTGACATTCAGCACCTGCACAGGAGTATTCTGGATCAATGCCTCTTCCGCAAAGAATGCCATCTGAGAATCATCTCCTTCAACAGTACAGTCGATTGGATGATATGTCTGACTGCCGGGAATTGTATAGACAAGTCCCTCTTGATGGACCACAATTCCTGAACGTTTCAATGCGTCGAGTGTCAAACCAACATAGGACGATGATTCAAACGGCGGCAGGACTTCTATTGTACTGTCTCCTTTTAATAGCGGCAGAGCAAACAGCAGCCCGCTGATAAATTGTGAAGATACATCTCCCCGCAGGATATACTGACCGCTTTGAAGCGGACCGCGAAGATGCAGCATACCATCTTTGATTTCAAACAATCGTCCCTGTTTCTGATAGATATCCTCATACACATTCTGCGGCCGTTCCATCAGCTTGCCATGACCGGTAAATACAGCTTCCTGATGGGACAGTGAAAACAGCGGAATCAAGAAACGCAGTGTGCTTCCTGATTCGCCGCAGTCTAATAATGAACCATCGTAGTCCATCTCCCGCATGCCATGGACAATCAGATCATTCCCCTGCACTTCAAAAGAAGCACCGGCCTTCTCCATGACACGCATCGTTGCCTTTGTGTCATTGTTTTCCGCCAAGCCATGGATCAAAGAATCACCATGCGCCAAGGATGCCGTGATCAATGCACGGTGAGACAATGACTTGGAAGAAGGAAGAACAATCTCTGCTGGTTGTATTTTTCCCGGGACAATTACTTTATTCATTCAATATCTCGATCAACTGCCTGTGCGACTCTTCTCGCTTTCTGGATCAAATCCGCAAAGCGCTCCGGCTTCAAAGACTGCGAGCCGTCAGACCATGCCTCATCTGGATGATCATGAACTTCAATGATCAGACCATCACAGCCTGCCGCTATTGCCGCAAGAGATTCTGCTTCAACATATTTCCAGTCACCTGTTGAGTGAGATGGATCAATGACAATTGGCAGATGGGTACGTTCCTTGATGATTGGGACAACTGCCAGATCCATTGTATTTCTAGTGTATCTTTCAAAAGTACGGATGCCTCTTTCACAGAGAATGACATTTGGATTGCCGTTAGCCATGATATATTCTGCACTCATGATCCAGTCTTCAATGGAAGCACTCATGCCTCTCTTTAAAAGAATTGGCTTCTGAATATGACCGACTGCCTTCAGCAGATCAAAGTTCTGCATGTTGCGGGCACCAATCTGGACGAGGTCTACGTTCTCGACAAATTCATCGATCTTATCAGCACTCATTAATTCAGATACGATCGGCATACCTGTTTCTTTTCTGGCTTCTGCCATATCCAGGATGCCCTCATATCCTAAGCCCTGGAAGGAATATGGTGATGTTCTCGGCTTGTATGCCCCGCCGCGCAGAATCTTTCCGCCTGCCTCTTCAACTTCCTTGGCAATGCGGCAGACCTGTTCTTTTCCTTCGACAGAACAAGGACCGCCCATAATGACAATCGGTTCCTGTCCGCCGATCTTGATGCCGCCGACATCAACGATGGTATCATCCGGATGGAACATGCGGTTGGCCAGCTTATATGGCGCGGATACTCTCTGTACATTCTCGACCCATTCATTGGCAAGGATGTCACGTTCATCCAGAGACGCTGTATCACCTACCAGACCCCATACATTGAAGTCATCGCCCTCGATCTCATGGACTTCCAGTCCCTTCTTCTCAAAGGCATCATGAAGCTTGGTAATCTCTTCCTGCGGTGCATTCTTCTTTAATGTAATAATCATATTATTTCTCTCCTGCTGCCTTTAAGATCAGGTCAGCTGCCTCTTCCAGACTTCTGTCATTATCAATGACCGCATCGCTGTATTTCCGATACAGCGGTTCACGCATCTGGTAAAGCTTCTTCATATATTCTTCATTTCCGGTCAGCGGTCTGCTGTCAGTCGCAAACAGATGGCTGAGATCACGCTGGATCCAGATGACAATGCCGTTCTCACTGAGTGCACGCATCGTTGCTTCATTTGTAACGACACCGCCGCCGCAGGAAATGATGACACCTTCTTGATTCTTCAGCTCTTCCGCTGTCTCTCTCTCAACTTCTCGGAAGTACTGTTCGCCTTCCTGGGCAAAGCACTCCTTGATGGAAGTGCCGAGCTTTTTGACAATCTCATTATCCATCTCAATGACCCGGCGGCTGGTCTTATGACCAATCAGCTTTGACAGCGTTGATTTGCCGCTGGTCGGCATCCCGATCAGCACAATGTTCCTCTTCTGATGGTACAGTGCATTCATGCATGCTTGATTCAATGCTGGATCAAGCTTCTTTCCAGTGAACAGTTCATCTGCCGCAAACGCCTGACGGACCAGCATTTCAAAACCGCCCATATATTGGATGCCGTGCATCTTTGCATCGAACATCAGCTTCGTCCGCAGTGGATTGGCAACGACATCAATGACAGCTTCTGCCTTTGTAAATCGTGCCAGATCAATCGGTGCTTCCTCAGTATGAGGATACATGCCGACCGGGGTGACATTGACAATGCACTGATACTGCTCAGCAGTTTCCTCCAGCTGCTCATAAGTGATGCAGCCAGGCTTTTCACGGCGTGAAACAAGCTGGACATCTGCACCCATTTGATGCAGCGCATAGCCGACTGCCTTGGAGGCGCCGCCGGTCCCCAGCAGTGCTGTCTTCTTTCTTTTGAAATTGATCTGTCCTGCCTGCACCATGCCGGTAAAGCCAAGACAGTCCGTATTGTATCCTGTCAATCTGCCGCTGCGGTTGACGATGCAGTTGACCGCCCCGATGGCTTCCGCTGCCGGATCAAGTTCATCCAGATACGGAATGACCTTCTGCTTATAAGGGATGGTAACGTTGATGCCGTCAAAGTCATGCCGTTTCATAAATGCATCCAGTTCCTCTTCCTGAAGATCCCATTTCTGGTAGTCTTCATGGATCATGAATGCATGAATGACCGGTGACCAGGAATGTCCTAAAGGATGTCCTATCAGTCCCAGCTTCATCTTTCATCTCCAAAGTAAAGGGTGCCATGACGCTCCAGCAGGAAATCTGTTAAGACAACTGCCGTCATTGCATCAACAACTACACGGGCACGATGGATCACCGCCGGATCATGTCTGCCGGCAATGACAATTTTCTTTTCACTCATTGTCTTCAAGTCAACGCTGTCCTGTTCCTTGGCAATCGACGGTGTCGGCTTGACGACCGTACGGAAGCGGATTGGCATGCCGTTGGTGATACCGCCGTTGATGCCGCCGTTGTGATTGGTCTTAGTCACAACCTTCCCATCCTTCAATGCGAAGGCATCATTTGCCTGTGAACCGTAGAGGTCGGCAAAATGGAAACCTTCCCCAAATTCAATTCCCTTAACGGCTGGAATGGAGAACATGGCATGGCTCAGGCCTGCTTCAATGGAATCAAATTCCGGTTCCCCAATGCCTGACTCCATACCAATCACTGCTGTATCCAGAATGCCGCCGATGGAATCCTTGTCAGAACGGCAGGCAATGATCGAGGCAATCATCGCTTCCCCGCGCTTATCATCCAATGCCGCAAATTTCTTATTGTGCAGGAGTTCAATATCTTTCTGCAGATTCTCTTCATCAAAAGGAATATCTTCAATATCCTTGAGCTTGGCAATATGCGTACCGATCTCAATACCTTTGGTATTGAGCATATGCATGCAGATGGCACCTGCCACCACAAGCGGAGCTGTCAGTCTGCCGGAGAAGTGTCCCCCGCCGGAGGCATCTTCATAGCCTAGATACTTCATATGTCCGGTATAGTCTGCATGTCCCGGCCGCGGTGTATTCTCCAATGAGTCGTAGTCAGAACTGTGTACATTCTGATTCGGGATCAGCAGCGCTATCGGTGTCCCTTCACTGTAGCCGTCCTTAATGCCTGATAAGAACTGCGGCAGATCTTCTTCTCTTCTGGCTGTTGAAATAGAGCCGGCTGCCCGGCGTGCATCCATCATATCAGCCATCAGTTCATAGTCGATCTTGACACCGGAAGGCATACCGTCAATCACGGCACCGACTGCCTGTCCATGTGACTCACCAAATAATGTAATGGTGAGATGATTTCCGAAAGTATTCTTCATAATCCAAGCCTCTCCTTCACTTGTGACAGGTTCCAGTCTTCCAAATGACCGCATCCAATCTGATCCACCTGGACCATGGTGATATGGTCATGGTCTGCTTTCTTATCCTGCAGCATCAGCTGATATACTTTCTGCGGATCTGCCTGACAGGCGGATGGAAGTTCCAGCCGTTCCAGCACCTTCTGCAGACGCTGCTTGATCTCTGGATTGTTCAGGACAGTCATCATTCCCAGGCCGACACATTCACCATGATAGTATCCATTCATGCCGAAGTAGGATTCATAGGCATGGCCGAAGGTATGACCGAAGTTCAGCAGCTTCCTTTCACCGCTCTCCTTCTCATCATGTTCAACAACATCGCGCTTGATGATCAGGCACCGTTCAATGATCTCTTCCAGATGATCATTCCAGTCATCTCTTTCAAAAATATTGAAGAGTGCTTCGTCCTTGATCAAACCTTCCTTGACTGCTTCCGCTAAGCCGTTGTGATATTGCCTGCGTGAGAGAGTCGACAGTGTATCTGGATCTGCCAGCACCATGTCCGGCTGCCAGAAGGCACCAACCGAATTCTTGACGCCGTTGAAGTCAACTGCGGTCTTGCCGCCGATTGAGGAATCAATCTGTGATAAAGATGTCGTTGGAATATTGATATAGCGGATGCCGCGCATATAGATGGCTGAGGCAAATCCTGCCATATCGCCGACAACACCGCCGCCTAAGGCAATCACTGTATCCTGTCTGCTCAGATGCGCTTCCTGCATTGCCTTGAGGATTGCCTGCAGCGTATCAAAGTTCTTGGATGCCTCTCCATTTGGGAACACGAATATTCCCGCCTCCGGATATTGATCCTGCAGCATTTTTCTCCACTTCATTGGAACACCGTCATCTGACACAATAAATACATGTCCATGTCTGCCGATCATCGCAGCAGCTTTTGCCAGGATCCCGCGTTCCAGATATACAGAATAGTCTCTGTCCTTGGTATGCACATCAATCTTCATAGTCATCTCTCCTAAATAAAAACCATACGGTTATCCGTATGGTCTGCATTCTCTCCATTCAGATAACACCTTTTCGAAATACAAAATGGCAGTTATCTGCAGCTGCCAGGTTATCTAAAGTAAAAGTAGAAGAACATATTTGTTTTCATAGATTTTCTCTTCTGGTCTTATTTTATCCCAGTGGTGAAATAATGGCAACACATTTTTCTGTAACAATTTTCAGAGCTCAGCTACCTTGTAGTTGCCGAAGACGATGCATTCTTCACAGCGCTGTTCCAGTTCATGAAGCATTTCCTTGATATCCTTCTGCTTCAGGTTGCCTGTAATATCTATATAAAATAAGTACTCAAAGACTCTGCCCTGGATTGGTCTGCTCTCCAGCTTGAGGATATTGATGCCGCGCTTGGAGATGATCCCCAGTGCATTATAAAGTGAACCTGGTGTATGTCTGAGAATCAGCATCATTGAAATCTTATCTGCATCCTCTACGATTTCATCTTGATGCGTGATGACAAGAAAGCGGGTCATATTCGTCGAAGAATCCTGGACAGCCTTGGCAAGAGATGCCATCTGATAGTATTCTGCTGCACGCCAGGAGCCGAGGGCAGCTTTGGATGGATCATTCTGCTCTTTGACATACTCAACAGATCTTGCCGTATCCTGATAAGGAATATTCTGGATCTCAGGGTGTGCTTCAAAGAAGCCGGTGCATTGAGACAAAGCTTCCGGATGAGAATAGACCTGCCGGATCTCTTCAATCTTTGCGCCAGGCAGTCCGATCAGATCTTCCTGAATGGGCACATTGATCTCACCGACGGCATGGATATGATAGTTCTGGAACAGATCATACGTACGGGCAATGATGCCTGTGGTCGTATTCTCCACCGGCAGGACAGCATAGTCCAGGATGCCTTCTTCCACATCATGCATAATGGATGGAAAATTCTTGTATCCGATTGGTTCCATCTGCCGGCCGGCAAAATACTGCAGTGCAGCAATCTCACTGAATGTGCCGTGGTTCCCCTGGTATCCTACCTTTGTCATAGCTTTCACCTCTATCAATGATTATAATTCTAGTATGCGCGTAAAAATTCTTCAAATCGAAAAATCAATCCGGATGCTGTGCGGATATGTTCTCTTTCCGTTATGCCTGACTGTAATGATGTTTAAGGCAGGCATCAATGAGTATAACTTTACCGGTCTTTTGAATCTGCGTGGATACAGCGCCGTGATGAGGTGTGCAGCGATGATCATGCTTGTCTGGTGTATTCGGACACTGTGGATCATTCATCATTCAATCCCGGGTTATCTTCCGATGCGGACATATATCCTGCTGCTTGCGGTCTTTGCGGCATGTACAGGTGCTGCGGTGTTCATCCCCTATATTGAAGGCACTATGTATGCAACCATGCATCTATGTGCTGCCTATTCCGCCTTTGTCGTCTTCAACATCTTGATGACAGATGTCCTCTGCAGCACTTTCTCATCACGCACCTTCTATCTTGCCGGCATCTTCTTTGCGGCACTTCTATGTTTCACCACCGGACAGATCACCGGTCTGGCTGAGCTTGTGTATGCATGTATGGTATCCATTCTGCTGACTTATCAGAGCAAATAAAAAAGGCCGTATTTCAGGCCTTCTGTTTTTTATCTAGCGTAGTACTTTTTACGATTCTCAGACAGGTTGTCGCAGTAATAGCGTACTGTCAGTGAGCTGTTGACCTTATCTGCTTCTGCAGGCTCATTCATATATGCATCGCCTTCGAGCATGCATTCAAGAATTGCATTGCATACATTTCTCAGATTGTCTTTTCCTGCTTCTACTTCTTCCAGCAGGTCACCTGCATTGACTTCAATGTAGAGCCAATCCATGGCATGAGCTTCGCCCTTCTTCCAGTTGATGATATCGATATAATCCTGTACGGACTTCATATCGACTGGTGCAGCCTTCTTAACTGCTGCCTTCTTCGCTGGAGCCTTCTTTACTGCTGCTTTCTTTGCAGGAGCTTCCTTGACTACTGGAGCTTCCTTAGGTGCTTCTTTTACAGGAGCTTCCTTGACTACTGGAGCCTTTGGTGCAACTTCCTTCTTTGGTGCAGTTTTCTTAACAGCTGCCTTTGGAGCTGCCTTCTTAACTGCTGCTGCTTTTGTCGTCGTCTTCTTTGCTGGCATATCATATACCTCCCTCTGGAATACTTATGCTAATTTATTATAGCATGCTTTCTAAGCAGAAAATCAATATTTTTAAAGCGTCCAAAGCTTGGCAGTGCTAGAATAACAATGATGAATATGAATACGAAGATCACAGACTCTAATGGGATGAAACAAAGAGAAAAAGCTTCCGGCCTGTCCACTGCAAAACTGATGGAGAATGCCGGCACTGCTTTTGCGCATGCGGCTGCTGAGAAAATGCAGCCGAACAGTACTGTCTGCATCTTAGCAGGATGCGGCAACAATGGCGGTGACGGCTTTGTCGCTGCCAGACTTTTCGCAGAGGATCATCAAGTATCTGTACTGCTGGTCGATGGAATGCCGAAAACGAAAGAAGCGCTCAGGAACTATAAACGCCTGAATGCATCGATGTTTCCAGCAAAGAAAGACTGGAAGAAGGTCCTTGCCAAAGCTGATGTCATCATCGATGCAGTCTATGGATTCAGCTACCACGGAAGCCTGTCCACTGAGACAGCCTCTTTATTTGACACTGTCAATGATCTGAAGAAAACAGTCTATGCTGTTGATATCAACAGCGGATGTGAAGCCGATACAGGACATTGCGATCCGCATGCCCTGCATTCAACGATTACCTTTGCCTTAGACTGCCGCAAGCCGTTCCACCTGCTGCGGAAGGAACATCAGATGTTCGAACAGTGCATCTGCCTGGATCTGCAGCTTCCTGAAATGGACGAAACACATTATCTGACAATGGATGAAGAACAATTCTTCGCCCATTTTCCTAAGAAAAAGGAAAATTCTTATAAAGGCACCTATGGAAGAACATTGATCATCGGCGGATGCTTCGGCATGGCTGGAGCAGTGTCGTTGAACCTCTATGGTGCCAAGACCGTCGGCGCACCTTATATCAACTGTGCCCTGCCGGAAGAGATCTACAATATTGTCTCCACGCAGCATGTAACGACTGTCTTCCATCCGTTTGGCCACCAGACAGTATTGTCTGTTTTGGAGCCATTGGTCCATGACACCCGTGTGGTCGCCTTCGGTTCCGGCTGTGCATGCATGGACAGGCGCAATGATGTTCTGGACTATATCCTGCAGAACAGCACAGCACCGATCATCCTGGATGCTGCGGCAATCCGCTTGCTGAAGCATAATACCTGGGTCCTGCGTTTTGCACATGCACCGATCATTCTGACACCGCATCTTGGTGAATTTGCCGACCTGATCAATCAGCCAAGTGCATACATTAAAGATCATAAAGTGGAATGTGCCGTTAAGTTTGCCAAAGAGAACAAAGTCACCGTTGTGCTTAAAGGTTCGAATACGATTGCCGCATTTCCAAATGGTGACCTATATATCAATCAGTCAGGGAACCAGGCACTCGCACAGGCTGGCGCAGGTGATCTTCTGACCGGCATCATGGCAGGTACAATGACCTTTACTGCAGATGTTACATCTGCTGTATGCATGGCTGTATGGCTCCATGGACACCTTGCCGAAGTTGGATGCGAAACATATTCCATGCAGAACTTCCCTTTGGAGAAGTATCCTGAGATCATGGATCACATCTTTCAGAAACATGGATATTAAGACGGAAGCTTCCGTCTTTTTATTTTTGCCAGAAAAAAAGAGCTGATTTCTCAGCCCTTGAGTCCTTCTTCCTGTCTCTGCATGTTCTCAACAACAACATCATAGATGTCGCCGATGGACTGCCCATACTCCAATACAAGCCAAGGCTCATTGGTATGGAAATGGATCTTGATCAAAGTATCATCTCCGACTACCAGCAGGCAGTCTCCCTTGAAGTGGCTCGTAATATAATCATTGATCACATCTTCATCCAGATCGTGACCGTCAATTAATAACTGTGTATCAAATTTGAATTCCAGCTGCTCCATAATTTTCCCTCTCTTACTGCTTTAAATTATATCATGTATTAAATTGCTGATTCAATCTACTTTCACTTTGAGAATTCTTTCTGTTTCCGTGAATAAAGAAAGAGAAGGAGAATTCTATGGACAGACAGTCACAGATTGAATTGATCACGGCAGAACTTGAAAAAGGCGTGAAGGAAGTCTTCACCTCTGAAGGATATCAGACATATCTGCGCACCATGGCGCACTTTCATACGTATTCCATCAACAATTCCATCCTGATCTGGATGCAGCGTCCTGATGCAACATTGGTTGCCGGATTTCAGGCATGGAAGACACAGTTCAACCGCAGTGTGCGGAAAGGAGAAAAAGCAATCAAGATCATCGCTCCCATCCGCCGGAAGAAAATGTATCCGGTGATCATTGACAATGAACTGGTCGAAGATGAAGGACCGAAGATTGTCGGATGGCGGGCAGTTTCCGTCTTTGATATCAAGCAGACCTTTGGCGATGAACTCCCTTTTTATATGAATGACCTCCTGCCTGGGATGGTCAATGACTACGACCGTTTTGAGGAGGCTCTCCTGCTTGCCTGCCCAGTACCTGTTTCCTTTGAAATCATTCCCTCCGGTGCCCACGGTTTCTACCGCCCCAAGGACAATGATATTGTAATCTCCGACAGTCTTTCAGAAGTACAGACAATCAAGACCCTGCTTCATGAAATGACGCATGCGATCCTGCATCATCAGGATGACAGCGATTCTCAGGAATCTCGCTATCAGCGGGAGGTGCAGGCAGAATCTGTTGCCTATGCCGTCTGCTCCTATTACGGCATCGATACAAAAGAATATTCTTTTCCTTATATCGCCGGCTGGTCCTCTTCTAAAGATATGGAAGAACTTGAACAGTCTCTGCAGATCATCAAGGAAACGACTGATCATCTGATCACTGCCATCGAACGGATCCGCCGACCAGTGCCTTCTTCTGTTCTGTGCGGAATGTCAAAAGAAAAGTCAGAGAATGCGGTTCTCTGACTTGAATGATTATTCAGATTTATCTTTATCGAAATTGATTGGCGGAATATTGAGTGTATTTTCTTTCCGCTCGGCTGCATCATGCATGGCAAGATACGAATCCGTTACAATTTCCGGCAGTTCATCATCTTCCTCTTCTTCAGATTCTGATTCCGCTGCTTCTACTGCAATCTTTTCGGTATTTGATTTTTCTTCTGCTGGTTTTTCAACATCATCTGCTAAGAAGTCATGAATGGAGGAGAAATCCAGATCTGCTTCATCCGCTCCATCCAGGAGTTCATCCTTGATGCTGAAGACCGGTTCCTGCAGTGTTTCCTCAATCGCTTCTTCAGCGGTCTCTTCTTTTCCCTGATTTGCCAGCTCTTCCAGGAAATCTGCTTCCGGTTCTTCCTCTTCTACTGACAGCTTGATTGTCGCCGCCAAGGCAT
>LAHS01000786.1_pt1 | contig 17798 bp, 22 predicted proteins | sample 329651 | NCBI WGS metagenome assembly LAHS01 (sample SAMN03275699, study PRJNA271635) | activated sludge metagenome | isolation source: sample C-1 Sludge from hydrolytic chamber (first chamber) of Anaerobic... | reverse complement strand
GGCAATGATCGAGGCGGGTATACAGATGATCAGTATGTCTTTCAGTTCGATGCCCTTACCACCGAGCAGGTCGGTGCTGATGATGGCAGCGGTGGCTGCCGACACCGGGCTGCCCGTGATTCCCAGCGATGCCGCGATGGTAGCCACGCTCAGCGGCCGCTCGGGACGGATCTTCTGGTTAGTAGCTATCTCCGAGATGATCGGGAGCAAAGTGTAGGAGGTGTGCGCCGTACCGGCCACAATGCAGAAGAGCCACGTTACCAGCGGGCCGTAATAGGTGATGCGCTCAGGGTGGCGGCGCAGAAACTGTGCGGCGAGTCCCACGAGGTAGTCGAGTCCGCCTGATGCCTGCAGGGCTGCTGCTGCGGTGATGACCGAAACGATGATGAGCATTACATCGATGGGAATGTTGCCAGGCTTCAGGCCGAAGACGAAGACGAGAATGAACACACCCACCATGCCATAGATACCCAGACCGATGCTGCCTACACGAGCACCGATGAAGATGAGAGCCAGAACGATGGCGAGCTGTAACAATATTAATGCTGTTACCATAAGTTTTATAATTGTTTAGGTTGTTACCCAAATGATTTGCCTAACTGATATTCCCTATCGGTGGAGCAAAAGATTCAGATGATTTATTTCTAATTTTCGGTGCAAAGATAGAGTGTTTGTGGTAACATGATATTACAAAATTTGAATAAAGATTTGCAAATTACGAAACTAATAGGTACATTTGCCTTTTTCCACCCAATTCATGGGTGGACCTATTAATATTGTTTTATGATAGATCAGAAATCTTTGATAAACTTAGAAGACCTTCAGCGGGCTGGATATGGCTGGGGTGACGTGATCGGGTGTAAACAAATCACGGGCGAAATAGTTCGGGCCAACCGTGGAAATATGATCAACGATAACTACTATCTTATCCTGCTTTGCCAGCAGGGGTGTTGTCGTCTTGCGTACGATGATCAGGAATACGATCTCCATGCAGACTCGTTCTGTTTCCGGTGCCCCTTTTCTTCAGCCACGCTCATTGATGCCTCAGATGATTTTCGGGCCGTCCTTTTGGTCATAGACTCTGAGTATTATGAGCAGGCCATAGGGGTTGACCTGCAATCGGCAATGGTAGAGGGAGAGGCATCGAAGGCTCCGTTCTATATCTACCAGCTCTCCCACTCACGTGCGCAGCGATTGATGGAATATTACACGCAGGTGAGCGAGGTGATACATCATGACCATTTCCATAAAGATGAGATGATCCGCCATCTCGTTTATGTTTTCCACCTTATTATATATGAGTTACTCACGGGGCATGTGGAGGAAAACACTGACATGGGTCATAAGGAGAATATTTATAGGGTCTTTGTCTTTACGGCCCGGAAACATTTTCGCGAACATAGACAGCTGAAATTCTATGCAGACCGGCAGAACATCACCACGACGTACCTGTCGCGTGTCATCAAGGATCGTACGGGCAACACGGCCTATTCGTATATAGAAACTTTGCTTTACAACGAGATCCGCAAACTGCTCCGCAATACGGATTTTCCTGTCAGCGAGATTGCCTTCCGGCTGCATTTCAATGAGCAGAGCGCACTGACCAACTTCTTTAAGCTCCACGCGGGAATGTCGCCAAGCGAGTATAGGGCTTCCCCCCTGCCACCTCCTTCGGGGAACCTCAATCCATCTAACTCCGAAAGGAGGATCTGAGTCTATACATGAATGAGGGTAGGGCACGATTATTACAGAAAGAAGACCGATCGTTTAGGGTGCTTGCCCTAACCGATCGGTCTTCTTATATAAGGTTGTAATTCCTGGTTCTGTGTCTTTTACTCAGTTCTCCCTCCCCTTTCGGGGAGGGCCGGGGTGGGCTAATACACGTACACTTTCACTTCTTTTATGCTCTGCGGTGCGCCCTGCTCGGCACGTGGTAGATATTCGAAGGCGGTGACGGTCTGTCGCGATCCGAGGTCGATAACGAGCAGATGGGGCAGGGGAGTGCTGCGTATGGTCTGCCAGTAGGTAGATTCCTGCAGGTCGAAAACTTTGTCGCCTGTATGGTTACCGTTCTCGTTCTCCGAGTCGGCATACTTCGTAGTCCACGGCTCACGACTGAGCCTTTTGCCGTCGCTGCCCTGCAGATACAGCTCTGCGATGGCCGATACGTTGCTTCCATCCTGATTGCTCAGTATCTGAAGGGCAAGATACCGACCCTGTTGAGGCTTGTTCAGCTTCACCGTCTGCCAGCCATTGCCGCTCTTGATTTCACCTTCGAAGGCAGGCTGCATAGAGTTGAGGTCGGGCCTGTCGCCTATGTTGTTGTGCTTGTTGCTCTTCTCAATGTTCAGCTTATCAAGCTCGGGGTGATCCTGACCGAACATGGTGGTCTCGCTCCGAGGACCTATCACATCGTAAACCATCACCTCATTCCGGCCTTTCTTCAGCCAGCAGCCCGGCACGTAGAGCGTCTGCTGCGGCCCGATGTACCAGAAACGTCCCAGTGCATGCCCGTTGATCCACACCTGTCCTTTGCCGAAGGCCTCGGTGTTGAGGAACGTATCGCCCACCTTCTTGAGGTCGAAGGTGCCGTGATAGAGTCCCGACTGCACGTCGTCGAGTGTATATGGCGTGTGAAGATCGTTGTGTACGTATTGCACGATATGGCTCAGATGGGCGTAATCGTCGGGTATCAGTCCCGTTTCCCACTCTTTCAGATTCCATGTCACCTCATTGCCGCCTATCTCGGCGCTGAGCGTCACGTCGTTGGTAATACCCTTGAAATCCTTGATGGCACGTCCGAAGTTGATGCGCCCCATGGCTTCTACCACGAGCGTGAGTGCCGAACCACGCCTGATGGGGGGCAGCATGAGGGTCTTTTCGTTCTTCACACGGTCGATCTTGCCGATGTATTTAGAGTTGATGAACACCTGCACGAAGTCGTGAGGGTCGTTGATGGTGAGCATCGAGGGCGTAGAAATCTCGGGCAATGGATTTGCCGTGGTGTATATGGCCGTACCCCATCCCATATCCATCTCTTCGAAAGTCTGCACGTCGTGGCTCTTGACCTTCTTGCTGATGAGGTGCTCTAAGCTGCCTCCGTACTCAAGTTTGAATTTCGGTACGGTGATGACGGGCATCGGAGCCTTGGGCACGTCGGGCAGTTTCTTGCCGTCATTGTATTTCTCCAGCGTCTTGCGCAGCTCCCAATATTTCTCTGTGGGCTGACCGTATTCGTTGATCGGCGCATCGTAGTCGTAGCTCGTCACGTCGGGGGCGAAGCCCGGTGAGTTGGCTCCGGCCCAGTGACCGAACGATGTGCCTCCGTGGGTCATATAGAGTGAGAAGCTGATGCCCTTCGACAACATCTCGTCGATGCCGGCCACCATATCCTTGGCGGGGCGTGTCTCATGGCGTGCACCCCACTTGTCGAACCACCCACTCCAGAACTCGGAGCACATCTTCGGCGCATCGGGGCGCAGCTCACCCAACTTGCGGAACTGGTCATCGATGTTGGCACCGGTACCGAAGTTCATTGTCCACAGCAGGTCGTCGAGGCCGTTCCTGGTGAAGTTGCTGGCCCAGTCGCACTGGAACAGCAGGGGAGAAGCCCCACCCCGGCCCTCCCCAGTGGGGGAGGGAGCGGGCTGCGCGGTATTCACATTCCCCCTCCCATTGGAGGGGGGTAGGGGGAGGCTCCAATATTTCTTCAGCACATCTCTGATCTGGCTTACGTAGGCCTTGTCCTCGCCGTAGCTCCCATACTCGTTCTCCACCTGTACCATGATGATCGGGCCACCGCGCTGTATGGTCAGCGGTGCGAGCTGCTCGGCCACCTTTTGTTCGAAGATCTCCACACGCTCCATGAAGTAGGGGTCGCGCTCGCGCAGACGTATATCTTTCTTTTTCAGGAGCCACCAGGGCAGTCCGCCCATCTCCCACTCGGCGCACACGTAAGGCCCAGGACGCACGATGACATACATGCCGTTTTTCTGTGCGAGTCGGCAGAACGCAGCCACGTCGTTGTTGCCCGTGAAGTCGAATTGTCCCTCCTGCTGTTCGTGTATATTCCAGAACACGTAGAGGCAGAGGGTGTTCATGCCCAGTGCCTTGCACATCTTGATGCGGTGATCCCAGTAGGCACGGGGGATACGGGGGTAATGTACCTCGGCGGCTTTCACCACGAAGGGTTTGCCGTTGAGCAGGAAGGTACCCTTGCCCACGGTGAAGTCGCCTTTGCTGGAAGCAGCGTTCATCGCGTCGGGGCTGAACAGAGCCATCACGGCGAGCAATGCTCCCATCATCATGTTTCTCAGTTTCATATTGTCATGTTTTTGTTATTGGTTACTTGTTTCTGTCAGTTAAGCAGCTACAAAGTTACAACATTAAATCGTTCCGTAAGGGGTATAAATCATTCAATATGGGTGGTTATTCAATCTTTTGAGGGGGGGGAAGCCTCACCCCGGCCCTCCCCAAAAGGGAAGGGAGAGCTAAGCGAAAGTATCTGAAACTGAACTTACTTTGTTTCGTGAAAAAACTCTGTGCCTCTGTGTGCGTGCCAATATGTGTACATCGGAGGCGTGCTCTCACACAGTGTACAGGTATAAGACGCTTCTTGTATCAGCGGTGGGCTTAAAAGTTTTGTTCTAAAGAAGTATTCTAAAAATTATATGACTAAATTTGGAATGCCCATTACTTTTCCATACCTTTGCATATACAGAAATCAGTCAACCTTTAAAATAACAATTAACAACAACTATTGAATTATGGCAGAAAATAACAACGAACAGCAGGTAAAGATAGAACTGAAGCCCGAGGTGGCTCAGGGCGAGTACAGCAACCTGGCAATGATCAACCACTCGTCAAGCGAGTTTGTGATAGACTTTGCTCACATGCTCCCCATCGCTCCTCCCCAGATATTCAGCCGTGTCATCATGGCTCCCGAGCACGCTAAGCGTCTGCTCTTCGCCATTCAGGAGAACATTGCCCGCTATGAGCAGGAGTTTGGCGAGATCAAGCTTCCCCAGGCTCCCCAGCCGGCTCAGGGCGATACCATTGCTCCTTTCAAGGCGTAAGCCATGCTGTCTGCCCTTCAGCAGACAACCAAGACATCACGATGCCGCATCGCTCTCAGGAGCGGTGCGGCATTGTTGTTTTGGGTGGGGTATGAGACAGGAAGGTGACGTGTGGGTGCCAGGAACCTGTCTATGTCATTACCAAAAATCTGTTGAATCTGTTTAATCTGTAGAGAGAACCATTTGTGGTTGGCGACTGGCCTCTTTTGCAGCCAGTGCGAAATGACACTTTGCTGCATAAATCCCTATTTTGCTTACACATTGAAAAATCAGAGTGTCCGAAAAACCACGTAATCTGAACCGTGAAGGGCGGTGGGCGGATCGGAGGGCAAAAAAATTGGGGGTTAAATCATTAATAATAGCCCCGAAAAGGTAGTCCGTACCTGTCAGCCCTGCCGATAATACTTAATGGTACCGCTGTGTGCGGGCACGGAGCTGCGGTTAATATGGATTGACAGTACGATTAATACTTATTCGCACTACGAGTAAGTATTAATCGCAACGCGAGTAGTTATTAATCGCACCACAAGTAAGCATTAGTTGCACCGTCAATCAGTGTAAAACGCGAGCGTGGGACTGCGTGTAGGAGGTAGGTTTGGGGTATGACAGATCCACAGGTAATCGGAATTGAGCTGCGAAAAGGTATTAATGACGAAATGTTGACTGAATGAGGCATGGAGAAACGGTGTGCGATGGGTTGTGAAAGTGGAGTTTTTGGAGCTGAAAACGAGGATATTTTTCTGGAGTGATGGGTGACGATGACAGGTTCGAAAAATCAAAATGCCACCAAAATAGGGTATTTTGTGACGCTTTGATAATGGCAAAACAGCTCCGTAACTCCTTGTGAAAAGAGACTATAGAAAAAATCTATTCCAACAGCGAGTATGTCATTCACAAATCGTATCTGCGACTTTTCAAGCCATCATATGTGACTTATAAGATTAAGCCATTTAGATCTAATACTTACTTATATCCATCTACACATTTAACAGATGAACCGAATAAAAGCTATCTGTTGTTCTCAGAATGAAGTAACAAGAATGCAACACCTATTTAATATGGGTTACATCTTATTGTAACATGAGCGCTTTACTTTTGCACAGAATATCTAAAAACGTTAATAAATAACTCAAAATATTAATATAGCGGTGCGCGTCATCGTGTTGGCCTTACTTTTGCTTGTTATCAAGGGAAATATAATATTAAAGGATAATGAATATACAACCCATTTTCGAGCCATATACATTAAATAATGGCGTAAGAGTTGACAATCGTCTTGTGGTAGCCCCCATGACCCACTGGGCATCTGACGCACAAGGACATATCACAGATATGGAACGGTCGTTCCTGCAGAATCGTGCAGAGGGCTTCGGTCTGTTTATCACGGCGGCCACCCTGGTGTCGCCTGAAGGTAAGGCTTTTGCCGGCGAGCCTGAAGCCATAGACGAGGGTGACCTCGATAGTCTCAAGGCTACAGCCTCATTCATCAAGTCGCAGGGTGCCAAGGCTATCCTGCAGTTACATCACGGCGGCAGACAGGCTGTGGGTGAACTGTTGGGAGGATTAGACCGTGTGGCGCCGAGCAGTGACAGCGAGGTGGATGGCGTGCCACAGGCGAGTGATGGCGTGCGCGCTATGACGACAGCAGAGATAAATGACGTGATTGCTGCTTTCGGCCGTGCCACGGAGCTGGCTATTGAAGCTGGATTTGATGGCGTGGAGATCCACGGGGCGAACGGTTACCTGTTGCAGCAGTTCTTCTCGGGGCATACCAATCGACGTACAGACGAGTGGGGCGGAAGCCTTGACAAACGTATGCGTTTCCCACTGGCCGTGGTGGATGCCGTAATGGCTGCACGTGACAGAAAGAATCGACCCGACTTTATCGTGGGTTACCGATTCTCTCCGGAAGAGCCCGAAGAGCGTGGACTCACCATGACTGATACCTTTGCCCTGATCGATGCCCTGCTGGAGACCCCCCTGCAATACCTGCATGTGTCGCTCCACAACTTTTTTGCCCATGCACGGCGAGGGGCTGATACGGCTCAGCAGCGTACGGTGCTGCTCCATGAGCATATTGCTGGAAGACTGCCGCTCATTGGCGTGGGTGGTCTGCTCACCGCAGAAGATATAGATCGAGCCTGGGCTACAGGGAGCGCAGAGTTTCTCGCTTTGGGTAGGGCGGTGCTGCTCAATCCCAACTTGGTAGAACTCCTGCGCAAGGGCCAGTATGACAGGATAGCTACAGAGCTTGACCCCACACGGCCGGATCGCTACCGTTTTTCAGAAACGTTGTGGCAGCTTAATCTGCAGGGTCTCGACTTCCTGCCTAAAGTGAAACGATAGGCCACGCGTTTACCCTTTCCTTTGGGAAAATATAAATGAATCCTGCCCCCGGAGACCAGCTTTAGGCTAGACTCCGGGGGCTGTTGTATTCCTGTCAGTGTGTGATGGGAGATATGTCCAGGAGGCAGACTCCAGCCTATGCGTTTTCGTCTTTGAACAGTCGTTAGTTATTTAATCTTTTGAAATTAATGTTAAAAATATCAACTTTATGGTATTCCGGCTCTTTTTGTCTCTTATTAATGTAGGTGTTTTAAACTAATATTTGTACCTTTGCACCCCGAAACGGGTGTATTATATCGTCACGTGTCGTTGTACGTGTCATGTGGTATCTCGTAAAGCGTTGATTACAAATAATATAAATATATAATTCAAAAAGTACAATTATGCCTACTATTCAACAGTTAGTACGTAAAGGTAGAGGCGTTCTGGAAGACAAGAGCAAGTCACCCGCTCTGGACGGATGTCCTCAGCGTCGCGGTGTATGTGTTCGTGTTTACACAACGACTCCTAAGAAGCCTAACTCGGCAATGCGAAAGGTTGCCCGTGTTCGTTTGACCAACCAGAAGGAGGTCAACTCTTATATCCCTGGAGAGGGTCATAACCTGCAGGAGCACTCTATCGTGCTGGTGCGTGGCGGTCGTGTGAAGGACCTCCCTGGTGTACGTTATCACATCGTGCGTGGTACGCTTGATACCGCAGGTGTGGCCAACCGCACGCAGCGTCGTTCGAAGTACGGTGCCAAGCGTCCGAAGGCTAAGAAGTAAAGAATCAACGCTATGAGCCGAGGGTCCTGAGCATGCGCTCAAGGCCAAGGGCTCTAAGCTACTCCCCCCCCCCTAAGAAAAGTTTTATTATTTAGTTTTGCTGGAGAAGTTAAAACAGGTTGAGTAAATGCTCAGGTGTGAGCGTTGAAGAACAGATGACAGCCCCATGCAGAATTTTTATTTTTAATTAAAAAATGAGAAAAGCAAAACCAAAGAAGCGCGTGATCCTTCCGGATCCCGTATTCGGTGACCAGAAGGTCTCAAAATTCGTGAATCACTTGATGTATGATGGCAAGAAGAATGCCTCATATGAAATTTTCTACAAGGCTCTCGACATTGTCAAGACCAAGTCGGAAAATGAAGAGAAGTCTCCTCTGGAGATCTGGAAGCAGGCTCTCGACAATATTACTCCGCTGGTGGAGGTGAAGAGCCGTCGTATCGGTGGTGCTACGTTCCAGGTTCCTACTGAGATTCGTGCAGACCGTAAGGAAAGTGTATCAATGAAGAATATGATTGCCTTTGCCCGTAAGCGTGGTGGCAAGAGTATGGCCGACAAGCTGGCTGCTGAGATCATGGATGCTTTCAACAATCAGGGTGGTGCCTTCAAGCGTAAGGAAGATATGCACCGTATGGCCGAGGCTAACCGTGCATTCGCTCACTTCAGATTCTAAGTTTAGACAGGTAAATAAAGGATAATACAAAATGGCAAATCGCGATTTACATTTGACCCGCAACATCGGTATCATGGCTCACATCGATGCCGGTAAGACAACTACTTCGGAGCGTATCCTGTTCTACACAGGTAAGACCCATAAGATTGGCGAGGTGCACGATGGTGCAGCTACCATGGACTGGATGGCTCAGGAGCAGGAGCGTGGTATCACCATCACCTCTGCAGCTACTACTTGTAACTGGAACTGGAATGGCAAGTCTTTCAAGATCAACTTGATTGATACTCCGGGTCACGTTGACTTTACAGCTGAGGTGGAGCGTTCGCTGCGTGTGCTTGATGGTGCCGTGGCTACTTATTCTGCCGCCGACGGTGTGCAGCCTCAGAGCGAGACCGTATGGCGTCAGGCCGACAAATATAACGTACCCCGTGTGGGCTACGTGAACAAGATGGACCGTTCAGGTGCTGACTTCTTCGAGACTGTACAGCAGATGAAGGATGTATTGGGCGCCAATCCTATCGCTATCCAGATTCCTATCGGTGCAGAGGAGAACTTCAAAGGTGTGGTAGACCTCATCAAGATGAAGGCTATTCTGTGGCACGATGAGACTATGGGAGCTGAATACGACGTTGAGGAAATTCCTGCTGAACTTCAGGATGAGGCTGAGGAGTGGCGCGAGAAGCTTCTCGATGCTGCTTCCAGCTACGATGATGACCTGATGGAGAAGTATCTTGAGGCTCCTGAGACTATTACAGAGGAGGAGATTATCAAGGCTGTCCGCAAGGGCTGTGTTACAATGGAGTGCTGTCCTGTGCTTCTTGGTTCTTCTTATAAGAACAAGGGTGTGCAGCCACTTCTTGACTATATCTGCGCTTTCCTTCCCTCTCCTCTGGATACAGAGAATATCGTAGGTACCAATCCTGATACCGAGGAGGAAGAAGACCGCAAGCCGGATGATAATGCTCCTACTTCGGCACTTGCATTCAAGATCGCCACTGATCCGTTCATGGGCCGTCTGGTTTATTTCCGTGTTTACTCGGGTAAGGTTGTTGCCGGCTCTTACGTCTATAACCCCCGTACGGGCAAGCGCGAGCGTATCAGCCGTCTGTTCCAGATGAACTCTCACCAGGAAATTCCTATGGAGAGTATCGATGCAGGTGATATCGGCGCAGGTGTGGGTTTCAAGGATATTCGTACAGGCGATACCCTTTGTGACGAGGCACACCCCATCGTGCTGGAGTCGATGACCTTCCCTGATACTGTGATCTCTATCGCTGTGGAGCCTAAGAGCCAGGCTGACGTTGCCAAGCTCGACAACGGTCTCGCTAAGTTGGCCGAGGAGGATCCTACTTTCACCGTGCATACCGACGAGCAGAGTGGCCAGACCATTATCTCTGGTATGGGTGAGCTTCACCTCGATATCATTATCGACCGTCTGAAGCGTGAGTTCAAGGTAGAATGTAACCAGGGTAAGCCGCAGGTGAACTACAAGGAGGCTATCACCAAGACTGTAGAGAATTGGCGCGAGGTTTACAAGAAGCAGAGCGGTGGTCGCGGTAAGTTTGCTGATATCATCGTAACTGTAGGTCCTAAGGATGAGGATTACACAGAAGGTGATCTGCAGTTCATCAATGAGGTTAAGGGTGGTAACGTGCCCAAGGAGTTCATTCCTGCAGTACAGAAGGGCTTCCAGGATTCTCTCAAGGCCGGTGTGCTCGGTGGATTCCCCATGACAGGCATGAAGGTAACCCTTACCGATGGTAGCTTCCACCCCGTGGACTCTGACCAGATTTCGTTCGAGCTTGCTGCGCATGCAGCCTTCAAGAATGTGTGCCAGAAGGCAAGTCCTGTGCTGATGGAGCCTATCATGAAGGTAGAGGTTGTAACTCCGGAGGAGAACATGGGTGATGTGATCGGTGACCTGAACAAGCGACGCGGTATGGTACAAGGTATGGACGAGGCCCGTAGCGGTGCCCGTATCGTGAAGGCCATGGTCCCGCTGTCAGAGATGTTCGGTTATGTGACTGCTCTCCGTACCATCACTTCTGGTCGTGCTACAAGCTCTATGGAGTATGATCATCACGCTCCACTGTCTCAGAACTTGGCAGAACAGGTTCTTGAGGAACTCAAGAAGTAAAAAGACAGTTGGAAAGGTGCTGCTTAGCGAACGACTCTTAAGCAGCATACCTTCCAACTCTCATACTATAAAAATAACAAATAAAAAGTAAAGACATGAGTCAGAAAATTCGTATTAAGCTCAAGAGCTATGATCACCAGCTGGTTGACAAGTCAGCTGAGCAGATTGTGAAGGCTGTGAAGGCTACGGGTGCTATCGTGAGTGGTCCTATTCCATTGCCAACACACAAGCGTATCTACACAGTGAACCGTTCGACATTCGTTAACAAGAAAGCTCGTGAGCAGTTCCAGCTGTCAGACTACAAGCGTCTCATCGACATCTACAGTGCCACAGGCAAGACGGTAGATTCGCTGATGAAGCTCGAGCTTCCCTCTGGTGTGGAAGTAGAGATCAAGGTGTAGTCTTTCCTCCTTGCATATAGAAATAGAATTATTCTATGATATATTTACGGAATGTTGTTTATGCAACATTCCGTTTTTTATTTTTGCGGAGGGCAGTAAAGCGTGCGCTTTCGTAAATCTGCAAGTTTTTTATTGTCTGCATAGAAATTGTAGGATAAAAATTTGCCAGCCATTGAAAAAGTTAGTACCTTTGCACCCGAAAGTGAGTATTGCGCTGGCTTTAGGCTAACAATACACTGTTAAAGAGCAACTTGACCTTCAAATGAGAAGAAGAAAGTCGTTTCTTTTTAGGTGTGTTTTGAGTTTATGCTAAGCAGGTGACACTTAAAAAGAAAACAAAAGTATCATTATAATTTATTTATTTTAAACAGAAATGCCAGGATTAATTGGAAGAAAAATCGGAATGACATCCGTTTTCAGTGCCGACGGTAAGAATGTACCGTGCACTGTTATCGAAGCAGGTCCTTGTGTTGTAACTCAGGTGAAGACCGTAGAGAAGGATGGCTATAAGGCTGTTCAGCTCGGCTGGGGTGAGGCTAAGGAGAGCCGTACCAACAAGCCTATGGGAGGTATCTTCAAGAAGGCTGGAACAACACCTAAGAAGCACTTGGCTGAGTTCAAGTTTGATGAGGAATATAACCTCGGTGACACCATTACTGTTGAGTTGTTCGACGGCGCTGAGTTTGTTGATGTTGTAGGCACATCGAAGGGAAAAGGTTTCCAGGGTGTTGTGAAGCGTCACGGTTTCGGTGGTGTAGGTCAGAGCACTCACGGTCAGGACGACCGCGCCCGTAAGCCGGGTTCTATCGGTGCCTGTTCTTATCCTGCAAAGGTGTTCAAGGGCATGCGCATGGCCGGCCAGATGGGAGGCGACCGTGTAACCACACAGAACCTCAAAGTGTTAAAGGTAATTCCTGAGCAGAACCTTCTCATCGTTAAGGGTTCTTTCGCAGGTTGCAATGGTTCAACTGTTTTAATTGAGAAGTAATGGAAGTTAGCGTTTTAAATATGAACGGTCAGGAGACCGGAAGAAAGGTAACTCTGAATGATGCTATCTTTGGTATAGAGCCTAACGATCACGTTCTCTATCTCGACGTAAAGCATTATCTTGCTGCTCAGCGTCAGGGTACAGCTAAGTCGAAGGAAAGAAGTGAGCATGCTGGTTCTACCCGCAAGCTTGGTCGCCAGAAAGGTGGCGGCGGTGCACGTCGTGGTGATATCAACTCGCCTGTGCTCGTAGGCGGTGGCCGCGTGTTCGGTCCGAAGCCCCGTGATTACAGCTTCAAGCTGAACAAGAAAGTAAAGATTCTTGCTCGTAAGTCAGCTCTCTCCTATAAGGCTCAGGACAATGCGATCATTGTTGTTGAGAACTTGGCTTTTGACGCTCCTAAGACTAAAGATTTCGTAAACTTTACTAAAAATCTTAAAGTCGATGGCAAGAAGACTCTCGTGGTTTTGCCAGAAGTGAATAAAAATGTATCTTTGTCTGCTCGTAACCTACAGAAGGCTGAGGTGATGACTGCCAACAACATCAATACGTATAAAATTTTGAATGCTGATGTGCTGGTTGTTGCCGAGAATTCTTTGCAGACAATCGACAGCATCTTAAACAAGTAATAAGAGGAGATTTAGAATTATGGCAATTATCATCAAACCCCTGGTCACTGAGAAGATGACCAAGATTACAGAAAAGCGACAGAACCGTTACGGTTTCGTTGTTCGCCCAGAGGCTTCTAAGCTCCAGATTAAGCATGAGGTTGAGGGTCTGTATCATGTTAATGTAGTAGATGTGAACACGGCGCGTTACGCTGGCAAGCGCTCCAGCCGCTATACCAAGGCAGGTCTTGTGAAAGGCCAGAAGCCCGCGTTCAAGAAGGCTATCGTCACCCTTAAAGATGGTGAGACTATTGATTTTTACAGCAATATAGATTAAAAAATGGCAGTACGTAAATTAAAACCGGTTACCCCGGGACAAAGACACAAGGTTATTGGCACGTTCGAGGAGATTACTGCATCCGTGCCAGAGAAGTCTCTCGTTTACGGTAAGCGTTCTACCGGCGGTCGAAACAACACCGGTAAGATGACTGTCCGCTACATCGGCGGCGGCCACAAGAAGAAGTATCGTCTGATCGACTTCAAGCGAGAGAAAGATGGTGTTCCTGCTGTAGTAAAGACAATCGAGTACGACCCTAACCGGTCTGCTCGTATTGCCCTCTTATACTATGCAGATGGTGAGAAACGTTACATCATTGCTCCTAACGGACTCCAGGTAGGTGCAACGCTGATGTCGGGTGCTGAGGCAGCACCTGAGGTTGGTAATGCCCTCCCACTGGCCAACATTCCTGTTGGTACGGTGATTCACAACATTGAGCTGCGCCCGGGACAGGGTGCTCTGTTGGTTCGTTCGGCTGGTAACTTTGCTCAGTTAACTTCGCGCGATGGCGATTACTGTGTCATCAAGCTTCCTTCAGGAGAGACACGTCTGGTGCTTTCTACCTGTAAGGCTACAGTTGGTAGTGTAGGCAACTCTGATCACGCTCTCGAACAGTCTGGTAAGGCTGGTCGTTCTCGTTGGCTCGGTCGTCGTCCTCACAACCGTGGTGTTGTTATGAACCCTGTAGATCACCCCATGGGTGGTGGTGAAGGACGTCAGTCTGGTGGTCATCCACGTTCACGTAAGGGCTTGTATGCAAAGGGTCTCAAGACTCGTGCACCCAAGAAGCTTTCAAACAAGTACATCATTGAAAAAGCTAACAAGAAGTAATTAAGTTAATCAGAGCAAATTATGAGTCGTTCACTTAAAAAAGGTCCATATATCAACGTATCGCTCGAGAAGAAGATTCTCGCCATGAACGAGAGTGGAAAGAAGAGTGTCGTTAAGACCTGGGCCAGAGCATCAATGATTTCCCCCGATTTCGTGGGTCACACTGTTGCAGTTCATAACGGAAACAAATTTATCCCTGTTTACATTACTGAGAACATGGTAGGGCACAAGCTCGGCGAATTCTCGCCGACACGTCGTTTCGGTGGTCACTCTGGTAATAACAAGAAGTAAAAGGGACAAACCATTTAATTAAGTAAAATCAATAATGGGAGCAAGAAAACATATCGCGGCTGAAAAGATCAAAGAAGCCCGCAAAAATCTGTACTTCGCCAAGCTCAACGGAGTTCCCTCTTCTCCACGCAAGATGCGCTACGTAGTAGACATGATCCGTGGTATGGAGGTTGACCGCGCCCTCGGAGTACTGAAATTCTCTAAGAAGCATGCTGCTGCTGATGTAGAGAAATTGCTGCGCTCAGCTATCGCAAACTGGGAAGCCAAGAATGAGCGCAAAGCAGAGGATGGCGAACTCTATGTAAGCAAAGTCTTTGTAGACGAAGGTGTCACTATGAAGCGAATGAGACCGGCACCTCAGGGTCGTGGTTACAGAATTCGTAAGCGTTCGAACCATGTTACGCTGTTTGTTGATGCCAAAACTAATGACGAAAAATAATAAATAGAATGGGACAGAAAGTTAATCCAATAAGCAACCGCCTCGGTATCATTCGTGGTTGGGATTCAAATTGGTTTGGTGGCAAGAGCTTCGGTGATAACCTCGTTGAGGATCAGAAAATCCGTAAGTATCTGAACAAGCGCCTCGAGAAAGCAAGCGTATCGCGCATTGTTATCGAGCGTACCCTGAAACTCGTTACCATCACTATTTGCACCGCTCGTCCGGGTATCGTCATTGGTAAGGGTGGCCAGGATGTAGACAAACTGAAGGAAGAGTTGAAGAAGCTTTACAAGAAGGACATTCAGATCAACATCTTCGAAGTGAAGCGCCCCGAGCTGGACGCAGCAATCGTCGGCAAGAATATTGCCAGTCAGATTGAGCACATGATGGCTTATCGCCGTGCTATCAAGATGGCTGTTCAGAATACGATGCGTGCTGGTGCTGAGGGTATTAAGATTCAGATCACAGGTCGTCTGAACGGTGCCGAGATGGCACGTAAGGAAATGTTCAAGGAGGGTCGTACCCCTCTGCATACTTTCCGTGCAGACATCGACTATTGCCAGTGCGAGGCTCTCACCAAGGTGGGTCTGCTGGGCATCAAAGTGTGGATTTGCCGTGGTGAGGTTTATTCAAAGCCTGACCTCGCTCCTAACTTCACACAGGAGAAGTCTAATGGCAGAAGTAACGGCGGCGCTCGTCAGAGTCGTGGTGGTCGCAGAAGAAGTAATAACCGATAAAAGAGAATGCTACTATGTTACAGCCAAAAAGAGTAAAATATAGAAGACCTCAAGATGGTCGCGGCAATAAAGGCAACGCCCACAGAGGAACACAGCTTGCTTTCGGTTCATTCGGTATCAAGACACTTGAGCCCAAGTGGATCGACAGCCGCCAGATCGAGGCAGCCCGTGTTGCTGTCAATCGTTATATGAACCGTGAAGGTCAGGTATGGATCCGTATCTTCCCGGATAAGCCAATCACACGTAAACCTGCTGATGTCCGAATGGGTAAAGGTAAGGGTGATCCCGCAGGATGGGTGGCACCTGTTACCCCAGGACGTATCCTCTTCGAAGTAGAGGGCGTAAGTTTTGACGTTGCCAAGGAGGCTCTCCGCCTTGCTGCGCAGAAACTCCCTGTCAAGACAAAGTTTGTTGTTAGACGTGATTACGATAAAAACGCTTAATTATGAAGATTAAAGAATTAAAACAACTCGCCGACAAGGACTTGCGCGAGAAGCTGGAGCAAACAGAGGTAGCTCTGAACAAAATGAAGCTCAACCATCAGGTTACTCCGCTTGAAAATCCGATGCAGATTAAAGCTGTCCGTCGTGATGTCGCACGTATGAAGACCGAACTTCGTCAGAGAGAACTTGTCAAGTAATTATGGTTCAGATGGAAACAAGAAATTTAAGAAAAGTTAGACAGGGTGTCGTTGTGAGCGATAAGATGGATAAGACTATCGTTGTTGCTGCCAAGTTCAAGGAGAAGCACCCTATTTATGGTAAATTTGTCCAGAAGACAAAGAAGTACCATGCTCATGACGAGAAGAACGAGGCACACGAGGGTGACACAGTCCAGATTATGGAAACCCGTCCTCTCTCTCGTACGAAGAGATGGAGATTAGTACAAATCATTGAAAAAGCTAAGTAATTATGATACAGGCATTATCAAAACTTACAGTATGTGATAACAGCGGCGCGCGCGAGGCTATGTGTATTCGCGTTCTCGGTGGTACCGGCCGTCGTTATGCAAGTGTCGGTGACGTGATCGTGGTTTCTGTAAAGAACGTCATTCCGTCAAGCGACTTGAAGAAGGGTGCAGTATCTAAGGCTTTGGTTGTTCGTACCAAGAAAGAGATTCGCCGTCAGGACGGTTCTTACATTCGTTTCGATGACAACGCTTGTGTACTGCTCAACAATGCAGGCGAGCTTCGTGGAAGCCGTATCTTCGGTCCTGTAGCCCGCGAGCTCCGTGCTGTTAATATGAAGGTCGTTTCTCTGGCACCCGAGGTTCTTTAATTTTTAACATTAAAAGTAATGAGAAAATTACATATTAAGAAAGACGATACCGTCATCGTGCTCACCGGTGCAGACAAGGGCAAGAGCGGTAAGGTGCTCAAGGTGCTTGTTGAGGATAACCGTGCTATCGTAGAGGGTGTCCGCCTGGTATCAAAGAGTACCAAGCCTTCAGCAAAGAATCCTCAGGGAGGTATTGTGAAGCAGGAGGCTCCTATACATATCTCAAATTTAAGTCTGATTGATCCTAAGAGTGGCAAAGCAACTCGTATCGCCATCAAGCGCGAAGGTAAGAAGGTAACACGAATCGCTAAAAAGTCTGGGGAGGAGATTAAGTAATGGATACAGCACAGTTAAAGAAACAGTATAAGGAACAGATTGTTCCTGAGCTCCAGAAGCAGTTCAATTATTCTTCTGCGATGCAGATTCCCGTACTCGAGAAGATCGTGATCAATATGGGTCTGGGCGATGCTACACAAGATAAGAAGATCATCGATGTAGCTATCAACGAGGTTACTGCAATCACGGGTCAGAAAGCTGTTGCAACTTATTCGAAGAAGGATATCGCCAACTTCAAGCTCCGTAAGAAGATGCCGATCGGTGTGATGGTTACTTTGCGCCGTGAGCGTATGTACGAGTTCCTTGAGAAGCTGGTTCGTGTGGCTCTGCCCCGCATCCGTGACTTCAAAGGTATCAACGACAAGTTTGATGGACGTGGTAATTATACGCTTGGTATCACTGAGCAGATTATCTTCCCGGAGATCAATCTCGACCAGATCGATCGTATGCAGGGTATGAACATCACTTTCGTTACTTCCGCAGCAACGGATGAGGAAGGTTTTGCGTTGCTCAAGGCATTCGGTCTTCCATTCAAGAACGCTAAAAACGATTAAGAGATA
>LAHS01011192.1_pt1 | contig 17811 bp, 19 predicted proteins | sample 329651 | NCBI WGS metagenome assembly LAHS01 (sample SAMN03275699, study PRJNA271635) | activated sludge metagenome | isolation source: sample C-1 Sludge from hydrolytic chamber (first chamber) of Anaerobic... | reverse complement strand
AGATTCACTTCCCTCTGGAATCGGGTACAAAAGGGAGATTCAATACATACAGAGGATTGCTCATTCTAAAACATTATGACAATGAATCTTATCAAGAGGCTATTCGTTCAGATATTAAAAATATACAGTAGAATATTATCTTGTGTCATGATAAGGGGGATGATATTAGGATATTTTTTTCTATGGAGGACCTTGCTACTTAGCTTATTGGGATTGGGTAGGGGGATTATAAATATTGAAAATTGAGAATACGTAAGTCTGTGTTATAATCAATTGATGGAAGAATGGAGGAAGAGAAATGAAATATCCGAAATTATTAGAAAAAGGTGATACCATAGGCATTTGTGCTCCATCAACCGGGGCTCCCGGAGAAGTATTATCTGCACGATTGGATAATGCTATTCGCAACATAAAAGCATTGGGCTTTAATGTAATTGAAACTGCCTCGGTTCGCTGCAGCGAAAAATGTGTAAGCGCAAATAGTAAAACCCGCGCGGATGAATTTATGAGTTTATACGGAAATCCTGATGTGGCAGCTATTATGCCGCCTTGGGGCGGGGAGTTTCTGATGGACATGCTCCCTCACTTAGACTTTGATAAGCTATCTTCTCTTCCTGCCAAATGGATTTGCGGATATTCTGATATGACCACCCTAACCTTTGCATTGACACTTATGAGTGATATTGCTACCGTACATGGTTCGAACCTAATAAATATGGGGTTTGCAAGTATTCACGATTCTGATATGCGAGCATTTGATGTTATGTCCAATTGTGCAACCGAACAAAAAAGTTGGGAAACATGGGGCGGTTACACAAGCTGGGATGATTTTACTCAAGATGTATATAAACTTGATAAGCCATCTTCATGGAAATCTTTTCAGGAAGAAATTAGTGTTTCTTTCAGTGGGATGATGATTGGCGGTTGTATGGATACCATATGCAAATTGCTTGGAACCCGTTTTGCATCGCTCGAAATGTTTTTGAACAAATATAAGCAGCATGGTTTTATATGGACGCTGGAAAGCTGCGAAATGTCTGCACCGGATATTTATCGTACACTATGGCAAATGAGGGAAAGCGGATGGTTTAAATATTGCAGCGGAATTATCATTGGACGTCCGGATGGATATAAGGACAAGCGTGACTTTACATTTATTGATGCTTTGAAACAGGGGCTTGGTACTTTGAACGTGCCGATTCTCTATGATGCAGATATAGGGCATATTCCTCCGCAAATGCAGATTGTTAACGGAGCGATTGGTAAAGTTGATTTTGCTGATGGAAAGGCGACAGTATGGCAGAGCTTCTTAGATTGAAGAGTCAGGCTACAATATTGCAATCCAAAGCCGACTAAAATATGACGTTAACTATGGTTGTAAAACAATATAAAAAGTTCAGATAAAGGAATAAGTGTTATGCAAAACTGCAAACGACGGGGCTGAAAATTTGTGCGGTAAAGTGGACATAGCAATAAACAAAAACTTGTAGGAGGATTTTTTTAATGTATATTTACGAATATGAACGCATTAGTAGTGATTTGAGTGGCTGGGGATTTTCCGGGAACAAGTACGAAACGGAAGAATATAAAGCAATTATCAATAAAAGAGCGACGGAAGGCTGGAGATACATTGGGTTTATCCCCGCCTTACAGAGGGGAACCGGCCATATAGGAATTGCCCGGTTTTTTTAAGATGGAGTATGGTTATGGGGAGTAATTCAAGCTTTAGTAAGGAATGAGGATTAATTATGATATTAGGATTAAAACGAGGTATTTTGTTGTTTGGTACAAGTAATGCGGGAAAGTTGAATGCTATGCAAAGACATTTGGCAGGGCTCAATCTAAATATAATCGGTTTGAATGATCTTGATATTAATTTGCCTGATATTGATGAAAGCGGAAATAATCCGCTTGAAAATGCTAAAATCAAAGCCCAGGCTTATTACAAGGCAACCGGCATGCCTGTGTTCTCCTGCGATTCCGGACTTTATATAAAAGAAGCTCCGGATGAGCTTCAACCGGGAATTCATGTTCGTTATATCGGCGGAAATTATCTTGACGACGAAGAAATGATTGAGTATTACGGAAGACTTGCCGAACGATTTGGAGGACAAATGACTGTGCGTTATAAAAATGGTATTTGTCTTGTAAGGAGCAAAACAGAAATATATGAATATATGGGTGATGATATCGCTGGGGAAGAATTTATCATCACATCAAAACCCCATCCACTCAGGACAAAGGGCTTTCCACTTGATAGTCTTTCTGTACATATAAATACAGGAAAATATTATTTTGATTTGGACGAACTTAGGGATCGCTCTAGTATGGATGAGGGTTTCAGAAATTTCTTTATCAGGACGCTTGGATTGGATGATATTAGGTGATAAAGTCGCTGGGTAATGAAATAAAATAATGATTTAAGGGCTATAAGAGATTAGCGTAATAGGCAGGGAAAAATGAAAAAAAGTAATCTTATAATAACAGACCAAAATGAGAATATTATTTTTTGGGGCGATAGGACTTTAAAATATATAAAAAAAGATTTAGTAAAGCCTATTGCATATCCTAATGGAAGCTTTGAAAAAGGCAATATTTTGATTTATATATCCAATACGGGAAGAGATTATTCATTTTTTAATAAGGAGTTTAAAATTCCTTATAATGAAATATATTATGATAAAAGACTATTGGTTATTTCTGCTATATTTAGCGAAGAAATAAGACCGATAATAAAGCAGGATTTTAAATATGAAGGAAAAACCGAAAAATTAATAGACACTATCTATGAAAGAAAATCCATATCAGTAATAAGAAAAGGAAGTAATATCAGAGTTATGGTAGATTATCAGATAATGTCTTTTGATACAACTAAGCATAAAGAAATTGCGATTTTAGCAGATGATAACGGAATAAAATATTTTATGCCTGAAAAATCGAAAGGGAATGGCTTTAATGAGATTTTAGAGAAAAAGGATTTTAATGGATATTGTGACCAAGAAAAGATCAAGAATATGAATCTAAAAAAACTCATTGATTATAATCTGTATGAAGCAATTTTAAGGGGAGAGATTCTAACTAATTTTAAAGATACAAAAGTTTTTATTTCTAAAGAAACTATTGAATTAAATGATACTTTATACAACATAATCTCATTTGATGAGGAAGAAAACCTGATTCAGAACATTATCGATGATAATTTAAAATATAATAAGATATCATGCAAGGAACCTGAAGATAAATACGGCAGTATACAATACAATAGTTTCAGATTGTGGGGAAACGAAGGTAAATTTAGAGAACTGGAAAAACTCCTTCAAAAAGTAAGTGCTACAAATGCAACTATTTTATTGACAGGTGAAAGCGGAACCGGAAAAACATTTTTGGCAAAAGAAATACATAAATGCAGTAAAAGAAAGGATAAACCGTTTGTACATATAAATTGTGCTGCTATAGCTTATCACCTTTTAGAAAGTGAGTTATTCGGTTATGAAGAAGGTGCCTTTACCGGAGCAAAAAAAGGCGGTAAAGAAGGTCTGCTTGATATGGCATTAGGAGGTACGCTGTTTCTGGATGAAATTGGTGAAATACCTCTCACGCTTCAGGGTAAACTGTTGGAATTAATGCAAAGTAAGACGTATTATCGAGTAGGCGGTACAAAAAAACATGAAGCGGATGTAAGATTTATTGCAGCAACAAATAAGGATCTGGCAGAAATGGTAAAGGAGAAGAGTTTCAGAGAAGATCTATATTATAGAATAAATGTATTCCCGATAGAGATCCCTCCGCTCAGAGAAAGAATGGATTGTATACATGCTATAATATCAGACATTCTGCCTGAAATATGTGAAAGGCTTGAGATAGAACCTGTTTTGATAGGATATCAAACCTTAGAGAAAATCAAGGAATACCCATGGCCGGGAAATATACGAGAACTGGAGAATGTATTGGAAAAGGCTGCTATTTTATGTGATAAAAAAATTATACCTCCGGATGACATAGTTTTGCCTGAGTATCATCAATTTGCGTTAAAACCGATGACTTTAAAAGAATTAAAAGAAAATTGCGAAAAGCAGGCAATACGAAATGCGTTAGATTTATTCCATGGAGACAAATCCAAGGCAGCTCAGTATTTAGATATAGGAAGAACTGCTATATTTGATAAGATAAAGAAATATTCCATCATATATGAAAGGATAGAAGAAAGTGATTTTAGATAATATTAAAGATAGAATTGTAAACTTTCGGGGCAAGATAGGTATATATTATATCGATTTGAATAGTGGTGAAAGTTGCTATGCCGGAAATTGCGATGTTTTTCTCGCCTCCGGGTCAGTAAAGATTATAACGCTCTTAGAGGCATTTAAATGGATAGAGGTAGATAAAGCTAAAAAAGACAGCAAATATATTCTCAAAAGGAGCGACTATATAGGGAATAAAGAAAAAAAAATAAAGACGTTCGGTGCTCTGGAATATCTTCATGAAGGTACCGAATTGACCTTGGAAGATTTATATAGCTTAAGTATTTCTGTAAGTGATAACATCGCTTTCAACATATTATTCAGAATGTTTGGGGAGGAAGAAATAAATAAAACTTTGGATATGCTTGGGTTTCCGAAGACCAGACTTCACAGGGCGATTTATGATAGGAAAAAAATAGATGATGGTATAGAGAACTATGTTTCCATAAAAGAAATGGCAAGCTTGTTTTACAGAATGTATAAGGGACAAATCATATCAAACAAAGCAAGCTTTGAAATGCTTGAAATATTGAGAGAACATCAACAAAACAGCATAATACCTTATTACTTTGATGAAGAGCTTCCTATAGCTCATCAGACAGGTATAGATGATAATTTGATTATGGATATGGGCATTATTTATAGCAAAAATCCATTTATTTTATGTATGGCAGCCGAGGACTCTAACACAAGGAATGCAGAAAGTATAATGAGAGACATTACCCTTTTATGCTATAAAAATTCAAATGAATCCGCATAAGCGGACTCAATCCGGATAAATGTAATAAACAGATAAGAATTGTGTAGATTATATGGATGAAAATGCGTAAATTTACACGATTCTTTTTTTAATAATATTGGTACGTAATTTGCTTATATGTTTATTGATATTAATTAAGGTTTATTTAAAAATCATAGGAGGTTTTCAAATGGAAACTGTAAAGAAAAAGTTTAATATGCCTGATACCTTAATTATTGTAGCCGCTGTAGTTTTAGTTATGGCAATATTGTCATGGGTTATACCGTCGGGTACATATGATTATCAAGATCAGGATGTTAACGGAAGAATTAGAAGTGTGGCTATTGATGGAACTTATCATGAGGTTGATAAGTCGGAAGTATCACCTACAGGTTTTTTAGGGTTATTCGCAGCTTTCTATAGAGGCTGTGTTGATGCCGCAGATATTATTTTTGTAATTTTATGCTGTTGTGGTACTTTTGGTGTAATGGTAAAAACGGGAGCCTTTCACTCAGGTATAGGCTCTCTGCTCAGACGGTTAGGTAATAAAGGACTGATATTAGTACCTATACTAATGCTAATTTTTGGTTTAGGTGGCTCTATCTTCGGTATGGCCAGTGAATTCTATGGTTTTTATCCGCTTATTATTGGTTTAGGAATAGCAATGGGTTACGATGCAATGTTTGGCTTTGCGGTTATAGCTTGCGGTGAGTTCGTAGGTTTCATGGCTGCTACATTGAATCCATATACTGTTGGTGTAGCCCAGAATATTTCTCAGGTAGAATTATATTCCGGAACTTGGTTCAGAGCGATTTGTTTTGTTGTATTTATGACAATTTCAATTATCTATGTAATCAGATATGCTAAAAAACTATCTAAAGATCCTAAATTATCAGTTGTTTATGGAGAAAAATCAATCCACGAATTTGCAAAAGGAGATTTGGATTCATATGAATTTACAACAACCGACTTATTGGTAATTATTGATATTGTTATAACATTAGTGATCCTAATGATAGGACTTATGAAATGGGGCTGGGATTATCCTCAGCTATGCGGGTTATTCTTGATCATGTCAATGGTTGCTGCAGGAATCAAAAAATGGTCACCAAACAAATGGTGTGCTGAGTTTATAGACAGTGCAAAAACTGTTGTTTGGGGCTGCATTCTTACCGGTGTTGCTAAGGGTATCGTAGTAGTTATGAATGATGCCATGATCATGGATACAGTTATTTTCCATCTATCGAATTTGTTAAAGAATGCACCAAGCGGAATTTCAGCCCAATTGATGCTTATTGTTCAAACCTTGATAAACTTCTTCATTCCATCAGGCTCAGGTCAAGCAGTTGCTACAATGCCCATCATGGCTCAACTTTCTGATATTATCGGTGTAAGTCGTCAAACAGCAGTACTTGCATTCCAGTTTGGTGATGGTCTGTCAAACATCTTCTGGCCTACGGCGGATATCGTTATTATCTGTGGATTAGGCGGAATCAAACTTGAAAAATGGTATAAATGGTTTACTCCATTGTTCTTGATGTTACTTGCAGCTCAAATGGTTATGCTTCAAATTGCAGTGTTGATAGGATATTGATAGTAAAAATAGATACAGATTTTAATGTCGAGTCTTCAATTTACTAAGTAGTGTAGATTGGGCTCGGCAAATATTACAATATGGAGAATGAAATGGATGTGGATAAAATAATCAAAAAATATAAACTTGATAAGGAAATAATTGAAATAAGAAGACATATTCATCAAAATCCAGAGCTGTCCGAAATGGAAAATGAAACTGCAGAATATATTTGTAAGAAGTTGGATGAGTGGAGTATCGAATATATAAAAGGAGTTGCTGACACTGGGGTAGTAGCCATTGTTAGAGGCGGTCAGCCTGGTAATACTGTTGCGCTTAGGGGTGATATGGATGCTTTGCCCATTAATGAAGAAACTAATCTTGATTTTGCATCTATAAACAAAGGCGTAATGCATGCCTGCGGTCATGATTCTCATATTTCGATCCTATTAATCACAGCAAGAATAATAAGCTTGTTAAAAGATGAATTAAAAGGAAATGTAAAGTTTTTCTTTCAGCCTGCAGAAGAAACTATAGGTGGTGCGGAAAGGATGATAAAGGACGGATGCATGGAAAATCCTGAGGTGGATTATGTATTGGGACTGCACGTCGACCCTGCATACGATACAGGTATAGTGGGTATAAAATACGGAAAAATGTATGCTGCATCTGACATGATAGACTTGAACATAAAAGGTAAAAGTGCCCATGGTGCTCATCCAAATGAAGGAATCGATACTATTGCCGTTGCAGCCAATATTATAAATACAGTACAGACAGTAATAAGCAGAAATGTTTCTCCTTTAAATTCTGCAGTATGTACTTTTGGAATGATAAAAGGTGGTACCGTTAGGAATCAAATTGCTGATCATACAAGGCTTGAAGGTATAATCAGAACATTGGATCAAGAAACAAGATTGAGCGTACGTGAAAAAATAAGAGCAATTTGCGAGAACATAGGTAAAGCAATGGGAGCAGAAATAGAATTCAATGTTACTGAAAGCTATAGTCCCCTTATCAATAACGATGAAGTTACTAAAGTGGCAGAACAGAATGCGAAGCTCATTTTCGGTGAGAAAAATGTAATATTGGAAGAATACCCTGATTTGAGTTGTGAGGATTTCTCATATTTCGCAATGAATAAACCCGCATGTTATTTCCATTTGGGTTGCCATAATCCCCAAAATGGTCTTAGGGTAGACTTGCACCATCCTAAATTTACCATTGATGAAAAATGTATGATACTGGGAGTAAAACTTCAAGTTGAAAATGTTATCTCATTGCTTAATAAAGGGGTGTAAATTGAAAATATGTGCAATGAAAAAGGAAATTTGGTTAAATTAGTCGAAATAGACAACGAATTTATTATAAATTTAAAATATGCAACGGCTGATAATTTTACTGGTCAAAAGATATATAATTCGGGTGAATGCTGGATAGATAAACACACTGCAGAAATTTTAATAAAAGCTAAAAATATCTTTAAAGCTGCAGGTTATAGGGTAAAAATCTTGGATGCATATAGACCTATTAGTGCACAAGCTAAGTTTTGGAAAGTAATGCCTAATAATGATTTTGTAGCAAGACCGCCTGAAATGAGTAAGATAAAAAAATTTAGACCAACTCATATGAATGGTCTTTGTGTGGATATAACTTTAACTGATTTAGGCGGAAATGATATAGTTATGCCATCTGAGTTTGATGATATGACTGAAAGAGCTTCATTAAAATGTACAGAAACATCAGAAGAAGGAAGAAAAAATGCGGCATATATGAAAGAAGTTATGGAGAGTGTCGGGTTTTTAGCTTATGAAAAAGAATGGTGGCACTTTTATGATGTAAGTACTGAACCCACACCATTTATGGATTTTCAGATTTAATGGCATGAGCTGCTTTTTTAATCAAAAAATTCCTCAGCTTGAGGAATTTTTTGATGCGGTTCAATTCTACTTCTTAAAAATAACAATTCCTGCAATCATCAGTGCTACACCAATTAGTTTGCTCCATTCAAAGCATATCTTCTCAGTACCGAACAATCCAAACCCTTCAATTGTACAGGAAACCACAAGCTGTGCCAATAAAATTAGCATTGTAGCATATATCGGTCCCAAATCCGATATACTTTTAATAACGGTAAATGTAATGAATGCACCGATGATGCCGCCAAGTAGATATAATTTATTACTTACATTAAATACTGAAAGCAAATTCTCCCGACCGGTAAAATACCACATGCTTATACTTACAGCAAAAGCTGTTATTTGTACCCAACTATTTGTAGCCCACATACTCGATGAATCCATTACACGGGTATTAAAAACACCTTGGACACTCATCAACAATCCTGCCATCAATGCAAAAAAAATGCCGACCATGATAATCCTCCTATTTAGAAGTTGTATTATCGTATAGTATTCCTCAAAAATTTAATCTAAGTAAAATTACTTCGCTATTTATTTGAAAGTATATACTAAAATTATTTTTCAGGTGAAAGTCTTTAAGTTTTTTTAGGAATATTGGTGTCAGGTAAACTTGACATCAGATAGCAATTCTGTTACTATGTGTGTAAGGTATACCTGACACAATTGCAGGAGGCAATACTATGCGAAACAAAGTAAAATGTCTTAGGGAAGAGCGCGGACTGACACAAAAAGAATTAGGAGAGCGTGTCGGAGTTTCACGCCAGGCGATTAATGCGATAGAAACAGGTAAGTTTGATCCCTCGATCTGGCTTGCGTATGATCTGGCACAATTTTTTGGTGTGTCTATTGAGGTGCTGTTTCTGTTTAAGGAGGAAGATAGGAAATGAAAAGTATTTTAAAAGATCCAAAAATTAATGCGGTATGCATAAGTCTGTTTACGGCTTTTTACGGGCTTATCTTTATAGTAACTTCCGGACATGTTGAATTTGAAAGACTTTTATACTACAGCCGGTCGACGGGCATTCATCCGTTCTGGACCTTGTGGAGCAATTTCCTTGCCTCGGGGTATCATGCTTACATCGCCTATGTATTGATTGCGATAACTGTTCTGGTGGTGATTATGCTGATTTTTCGCTGCAAACCGTATGATGAATACCATGTCGATAACCTTATACAATGCCTCACAGTGGCAACGGTACTCACCCTGATAGCTATTGCTGCCTTTTACATTATGATTTTAAGCGATTCAAACGGTATCATTGAAAAATTTACGCTTTTTATTGTCATACATTGGGTAACGGTGGTTCTTGCAGATTTGGTGTATGTGTTCGTATGCAGATGGAGATAGGAGAATGAAGATCATTCTGATACAGCCTAAAATGAATAAACGTCCGATGGATACCGACCTCAAGACCCGAATGTCTCCGTCGCTGGCGCTGCTTACCTTGATGCGGCTTACGCCTGACGTACATGAAGTTGTAATGTTCAATGAAAATGTTGAGAAAATAGATTATAGCTGCGGTGCGGACATAGTCGGCATTACAGTGACACTGGATGTAATGCCGCGCGCCGTACAAATTGCGGAAAAATTCCAACGGCTTGGAATCCCGGTTGTGGCGGGCGGAATACACATTACGAGCAATCCTGATGATTGTATGCAATATTTCAATGCTGTCTGTATTGGAGCAGCCGAGCGTGTGTGGGCACGCATAATCGGCGACGTGGCACATGATAGGCTTCAGCAGGCATATCATGACATGGAAGGCTTTCGGGGACATGAGATTGTCTCTCCGTCATACAACAGTATTGATAAAAGTAAATATCTCTATACTAATGTTATCACCACAAGCCGCGGCTGCCCAAACAGATGTGACTTCTGCTACAATAGCTGTAGGAACAGAATTTATGTTCAACGCCCCATAGAGGATGTGTTTAAAGATATTGAATCGCTTGGAACCCGTCATGTGCTGTTTATTGATGATAATTTTATCGGAGTGCCCTCGTACACCCGTGAACTGCTTAACAGGCTGCGTGGGATGAATTTGAAATGGAGCGCTGCCGTTACCACAAAAATCGCAGACTATCCCGACTTGCTGGACATGATGGCAGAGACGGGCTGCCAAAGCCTTTTCATCGGCTTTGAATCAATTAATAACTCGTCCTTACAAACCGTGAACAAGGAGAATCGATTTGAAAAATATGAAAGACTTGTTGCGGAAATTCACAGCCGCGGTATTATGATCAATGCAAGTATGGTATTCGGCCTGGATGGGGATGAACCGGATGTTTTTAAGCGAACTCTTGATTGGCTGGTAAAAAATAAAATTGAGACGCTGACCTCCCATATTCTCACTCCATATCCGGGTACAGAGCTGTATCGCCGAATGAAGGAAGAAGACCGGATAATTGACTATGATCTGTCAAAATACAACACATCTCATGTGGTGTTTAAGCCTAAGGGAATGACCGGAGAGGAACTATACGAAGGCTACCTTTGGATGTACCGGAAGTTTTATTCTTTTCGCAATATATTGCGCCGTATGCCGGAGCATGAGGCACAGCGGAAATCATATATTTTGTTCAATATATTTTACCGCAAATTTGGCCGGATTATATCTGCATTGGCAAGAATTATCCCTATGCGAGCGTTAGGACGTATGGCAGCACGGATTTCCTATCGGATAAAATAATAGCTTATATTCGATATTTTGCTGATAGATACGGGCTTTTTATTGTCAACGCAAATATTATAAATGGAAAATGCGTAAATTTGTGTTATAATGATTTCGGTAATTAAGAATTTGGCTTAAAATTATTTTATTATGATAAAAGGATTTCAATATGAAAGATTATGACAATATGGTTATAATTACTCCGGTAATTTTGAAGTGGTTTGCAGGTAAAATGGTTTAGGCTGCACAGCATATGGGGTTATCATGAAGAATAAAAGATTTTATTATTTGCTTTCAGGAATATTAGTTATGATTTTTGGACTTTTATCAAGAAGGCTGACTTATTATATTCCTGATATTATAAACTTATTTTTGGGCGATGCCCTATGGGCATTAATGATTTACTTTTTAATAAGGTTTGTTTTTATAAAATTATCTGTAAAGAAATCTTTTATTATCAGTGTAACATTTTGTTATGCAATAGAGATTAGTCAATTATATCATAGCGGCTGGATTGATAATATCAGAGGCACCATGATAGGGGGGTTGATATTAGGATATGGTTTTTTATGGAGCGACCTTGCTGCTTATCTTATTGGGATTGGGGCAGGGGTATTGTTAGATTGCCGCTTGTGGCATTTTAAGGTTCGTCCCCGGAATGCCCCGGAATGGCTTGTCTCGGAAACGTTTTATTATTAAGTTTTATTAATTATATTAAACTCCTCTTGCTTTAAAACATTGCTTGATATATTATTAACACAGTCACAGGTATAGACGACTAAATTCGCACATGAAAGGAAAAGTGTTGTTATGTTTAACGTAAGTTTTAAGGAAAAGGTTAACGAAATAATTTCACGACATAATAATGATAAGAAAAAAATTATCAGTATTATTCAGGAAGTTCAAAAAGAATATCATTATTTGCCTGAAGAAGTATTGGTTTATATAGCGGATACTCTCGATATCAGCCATGCAAAAATTTATGGTATTGCCACTTTTTATGAGAATTTTTCATTAGAACAAAAAGGTAAAAATATTATTAGGATTTGTGACGGAACCGCATGTCATGTAAGAGATTCGATCCCCATCTTAAATGCCATATATAAGGAATTAAATCTAAACGAAAAGAAAAAAACTACCGATGACATGTTGTTTACGGTAGAAACAGTCTCATGTTTAGGTGCTTGCGGATTAGCGCCTGTTATAACAGTTAATGATGTTGTTCATCCCAAGATGACACCCGAAGTGGTTGTTGAGCTTCTTCAAGATATTAAGAGGGAGGAACTGCAATGATTAAAAACTATGATGAATTAATATCTTGTGCTTCAACTTATAAAAAATCTTTGGACAAACAAAGAAAAAAGGTTCTTGTATGTGCGGGAACAGGATGTGTTGCGGGAGGCTCTTTAGCTATTTATGAAAAGATTAAATCTTTGATAAAAGAAAACGGTCTTTTGGTTGATATAGATTTGACTAAAGAAGAAGAAGGAATCGGTGTAAAGAAGAGCGGATGTCACGGTTTTTGCGAAGCAGGACCCTTGGTTAGAATAGAGCCATATAATTATTTATATTTGCATGTTAAATTAGAAGATTGCGAAGAAATTGTATTTAAAACGTTAAAGGAAGGAAAGCCTATCGAAAGATTAATGTACCGCAGCAATGGTGCCTTATATAAAACTCAGGAGGAGATTCCTTTTTATAAAAAGCAAACAAGGCTTGTTCTTCATAATTGCGGTCATATTGATGCCGAAAATATTCAGGAATATATCGGCAACGGCGGATACAAAGCTGCAGCCACGGCACTTAGCATGAATCCCAAGGATATATGCAAATTGATAACAGATTCAGGCTTAAGAGGCAGAGGCGGCGGAGGATATCCGACAGGTAAAAAGTGGAGTCAGGTATTATCTCAAAGCAATACTGTAAAATATGTGGTATGCAATGGTGACGAAGGAGACCCGGGTGCTTTCATGGACAGAAGCATAATGGAAGGGGATCCTCATAAGATTATTGAAGGTATGCTTATAAGCGGCTTTGCAACAAAAGCCAACAACGGATATATATATGTGAGAGCTGAATATCCCATGGCAGTTCACAGATTACAGATAGCCATCGACCAAGCCGTTGAATACGGACTTTTAGGAGATAATATTTTAGGTTCGGGCTTTAGCTTTAATATCCATATTGCTCAGGGAGCAGGTGCTTTTGTATGCGGCGAAGGAAGCGCCTTAACTGCTTCTATAGAAGGTGAAAGAGGTATGCCCAGGGTTAAGCCGCCTCGTACAGTTGAAAAGGGATTGTTTGAATGTCCAACAGTATTAAACAATGTCGAAACATTCGCAAATATTCCTATTATTTTTTCGGATGGAATAGAAGAATATAGAAAATATGGCGTTGAAAATAACTTCGGAACAAAAGTATTTGCGCTTACAGGAAATGTTGTTAATACAGGTTTAATTGAAGTTCCCATGGGAACAACCTTGCAAGAAGTTATATTCGATATAGGCGGAGGAATTCCAAACGGCAAACAATTCAAAGCTGTTCAAATAGGAGGTCCTTCGGGAGGATGCTTGATTTTTGATGAAAGGCATTTAAACTTGCCTCTTAGCTTTGATTCACTTGAATCGGTGGGAGCAATGATCGGCTCCGGAGGTATGGTTGTAATGGATGAAGATACCTGTATGGTTGAAGTCGCAAGGTTCTTCATGAGCTTCACCCAAAGAGAAAGCTGCGGAAAATGCATTCCCTGCCGGGAAGGAACCAAGAGGATGCTTGATATTTTAGTGAAAATTACTGAAGGTAACGGAACCTTGGAGGATTTGGAACTTCTTTATGAAATTGCCGACACAGTTAAAAACACTGCTTTGTGCGGGCTTGGTAAGACCGCTTCCAATCCGGTATTAAGTACCTTACAATACTTTTATGATGAGTATTATGCCCATGTTGTGGATAAAGTGTGCCCCGCTAAAATTTGTAAAGGTTTAGCTGAAATAACTATAGACTCTAATAAATGCAAGGGCTGCAGCAAATGTGCAAAAACTTGTCCTGTGGGAGCAATTTCAGGAAAGATTAAGGAATCCTATGTTATAGATAAAAATAAATGTATTAAATGCGGTGCTTGTATTGAAGCTTGCCCGTTTAAAGCAATAGAGGAGGCGTAGACATGAGCGGTACTATGATAATAGACGGAAAAAAAGTGAATTTTAACGATCAGAAAAATATATTAAGCGTTATAAGGGATTCTAATATTGACCTGCCTACTTTTTGCTATCACTCTGAATTAAGTATATATGGAGCCTGCAGAATGTGTTCAGTAGAAACATCCGACGGTAAAATAATTGCATCATGCTCAGAGCTGCCTAAAAATGGGTTGGAGATTTATACAAACTCTCCGCGAATCAGAAAATACAGAAAGATGATATTGGAGCTTTTACTGTCAAATCATGACAGAGATTGTACTTCCTGTGAACGTACGGGAAAATGCCAATTACAGAAGCTTGCAAGAAGATACGGGATAAATCAAATTAGATTTAATCAGTTAATAGTTGAAAATGAAATTGATAATTCCAGCCCAAGCATAGTCAGAAATCCTAATAAGTGCATAAAATGCGGTGATTGTGTAATGGTTTGCGAGGAAATTCAAGGAGTTGGAGCTCTTGGCTTTTCCCACAGAGGTACCGAGGTTCAGATAAAACCTGCTTTCAATAAGAAACTCAGCGAAACAAATTGTGTAAACTGCGGACAATGCAGAATTGTATGTCCCACAGGAGCAATAACCATTAAAAATGAAACTCAAAAAGTGTGGGATGCCATTTATGACAAAAATATTAGAGTTATTGCACAAATTGCGCCTGCAGTACGGGTTGCCTTAGGTGAAGAATTCGGATTGAAGCCCGGAGAAGTTACCATAGGTAAAATCGCTTCAATTCTAAGAAAAATAGGAGTCGATGAAGTATATGATACTGCATTAAGCGCTGACTTAACGGTTATGGAAGAAAGCGATGAATTCTTGGAAAGATTTACAAAGAATGAAAATTTGCCTTTATTTACATCCTGCTGCCCAGCGTGGGTTAAATTTGCAGAAAACAAATATCCTGAATTAACAAAGAATATTTCTACATGCAAATCCCCTCAGCAGATGTTCGGAACTGTTGCAAGGGAGGTTTTCAATAAGAAGGATGAAGAAGACGGCAAAAAAACATTTATAATTTCAATTATGCCATGTACTGCTAAGAAAGCCGAAGCATCCAGATCTGAATTCAGCCATGACGGTGTTAGAGAAGTGGATGTAGTATTAACCACTCAAGAACTTGCCATAATGATAAAAGAAGTAGGAGTAAATTTCCATACAATTGAGGAAGAATCTTTAGATATGCCTTTTGGTATTGCCTCGGGAGCCGGCATAATATTCGGAACTACCGGAGGAGTAACGGAGGCAGTTCTTAGAAGATTATTAAAAGATAAATTCGGCAAGGAAGATTGTCAGGTAATATTCAACAGCGTGAGGGGCTTGGAGTCAATTAAGGAAGCAACTGTTGAAGTGGATGGCAAGATTATTAATATAGCGGTTGTTCACGGATTGAAGGATGCGGATTCATTGGTAAGACAAATAAAAAATGGCGAAAGATATTTTGATTTAGTCGAAGTAATGGCGTGTAAGGGCGGATGCATTGCGGGAGGCGGTCAGCCTGTGCCAAGAATTATCACTAAGGAAACAAGGTCGTTAAGAGCATTAGGATTATATAATATTGATAAAATAAATCAAATAAAGTCATCGGAAGACAATTATATTGTAAAGAGTATTTATAAGGATATAATAAAAGACAATAATCATATATTGCATGTTCATAAAAAATAATGCCATGCTGATCGGCGGCACGAATCTGATTATGGCTACCAACATTGTAAAAACAAGGACAAGAATTCAGTCCTTGTTTTTTAATGGGGAGAATTTTACTGTATCGGGAACAAATCCTACCTTACTCAATAAAATAGAGTGAGAATAATTTTAGGAGGATTAAATGAACAGATATTCGTATGAAGGTTTCCAAACATATAATCCTGAATATATTTTTGCGCAGCAGAGAAGTGCTCAGGAAATTATGCAGATTATAGGTTCGCAGCACAATGATATATATATATGGATTTTGAACGTGAAGGATTAAACAGATATCTTACAGATATACTGATTAGTTTTATTATTAATTTTACATTAGATCAAGAAGAAGGTTTAGAGCCGGCACAGTTATATAACAGATTCAGAGATCAAGTTCCGTTGATTGATATACTGGCAAGGAGATTTAACATTCAAGGAAGAGATTTAGACAGAATTTTAGTACGCATTTTTGAGATTATATCGGATATTATAGAAAATGCCTCAAAGCCGCCGCAGCCGGTGACTGATCAAGGATGGTCCCGTTGGGAAAGCTTAGGAGGAGTGTTGACGACGGCTCCGGCTGCAGCTTCTTGGCAGCCTAATCGCTTAGATGTGTTTGCAGGAGGAACCGACAGCAGTCTCTATCATACATGGTGGGACGGCAGAGCCTGGAACGGCTGGGAAAGTCTTGGAGGAGAATTAACCTCCGCACCTGCCGCAGTATCTTGGGAACCAAACAGAATTGACGCTTTTGCAAGGGGAACGGATAATGCATTATGGCACATCTGGTGGGACGGTCAAAGATGGAGCAACTGGGAAAGCTTGGGTGGAGTATTGACTTCTTCACCGGGAGTGTCTTCATGGCAGCCTAACAGGCTTGATGTTTTTGCAAGGGGAACAGATAACGGACTGTGTCATAAATGGTGGGACGGACAAAGATGGAGTGACTGGGAGAGCCTCGGCGGAAATCTTACATCGGGACCTGCAGCAGTGTCCTGGGGACCAAATCGTATAGATGTATTTGCAAGAGGTAAGAACAATGATTTAATTCATAAATGGTGGGACGGCAGAACGTGGAGCGGATGGGAAAGCTTAGGCGGAGTACTTACATCGGGACCGGCGGTTTCTTCAAAGGGACCAAATAGCCTTGACGTATTTGTAAAAGGAACAAACGATATTCTTTATAAAAGAAGTTGGAACGGTTCGCGCTGGAGAGACTGGGAGAACCTCGGAGGAAATATTAATTCGGAACCCGCAGCCATTTCCTGGGGACCGGACAGAACTGACGTATTTGCCAGAGGACCCGGCAGAGACCTTATACACATGTATGAGGGACGATAAGAATTCCGGGAATTCCGGGAATTCCGGGGACGGACCTTTGAGTGACAATACCACTCAAAGGTCCGTCCCCAAAATGACCCAAAATGATCCCCAAAATGATAAAAAATATTTTTATTCTGCTATTGAAAATTGCTGCCATCTGTACTATAATTTATTAGTCTCGGGTCATTAGCTCAGGGGATAGAGTGGCAGACTTCGAATCTGCGCGTCGGGGGTTCGAATCCCTCATGGCTCACCAATTGCAATTATTTCAACGAATTATGGTGATTTAAAATATATGAGTTCGCCAAAAGTTCGCCAAATTGAAAAAACAATTAAAATAACCCTATCTTTTATGACAGGGTTATTTTATTAAGTTTGACGGGCATGTCATATGTCTAAGGTGAAAGTCCTACGGGGCGTAGTTACCGACGAACCCAATAGCGACTTGCAAGTTTCACATCGTGA